>WNGE01022515.1_pt1 | contig 12021 bp, 9 predicted proteins | sample 5400651 | NCBI WGS metagenome assembly WNGE01 (sample SAMN13153370, study PRJNA577476) | soil metagenome | isolation source: 60 cm soil or saprolite under grassland replicate 2 | place: USA:California | collected 2016-06-15 | reverse complement strand
AAGTTCGCGGGAATTACAACTTCGCGTAAACGCCGAGCAAAGGACGGGGCGATGGCGTTTTCGAACGGAAGTCGCTGACGAATCCGTCCCGGGTGCGGATCTCGACATGACCGGCGGCGCGGTTGGCGCCGTAGACGAGCACCGAACCGATCGGCGCGGCGAACGGATCGCTCACCGATAATCTTTTGAATCCGTAATTGCTGACGAGGTCCTGTGCGGCCTCTTTCGCGAGTTCGCTCTTCGGGCGCGAATCGATGACGCCGGAAGCGAGCAATGCTTCTTTGACATAATGCCAGCACCGCGAGCGCGAATGCGCATGCGCGCGTTCCTGCGCGATCGTTGCCGCATACGTCAACTTGCGATCGAGGTGCCGATCGATTTTGGCAAACGGGTAAACGATCTGCTTCGGATAATACTGTGTGATGACGGGAGCTGATTCCTTTTTGCCCTCTGGTGTTTTATAGCTGTAATGGGCGAGAGGCTGCGCCGTGTTGCTGCTGCTTTGTTTCTCGATTGGTCGCACCGGCTCTATCGCAAACGCTCGCGCCGACTCTTTAGCGATCGTTTGCACCGGCTTTGGCGTGATCGCTTTCATCGGCTTTTTCGTCATCACCTGCGCCGATTTTTTCGTGATCACTGGCGCCGGTTCTTTCGTGGCAGCTTGCGCAATATTCTTTTTGGTCTTCTGCTCGGGACTCTTTTCTTTCGTGATCACTTGCACCGCATCTGTTTTGGTCTCCTGCTTGAGACTTTTTTCTTTCGCGATCACCTGTGCCGATTTCTTCGTGATCACTGGCACCGGTTCTTTCGTGGTAGCTTGCGCAATATCCTTTTTGGTCTTCTGCTCGGGACTCTTTTCTTTCGTGATCACTTGCACAATATCCTTCTTCGTCTCCTGCTCGGGACTCGTAAGATGCAATTCTGAAGGGGCCAGCGCTTGCGCGTGCGCGCCGGTGCTGGAAATGACGAAAAGCGACGTAGTTGCTAATGCTAAGTAGGTCAGTCCCCGCACGGAGGCGAGGTATGCCGGGAATTGGAAGGTAGGGCAAGCATTTTTTTCTTATTTTTAACAGATTTAGCAGAAAAAATCCCCTGCCAAAAAGTATAGGCGATACACGGACGAGGGTGAAATACAGCCGCGGAAACGCGTCGTTTATCGTCTCACCAGGTTAACCCGCGCACATGTGCCCGCGACGTAGTTAGTCGTAGGGAGGATAGTCCGGCGTAAACGGAGGCGGCGGCGAGAAGACGTCGTCGCGTTCCATGAAGGGGCGGTGGTACCGGCGTGGCACGAATTGGTCTTCGCCATCAGATCGTGGCGTTACGAGCACAATGCGGCCTGATGGCAAACGAAGAATCATTCTTCCATCAGGCGTGGTGCCAACGAACTGCGTGCGCATCGAGCCGCGCCGAAGGCGTGGCTGCCCGTAAGATGAATTTTGAGCGACGCGCGCGCGTTTCGATGTCGAAGCAACGCGTTTCTTTTTGCTGCGCGAACTTGACTGACTGGCCGTAGCGGGCTGCGGCGTCGCGCTCGCCTGTGCCGATGAGTTATCCTGGCCTTGAGCAGAATTTTCTGGTGCAGTCGACTGATCGCGGGAAGCCTCCGCTGGTGGCGCAGATCCGGAGACTCCCGCGGCCGACGCAATTTGTGTGGAAGTGTCCACGTTTGGACTCGCCGCGTTGACAGCAGTCGGAGCCGATGCAACCTGCGCATTAGATGTTTGTGCCTCCTGAATATTCGGCGATGGATTTTGATTTGAATCCGTCAGCGCCGGCGATGCGTTCGTTATCGGCTGATTCGCGATAATCGGCGCACTTGTCGCTTTTGCTGGCACAGATGATTCGTCGGGCACACCGACCGGGACGCCAATCTTATCCGTTGCGGTCGTCCGGTGCCAAAATGGTATGAGATCCGGTAATAGAAATGCGCTGACCACGGCCGCTGTCAGGAGCAGAGCGGCGAATGCGAGCACACCAAACCACACTTGCGCCAGCGGGCTTCTTTGTGTTCGCGATTCTCCCGGGATAACCGCCGCCAAAGGAATTCCGAATCTGTAACCGAATGCCTGCCGCCGTTCGATCCTAAGCAGACATTCGCGAATCGTTTCCGCAAGTGCGACTGGATCCTGCGGACGTTCATCGGGATTGGTACGCAACATGCGGGCAAGCAAATTCCGCAGGACTTTTGGAAACGGGCGAAGCTGTTGCCGGCGAACTTTTGCCGAAGGCGCGGCCCCGCTGAGCAGGAAGTACATTGTCGCGCCGAGTGAATAAATCTCTGACCGGAAATCGGCCGTCCCATGCTGCAATTGCTCAGGACTGGCAAACTGCGGCGCTACTGAAAAATCTACTTCGCCTTCGTCGTCTTTATGGGACTCGAGCTCGCCTTGGGACGAGTCCGTCCGACTGGTGGACTTGAGCCCGGCCAGGCCGAAGTTCGTTAGCTTCACGAAGGGCCAACCACCTTCGGCCGTCGTCCCTGGGACGATGATCAGGTTGGACGGCTGAATTGCGCGGTGCGTAAGCCTGTAAGAACTGGCGGCAGACAGCGCCTCGACTACTTGCAGGGCAACGCGCAAAACGGCGTCGGCCGGCATCGGGCCGTGCTCCTCGACCCATGAATCGAGCGCCTCACCCTCGACGTACTCCGAGACATAGACGAAATCTCCGTCTTCGCGTCCGAAATCAACAACCTTGGCGATGTTGACGTGATTGAGTTTCTGGGCGGCGCTTGCTTCGGCCTCGACCCGCTCCTGTGTGGCGGGATCGATGCTTGCGATCGGGACGAGCTTCAGTGCAACCGATTCACCAAACCGGTCATCCACGGCTTTGTAGGTAATGACTGTGCCGGTCCGACTGAGTTCTTGCGGCGCACCATCGTGTTCAACGCAGATGCGGTAGTGCTCAAGGAAAGTTGTCCGTTTCATAACCGTGCCGTGACCCGCAGCTTAACAGTCAGCCCGCCGCGCTATCATTCAACCGCGATTTTGGGAACGAGTTGCTCATGCCGGTGTGGCGGAGCGCACAAAACTGCCTGAACTGGCTGCCCCGTTACTTTTCAAAATCTCGTGGACTCGTCCTTCCAAGATCACTAGAGGTCATCGCGCCTTGCACAAGACGCTCAACTTCAAAACCTAGAAAAATCTGGATTCCGGTGAGCTTGACAGGATTGACAGTTTGGATGGATGGTGGCCGCCGGAAAATTGGGTTCAGGATTCCTAAATTACTCGGCTGGGAGCAATCGATGGAGCAATCGCGGTCCGTTAAAAATTTGATCGATTTCGTCGCAGAGTCAGTCCAAAGCGCATGCGCGGACGACACGCCGTTTCACCATCTAAAACTCGACCGCGTGTTCCCCGACGATTTTTATATGGCGATGCTGCAAGCGATGCCGGTGGCAAGCGACTACCGAGCGATGTCCGGCAAAAGTAAAGTAGGGAGCAGCAGACCTGATGGAAAACCGACCCGCACCAAGATCGATCTCTTCCCCGAGTACAGCCGCCACTTCTCGCCGGAAAAACGCGAGGTCTGGGACGTGGTAGGCCGCGTCCTTCGTTCCAAGGAGCTGGAGACCGTTTTCGTGCAGAGACTCGCGCCTGGCTTGGAACGCCGTTTCGGTAGGAATTTTGCGAAGGTGCGAATGTATCCGGTACCGATCCTGACCCGTGACATTCCGGGATATCGCATCTTCAAACATACCGACAGCCTCTGGAAGGGTATTACGGTTCAGCTCTACTTGCCGCCGGACAACTCGACAACCCATATTGGCACTATCTTTCACGAGGTTCTCCCGGATGGCAAAAAGCCGAAGAAGACGCAAATGCCATTCTCGCCCAATACCGGCTACGCCTTCGCAGTTGGAAATGATACGTGGCATTCGGCCGATCCGGTGGGCCCGGAAGTAAAGACACGGGACAGCATTTTGCTCACTTATTTCGTCGACGCCGGGACATGGAGATTTCTGCGCAATCGCGGCCGGCGAATCCTAAATCTTGTGCTTAATGAGATGCGCAATTTGAAGCGCAGACGCTACGTTTCGGGTGGCTAGCTATCACGTAAGGCCGCGTGAGGTCGAAGGCCTTATACGCGGCTACCCCGCTTGGATTCGAACCAAGAATAACGCCTCCAAAGGGCGCTGTGTTACCGTTACACCACGGGGTATCTCGATTGGCGATTTTAGATTGGCGATTTTGGATTAAAGCGCAATCCGCAAAATCCGGACGTGGCAACTCGGGAGCCCGCGTTGATTGGGCGGGCGTTGGCTGTATCGGTTAGAAGAAGCGCCAAATGATGGTTCGCAAATCTCGGGGACGAGCGTATATTTAGCGTTCGCCCTTATGAAGGAATTGAGTGTAGAGAAACTGCGTGTGTCAATCGCCGATCAGGAGATCGTCCGCGGACTAAGTCTCCGCGTTCCGCGAGGGGAAGTGCACGCACTAATGGGTCCGAATGGCTCGGGAAAAAGCACCCTTGCCAAGGTCTTGGCCGGTCATCCTGATTATCAAGTCATCGGCGGCAAAGTGATGATGGATGGCGAAAATCTTCTCGAGCTTGAGCCGGATGAACGGGCGCGTCGCGGTCTTTTCATGGCGTTCCAGTATCCGAGCGAAATCCCGGGCGTGACCATCGCGAATTTTCTGCGCGCAGCTGTGCAGTCGCGTCTGCCCGAAGGCGAGGAGCTGGAGGCAACCGATTATTACGCAAAACTCTACGAAAAGATGGAGTTGCTTGGAATGGATCGTTCGTTCACTTCGCGTGCGGTCAACGAGGGTTTTTCCGGCGGCGAAAAAAAGCGGGCCGAAATTCTGCAACTAGCCATGCTCGAGCCAAAATATGCCGTTCTCGACGAGACCGACAGCGGCCTGGACATTGATGCGCTCAAGACTGTCGCGCACGGAGTGAATTCGTTGCGCAGCCCCGATCTTGGGGTATTGTTGATTACGCACTATCAGCGCCTCCTGAACTACATCGTGCCCGACTACGTCCATGTTATGGTGGCGGGGCGAATCGTGAGGAGTGGGCGAAAAGAGCTCGCTCTCGAGCTCGAAGAGAGAGGTTACGATTGGGCGCGCGAAGGGGCGGCCGAACCAGCGTTAAGGTAAAAATAAGGATTACAATGAAAACCGAAACTTCAGCAGTCGATATCAATCGAAACATCGGGGATTTCTTTTACCCGGAAGTGCACGTGCGCGATGCGGGCGCCGGATTGAGCGAGCGAACGGTTCATTATATTTCGGACGTTAAAGAAGATCCGGATTGGGTGCGCGAGTTTCGCCTCCGAGGTCTAAAGACATTTCTGGAAAAACCGTTGCCCACGCACTGGGCGAGCAAAGATCTCGAAGCAATCGACTTCGATAAAATCCGTTACTATCTCTCCCCCGGGACCACGGCGAAGCGCAGTTGGGACGAAGTGCCGGAAGACATCAAGCGCACATTCGAGCGTCTCGGCATTCCCGAGCAGGAACGACAATTTCTCGCCGGTGTAGAAGCGCAGTTCGACAGCGAAGCCGTCTATTCAAACATCAAGAAAGCAGTCGGCGAACAAGGGGTCATTTTCGTAGGTAAAGCATCCGCTCCAGGCTTATTTCCGTATCAACGCCGAAAACTTCGGCCAATTCGAGCGCACACTCATCATTGCCGATGAAGGCTCGGAGGTGACTTACATGGAAGGTTGCACGGCACCGAAGTTTAACACCCCCACGCTGCACAGCGCGGTCGTGGAGCTGATTGCTCTAAAGGGGGCCAAGATTCAGTACATCACCGTCCAGAACTGGGCGTCGAATGTCTTTAACCTTGTCACAAAACGCGGGCTCGCCCAGGAGAACGCCGAAGTAAAATGGATCGATTGCAACATCGGCTCGCGCCTTACCATGAAATATCCCAGCGTGATTATGAAAGGCCGAAAAGCGCGGGGCGAAGTTCTTTCCATCGCGCTCGCCAACGACGGGCAGCACCAGGACACTGGCGCGAAAATGATCCACGCGGCGGATGAAACAACTTCGAATATCATTTCCAAATCGATCTCGATCGGCAAAGGCCGGGCCACTTATCGCGGCCTGGTCCACGTGCCGAAGCATCTCAAGCATTGCAAGAACAACACCGAATGTGACGCGCTTCTCATCAACGCGACCTCGCGAACGGATACATACCCTGCGATAACCGTGCGTGGCACCGGCAACGCGGTGCAACACGAAGCCAGCGTCAGCCAGGTGAGCGCCGATCAGATTTTCTACATGCAACAGCGCGGCCTCACTGAAGCCCAAGCGATGAGCCTGAGCGTTAACGGCTTCGTCAACGATCTCGTCCGCCAATTCCCGATGGAATACAGCGTCGAGCTCAAGCGCCTGATCGAGCTGGAGATGGAAGGCTCGGTTGGATAACTTTCGCGTCCAACCAATTCTTCTGTAGCGGCGGTCTGTGACCGCCGATTGGTTGTAAGATCAAATGTCGTTAGTCACACATGAAGAACTGAACCGGGCTGGATCGATTCTGTCCGGCCCGTCCGAGTTGAGTGAATTTCCCGATTGGTTTCGGGAACAGCAGCGCGCAGCTTGGAAAGAATTCGAATCCCTGCCGAAGCCGACGCGTAAAGACCAGGCGTGGCGATTCGCCAATGTCGGTCTTCTGGATCTAAGCCCGTTCAAATACGGCGGTACGTTAGCTGAGACGGAGTGCGCAACTATTCTTGAGCAATCGCGCGGACTCGAAGAGGTGGCTGGGCGCATGATTTTCGCAGGTGATCAGCTTATCGAGCGCGACGTGATTTCGGATCAGCTGAAAAAACGCGGCGTCATTTTTCAATCACTTGAGCGGGCAATGGTTGAGCACGCCGAATTGTTCCGGAAACATTTCATGTCGCAGCCGGCCACGCTTGGTTCGGCCAAGTTCGCAGCGCTGCATCAGGCACTGGTTTCCTCTGGCACATTTCTTTATGTTCCCCGTGGCGTTGAAATCGAGGTGCCAATTGAAATTTTCCATTGGTTGCACGGCGAGCACTCCGCCGTGTTTCCGCATTTGCTCCTGGTCACGGATGAGCTTGCGAAAGTCACCGTGATCGAGCATTTCCGCTCATTGGATCGACATCAGGGGAAAGAACAACCCGCAGGGTTTGCCTGTGGCGTGAACGACCTGATCGCCGGTCCGGGCGCGAAAGTGACTTATGTGTGCGCGCAAAACTGGGGAGGCAACGTCGTCGCGCTGCAAATGAACTCGACCACAGTGGATCACGACGCATCGGCCATGAGTCTCAATTTGCACCTCGGCGGAAAATATTCGCGCTTCGAGAGTCTCAGCCGCCTTGTCGGGGAAGGCGGGCGCAGCGATCTCCTTGCAGTCTCCGTCGCGAACGGATCTCAGGAATTCGACGCGCGCACGTTGCAGGACCACCTCTCGCCGCACACCGCGAGCGATCTTCTCTACAAGAACGCGCTTGACGATCGAGCTCGCAGCATTTTCGGCGGCCTTATCCGCGTCGAGCCGCACGCCCATTTCACCGACGCGTATCAAAAAGTACGCAACCTTCTCTTGAGCGACGACTCCGAAGCGAACTCGATGCCCGGTCTGGAAATCCTCGCCGATAACGTCCGCTGCACCCACGGCGCGACTTCGGGCCAGATCGACAAGGACGAACTGTTCTATCTCCGCACCCGCGGCATTCCCGTACCAGTCGCCCAACGCCTAATCGTCGCCGGTTTCTTGAACGAGGTCATCGAGCGGCTCGATCAACCCGTTGTCGCCGATCATCTCCGGCATCTGATCGATAGAAAGTTCGCGCAGGCAAGGCAACGTCCCACCGCCTGATCGTCAGAATTGTTTTGCTTCAACTTTTCCGCGCAAAGCTTTATCGCCAGCGCATCTCTCATCCAGGAATGCGCGGAGGTGTTCCGGCTCGCAATCCAACGCCGCGTGAAAAATTTCCTCAACTGTTTCTAACGGCGGCATCATAGACACGAATTACACGAATTCTCACGAATTTCGTAGGGCCAGGAGAACCTCGAAATCAATTGGTGTAAATTAGTGAAATTCGTGTCCTGAACTCGCGCATTAGGAGATTCGTGTCTCATAAAACAACCCTAGAGATTACTCGAGTCTGCTCGGCATAAATAAGACAAAAGGCAATTGCTATTTCGAAGCCGGCGGAATGATTTGATTGACGATTTTATCGAAGCGCGGATCGTCGCGGAGCGGATCCAGAATCGGGTTGACTCGTAGCTGGAACGGAAACCAGTTGCGTTCTTCCGCCGTCTTTGCCAGCCAGGCGAACGCCTGTTCGTTAGCGCCCAACCGCACATAGGCCATAAGGTAATGCCACGCCGGAACGTAGTCGCCACGCGCGGTTTTCTCTTGCAATCGCTCCAGTTGTCTTTGCGCTAGAGCGTGGACAGCGGCTTCGAATCCCGATGCGGCGAAAGTTTGTTCGAGAATCTTCGCTTGCTCGGCTTCACCACTCAAATTTAAAGCAACGGTCCACTGGGTGACGGCTTCGCTGGTCAGTCCTTTCTTTTCGCAAGCGTCACCCAAATATTCATGTGCGGCCGCGTATGCCGGATGGAGGTCCAGGGTTTTAGCAAACTCATTCGTCGCGCGGTCATAGTCGCGCAGGAAAAAGAAGATTCTTGCATGATGCAGATTTTGGCCGGGAAAGAACGGATCAAGCTGGCGGGCATGGTCCATTTTGGTGAGCCCTTCTTCAGTGCGTCCGAACAACACAAGGCAAATACCATAGTGATGTCGCATATCCGCAAAGCTCGGATTCAATTCCAGGCCGTGCCGAAACGCGCGCTCGGCTGCGGGCCAGTCGCGCTTGTAATATAGCTCGACCCCCGCGAAGAGATGATAAACTTCCGCCAACGTATCATCCAATGTCAGCGCTTCGTTGAGCGCCTCTTCTGCCTTCGGCCAGCTCTCGTTAGGCGGCAAGATGCCGAGGGCCGCGCCGAAAGCATAATAACGCCCTAACCCAGTATAAGCCAGCGCATAGGAAGCATCGAGTTCGATCGCCCGTTGAAAATAATCGCGGACTCGTTCGTATCCTGGCGCGAAAAAATTCCTCCAATGATATAAGCCTTTCAAATAAAGCTGATGCGCCTCAGTGTTTTCAGTCGGCTGCGAAGAAATCGCGCGCCGCTCAGCACCAGTAAGTTTCGCCTGTAACGCGTCGGCAATTTTCGCAGCGATGTCACTTTCAACGGCGAAAATATCGGTCAACTTACGATCGTATCTTTCCGCCCAAAGATGCGAGTCACTCTCGGCATCGATCAGTTGAACGTGAACGCGCACCTGGTCGCCAGCCTTCCGAACGATGCCTTCCAGAATATTCGCGACGCCGAGTTGCTTAGCGATGTGCGAAATGTCCTCGGGTGAATTCTTGAATCGTTGCGTCGATGTGCGCGAGATGACCTTTAAGTCGCCGATCCTCGAGAGTCTGGTCAGGATTTCCTCCTGAATGCCATCGGCAAAATAAGCATTCGCCTTATCCTCACTGAGATTTTCAAATGGAAGCACGGCGATCGATTTCTTGGGCGGGCTCTTCGCCATTATCTCAGCCGCGAATTCCAATTTACGGCGTAAACCTTTGAGAGCTGCGAGCAGTTCGTTCGCGTTCTGATACCGTTCCTCGGGATCCTTGCGTAGCGCCTTGCCGACGATCGGCTGAAGCTCGCCGGGAATTTGCGCCGTGTAACTGTGGAGCGGGGGCGGCTCCGTCACGAGAATCGCAGTCATTACCTCTCTTGGTGTCTCGCCGGTAAAGGGCGCGTGCCCTGCCGCCATCTCGTAAAGCACTGCGCCGAGACTCCAGATATCAGTACGTTTATCAACGGGTGCACCGCGTGCTTGCTCCGGAGACATGTAACGGACTGTCCCAAGGATTGACCCCACATTGGTTTCAACCAATGACACCGCTTCCTCTTCCGCCATGGTCACTGGCAGTTCCTGTTCGGCAAGCTTTGCAATCCCAAAATCGAGCACCTTCACGTACCCATCAGGCCGCAACATGATGTTCTCTGGTTTAACGTCGCGATGGACGATGCCGGCCGAGTGGGCGGCGGCGAGTGCACCGGCCACCTGAATGGCAATCTCCACCGCTTCACTCAATTGCATGCCGCGCGCCAGGCGTTGACGCAGGGTTTCACCTTCGATTAGTTCGCTGGCGATATACTCAACAGAACCATCCGCGCCGACCTCATAAATCGTCAGGATGTTTGGATGATTGAGCGCAGCTACCGCGCGCGCTTCTTGCTGAAACCGCTTCAGGCGCGCCGCATCGCCAGTAAACCGTGTGGGCACGACTTTGAGCGCAGCCTTTCTGCACGCGCGCACATCAGAAGCGACATACACTTCACCCATGCCGCCAGCGCCGATCAGTTTCGACACCTTGTAGTGGCCGATCGTTTGACCAGTCAGTGAGTCCGTCTCCCCGTCTTCGACAATGCTCGTAGCAAGAACGGCGATCGGGGTTTCGACGAAGCTACCCGCTTGTCGATGTGCGGCTAGTAGCTCTTCAACTTTATGGCGCAACGCTTCGTCGCCGGCACATTGCTTATCCAGAAAAGCGTTAAGCTGATCTGGCGCACAATCCAAGGCAGCGTGAAAGATGTCCTCGATCGTTTCTAGCGGCGTCATAGACACGAATTGCACGAATTCTCACGAACTTTGCAGGGCGTGGACAACTTCAAGCCAATTGGTGGAAATTGGTGGAATTCGTGTCTCATAAAACAACCCTCTTCCACTCGAGCGAATCGCCACCGAAATTGACCAACAGACCGAGCCGGCTTTCATTTGCGACACGAATTACACGAATTGCCACGAAACTTTCATTCGGCTTGAGCCAACCACTGCATCATTTGGTGTAAATTCGTGAAATTCGTGTCTGTTAGGCGGCGCTGTGCAATTCCGCGTACAACCACGCCCTGGCAAAGACCCAATCGCGCCGGACCGTCACTATTGAGATCTTCAGCACTTCGGCGATTTCGTCCTGCTTGAGTCCGCCAAAATACCGAAGCTCCACCACCTGGGCTTTTCTCGAATCGAGCATCGCCAGTCTCTCCAGAGCGTCATTGAGATCAAGAATCGCTCTCGGCTGCTCCGGCGAAATCAGTGCTGCTTCCTCCAATTCTATTTTGCTCGCGCCGCTGCCGCGCTTTTGGCGCTGCGCCGCTTTGGCGTGATTGACCAGGATCTGACGCATCGCTTTGGCAGCCACGGCAAAAAAGTGTGAGCGATTTGTAAAGTTTGGCCTCTTTTGGTCCGCAAGACGCAGATACGCCTCGCTCACCAGCGCCGTGGTTTGCAGCGTGTGGTCAGGACGTTGCCCCTCCATGTAATGATGAGCGAGGCGTTGAAGCTCTTCATAAACAAGCGGAGTCAGCTTATCCAAAGCAGCACGATCTCCATGGCTCCAATCAACCAGTAATTGAGTCACCTCGTGTGGACCAGCCTGCGCCGATCTAGCCTTTGCAGCCCCGAAGCCTTTCGGGGCTTCAGCAGACAGGCCTGCCGGGCGCGTTCCGCTGGGAATCTGTCCCGCCGTTGCGGGATTAACCGATTGCGCTTTGCCATTCATTTGGGGCTTCCAAGAAAGTTTTAGCAACAGAAGACAACGAAGAAAACAAAGATTTTGTTCTGACTGCGGAAAAACGCGCCAAACCTTCAGACACCAATTCCACGAATTCGCACCAATCGACCCAACCCCGAAAGCTTTCGGGGAAGCCTTATGTAGTTGGTGATAATTCGCCTGCCGTGCCGAAGGTCGCCGCGGCCAGCGAAGGCGGGTGTCATTCGTGTCCGTGGCATCCTTGGCCGCCCCAGCCCTGTGCGGAGGCAGCTCAAAAATTTTTGTGATCCGATGATCGGTTCCCGACCCGTTCGTTGTTTATCCAAGTAGAAAGGAAATTACAAACCTAAAACAACCAACCAATAGAAATCCAATCACAATGAAAACAATGAAAACAATCAGCTTAATAGCAGCAACGTTCTTGACCGTGGCGCTCTCTAGTCCCGCGGTGAACGCCGGAAGGG
>WNGE01007341.1_pt1 | contig 12022 bp, 9 predicted proteins | sample 5400651 | NCBI WGS metagenome assembly WNGE01 (sample SAMN13153370, study PRJNA577476) | soil metagenome | isolation source: 60 cm soil or saprolite under grassland replicate 2 | place: USA:California | collected 2016-06-15 | reverse complement strand
CGCCGGTGGACTTCTCCAGCACGGCTTTCGCGTTCGGCGGGTTCTCGATCTCGACCAGTTCCGCGCCACGGCTGACCAGCAGGTCGAGCGCTTCCCTGCAGACCACCGCGATCCGCTCGTCGACGTGGTGCCAGGACATCTTGATCGGAAGGCCGATCCGGACGCCGTCCAGGTCGTACGGCGGGTCGATTGGGTACGCCGGCGCCGGTTCGTCACGCGTCGCCGGTTCGCGCGGGTCGTGGCCGGCCAGCACGCGCATCAGGATGGAGATGTCGAGCATCCGGCGGGCCATCGGCCCGGCAACGTCGAAGGTCGGGCTCAGCGGAATCACGCCGTACCTGGAGATGCGGCCCTGCGCGCTGCGGAGGGTGCAGACTCCGCACGCGGCCGCGGGGATGCGCAGCGAACCGCCCGTGTCGGTGCCGGTCGCGATCGGGACCATGCGACTGGCCAGCGCGGCTGCGGAACCGCCTGACGATCCACCCGGAGTACGGCGTACGTCCCACGGGTTGGAGGTCGGAGTGGACGCCGTACCGTAGGCGAACTCGTGGGTCGTGGTCTTGCCGAGCATGCCCGCACCCGCGGCCGCGAGGCGTTCCCACACGGCGGCGTCCTCGGCCGGGATGTAGTTGGCAAGGACCTGGCTGCCGGCTGTGGTGAGCACGCCCTTGGTGAGGAAGACATCCTTGACGGCGACCGGTACGCCGGCCAGTGGCCCGACGGGTTCGCCGGTCGCCCGGGCCTCGTCGGCGCGGCGCGCGGCGTCGAGTGCGAGGTCGGGAGTGCGGGTGACGAAGGCGCGGATGGCGGGTTCGGCAAGGTCGATCCGGCGCAGGCAGTCCTCGACGAGTTCACGCGCGGACAGTTTGCGCTGCCCCAGGAGTTGGAGCACCTCGGTCAGGCTGAGATCCGCGGCGGAGTCACTCACGTGTGCGAGCCTACGAAAAATACCCGCCCGGGGGATCCCGGGCGGGTGTCGGAGTGAAGCAGGGACGATGGCCGGGCGGTCAGCGTCCCATCGCGGTGGCGACGTTGTAGAGGCCGAAGCAGAAGATCATGATCACCCCGAAGAGCAGAATGAACAGGATCTGTTTCCAGAAGGAGATCAGGAGTATCGCACTGGCCAGAACGACGACGGTCGCGACGAATTCGTTGGGAGGCATGGCACTTCTCCTTTTCTTGGCTGAACAGCCTCTTTTCCTTCGGTTCACTTCCCTTGGGTGCTTGTCTTTCGCCGCTCGTGGGTTAGAGTGAGGCGGCGGATCGGTGTTATTGATTTACGCTTTCAGTGAACGCCGCGACAATCGGTTGTCAATCCAGGAAAATTGGCATCGCCTTGTTTGTCCGCACATGATTTTGGCAGCCGGCTCGGACCGGGTGGTGAGGTTTGGCAACGGCCGGCGATACTCCGGTAGCATTTGGCGTACCGTTTGCCGCCAGTTGGCAAACCACTGGCTGCCAACTGGCAGGAAGGCTGGCAACACGCCGCCAAAACTCATCTGTTTGGGAAGTTGCGATGACGCCGCAACTGTCCGCTAGCATTCTCGCGTGGTGATCAACGCCGCCGGCCCGGCGGCTCCCGCGGTCGTCCCACCGCCTCCAGTTCCAGCAGCTCCATCGTCCCCGGCGACCCGGCTTTCGCTCGATGATTGCCGCAGGCACGCTCCGGGCTTTGCCGACCTGTTGCTCGACGCTGTGCACCGGCACGGCGTTCCGAACCGCGCGTTGAGCGTTCGGACGCTGCTCCATTTACCCCGGCTGGCCCGGCCGAACGGGACTGTCGGGCGCAATCAGGTGATCTCCGAACTGAATCGCAACGCGGCCCGGTTACGGCGTGATCAGCGCAGTATCGAAAGACTCATTCCGAAAGACAAGTTCGCGCTGTCCGACCTGCGTTTCGTGCGGCTGGGTAACAGTGAGGCGGACCAGATCTTCAGCAGTCTGCATTACCTCCGCAGCGCCCGCGCGGGATCGGTGAACTTCGCGCTGGTGGATCCGGTGAACATGCTGCCGGTGACGTTGTGCAGTGTTTCCCCGCTGGAATGGATGCGGGTCGGGCGGCAGTTGCAGGCGCAGTTCGGCGTACCACTCGGGGCGGCCTGGGACGTGTCCCGGGTGTATTCGTTCGACGTGGCCCCGGCGAATGCGATCTCCTACCTGCTGTCGAAAGTGCGGCAGGTGATCCGGCGCGAGATTCCCAGCGTGCAACTGCTGACCACGGCGGTCGATCCGAATCTCGGTTTCGTCGGCTCGAGCTACCGGGCTGCCAACTGGCAGCAGTGGATGTCGATCGAGGCGCGGCCGTATCTGTACGTCGACGGGATCTACGCCAGCCCGCGCCAACTCCGCACCCGCTACGGCGGCGCGAACCTGGTCGAACTGCGCGCCAGCTACCCCGGCGGCCGCTTCGAGCAGAGCCGGGCCAAGCTCCTCGATTCCCTCATCTTCTGCTGCCGCCTGCGTGGCGAGACCGAGGCGGTCCCGCTGTCAGATCAGCGCCGCCTACGCCGCTAGTTGAGGCCGCCGCCGTTCACGCTGAAGGGGGAGCGGGCGAGCAGGGCGTCGATGCGTTTGCGATCGGGCATGGAGTTGGACAGCGGGAAGTCGGCTGTGGCGCAGGACATGGCGGCCGCGGCCCAGAGCGCCACCTGGCCGGAGAACTTGCGGTCGTTGTCGATCAGCTTCGCTGCCAGTGCGGCGCAGAAGGCGTCGCGGGAGGCGGCCGACTCCTTGTAGATCGACGGGATCGTCGGCACGCTGATGACGTCGTGCGCGGGGCCGGAGTACACCGTGCAGCCGCCGTTGACCAGCATGCACAGCGTCTCGACGCCGAACGCGAGCAGATTCCGCGCCACCGGGTCCGGGTCGAACGGTCCGTGCCCCTGCGACGCGAAAGGCCCGAGCTCCCACGGATGCGCGACCAGGTAGTCGATCCGCGGAAACGTGTCGCGCGAGATGCGTTCGTCGACGTACGGCTGGCCCGGCGTCACGATCACCAGCGGCCGGTGGTCCGGATCCTGATGCGCCAGGGCGAGCGTCTGCTGCATCGTGTCCCGCGGCACCTCGAACGTCATCAGCAAGGCGTCGCACCCGGCCAACTCCTCGCGCCGCTCGTCCATGTCCTCGGGCGCCAGGTGCACCTCGCTCTGGTTCCGCCAGTTGACCGCCGTACTGTCGCCGAGTTCTTTCTCGAAGACCCCTGTGAACGGCGTACGGCGACCTCGCACCCGCTTGATCAGCGACGTGTCGATGTCCTCGTCCCGCAGGTACTGCATGATCTCCTCGCCGAACCGGTCGTCGGTGACGGCGGCGATGAGCGACGTCTTCAGCCCGAGCCGCGCGGTTGCGACCGCCTGGGTCAGCGCCTTGCCGCCGGGCGAGAGGTCGAAGCCGTACGCCTCGCTCGACGTCTCGGGCGCGGGCAGGTTCTTGATCCGCCAGGTCGCGTCCATCACCGCGCCGCCGACCACGATCACGCGACCGGCCGGCGGCGCGTCGGGTGTCGGTGCAGCGTCGAGCATCACGACGGTCTTCGAGCCGACCGAGTAGATGTCGCGGCGGATGAGCTGGTTCGCGAGTTCCCGCAGTACGGCGGGTTCCGTCGTACCGCGAAGGGCACGGTCGCTCGGGGCCTCGCCCGGCTGGTGGCCGAGCGCCTGGTGCAGCCGGTGCCAGTTGTTGAGCAGAGTCTCCCGGCGCCGGCCGAGAGAAGTGCTGTAGAGCGAACGAATGATTCGCTCCTCGATGCCGGCGCGGGCGTGCGTGTCGGTGTGCAGGCCGATCGCGAGGATCGCGTCGGCGACGATCTGCTGGGTGCCATGCAGATCGTCGCGGACGCAGTTGGCGACCAGGTCGAACGCCGCGGAGGCGGGGTCGAGTTCGTGCACGGTGGCGAACCGGCGGGTCGCCGCGAGCTCCATCAGCGGCGCCGCGATCCCCGACCGGCCGGCGTGTAACCGGGCGACGGTGAGGCCGTCATGGGTGCGCAGTTTCTCGAGCACGCTGGCAAGCAACAGCACATCCGCCGTCTGCTTGTCGCTGCGATTGATCATCCGGCCCCCGGGTCGTGATTCTCCTCGAACCAAGTATGCGGATGACCGGGCCACCTGGAAACTTCATCGGAGTGCCGAAAGCCAGCGGGCGGCCTGCTTGGCCTGCGACAGCCGTCGTTCGTACGTCGCCCCGACCCCGAGCAGGACGGCACCTGCGGCACCGAGCGTGATCCAGCGCGGGATCAGCGGCGCGACCTCGAGGCACTGCCAGATGCCGATCTTCGCCAGCACCGCCGCGCCGATCACGAATGGTGCCTGCAGACCGAACTGCGCGCCGACCATGATCACCGCCAGCGCCGCGGCGACGACGAATGTCACCCGGACCCAGTTGTCGTTGCCATCGGCAATCAATGTGGAGGGGACCAGGCCGATCAGCAGACCGGGTCCGAGGAACACCCAGCTGGACTGGTCGCGCCAGGCGAGCACGCCGATGGCAACCATCACGATCGCGGGCGGGACCGTGTACCACTCGATCGTCGTACCGCCGGCCGCGATCACGAACGCGGTGTTCGCGACGATCAGCAACAGACCGGCAAGCAGCAGCGCCACGCGCCGGGCCGGGTTCATGCCGTAGGCAATCAGCGGTGCCGCGGCGATGGTGAGTACGACGCCAGTGCCGGTGTCTGGCGACACTGTCAGCGCCAGGGTTTCGGCCAGCAGCACTGCGCAGGCAGCCGACGCCATCAGGACGCGCTCCACCGTCTGACCGACGTACCGGCCGGCAAGGCCGACACCGCATGCGCCGACCACGGCGAGACTGACTGCGCCGGCCCACAAGCTGATGAAAGCGTCGGCGGCGAACAAAACGATGGCTAGCTGCGCGCCCAGGCTCGCGGCCCCGGCCGCCAGAGCCGCGTCGACCACCTTGCGTAGAGCGGCGAAGACCGCGAGTACGGCGATGATCGCGGCTTTGAAGCCGAGTTGCCGGACGTCCTCCAGCCACAGGCAGACAAGCAGGTTGACCGAGGCAACGGTGATGGTCGTGACCTGCAGGATGAGCGTGATCACGCCGGTACGGCGGCCGCGCAGGATCACGGCGATCGCGAGCGCGGTGGCGAGACCGGTGGTCAGCCAGCGGCCCGGACCGGGGAGTTGCGGAAGGCACGTGGCGACCGCGAAGGCGGCTGCGGCTGCACAGATGGATTCGCCGAGACCCGGCGTGAGTGGTCGCTTCTGCAGGATGAAGATGCCGATCGCGGCGGCCAGGCAGACGACGGCGGCCGTGGCGCACACCTTGACGAGCGCCTCCTGGGAGGCGACCGTGGCGGTGAGTTCGCGGTACTCGAAGGAGTATTTGGTGAGCAGACCGGACAACGTACGCATCGTGCCGGCGGCAAGGATGCCGCAGAACACGACAGCTGAGGTGATGGCTCCAGTACGACGTACCACCGCGGTGCCTTTAGCGGACAGTACGAGCGTGATGACGACCTGGCCGAGGAGTGCGAGCAGGATCACTGGGAGGTTGGTGCGGTCGATCAGGATCAGCGGTAGCGGGAACTGGCCCGCGATCACCGTGGTGACGCCGTACGTGACGACCTTCGGCGCCAAACGGGTCATCATCAGGTTGACCAATGCAACGGTCCCGAACACGACCGCGCCGTAGGTGAGGCCGTCGATGGCGTCTGGCGAGACGAGGCCCAGCTCGCGGGCGCCGTACAGGTCGACGGTGAGCAGACCGCAGCCGAGGATCGCGAAGGCTTCCGCGGTGCCGGTGAGCGAATGACGGCTTGCGGGGACGGAGCCGGCGAACGCGAGGGCGGCGAGGGTTCCGATGATGCCGGCCTGAACGTGGACCGGAAGGTTGTGCCACGTGACAGCGAGGAACGTGACACCAGCAGCCAGAAGGAGCAGCACGCCGAGGCTCAGCAAGGTTGCCTGAGGACTCAGACGGTGGCGATGCGGGGTGGGCGGCTGACGTGGAGGCGGCAGGGGGTGTGGGGGATAGGTGGTGCGCGCCGCTACGGGTGGACGCTGTGGTTCAAATGTTGGAACGAGCCCGCGCGGAGGAGGTGGTGGGTAGACCGGCGCAGCTGGACGTGGTGGGTAGACCAACGGAGGTGCAGGGGCCTGGGGCAACGGAGGTAGTGGTGCCGACGGCGCAGGTTGTTGGGCGTGACCTGGTTCGATCGTGAGCTGGAGCAGTGCGTTGCAGGCCGGGCAGTGGAAGGGTGCGGCGACATGCGCATTCATGGCAGGTCCTCCTGAATGGTCACTTCACTATCGGGTGGAGGAACGCGCTGTCGCGTGAGTACGTCTACTCAACTTGTGCCGAATCCGACGCGGTCGCGTAGGCTGCTGCCGTCAGCCGATTGTCCAGACCGGCTGACAAACACGGGGAGCAACATGAAAACTGGGCACGTGGAGCTCGCGAGAGCTCAGCAGGAACTTTGGCAGACGGCGTACGAGCGCGATCCGCACCTGCACGGGACGGAACCGTCCGCGGCGGCGCGGTCGGCGGCCGAGGTGTTCGGTGCCGCGGGCATCGACGATGTGCTCGAGCTCGGCGCCGGACAGGGCCGAGACGCGCTTTACCTGGCCAGACAAGGCTTCAGTGTGCACGCCACGGACTTCAGTGACTCGGCGCTCCACCAGTTGCGGCTGGATGCACAGCGCGAGGGTCTCGACGATCGCGTGACGGCCGCGCTGCACGACGTACGCGATCCGTTGCCGCCGCGCGATGCCACCGTGAACGCGGTGTTCGCGAACCTCCTGCTGAACATGGCGTTCTCGCGCGCGGAGTTGTGGTCGTTGGTTGCCGAGATCCACCGTGTCCTGCGTCCCGGCGGCCTCTTCGTGTACGCCGTCTGGTCGGCAGACGACCCTTGTGCCGACCACTGGCCGAAGCTCGAGGACGGATTGGCTGTGCACGACGGCTTCGCCGGCCGCTTCTTCGACGAGCCCCTGATCCATCAACTAGCCGAACGCTGGCACCTCACCGACGCCACGCCGTACGACGAATCCCCCCGCCCGAACCGCATGTGGCGAGTGACCCTCGGCAAACCCAACCCGGCCAACTGACGTTTTCAGCTGGCCTGGCTCGTGCTGGACATGTTGAAGTCGGGGATGAGGAGGGGTGGCGTGGCGGTGCGGGAGAAGTAGTCGCCCCACTCGCGGGAGAAGGACGGGACCGTGGCGCCGGCTGCGGTGAAGCGGGCCAGCAGGTCAACGGGGCTTTCGTTGAAGCGGAAGTTGTTGACGGCACCGGTCACCTCGCCGTTCTCGACCAGGTAGACGCCGTCGCGGGTGAGGCCGGTGAGCAGCAGGGTCTGCGGATCGACCATCCGGATGTACCACAGGCAGGTCAGCAGCAGCCCGTTGTCGAGCCCAGCGACGAGATCGTCAGTCGTCCCGGTCGCGCCGTCCACCGTCAGGACGTAGTTGTCGATGCCCGGCGCGGCGACCGGTGCGCCGATCAGTTCGGCGGTGTGCCGGCTCGTCATCAGCGTCTCGAGCTTGCCGCCACGGATCCAGTCCGTCGCGGTCAGCGTGAGCCCGTTGTCGAACACGCTCGACGACCCACCGGACGACCGGGCCACCGCGAACGGGAACGTCTCGAGCCCAGGCAGCTGCGGATCCGACCGGAGGTGCACCGGCTGCTGCGAGAGCACCTCACCAACGCGCGTACCGCCCGACGCCTTCGAGAAGACGCTGCGCCCCTCGAAGGCGTCCCGCCCGTCGAGCACCCAGAACAGGTACGTCGTGAGGTCGGCGACAGCAGCAGGTGGTAACACGGTGGCGTGCCGACCGGGGTCGACGGCAACGGTCCGCGTCGCCCAGCCGAGTCGCCGGGTGAGCTCGGCGTCGATCGCGTATGGGTCGATGTCGGAGAAGTCGCGGGTGGCGGCGCCCACCCACGCCGACTGGCTCAGGTCGCCGGATTTGCCGGTCGCGGTGACGAACCCGCGCGGTAGGGCCTGGCGGAGCCGCAGTCCGGTGGACGAACCGACGTACAAGGTGATGACCTCGTGGTCGGCGAAGCCGTACAGCCAGCGGTTCTCGTGACGGGCGCGCTTCAGCGTTTCGCCCAGCGCCGGCGCGAACTTCTCGTAGACGGTGACCGAGGTTTCCTCCGGCTCCTCGTCCCAGCCGGAGCCGACGGTGCCGTCGACGAGCGGGCGGGCATCCTCGGCCGGGCTGGACGCACGGGCGGTCGCGACGGCAGCGGAGACGATCTCATTTAACGAGGTGCTGGTCACCGACGACCTGCCGACCACTCCGGCCGCCGTACCCTCGCCTGCTCCGACCGTCGCGATCACGGTCACGCTGGAGCCGCGCATGGCGCCGTTGGTGGTGAGGGTGTTGTTGGCCCAGCGCAGGTTCGCGCTCGAGGTCTCCGCGACGATGACGACACAGCCGTCGGCGCCCTCGGCCGCGGCCAGGGCCAGTCCCCGCTCGATGGTGTCCTGCGGGGTGAGCTGAATGGCTTTCGCTTTCGTCACCGGCCGGCCTCCTGCGTGGTGTTGAGAATGCGGACGCTGCGGAACAGGGCGGTCGGGCACCCGTGGCTGACCGCGCCGGACTGGCTGGGCTGGGCCTTGCCACAGTTCAGCGCGCCGCCGAGGACGTACGTCTGCGGCCCGCCGACCGCCTCCATCGAGCCCCAGAAGTCCGTCGTGGTCGCCTGGTATGCGACGTCGCGCAGTTGGCCGTCGAGCTTGCCGTCGGTGATCTTGTAGAACCGCTGCCCGGTGAACTGGAAGTTGTACCGCTGCATGTCGATCGACCAGGACTTGTCGCCGACGATGTAGATGCCGTTCTTCACGCGGCTGATCAGTTCCTCGGTGGACGGGCCGTCCGGAGCCGGCTGCAGCGACACGTTGGCCATCCGCTGGATGGGGATGTGGCCGGACGAGTCGGCGTACGCGCAGCCGTTGGATCGCGGCGTGCCGAGCAGGTCCTCGTTGACCTTGGCCATCCGGCGGTCGACCTGGTAGCCGACCAGGATGCCGTCCTTCACCAGGTTCCATTGCTGTCCGGCAACGCCCTCGTCGTCGTAGCCGACCGTGGACAGGCCGTGCTCGGCGGTGCGGTCGCCGGTGACCTGCATGACCGGCGAGCCGTACTTGAGCGTGCCGAGCTTGTCGGTGGTGGCGAAGCTGGTGCCGGCGTAGTTCGCCTCGTAGCCGAGGGCACGGTCGAGCTCGGTGGCGTGGCCGATCGATTCGTGGATGGTGAGCCACAGGTTGGTCGGGTCGATCACCAGGTCGTAGGTCCCGGCCTCGACGCCCGGCGCGGCCATCTTCTCGGCCAGCCAGCCGGGGATCTGAGCCAGCTCCTCGTCCCAGTTCCAGCCGGTGCCGGTCAGATACTCCCAGCCGCGCCCGGCCGGCGGCGCGCAGGTGGCCATCGAGTCGAACCGGCCGGACTCGGCGTCGACCGCGAACGCCGTGATCTTCGGTCCGATCCGCACCCGCTGCTGGGTGTACGACGTACCCGCGGAGTTCGCGTAGTACTTGCACTCGTGGATCGAGGCGACCTGCACACTGACGTGCGCCACGCCCTCGGCCTTGAAGAGCCGGTCGCTGTAGTCGGTCAGCAACGCGACCTTCTCGGCGCGCGGCACGCTGAACGGGTCGATCTCGTACGACGAGATCCAGGTGACGTCCTTGTACACAGGCTCGTCGGCCAGCTCGATCCTCTCGGCGTTGATCGGCCGTGACACCTGCGCCATGTTGACCGCCTGCTCGGCGATCTGGATCGCTTCGTCCTCCGTCAGCGCGACTCCGGCGGCGAATCCCCAGGTGCCGTTGTGGATGACCCGGACCGCGAGGCCGAGGTCCTCGTCGTCCTTGGCGCTCTCCAGCACGCTGTCGCGCAGCGAGATCGACTCCGACCGGATCCGCTCCAGCCGGAACTCGGCGAACGAGGCGCCGAGGTCCTTGGCTCGCAGCAGGGCGGCCTCGGCAAGCTCGTGACGGGGCAGGGCAAGGAACGACGCGTCGACTTGTGGCACGTTCCCGACCTTATACACGGAACCCGACAACCACCCGCGGTGTATCCACAATGAAGAGGAAACCGCCTCGCTCCGCTTGGGGGGTGTGGTGGGACGGGCTCGCTTCGCTTGGCTTGTGGTGGGACGGCTCGCGGACTGGAGGCGGAATCAGACCGACGGAGGAGATGGCGATCCTGGCTCGGATCCGTGCCGGCGACTCGGCCGCGTACGGCGAGCTGGTGTTGCTGCACGCCCCGATGGCGAAGCGTACGGCGGTGTTCCTCGGTGCCGGCGCGGATGCGGACGACGTCGTACAGGAGTCGTTCGTGAAGGCGTACCGGGCACTCGGGCGGTTCCGGGACGAGGCCGCGTTCCGGCCATGGCTGTTGCGAATCGTGGCGAACGAGACGCGGAACGTCGTGCGCTCTCGGAGCCGCCGGTCTCGTCGGGAGGAGTTGGCTGCGCCGCTGGACGTCGTACTGGACCCTGCAGACGAGGCGGTGTCGCTGGCGCGGCGGTCCGAGCTGTTGGCGGCTGTGCGGGGACTCCCACCGCAGTATCGGCTCGTGGTGACCTGTCGATACCTGCTGGACCTGGACGAGCAGGAGACGGCCGTCGTGCTGGGCTGGCCGCGCGGGACGGTCAAGTCGCGGCTGCACCGTGCACTGGGTCGTCTGCGAGACCTACTGCCTGACAAGGAGGTGCAGCGATGAACTTGGACGACGAGTTGCGGGTCGCCGGACGTTCTGCCGTCGTACCTCCGGTGGACGAGGGTCTGATGACTGCGGTGCTGTCTCGGGTGGGCGACCTGCCTGCGCGGCGGCGGCTGCGAGATAGGTGGCGCGCCTTCGTCGCGGGCCTCCTCGTGCTGGCTGCTGGTGCTGCTCTGACGCCACCGGTACGTGCGGCCGTGGCGGAGTGGCTGAACATCGGGGGAGTGCAGGCGCGACCGGTCGGGACTGGGCCGACGAGTGCGCCCAGTCCACCCGCTGTCACTGGTCGGCTGTCCCTGGAGGAGGCAGCGCGGGTTGCTGGGTTCAAGCCGGCAGTACCGGCGGAGCTAGGAGCACCTGCCGGAGTTGAGGCGTCACGCGGGTTCGTAGCGATCGGATGGGCCAGTGGCGTGCGGCTGGAGCAGTTTAAGGCCGAGGTGTCGACGCTCTACTTGAAGAAGTACTACTCAACGCTGCAGTACGTACCGGAGGTCGACGGCTACTGGTTCGACACTCCGCATGAGCTCGTCCTGGTGGATGCCGCCGGGCGAGAGCGCCTCGTACGGATTGCCGGACCCACGCTGGTCTGGGTAAGCGGGGGAGTCACGTTCCGGCTTGAAGGAGCCCGTGACAAGGCATGGGCGGTTGAGCTGGCGGGCGGAACCCGCTAGCGGTCCGGCGGTGTATCCCGGGTGAGTCCTCATGTGTAGGGAGAGCCGCCATGGTCCGCCGTACCTTCGCGTTGATCGTTGCTGTGATTGCTGTCGGGGTTGGCGCCGCTGCGTCGGCGTGGGCCGGTGGACCGACGAGCGTGCTGCTCAGCGCGCCACCTCATGTGGTTGCCTTCGGCTACGACGATCCGCAGTACTCGGAGCTCCGGCGACTGACCGATGTCGCGGCGTCACGTGGCGGCTACATCGGCGATCCAGAGGCCCATGGCACGGGCAGCTTCGTCCGCGCCACGTGGCTGATCCACGACATGTCGGTGTGGCGCATAGACATCATTTACCCGTACGCGCCCGGCGGTCCCTGGATCGCCACGACAGAGTCGCTTGAAGGCTCGACCATGCCGACCGAACCGCGCTGGCACACCGCGACCGACCCCGTCCGCCTGCTGAAGCTCCTCGGCTCATTGCAGCTGCTTGCCGGTGAACGCAACGGTGACCCGTCGTACGGCGGTCCCACCAGCTTCGGCCGCCAACCCGAAGCAACCCCGGTGACCCAGCCCGCTGCCGAACCGCCGGCCCCCAGCCAGACAGCCTCCACCGACATCTTCACCGGCTGGCGCTGGATCATCCCTGGCTTCCTCCTCGGTGCCGTGTTCG
>WNGE01010928.1_pt1 | contig 12023 bp, 7 predicted proteins | sample 5400651 | NCBI WGS metagenome assembly WNGE01 (sample SAMN13153370, study PRJNA577476) | soil metagenome | isolation source: 60 cm soil or saprolite under grassland replicate 2 | place: USA:California | collected 2016-06-15 | reverse complement strand
GACCCGCCCGCGTCCGGAGAAAAAATTTGCAAGCTCGAAACGTTTTGTTGCTGGGATTGGCAAGCCTGATTTGTGGATGCGAAGCGCGCCTCACCCCGGATGAGGCGGGCTTGCTCGATGCTGTCTCGTTCGTCATCGGCGGTCAGCAGGAAGGTGCGTTGCCGCAAGGATTTGAGACACGCTGGCGGCGCACCGTCGAAGGAAGACAGATTCAGTATGAATCGATCCGTCAAAATGCCGGCTTCGGCGATGCCAATGATCCGAATCGTGCAAGCCGACATGTCAAAGTCGGCGTCAACATCTCCTCGCCGCAAAACTGCGTGTTCAAGACAGTAGTAACGACCGCCTATTCCAAGGGCGCGAGCAAGGAAAGCTTCGAGAGCCCATCCAGTGAGGTGACCACATTGGACTTCAACAAGGTTCAACGGCTCGCGATCGAAGAAGGGAATCCCGCGAGCGTGGTGATCGAGGGAAAGGCCTGGCTCTGCAAGGACGGCAAATGTCAGGACCGCATGACGGCTGCCATTTCAGCGACCCGACAGGAGGAATTGACTCGCGTGATTGAGAGCAAGCGGCACGCCATTGAATTCATCAAGAAGGCCTGCCCGGGAATCCAGCGCTAAGGCCAGGGTCACGCGTATTAGCGGCTGACCCGTTAAAGTTCCGGCGACAAACCGACATATTTTGCCCGTTCTGAGCCCGGTCGGATGGTACCGGCCTCCGATAGGAGCCCGCCCGGCTTGGCTTTGCCATGATTCAGCCAAAGCACTTTCGCACTATTCTTCGATGCGGTCAGGGATGGGGGCTCACGTGGTTCCAGCACGCCGTTCGGCTGCTGCGCGGGCATTGTTGCCGAGCGCAGTCGCATGTTTCGCCTTGCTTTTCTCGGCAGCGAACTCGCAGGTCCAAGCTCAAACCGGCACCTGCGCTGACGCGGCGGAGCTCGCGGTCCTGTCCTCGCCGATCGCACCGTGGAAGGGCGCGCCGTTGCGCGTCGTGTTCGCCGCGGAGAAGCCGCTCGAGGGCGAGCTGTCGCTGATCGCGCCCGACGGAAGCGTCGCGGCCAAATCGCGCGAGCGCCACGGCGGTCCGCCCTATTTCTGGTTCGCCGAGGTCGCCGCGCCGGCCGCCGGCACCTGGCACGCCAAACTAACGCGCGAGCGCGCGAGCGCCGAGTGCAGCGCGATCAACCGCGAAATCGCCGTGCGCGCCGCCGAGCCGCCGCGGCCGCAAGGGACCGAGGGGAGCCTCTGGCCCGTGCGCAACACGTGGAATCGCGAGACCGAAAACCTGTATTCGGCATGGATCGAGCAGCTCTTCGACGCGCCGCTCGACGCCACGCTGTCGTGGAAGGCGCTGCATGAAGTGCTGCGCGATCGCTCGCGCAATATCCTGTTCAACCATCTGGGTCTGCGTGAAGACTCGATGGGGATGATCGTTCGCCCCGACTGCGCCGACCTTCCCTACTTCTTGCGCGCGTATTTCGCGTTCAAGATGGGGCTGCCCTTCGGCTACACGAAGTGCACGCGCGGCGGCGCCGGCGAAGGGCCGAAGTGCCATGCGTGGTGGAACATTCAAAATCTCGAGCCGCCACCGGCGCCCGAACCCCCGCCCGACCAGCGAATCGCCTCGCCTGCGGTCATGGAGATGTTTCGCCCGGCGGCGCCCATGCCGGCGCCGGTGCCGCCGACGGCGGCGCCTCCGACGAACAGACTTGCGGCACTGAAGCGGCTGGGGCTCGCAGCGGGCTTCGGCGAGTATTTGCGCTCGGCGGTCGCCGACGGCGTTCATTCCGGAAGCGGGCGAACGGCGTTGAGCGACGACAATACCGACTACTATCCGGTGCCGCTGAAGGAGGAGACGCTGCGGCCGGGAACCGTGTATGTCGATCCTTACGGGCACGTCCTGGTGCTGGCGCGGCGCGTGTCGCAGTCGGAGGACGCGGCGGGCCTCTTCCTCGCCGTTGATGCGCAGCCCGACGGCACAGTGGCGCGCAAGCGGTTTTGGCGCGGCAATTTCCTGTTCGCGCAGGATCCTGCCCTCGGCGGCCCCGGCTTCAAGCGCTTCCGGCCGATCGTGCGCGACAAGAACGGCGGCTTGCGGCGGCTGACCAACGCCGAAATCGCGAAAGACCCGCAGTACGGCGATTTCTCGCTCGATCAGGCGCAGGTTTCGATCGAGGGCTTCTACGACCGCATGGATGACGTGATGTCGCCGGCGCCGCTCGACCCGTTGCGCGCGATCAAGGAGGCGATCGCGGCGCTGGAAGAGCAGGTGAAGGCGCGCGTGACGTCGGTCGAGAACGGCCGCAAGTTCCAGACCAGCGGGCGGGGCGACGCGACGATGCCGGACGGCCCGGCGATCTTCGAGACCACGGGCGCCTGGGAAGATTTCGCCACGCCCGCGCGCGATCTGCGTTTGCTGATCGCGATCGACGTGGTGCGCACCTTTCCGGATCGCGTCGTGCGGCGGCCCGAGCGGTATGCGATGCCCAAGGACAAGAGCGTCGCGGACGTGAAAGCCGAATTGGAAGGCGTGCTCGGCTCGGAGCTTTCGGCGCGCAAGTTCTCCTATACGCGCAGCGACGGCTCCGCTTGGACGCTCGCGCTCAAGGACGTGCTCGACCGCGCCGGGGAGCTCGAGATGGCATACAACCTCAATGACTGCGTCGAGCTGCGCTGGGGCGCACCGGCCAAGAGCGAAGAGGCGTCGACCTGCAAGCGGTACGCGCCCGCGGCGCAACGCGCGAAGATGCTCGATTACCGCGCGTGGTTCCACGAGCGGCGCCGGCCGCCGCGCGCCTAACCGATCGTGTGCCCCGCCGAACGCTGGTCGACACAACTATAGCGCTGCTGCGCAGATTCAGCTGACCAGCGCGCCTTCATTTCGGGCCGGGCTCTGAAACGGCGCCGACGTGGCGCGCGAGTTTCACTGCCAGATCGAGCAGCGCTTCATCGGCACCATGCCAACCGATGAAGGAGAGACCAATCGGACAACCCGAAATCGAACCCACCGGCAGCGTGACCTGCGGCAGTCCACTCAAGCCGGCAACACAGGTCAGTCGCATGACGCGAACCCGAAACGACTCGAGCGCTTCGGCGCCGGTCTCGATGCGCGGGGCAATGCACGGCGCGGTCGGCAGCACAAGAACGGTTCCGGGCTCGACGAGTGAGCAGATACGCTCGCGCGCTCGCTTCTGTTCTTGCCGTGCCTTGTCGGCGTCGCGCTCCGATACGCTCGCCGCGAACTCCATTCGCTCGCGGATGCCGGGACCGAGCTTCGGCTGATACTCTTCGACGAACTGCCCGTAGTTGCCCCATATCTCCCGCGCCTGAATGATGCGAAAGCTTTCGCGCCAGGGATCGAGGCCGTGCGGAGCGGCGGCATCATGGACCTGCTCGGGCAGGTCGCGCACCATCGCGTCGATTGCCGCGCGCAGCAATTGAGCTACCTCCGCATCGGCCTCTGCGAACGCGTCATCAACGATGATCAATTTTTCCAAATTGGCGCGCACTCCGTCGGCCTCGAGCAGCGCCTCACCGACGCGCCGAAAGACGCCGGGCCCGCTGGCGAACCAGCCGGGGACATCGAACGACGGCGCCATCGGCATGGCGCCGGTCATGTCGATCCGACCATGAGTCGGGCGGATGCCATAAAGCCCACAGAAGGCAGCCGGCACGCGAACCGAGCCTCCCGTGTCGCTGCCAAGGGCGAAATCGCACGCGCCGGCTGCTGCCGCCGCGGCCGAGCCGCTCGAGGAGCCACCCGGCAGTCGGCCCGGGGCGCGTGGATTGACCGGAGTACCGTAATGCGCGTTGGCGCCAGTGACGCTGAAGAAAAATTCGTCGCACACGGTCTTGCCGATCACCGTGGCTCCTCCCTCCAGCAGCCGGCGGACTGCGGCTGCGTGCGCGGAGGCCGGCGGATGCGCGTCGAGCCAATCGGGGTTGCCGCCACCGGTGCGCGTGCCGGCGATGTCATACATGTCCTTCACCGCCACGGTCAGTCCGGCAAGCGGTCCCTGCGCTGCCCCGGCGATGGGTGCCAGCAAGTCGTGCGGAACGAACGCACTGCGAAAATGCTGTGACATGCTATCGCCTCGCGCCTTGCCCGCGATACCAATCGAGGATCCTGGCGCCGTCCCATGCCACCACGCCCGCGTGGCCGAGAATTTCCTCGAACGCGCGTTGCACGTGAGCGATGCGATGCGGAACGCCCGACAGGTAGGGATGACAGGCGATCGCCATGATCTTCGCCCGCTCGGCCGCCTCTTCATAGAGGCAGCGAAAGTGATCGAGTGCTCGCGAATAGATGCCATCCGAGGGATGGTGCTGGAGCGCCATCATCACGATGTCATGAATCTCGAAGTTGTAGGGAAGCGCGACAACCGGGCGGTGGGCCGTCTTGAGCATCACCGGCTCGTCGTCCAGCACCCAGTCGCCGATATACTCGACGCCGGCTTCGGCGAGGTAATCCAACGTGTCGAACGTCTGCGTCAACCCGGGGCCGAACCATCCGCGCGGTCGCCGGCCCGAGAACTTCTCGATGATATCCATCGACTTATTGATCATTGCCCGCTGGTCATCGAGTTTATGCATCGGCACCTGGTCGTAGCCGTGGGCATTGAGTTCCCATCCGTTGTCGATGCAAGCCTGGATCACCTGCGGATAGGTCTCGCACACTTTCGCGTTCAGCGTGACCGTGGGTGAGACGCCCAGGCGCTCGAGCATTTTCTTGAGCCGCCAGAACCCCACGCGCATGCCGTATTCGTGCCAGCTCCAGTTCGGTAGGTCGGGCAATTGCGGCTGGCCTTGCGGCGGCGAGATCACCATGCGCGCCATCGGACGCGACAAATCCCACTCTTCGAGCGCGAGCACCGGCCACACAACCAGCCGAATTCCTTCGGGAAACCGAAGCGGCGGCCGGCGATCGATCGGCGAATAGTCCAGACGTTCGCGGGGATGCATTCATTTCTCCTTATGGCGCTAAAGACATGGCCCAATGCCCATCTCGGGGTTCGCGATCCAGGGCGGACATTGATCGAGCCGCTCGTGTCCTGCCTTAGCCGCATCAAGCAACCAGATAAATCGGACTCGACCAAGCTTGGTGGCCGTCGCTCTGCGTGACGCGCACATAGACCGGAAGGTCGGCGCCGCCCGAAAACGTAACCACATGTTCGAGGGCGAGGCGCCGGCTCCAGTCTTGCTCGGGCAAACGATAGGCGCTGATGCGCCGTTCGAGCCCGCCACCGTCGAATGCAACGGTGCCTTCGCCGAGAGTTGCGAGATCGACTTCCCCGGAGACGATGTTGGTCTCGAGCGCAAGCGTGCCGCGGCGCGCCTCCTCGAGCCAGAGGTCGATGCCGGCGAGATTGCCGGTTGTCACCGAAGTCCAGCCGAGCCCCGTGCCGGGATTGGTCTCCACGACCTTGCGCTCCGGGTTGAGGAAGTTCACTGGCGCAAACCGCGCAACGCGATTGCCTTTGAGCGTCAATTTCCCCTGCCACATCGTCTCGCGGCCGCGGCCGCGATACTCCGCGCCTTGCCAAGTGACGCGCACGCGCCGACCGAGATCGGACGCTGCGAAGGGACGCGCCGTCCGCACGACCTTGGCGCCGTGCAGCACGTCGAGGCGCTCGATCGGCGCGGTGCCGATGACCTCGGCGGCAAGCCGCATCGGCACCGTGCCGGGACGGATGATGTCGCCCATCGAGGCCTCGCGCACCGCGAACTCCTCTGCGCCGGCAAGCTGCGGGTCTTCGGCAAAACCCGTGACCGGCTCATCGAACGTGCCGCGCAGGTCGAGGAACATGCGCGTGCCGGTGGTGCCATAGTGGTGCCGGCGACGCAGCGCCTCGAACAAGGCGTCGCGCGTGAGCTCTGGCATGAAGTAGCAGGTGAGCCCGCCGATCGCGCCGAAGGTCGAGGCGCCCGGCCGCGTCGCGCCCGGTCGTCCCTTGTGATCGTCGCTGTGGCACACGACTCCGACGCGATAACCTTTCTCGAACGCGTCGTGCAGCAGCCATTCGAACGTGCCCCAGGTCGAGTGCACCTCCACGCTGCGCTCGCGCCGCCCGTCATGGGCAGCCTTGATATCCGCGTAGCGCCCGCCGACATGGGCGATGACCACCGCCTCCTCGCCGTCGAGCGCGCGAAAGAGTTCGTCCGCGGTGTAAACGGCGCTGCTCGAGGTCTGCCCTTCGACCAAGATGTGCGACGAACGCCGGATCGGGCGGCCTTCGCGGCGGAAAAAGACATTGCGGTCGCCGCCCATGCCGGTATTGCCCGACCACTCGTAGCCGGGCACGCAGACGAAGTGGCGCGGCGCATCGAATTCCGCGGTCAAGCGATTGAGCTCGGCCCAGAACGCGTCGGTGATCTGAAAGTCGTTGCCCTGATGGCCGACGATGTCGACGAAAGCGAGATCGCGCGCATAGCGGAAATAGTTCTCCGCCGTGCCCATGCCGATCGTTTCGCCGCTCTGTCCGTGCAGATCGCCCCAGTAGCGCCGCAGCGGCGCGGCCGCAACCACGCGCAGCGGATTGGCGCGGGCCAGCTCTTGCCCCTCGGCAAGAAGCCGCACCTCGAGGTCGCCGGGCGCGTCGGCGACAAGATTGTCGAGAATGCGGGGACCGTCGCCGCGCTTGATCGCGACGGTTTGCGGCAGTCCGCGGATCGGCCGCGACGGCACGAGCGACAGCGTCTGCTCGGCCTCGGCGGTCGGGTTGCCCCACGCATCCTCGGCAACGATGGCAAGGCGAAAGGGCTCGCCGGCGACGGCGAGCGAGGGCCAGATCGCCTTCCAGTGCGCGGCCGGCCCCGGCACCAGCGCGAAGGCCGGCTGCTCCGGCAGCTCGGTGAATTCATAAGTCGCAAAAGCGTCGATCGAGGTTCTGAGCTCGACGCGCGCTTCGCAATTGGTCTGCAGCCGGTATCCGGCCGAGCCCTGCCGGCGATCGCCCATGCGCACGGTCAGCGTATCGCCGGCACGCAGGTAGCCGCGGCCGACGCGGATCAAGAGCGTATTGGCGTAGGGACGGATGTTGAGCCGATCGAACCAGACATCGAGCTTGGCGCCGTTGCTCGCCTCGACCGTGGTGAAATTGGGCGCGGCCGCCTTGTCGAATTGCGGCTTGCTCATGTCGGAGGTGGTGCGCCACGAGATCTTCACCATACCGGTGTCGTCGATGCCGAACGTGCCCGCGGTATAGGTCAAGATCAGCTCGGCATAGGAGCCTGCGACAAAGGGCCCGCGCGGCGTGAGCTTCATCGCGCCCATGTGCTCGGGCAGATAGGTGGAGAACGGCATGACGGGGCCTCGATCGCCGCGCTGCTGCTAGCGGCAGGTGAGAAGGACCGATAGGATACGCACCCATACGGAGCGCGGGATCATTTTCCAATGGTGAAGTTGCGCGTTGGCCTGCTGGCCCTCGTCGCCGCCATGTCGACGGCGGCAGACGCGCAAGAATGGCCGAGTCGGCCGGTTCGCTTCATCGTGCCGTTTCCGGCCGGCGGATCGACCGACGTGGGGGCGCGGCTGGTCGGCGAGTATTTGTCGCGCAGCCTGGGTCAGCAAATCGTCGTCGAGAACAAGTCCGGCGCCAACGCCAACATCGGCATTGAGACCGCGGCGAAAAGCGTGGCGGATGGCTACACGGTCCTGGTTACGACCGACGCCGTGACGAGCAATCCGCACGTCTACAAGATGAATATCGATCCGTTGAAGGAATTGACCCCGGTCATCCAGCTCTCGCGCCAGCCTATTGTGCTGGCGGCGCATCCCTCGCTGGGCGTTGCCTCGCTTGCCGAATTGATCGCGCTTGCCCGGCAGCAGCCGGGGCTGCGCTATGCGACCGGAAGCGGAGTCGGCGCCCAGCACATGGTGGTGCAATGGTTCGCGTCGATCGCTGGCATCAAGCTCGAACAGATACCCTATCGCGGCGGCGCGCCGGCGATCAATGATCTCATCGCAGGCCACGTGAAACTCGGATCGCTCGGCTCGACGCCGCTGATCCCGCACTACAAGGCCGGCACGCTGCGGCTGCTTGCGCAATCGACGCAAGCGCGCGCGCCGAGCCTGCCGGACGTGCCGACGTATCAAGAAGCAGGGATCAAGGGCCTTGTGCTCGAGCAGTGGCTCGGCGTGTTCGTGCCGGCGGGAACGCCGCCCGCCATCGTGGCCCGCCTCAACACCGACATTAACAAGGCGCTTTCCGAAGCCGCGATCCACGAAGGCTTCATGCAATCGGCGCAAGAGCCGGTCGGCGGGCGCGCGGACGCATTCTCGCAACTCGTGCATCGCGATTTCGAGACCTACGCACGCCTAGTGAAGGAGCTCAACATTAAGCCCGAGTAGAACTGCCGAAACGTGACATCGGCGAGGAGAGCGTGGCCAAGCGATTGGCTGAACTCGGCGTCGATCTGCCGGCGGATGCCGAGCGCACGCCGCAGGCGCTCGGAAAGCTCGTGCGCAGCGAAATTGACAAATGGGTGCCGCTCCTTCAGGCGGCGGGCGTGGTGGGGAGTCCGTGACCATGTCGCCTTCTGAGCGAGGCGAATGAGGCGACGTGATTTCAAGCGGCATCCACACTCCTGTTCGGGCTTCCGAACGATCCAGAAAATCGCTACCATTCACGCTCGTTCTTAGGCATCTAAAAACCCCAGCAGAGAGGACTGCGATGCACAAGCCCAAGACATTGATCGTCGCCACGCTAGCGCTCGCCTCGCTCGGTGTGATGTCCGGCGGCGAAGCACAACAGCAACCGGCACAACAGGCAGCGCCGCAACTGCCGCAAGCGCCGAACATGACGTTCTTTGTCACCGGCGCCGGGCCTGGCAAGGGCGCCGATCTCGGCGGCCTTGAAGGCGCCGACCAGCATTGTCAGCAATTGGCACAGCGCCACGGCGCGGGAGGAAAGACCTGGCGCGCCTATCTGAGCACCCAGGCTGCCGAGGGCAAGCCGGCCGTCAACGCGCGTGACCGCATTGGCAACGGTCCCTGGCAGAATTTCAAGGACGAGATCGTCGCTCAAAACATTGACGATCTGCCCCAGGGCGCGGCTATGGTTGGCCATATCGACCGCAAGGGCTTACGCGACGATGCGGCATCGCGATCGTGGAATTCATCGCATCCCTCGCGCGGGCCCGACGGCGGCTGTAGTCAAAGCGATCTGCGCGGTACCGGCGGGGACGGGCTGTTCTATTGCTTCGCTACCCAGTAAGCCGTTTGCAAGCCTTGCGATGGATAACCGGGCCTCGGAGGCCCGGTTATGTCGGTCGCTATCAGCACTTCGCGACCAGCCCATAGGCTTGAACTTGCGTCAGCTTTCGGAGCGAAGCGGAAGTGAATGGACGTGCGGGTTCGACCTTCTCGGTCGAGAATGACCCCATCTCGGATGTGCAAGCGACTTACAGACTGTTCAGAACCGCCAGGTGAAATTGCCCTTGACCGAATGGTCGTGCGCGCTGTTGGCGAGCTGGCCTGCATAGGAGACGCCGACCTTCGCTTGTGCGGTGAGCTGCAGATCGCCCCCTGCCTCGATGAGCGCGGCGTCGCGGGCAAGGGGAACGCCCCAGATGCCGAAGCCTGCGCCGGTGCTCTGGAAGGCAAGCGCCGCGGTCGGCGTCGTCGCGCTGAAGGCGTGCTGCCAGGCGACCGACGCGCGCGGGATGAGCGCCATGCCGTTCTGCAAGAGGTAATAGGTCGCCGCCCGCAGTCCGAGAGTAGAGTAGCCGACGTCGTCCTTGTTGCCCGTGCCGGTAAGCGCGCTCACGCCTCCGGTTTCGGTGAAGCCCCTGGTATCAAGATGCACCCAGGCGAGGCCCGCGAACGGCTCGGCCGCAATGCCGCCGAAGGTTATACCGTAACCAAGCTCGCCGAACACTTGGCCTTCGCCTGCGCCATAGCGCGCGCTCGCCTGCTCGGCGAAGCCGGGGAAGGCGATCGAACGGCTGGTGCCGATCGTGTTCCAGGCGAAGGCCGCGCCCGAGCGGAAATTCCACGCGCCGAAGCCCGTCCCCGCATAGGCCGCGAGATAGGCGGTGTCGATATTGGCCGAGCTTGCGCGCGCGCTCACGCTGACGCTCGAATTGGTGTAGCCGGCGGCGGCGCCTAAGCGCCACTCGCCGAAGCGGCGGTCGAAGCCCGTGAAGAAGCCAGCGAGGTTGCGGCCGACATCGGCGGCGTTGCCGTCGCTGTTGATCTTGCCCCAGGCGCCGACACCTTGCGCCCAGAAGGTGAGGTCGGAGATTTGCGCCGGAGCGGCGAGCGGCGGCGCCTTGATCGGGAAAGCCGGCTTTTTCGCATCCGCGTAGCCCAAAACGGCGTCCGCCGCGGCGAAGGAACCCGCATAGGCCAGCATGGGTCCACCGGTGCCGAGCGCAGCCATCGCGCCTGCGCCGTTTGCATACGGCGCCTGCCGTAGCCGCCCGAGCACCGCCTGGCGGACGTAGCGGCTGTCATCAACGATCGTCGTCTGCACGCTGCCGTGGATCTCACCGGAGAGCGCGTCGAACGCCCGCAGCGCGCTGGCGCCGGTTAGATTGACGACTGCCTGCACCAGCGGACTGAACAGCGGGCTTCGGTCGAGGGCGCCAGCGACGGCGCGCTGGTTGGGTGTCTGCGCCACCGACGCGAAGGTGGTGTCGTTGCGGTTGAGGGTCAGAAAAACATCGTTGGGGTCGTAGCTCAGCGTCGGCGTCAGAAAGGCGAGATTGCTGGTGACGTTGGCGAATGTGCCGCCGACCCCGCCGTTCGCGGTCAGGATCGTGTATCTCGTCTGCCGCGCATACGCTTGGTTCTCCGCCAGCACCTGCACGGTGCCGCCGGTGAGCGTGGCTGCGCCGCTGGCGACGATCTTGTCCGACTGCCCGGCGGCATTGGCCTCGACCTGGTAAATCGAGCCCGGCTGAAAGATCACATTACCGTTGACGATCATCGTGCCGATCGAGTTGCCCGGCGCGACCGTACCGCCGGCCCCGACGACGAGGCCGCCGATGGGGCCATTGCCCATTAGCGTAGCGCCGGAATTTACGAACACGGTCGAGACCAGCGAGCCATTCACGTTGAGAATGCCGGCATTGATGTTTGTGGCACCCGTATAGGTGTTGGCGCCCGACAAGATCAACGTGCCGCCACCGATCTTGGTGAGGCTGCCGCTGCCGGAGAGGGTGCCCGAAAGCATGAGCGCATTGCTCTGCGTGTCCACCGTATCCGCGCCGTTGAGCGTCATCGCGTTAGCGAGCGACAGCCCATTGGCCGCGGCCTGCAGCGTGGTGCCGCTCGCAAAGGTGAGCGCGCCCGTCCCCAGCGCCGTGCTCGACCCCACCGCCAGCGTGCCAGTATTGAGCGCGGTGCCGCCGGAATACGTGTTGTTGCCCGACAGTATCAACGCTCCATCGCCGACCTTGATGAGCGAGCCGCCGGTGCCGCCGCTGTCTCCGCCGTCGGCGAGAACGCCGCCGAACCCGGTCGACAGGTTGTTGGTACCGACCGTCAGCGCCTTGGAACCGAGAAAGACGGTACCGAAGCCTTCGATGGAGCCGAACGTGATCCCCGAGATCAGCAGGCCCGAAATGTCGATTTTGCTACCTTGGCCGACGATGATCTTGGGTTTTGGTCCTGGGGTTGGACAGGCGCCGCTCTGGGCGTAATTTATGAAGCCGCCATTGATAGCCGTAATGGTGGCGCTACCGACGCAACTGGTGTCGACGAAGGTGGTGGCGCCGCCGTCATTGGTGATGGTGGCATTGCCGGCGGTGCTGTTGTTCTTGAAAACGACGACGCCGCCGAGTTTGTTGAGAATGGTGGCATTGTCTGCGGTGCTCGTGTCCGCGAACAGGGTGGCAGCGTTCTTTTCGTTGGTGATGAGGGCGTTGCCGGCCATGCTCGAATTGAAAAAGGAAGTCCCTCCGCTATTGCTATTAGTGATGGTCGCGTGGTCGGCGGTGCTTGTTTCGCCGAATTGCGTCTGCCCGCCTATATTGTTGATGCTGGCGGAGCCGGCCGTGCCGTTGGCACCAAAA
>WNGE01007337.1_pt1 | contig 12025 bp, 11 predicted proteins | sample 5400651 | NCBI WGS metagenome assembly WNGE01 (sample SAMN13153370, study PRJNA577476) | soil metagenome | isolation source: 60 cm soil or saprolite under grassland replicate 2 | place: USA:California | collected 2016-06-15 | reverse complement strand
CTATGACGGCGGGCCCGCCGGAGCCGGCAAAATCGGCCGCGCCTGACAACATCGACTGAAATAGCACCGCCGATGATCCGATGAAGACCGGATCAAAGTCGATTCCATGCTTTTCCTGGATGCGCGCCTCCTTGGCGATGAACCAAGGCAGGGAGTTGATGCCGATGGGCGAGAACGGGAACGGTACTTTTTTTGGCGCCTGCGCGTACAGCGTCGCACTGGACACTAGAAACAAAACCAGGAGCAGAAATATGGAGAGCTTGAGAACAGCCCTCAGAGGCAAGTGATAAGACGGAAAATCCTGTGAGCTTTTCATCTCCCATCCCTTTCTACTTGACGATTGCCGGTCTATTACATTCGCTCCTCGGCAGACCTCCGAGGCTTAGGGGGACCGCATCGTTCCCCTTCAACGAATTTATTTAGTGGCAATATCATTTCCCCAACGCTTTCTTCAATCGTTCGATGGCCTCAGACCGTTGCGACATCATTCCTTGGCCATGGTTTTATGCCAGCCATTTAACGAAAGCTGAGCATGTGGTACGACTGGGCAACGCGGACGTTTATCATGCCGATCTTGAAGCTCAAAGATGCAGACATCTACTATGAGGTCCATGGCAGTGGACCCCCGTTCCTCTTTCTTAGTGAAACAGCGTGCGACGGAAAAGTTTGGAAAATCTACCAGGTGCCCGAGTTTTCACGCGATCACACCGTAGTCACATTCGACTATCGTGGAATGGGACAATCCAGCAAGCCGTCTACGAAATATACGATGGAGATGTTCGCCGATGACGCTGCGGCGATACTCGATCATCTGAAGCTCGATCAAGCGATTGTTTGCGGCCACTCCATGGGGGGAAGGGTCGCGCAGGTTCTTGCACTGAAACACCTATCAAAAGTCAAAAAGTTGATCCTCGCCTCAAGCGGCGCTGGATATCCGGACCAGAGAGGCATCCCTCTGAAGCTGTGCATGGAAATGGTGCAGATGGGATATGAAAAATATGCCCGCGAACACACCGTTACGGTGGGTTGGACCAAGGACTACCTCGAAAACCATTTGGACAAAGTGGAAAAATTCCTCAACGTGCGTTGGCAAAACGTGCCGCCGCTGGAGTGTTTCCTGCGCCACATCATTGCGCGGCATGAATGTGATACCAGAGCACAGTTAAAGGACATTCGGGTTCCAACGCTAGTCTTGGTCGGGGCAGAGGATCACATCTCTGCCTCCAACCTGTCTCATCGAGCCAGCTCTGAAGAGCTGGCTAAGGGAATTCCCAACGCAAAACTTGCCCTCCTGCCTGGCGAATGCCATCACTTTTTCTATACCGAGCCGGCGGCGGCCCATAAGATCATCCGAGATTTTTTGAGAGAGAGTTGAGTACATCGTCCGTTGCGCTGTGGCCATTAATGGCGTCCCGGAGCTATGCACCTGCAGAAATATCAGCCATCAGTATAGTTCTGATAGATGCGGTCGGTTTTCGCTGCCATGATGAAGTCGTTCCTGTGCAGGTTGCGGATCTTGTGCGTCCACCAGGTGACCGCGACCTTGCCCCACTCGGTGGTCAGCCGAGGATGATGACCTTCTTTTTCGGCCTCTTCGCCGACCGCATCGGTGAAGGCGATAGCGTCTTTGAAGTTCTTGAATTTGAACGTCCGATCCAACTTGGGAATGCCGTCTTCAGTGATTATCTGCCACTCGGGTATCTGCGGTTGTAATTCTTTGATCTCTTCGGCAGTCACCGACGGCGATCCGACTCGGCAGGCCTCGCATTTTTGTTCGGTTAGTTCTTCCATATCTCTATTCCTCCGTTACTGAACGACCGCAATTACAATTGCGGCATCACTTCCCGGGCAAACTGTTCCATCGACTCCCTAACCAGGGGATGCGGCACGCTGCCGATGTTGTGCCAGGTGAGAAAATGTGTGGCGCCGGTTTTTTGAGATAGCTCTTTAAGAGCCTGTACTGTAGCTTCGGAATCCCCAACAATCGCGTGTCGGGCACAGATGGTTTCAAAATTCACAATCGCTCCCGCTGCGGTCTTAAGACGCGCCGGCAACTCGTCGCCCCGTCGCGTCAGCCATTCCGTGTAATCGACCCGCATGTCGGCGATGGTTTTAAAGTAACTCATAATGCCGGCTTCGGAGCGCGCTTTGGCCTCAGCCGTCGTGGGCGCCAGGTGTATGGGCACTAGAAGACCCAACTCTCTCGTCTTTGGATCGTGACCTTGCTTCTTTAAACCATCCCAATACGCGTTCGCAAATTCAACTACTTGTTCAGGAGTTCGGGTGTGAATCGGAAGCAATAGATTAATTCCCAGCCGCACCCCGAGTTCCACACCTTCGAGGGAACTGGTGGCCATGTAAAATGGCGGCAGCGGCTTCTGGACCGGCTTGGGATTGATCACGACTTCTGGAATTTGAAAAAACTTGCCGTTGAAGATCAGGGTCTCTTCTGACCAAGCACGGCGGATAATTTCGAGTCCCTCAGCCATAATGTCGTGAGTTGACTTGTGATCGGCGCCGAAACATTCGTAGGCGCGGCTGTGTGGATGACCGCCACCGGCGGCGAAGTCCATCCGCCCTTGGCTTATGAGATCGAGCATCGCCGCCTGCTCCGCTAAATGCACCGGATGATGAATCGGCAGCGTATTGACCGCAACGCCGAGCCGCAAGCGATGCGTCCGTTGGGCAGCCGCCCCCAGCACAACATAAGGTGCAGAGAGAAGCGAAAACCGCGGCTGACAATGAATCTCCGCGATCCAGAAGCCGTAAAAATCCAGACGGTCAGCTAGTTCCGCTTGCTCCAGGAATTCATTCAAACGAATATGGGGAGAAGTTCCCGTCGGACACTGGATCTCAGTAAAGAGACTGAATTTCATCGTTCAAACCCATCTCTTGCAAGCGATCGAGAAAGAACGAATCTCACTTCCGAGCGTTGGCATTAACCACTCGCGCGGCCGCTTTGGCAAGCTCTTGGGCAAGGGGGACATCGATGTCATAGAGACGGGCCAGCTCCGCGGCCAGCGGAATATCCTTGTTCATCACGTTTCTACCACTTTTGGGCAGCGGATTCTCTCCGGACGAATCGAAAGTTCTTTGCCAGCGGTTCAAGACACTATCGTGACCGGTCTGGCGCATCATTTCCAGCACTTTAGGATAAGGGATGCCACCGGCCAATCCGATCTGAATGGCTTCGTGAATGATGAGTGTTTCAGAACCGCTGACCATGTTCTTGATCAGTTTGGCGACCGCGCCGGTGCCTATGGGCCCCATGTGAAATACCTGCTTGCCCATCTGGAGCAGATGGGGTTTCGCACGGGCAACGAGCTCCTTCGCGCCACCAACGACGAAGCATAATTCGCCCGCTCGCACCGTAGCAGGAACACCCGTCATGCATGCGTCTATAGCCAATACCGCCTTCGCTTGCGCCGATGCTTCTATTTGTCGGACGGTCTGCGGCAGGATACTGCTATGGAGCAGCACCAGCGTTCCGGAGGCGGCTCCATCTAAGACGCCATCAGGATCCGTCATGCACTGTACGACGTCTTCATCCGTGCGTACGACGACGTCTATAAGCGTCGACCGTCTCGCGACATCGGCTGCGCTCGATACGATCTCGCAGCCCAGTGCGCGCGCTGCTTCAAGGGCCGGCGGATGGCTGTCATAAACCGTTGCCCGCAGACCCGCGAGTTTCAACCGTTCCAAAAGCGCCAGTCCCATCGCTCCTGCGCCAATCATTCCGACCCGTTCCATTGTTCTCTCCGGTCAAGCTGCTCGCAATTCAGCGTAACCGCCGGCAAGCGAGCAAATCGCCAACAGTGAAATAATCAGTTGTCCTCGACGCAAGGCCGGGGGCAAAGGTCTTTTTGACCTTTTCATTTATGAGACTCTCCATTGCCGACAACCTTCTTCTTTTGACGATCGAAGAACATGCCTACGAAGATGTTGTGAAGCGCGGCGATGGTGTGCGTTTCGACAAGGCTACGGCCTTCCGGCTGTTCGAGCCGTAAGGTCAGTTTCAAACCTCGACGACTGAGTTTCAACAGGTCAAAGCCCCTGCGATCGACGAAACCACCCACGGTTCGAAGGGTCTGCGACAAAACATAAAAGTCCGGAGTTTGAGCTGGAGTTTGCCGCCTCTCTTTGCCGGACTGATCCAGCCTTGCGATATCGTCCACAGAGTAGTGCACATCGGACAAATCCAGCGCTTTCCCTTTTCCGTTGCGTCGAATAGTTTGCGGCCACTTCAGATACCGTGGCTTATTTTCACGGACGACGAAGCCGGTCTCGATAGCGGAAAGATCGAAATCTGTTGTTTGTTGCGCTTCCAACGACTGACCGATGGCACGCAGCGCCAATGCATAGGATAGTCCCCAGCGCGTCACGGATGCCGGCCGTTTCTGGTTGGACTCGAATTCGCGATCATGGTTATTGCGACTCTACCACCCGAGTGCATAGGCTTCTCGTCGGGGATCGGCGCCTGCCATCCACGTTCCAGTATTATCGTCTTTGACGATCACCTTGGCGCTGCCGAAGGACCAGCGATCCACTACGGAAACCTTGTGGCCACGCATGCGTAAATCGTTCATAACCTGCGGATCAAAACCGGCTTCCATCCGTAACTGTTCCGGAGCCTGATCTCGGGGCGGTGTGCCCGGCTGGTGGCTCCAGCGCGGTTCTTCAACTCCAGCTTGAGGATCCATACCCAAGTCAAGAATATTATGCAGGACTTGAAGATTTGTTTGCGGCTGTTCGTCAGCACCTGGGCTTCCACCCACAGCAAAGAAGTCACCACTTTTGAAGACCATATAGGTATTGAGTGTGTGCGCGGGTCGTTTGCCCGGTTTTAGCGAATTTGCTTTGCTCGGATCGAGCCCGAAGCTGCAAAGCCGATTATTCATGATTACGCCCGTATTCCCGGCAATCACACGGGAACCAAAAGCCGCGAAGACACTTTGGATCAACGAAATCGCATTGCCGTCGCGATCTGTGGCACAGAGATAGGTGGTATCCCCTCCCAACGCGGTAGCAGCGGTCTGAGGTCGGTGAATCACGTCGCTAAGGAATTCTCGTCGCTTTGCCGCATGCTCCTTCGAAATAAGCATTGGGATTTTTGGATCGCCGAAGTCGGGGTCTTCGAGGTGGCGGATGCGATCTTCAAAGGCGAGCTTCTTAGCTCCCACCTGGTAGTGAATGCTGTCAGCGCGTTGGATCTCTCCGGTATGAAGCGGCCACGCCTCGATGATATTCAACATTTCCAGAACCATGAATCCCTGAGACACCGGGGGCTGCTCAAAGACCAGATAATCCCTATAGCTCGCGCTGAGGGGTTCGAGCCACCGCGCAATGTTATTCTGCAAATCGTCTTCTGTTAGCAAGCCACCCTCGGCCTTCAGTGTTTGGCAGATAGTCTTGGCGATCTCGCCTGCGTAAAATCCATCGCGGCCCTTGAGGGAAATCTTTTCCAGCACGTCGCCCAGCCCCTTTTGAACGATAAGTTTCCCAGGACTGGGCTCCCCGATCGGCCGGCGAAAACAGCGGTCAACCCAGGGAAACTCAGAGCTCAACTCCTCAATCGCCTCCGCCAGTTCCAAATGGAGCGGGAACCCGCCGCGGGCAAGATCAATCGCATCAGACGTAAGCCGGCTCAGATCCTTGGTGCCATACTTTCTGTGAAGTTCGAGCCATCCGTCGACCGCGCCCGGCACCGCCACGCTCAACGGACCCGAGGTCGGAACACTCTTCAATCCCTGTTCTCGAAAATAGTCGATGCTCGCCTTGGCCGGCGCCGGGCCGCTAGAATTAATCGCCTCGACCTTGCGGTTCTTTTTCATAAAGACCAGCGCAAAAAGATCCCCGCCAGGACCGCAAGCTTCGGGCTTCACCACCGCCATCACAAATGCCGCCGCAAGCGCGGCATCGACGGCGTTGCCGCCTTCCTGGAGAACTTTAACCCCGGCCAATGCTCCCAGGCTATGACCCGCCGAAACCATGCCGTTCCGCCCCATGATGACCGGTCGCGCCGATTTATTGAAATTCATACTCCTCCTATTCCAAGAACTCTTGCGGCATTGCCGCCGAGGATTTTCTCTTTGTCGGATTCACTGAGCTCCAACCCATCGATGGCCTTCAGGCTATTCTTGACCAGCACACAGCCTTCCTCCGGACCGTACGGATAATTGGTCCCGAGCACGAGCCTGTCGACGCCGAAGAACTCCTTCACACACTTTAGCGTCGACGCGGGGTGATCTGCGGTGTCGACGTAAAACCTCCTGAACGAATCGAGCGGGTTTTCCTTCAATCCATATTTTTGACGGATTTCCCCCGTGCGGCCGCTGTAGATATTGATCGCTCTTTGCGCGAAGCACGCCAGCACTCCACCCACGTCGGCCACGACAAAGGTGATCTCCGGAAATCTTTCCAACACCCTGCCGTAGACCAAGCGGGTCATGGCCACCGTGCTGTCAAAAGCCCAGCCGAAGATCAAGGTAGGCATGATATCGATTCCTGTGGACTCCGTAGATAAAGGAGCGGTGGGATGGATATAAACGGGCAACTTGTATCGTGCGAGCCGTTCATAGATCGGAAACAGCCCTTCACGGTCCAGTGGTTTGCCGTTGAGATTCGCGAAGCAGCCAAAGCCTCTCAGACCCAACTCGTTGACGCTGCGCTCCAGCTCATCGAGCGAATCCTTAATTGAGCAGGTCGGCAAAGTGAAGAATCCAATAAAGCGCTGGGGATATTTCCGACAAATTACCGCGATGGCGTTGTTTGCGATCCGTGCAATGTTATTAGCGTCCTCCCCTTCGAAACGATCCGCCCCAGGAGCTGGAATGGTGAGCACATGTATATCGACCCCCAACTGATCCATGTGCTCAATTCTGCGACCAATATTCTGGCCGTGGAAGGTCGCGGTGTTGATCCGGCATCCGAGCTTTTTATCGTAAAAGTAGGTCATGCCGCTGTGCGGATCGGGCGCTTCCAAAACCACCGCGCCATCGATTCGTTTCATCTCATCGAGGTACGCTTCGGGGTAAATATGAGCCTGAAAATCAATGACCATGATAGTGCAGGATAGCTATGAAATACTATGAATCAAAGGCCGTACAGGGCCCTGGCGTTGTCATCAAGAATTTTATTAACGATCTCGGGTGGCACAGCCCCATCTTCTTTGAGCTTGCGCAGCGCCAGGATCTCCGAAGAAGTATCGTTGTGCCCATAATCGGTACCGATGACCAGCTGATCTTCGCCCGAATATTTCAGCACGTAGGGGAGATCATCATCGGTTTGGCACGCGACGTAGATTCGGTTTTTGCGCAGCACGTCTTGCTTGTCCACTTTCTTTCCACCCCGCTCGAACCGCCTGGCAAAGTCATGAATCGCATAGGGCACCCACTGCGAACTTACCTCGATAAAAGCGAACTTGGTCTTGGGAAACTTGTCCGGGATCTCGTGGAAGATCAGGGCGTGGAACGAGCCCACCACCGCAAGTTTGAATTTAGAAAACCCGCATTCGTTGAGGAAAAAATCATGCACCGCGAAGCTGCCCGTAGCCGAGTGCACGCAGACCGGTAAATCCAACCGTCCGGCTTCTTCATAAAGAGGAAAAAAATGAGAGTCGCTCAGTCGCTTGTCGCCTTCGAGCCCGCGCATAAAGATGCCGCAGGCGCCGTTCTCTTTTGCGAAGCGCGCCTCTTCCAGCGCATTTTCCATGGTTAGCAGCGGCAGCACAGCGACCCAACGCAGCCGCTCCGGGGCACGCTTCCAGATATCGACGAGCCAGCGGTTGTAGCTCCGGGTAACCGCCAGTTCCAACTCCGGCCGGCGCGTAAACGGCCGCAAAAAAATCGTCGGATAGAGCACCTGCACATCGATGTCCAGCTCGTCCATGTGCTTGAGGCGGGCGTTGATATCATCCATCTCCCTGGCTTCTTTAGGAGTCTCGTGGCCGACATTTCTCGCCTTCCCAATATATACGCTGTCGATCAACCACGACTCACCGCCTGAACTCGCGTCATTGGGTGTTGCCACGATCCGGGGTTTGTACTCTCGCTCCGACTCCAACATGTAATCCCAGGTTCGTTCCGTTTCTAAAACGTGGGCATCGGCATCAATGACTGCCATTTCAATCAACCTCCCAATCTCGGTTTAGCCACTGATGGCTTGAGCCCGACCCGTTCCGTTTTGGAACCGACGGAGCTATTGCAACCCTGGCAGGTATAATCATACAACTCGCCGTCCGGCAGCACCAAAAGCAAGCGTTCTCTTACCGGCATCGCCCTGCGGCACTTGTTACAATAAAGCAACGCCGCGTTGAACTGATCGAAAGACTGCTCCATAAGAAACTCTCAATTCTCAAGCCTTGTGTTCGCCATTGGCCGCTTGTCTTGCTTTCGCCTCCTTGATCACCTTTTCCGCCAGATGCGGCGGCAACTCCTCATAGTGAGAAAACTCCATCTGGAATTCTCCCCTACCACTGGTAAGCGCTCGCAAATCGGGAGCATATTTTAGGACTTCCGACATGGGCACTTTGGATTTAATAACTTGACTGTGCCCTTTGGTATCCATACCGACAACTTTTCCGCGACGGCTGTTCAAATCACCAATTACGTCGCCCATACTTTCGTCAGGGACGGTTATTTCCATGTTCATGATCGGTTCGAGAATCACCGGCTTTGCCTTCTCAACGGCGCTCTTAAAGCCGAGGGACCCGGCGATTTTGAACGCCATGTCCGACGAGTCCACATCGTGGTAGGAACCGTCATAGAGCCTTACCCGCACATCCACCATCGGATAGCCGGCGATAACGCCTCCGGCCATCGCTTCCTTGATCCCTTTCTCCACTGCAGGGATATAGTTTCGCGGAATAGCGCCGCCAACAATCTCATCAACAAACTCAAAGCCCTTGCCATGGGGAAGCGGTTCTATCTTGATCCAGGTATCGCCGTACTGCCCCCGTCCGCCGGTTTGCTTTTTCAGTCTTCCCTGGGCGCTGGCGCTGGCCCGGATGGTTTCTTTGTACGGCACCTTGGGGGCCTTGAGGACGACTTCTGCGCTATATTTGCGCTTCAGCTTTTCGACGATGATCTCGACATGCTGCTGCCCCATGCCCGAAAGGATAAAGTCCCGCGTTTGCTCGTCGCGATGAACCTCGATGGTCGGGTCTTCTTCTATGATTCTGTGTAAACCCTGGGGCACCTTCTCTTCATCCGCCTTGCTTTTCGGTTCGAGCGCAAAAGAAATAACCGGCGAAAAATGCACCGGCCCATCATACTGGATCGGTGATTTCTCCTCACACAATGTATCGCCGGTGGAGACATCTTTCAGTTTCGCCGCCGCCACGATATCACCGGCAGAAGCTTCTTTGATGATGTCCTGTTTCTTACCCTCGAGACGGAACATGTGACCGATCTTCTCTTTGACTTGCTTGTTGGGAACATAACAAACGCCGTCTGACGCAATCTTGCCCGAAACGACGCGCATTACAGAAAGCTTTCCCGCAAATGGATCGATGATCGTTTTGAACACGTAGGCAGAAAACGGCGCGGTAGGCTGCTGAGCCCGCTTTTCAACCTCGCCGGTTATCGGGTTCGTGCCCTTTACCTCGCCTTCGTCCAAGGGTGACGGCAAATAATCAATGATGGCGTCCAGCAACTGCTGGATTCCGATCTGCTTGAGTGCTGAGCCGTAAAGAATGGGATAGAGTTTTCCTTGACGCGTTTGTTCGCGAATGGCTTTCTTCAGTTCGTCGGTAGAGAGCTCTTTCCCGTCCAAGTATTTTTCCAGAAGCTCATCATCAGTTTCCGAAACGCTTTCCATCAACTTTTGGCGCATCTCCTCCGCAGTGCCCATGAGATCACCCGGAATCTCCCCTTCGGCAAACTTTCCACTGTCTCCTTCATAGACGTACGCTTTCATAGAAAGCAGATCCACCACTCCTTTGAAGTTTGCCTCGACACCGATGGGCATTTGGAGGTGAACCCCTTTGACTTGTAAGCCTTCCAACATTGAATCGATACGTTCGACGACATTATCTTGCTCATGGTCCATCTTGCTTGCGAAGAAAAGCCGACTGATCCGGTTATCATTGGCCTTGTCCCACAATCGTTCGGACTCGACCCTAAGGCCCACGGAAGGGTTAAGCACAAACACAGCACCGCCGAAAGCGCGCATGCAGTTGATCGAATCCGCCAGGAAAGCGGCATAGCCCGGCGTATCGATCAACTGAAAAGGGTGTTTCTTCCATTGGAGCGTATGAAACGCTGTCGAGATCGACACATAGTGTTTGATTTCTTCCGGCTCATGATCCAATACCGATGTGCCATCTTGAACCTTCCCCAACCGTTGAGTCACCCCCGCCGCAAACAGCATCGCTTCCCCTAACGAAGTTTTTCCTGAGCCGCCTTGACCCAGAATGCCGACGTTACGAAGTTTCTCCAGCTCCGCTGTAGCCATAACTATGGGATCCCTCCTCCTTTTATTTGTGCGCTCTCGCCTTCACTTCTTGTAAGGAATTCCTTTCATGAATGATGCGCAGTCCTTCCAAGGTCAGGAATTCATCGACTTCGGTGATGGTAGAACATTCCGATGCCACTAGAGGCGCCAACCCTCCCGTAGCCACGACTTTGGCCTGAACTCCGTTCTCTTTCTGGATACGCTGAACGATACCGTCCACGAGACCCACATAACCGAAAAAGATTCCGGCTTGGATGGAGTTAACGGTATTTTTTCCTACCACTTCTTTAGGTTTCACAATCTCGATTCGCGGCAGTTTAGACGCTCGTTGGAATAAAGCCTCCAAAGAAATCAACAAGCCCGGCGCGATAGCGCCACCGATGTATTCGCCTTTTTTCGATATGAAATCCACCGTCGTCGCAGTGCCAAAATCCACTACGATACAGGCGTCGCGATATTTCTCGTAGGCCGCAATACCGTTGACGATGCGATCCGCGCCTACATCCTTAGGACTATCGTATAAAATGGGCATCCCCGTCTTAATCCCGGGACCGACCATGAGAGGTTCGAGTTCGAAAAACTTGGTGGCCAGTTCTACGGTAACGCTGACCATCGGCGGGACGACACAGGAGGCGACTATAGAATGAATCTGACTGCACCTGAAGCCCTTGGAGAAATTGTGTTGCGAAATGATCACCCCGTATTCGTCAGACGTTCGTTCCGCCACGGTCAGAAGACGCCAGTGGGTGATCAGCTTTTTGCCCTGGTAAAGGCCCAGCACGATGTTGGTGTTGCCGATATCGATCGCCAGAAGCATAGTCTCGCTATTCAATCTTCTACAGGAATCACGTCGCCAGCGACAACCCGCTGACGTTCTCCGCGCTCGTCCTCTAAAATGAGCGCGCCGTCTCTATCTATCCCTTTGGCTGTCCCGATCATAATGTGGTCCGTCATTTCGACTCGAAGCTTTTTCCCGCGCAACTCAAAAAGGGCTTCCCAGCGCAGCGCAAGGGAATCAAAACCCACCTCTTCGAGTTCTCCATAGCACCTGTCGAGGTCCTGAATCAATCTCCGCACAAACGCTTCGCGGCTGACGTTATTTTGGGTCAAGGTTACAATCGAAGTCGCGCGTTCGCGAATCACCTCCGGCATCAACGGGACCGCATAATTCAGGTTGACGCCAATGCCAAGAATTACGAATTCGATTCGCTCGGAATCACAGGAAGATTCGGTCAAGACCCCCGCGAGTTTCTTGCCCCCAACCAAAATATCGTTGGGCCATTTGATGTTGGGCGGAGTACCGATAAACGAGGCAATGGTATCGGCCAGGGCAACAGCAGCCATCAAGGTGAGCTGTGGGGCATGGACCGGCGGTAGCTGCGGCCGGAGTATCACGGAAAAGTACAGGTTAACGAAAGGTGGCGATACCCACCTTCTACCGAAACGGCCGCGACCGTGAGTTTGGGCTTCCGCAATGATGACCTCGCCCTCGCCCGCACCCTGTTCGGCAAGCCCTCGAGCGTAAGAATTGGTGGAGTCGATTTCCGAAAAATAGTGGAAGTTTGTGCCAAGA
>WNGE01018323.1_pt1 | contig 12028 bp, 13 predicted proteins | sample 5400651 | NCBI WGS metagenome assembly WNGE01 (sample SAMN13153370, study PRJNA577476) | soil metagenome | isolation source: 60 cm soil or saprolite under grassland replicate 2 | place: USA:California | collected 2016-06-15 | reverse complement strand
CCCCATGACCGCATCCTCACCCGCTCCCGAGCGCGCCTGAGTGCCCCGGACGACATCGGCCGCGTGGATCATCGCCCTCACGCTTGTCCTGACCTCGTGCAGCCTGCCCTATATCCCGGGCGTGACCTCCCCGCCCCCCGCGGCCGTCGTCTCGCGGCGTCGGCCGCGCCCCGCCCGAGCCGCGGGCTCACGCCTCTGCCCCCTGTACCTCACCCCTTGCTCACGTCGCGATCGTCGCTCCTGAGCCCGTTACGGGCCCGCCGCCCCACCCCTCGCGCCTCGAAACCGCGCCGCCGCGCCCTCGCGCCGGCCTGACCCTCACCCTGATGCGGTCAATTCACGTGTCAAACCCGAGCGGTCAATTCACTTGCTAACAACAGGGGGGAAGTTCTCGCTCGGGGGCTTGGTGACGGGCAGGCTCGCGTGGCAGACTGGCGCCGGAGGTAACCCCATGACCGCATCCTCACCCGCTCCCGAGCGCGCCTGAGTGCCCCGGACGACATCGGCCGCGTGGATCATCGCCCTCACGCTTGTCCTGACCTCGTGCACCCCATGACCGCATCCTCACCCGCTCCCGAGCGCGCCTGAGTGCCCCGGACGACATCGGCCGCGTGGATCATCGCCCTCACGCTTGTCCTGACCTCGTGCAGCCTGCCCTATATCCCGGGCGTGACCTCCCCGCCCCCCTCGGCCGGGGTGAACCTCAAGGATTCCGCGGGGCGCATCGTGGGGAGCGCGGTGTTCCTGCAGCAGGACGACGGCGTCCGTATCCTCCTCGATGTCAAAGGCCTGCCGCCGGGAATCAAGGCGGTGCACATCCACGCGGGAGCGCGATGCGAGCCGCCGTCCTTCGATTCCGCGGGGCCACACTTCAACCCGACCAAGGCCGAGCACGGCTCAGCGAATCCGAAGGGCCCTCACGCGGGCGATCTTCCCAACATCACCGTGGACGAGACGGGCCAAGGCCATCTCGAGGTGACCAATTCCCTCGTGAACCTCAGGGAGGGACCGGCGTCCCTCTTCGATGGCAACGGGACCACGCTGGTCGTGCACGAAGGCCCGGACGACCTGCGCAGCGATCCGGCCGGGAATAGCGGCGCTCGCCTGGCGTGCGGGCCGGTCGTTCGCGGCGGATAGGGAGCTCGACGGACTCGCCCGAGGGCTAGTCCAGCCAGTCGCGTTCTTTGAGCTTTCTCGGCAGGTAGGTCTTGGTCAGGTACTGGAAGTCCTTGTTGGCCAGCGAGTCGAGCTCGTACTTGAGGCCGCTCGCGAGCATACGCTTGATCTCTTCCTGCCATTCCTTCTTCTGGAACCAGCGATATTTCGCCAGCTCCTTGGCGCGGCCGATGTCCTTGTCGTTGAGCTTGATGCCGACATTGCGCGGGAGGCCGTAGCGGTCGGGATCGGCGCTGGACAGCCCGATGAACTTGGCCTTGGGTATGGCCATGCGCTCGCTCTCGAACGCGAGATTGATCGAGCCCTGCTTGACCACCGAGTAGATGTAGTAGCCCCACGGGTCGTTGTCGACGAGGACGTACACGGGGAGCTTGTATTCCTCGTGCAGGCGGCGCGCGAGACGCCGGACGCCGCGGGGCGGCTGGCCGTTGCCGGTGAGGAGGACGCAGTTGTAGCGGCGCCAGAACTTGTCCTCGGAGAGGCGGTTCCACTGGGTGCCCTTCTCGACGAGGAGCACGAAGTCCGCCGTGCAGCGGCGGATCTCGATGTATTCGGGCTCGACGATGGAGGGCACCGAGTAGCCGCCCTTGCCCAGGCGGGCGCAGTCCACCCGGTCGCCGTCGTCGCCGAACACCACCGGTCCCACGATGCTCCCCGCATTCTCCGCGCGCACGTGGAGCTCTTCACGGAGGGCGGCCAGGGTGACTTCGAGATCCTCGATGAGCGGGTCGGATTCGTTCTGGTTGTCGAAGGTGTTCTCGTGCGAGCCCTTCATGGTGTGCTTGGTGCGGTAGTAGATCTCGCGCAGCGAGGTGGTGAGCCCGGCCCGCTGCAGCTCGCTGAGGGCATCGGCCACCAGCACCGTCTGCATGAACTTCTTGGCCATGGCCACGTTGAAGAACGTGCGCGCCTGCTTCCGCCGGCCCATCTCGATGATGCCGCGCTTCTCGTTGAAGTTGATGTTGGCGAGGCTGCGCACGGGAATGGCCAGGGTGGGATCCTTGCTCCGCTCGGCGGCCGTGATCACCGTGTCCGCCACGCTGATGAGCTTCTTCTCGACCGGTCCGGGCTTCTTGGTCGCGGCGTTCGCCATGGCTCCCTCTATCTCTTCTTGCCCTGGGGCGTCTTCGTCCTGCGTTTGGCGGTCTTCGCCTTGGGCCGGGCCGCTTTGCTCTTGGCTTTGGCCACCTTCACCCTCGCTTTGGCCGTCTTGGCCGGGCGGACTGGGCGCGCCCTGCCTTTCCCTCGCCGGGCCCGGGGCTGGTCGGGCTCCGGTCGGGGCTCTTCGGGCGGCGCGGCCTCGACCGGCGCAGGGCCGGGCAGAACCGGCGCTTCCCCTTCGGGCCCGTCGGGAGTAACGATGATCGAATGAGGCAGGCCTTCCGGTCCGCCGTCGTGGCCCAGGATCTCGTCGGTCCGCGTTCCGCCCGTGCGCTTCAAGGCGATCTTCTGGAGCTGGGCCTTGAGCTTCTCCTTGGGCAGCTTGCCGCCCTTGAGCCGGGCGCACGCTTCCACGACTTCTTCGATGTACAGCTCGAAGATGTTGCGCCGGCGGAACTCGGTCTTGGCGCGCTCGCGCCGGCGCAGGAACATGCCGAGCCGGCGCCCGCATTCCTGCAGGGCGAGCTTGATATCCTTCCTGATCTCGTCGTAGTCGGCGATCGCTTCCTTGGATTCGCTGGTGAACGGCACCCAGACCGACGCCATGTGCACGAACACCACCATGGGACCGGCGGGGAGGGCGCCCCTGGACTGGGTCACCCCGTAGTTCCGCCAGGCGGTCTCCAGGGCGGCCTTGAAGGTGGCGCAGGCCGACTGCTGGTAGAGGAGCGGCACGCGGTTGGCATAGCGAATGACGCGGGCCAGCTCGTTGTCGTCGTCGGGCTGCTCGCCCTCGGCGAGGGGGACGGCGGGCGCGTCCGGGGTGGCCGCCGCCTGGTCCGGTCCCTTGCCGTAGGCGAGTCCCGCCTCGATGATGAACGGATTGCCGCGGTAGACCGAGGGCGGCCGGGTCACCGCGGTGTAGAACTCGCCTTTGATCTGCTTGTACAGGCCGTGGAGGATGGCCTTCTCCCCGATGGGGGAGATGCAGTTCGACGGCGGCGCCATGATCTTGGTCGCCTGGATGGCCTTGTAGAGCGCCTCGGCGTCGGTGCCGTGGACGTTTCGTGGCCGCGCCTCCGCCGACAGCTTGGCCGTGTGACAGATCTCCTGGGCGACGGCAGGAGAGACGCGGCTGAAGTCGCCCGCGAGGAACCCCGCGAGCGAATGGCTCTTGGTGTCGTGGAGCATTCTGAGGAGAATGCCGAACTCGATGCCGTAGGGATGCGGCTTGATCTCGCGAGGCTGCGGGGGCAGCTCCTCGATCGTGCGCGGATACTCCCGGGTGTCACCGTCCGGCGTCTTGTAGACGAGCTTCACGTGCGGATTGGCGATGGCCACCTGCTCGAGGAACTCGTCCACGGAGGCGCGGCCCTTCTGGTAGCGCCCCTCGATCTCCAGGGTCACCTGGGTACCGCGTGGATGCTCCCAGTCGACCTTCTTGCTCTCGAAGATCCGGGGCTCGTTCTTCTTGGTGTCGATCTGGACTTCGAAGTAGTGAGCGGCCGCCCGCGCCCCCGTGCGCGAGGTGATCTGCACCGGCTTGCCTGTGGTCAGCTGAGCGTACATGCCCGCCGCGGATATGCCGATCCCCTGTTGTCCCCGGCTCATGCGCAGACGATGGAACTTCGAGCCGTAGAGGAGCTTGGCGAAGATCGGCGGTATCTGCTGGCGGACGATGCCGGGGCCGTTGTCGGTGACGGTGACGCGGAAGCGCGTGGCCTGGCTGGCCGGCGGCGGCGGCGCCCCGTCGCTCGAGGCAACCTCCAGCGTCACCACGACGTCGGGGAGGATGCCCGCTTCCTCGGCCGCGTCGAGCGCGTTGTCCACCGCTTCCTTCACGCAGGTGAGGAGCGCCTTTCTCGGATTGTCGAAGCCGAGCAGGTGACGATTCTTGGTGAAGAATTCGGACACCGAGATCTCCCGCTGGCGCGAGCCCATCTCGGCGGCGGACACGGTAGCCTTCGGTTCAGCGGTCGGCTTGGCGGCGAGGGCGGTGGCCATCTCCCTCCTTGATACCAAACCCTTCCTCGTGGGCGCTCATATTTCTCGTGGACGGTCGGGAGGACGACGTGGGGCGACTGGTGGCCCGCGGAGGTTGCCCGTGGGAGAATCATCGCGTGTTCAAGGATGAGCGAGACCAGACCCATGCTGGATGATGATCGCCTGCGACGGCTCCTCCGAGACCTCGAGGCAGTCGTGCGGCGGGAGCTCCCGTGGTACGACGGCAACGAGCAGGATCCAGGCCTCGCGCTGCTCGAGCTCCTCGCCTTCGTCGGCGACCGCCTGACCGACTACCAGTTCCGGCTGGCCGACGGAGCCTACCTGCCGACCCGATCGCGCCTCGCCGTGACCGTCGACGCGTTGCCGTGGCGCGAGGTGGCAGCTCTCGAGAGCTCCGGGCCGGGCGATCGCGTCTACGTCGTCAACCGGAGCGACGACGGATCGGCCCGCCTGCGCTTCGGCGACGGGCAGCATGGCCAGCAGCCCAAGGCCGGTGCGCAGGTCGCCGCGACGTATCGCACGGGCGCAGGCGGAAATCTGGCCGCCGTGACCATCCGCTGGCCGGCGGAGCCCCCCCTGGCCCTCGAGGTACACGCGGGCGCGGAGCGCATCAGCTTCGCGCCGCCGCGGCGGTCGTGGCGCGACTGCCTTGCCCGCCTCTTCGGCGGCCGGCGATGAGTGCTCCGCAAAACATCTACGACGACCCAGAGTTCCTCGCCGGCTACTCGCGGCTGGAGCGATTCGGATCGGGGTGGACCCGGGCCGTCGAGCACCCCGACTTCATGCGGCTTCTCCCCGCCCTCGAGGGACAGCGCGTGCTCGATCTCGGCTGCGGCGTGGGCCAGCTCGCCGCGCACCTGGCCGACGCGGGCGCGGCCGAGGTGATCGGGGTGGACATCTCGGAGCGGATGCTCGCTCTCGCCACCGCCGAGCATGCCCATCCGCGCGTGACCTATCTACATCACGCCATCGAAAGCGTGGCCTTTCCGGCCGATCGGTTCGACCTCGTGGTCAGCTCGCTGGCCTTCCACTACGTGGAGGACTATTCAGGGCTCGTTCGTCGTATCGCGGAGTGGCTGGCGCCCGGCGGCGTCCTCGTCTATTCGACCGAGCATCCGATCTACACGGCGATCGATCCCGCGACAGGGTGGGCTCTCGATGGCGAGGGGAAACGCATGCACTGGGCCCTCGACCGCTATGCCGATGAGGGATGGCGTGCCCAGCATTGGTTTGTCGACGGCGTGCGCAAATACCACCGCACGATCGCCACCCTGATCAACGGGCTGGTGGAGGCCGGCCTCGCCGTGGAGCGCGTGCTCGAGCCCATTCCGGACGAAGAGACGCTCCGGCGACGCCCCGACTTCGTGGATGAGGATCGCCGACCGACCTTCCTGCTCGTGCGCGCCCGCAAATCGCCCTGAAGGCGCGGGCCGCTCAGGACGTAGGGAGCAGGCCCAATCGACGCGCGGCGGCCAGGATGGCTTGGGCGCGCTCGATGAAGGGGAGATCGATCATCCGGCCGTCCACCAGGAACGCGCCCACGCCACGGGCCGCGGCGCCCCGCGCGGCATCGACCACGCGCGTGGCGGCCGCGATCTCCGCGTCGCTGGGCCGGAACACGGCATTCGCCAGGGGAACCTGGCTGGGGTGAATGCAGGACTTTCCGATATAGCCCAGCCGGCGCGCCGCCTCGGCTTCGCGGGTGAACCCATCGGGATCGTTGACCGCCGCGTACACCGTGTCGCACGCCCAGAGCCCGGCCTCGGCCGCGGCGATCCGCACGGCGAACTGGACACCATGGACCGCCCCGGCATCTTTCCGATCGATGCCGGACGGCTCGAAGAGATCGCCCAGACCGAGCTGCAGCCCGACCACGCGTGGATCAGCCGTCGCGATCTCCGCGGCGAGCCGGAGGCCTCGCGGCGACTCGATGTTCGCGAGAATACCGAGGGGACGCGCGATCCCGCGCTCCGTCTCGTATCTCGCGAGCACGACCGCCGCGGCGCGAACGGCGTCCGCCGATTCGGGCTTGGGCAGATTGATCATGTCCACGCCCGGCCAGGTCACCGCGGCCACGTCGGCCTCGAAGTGGGGTGTCCTCAAGCCGTTCACCCGCACGATGATGACCTTGTCTCGGCGGTCACCGTGCCTCTCCCGCAGGAACGCCTGCAGCGTGCGGCGCGCTTCCACCTTCCGGCTCTCCTGGACCGCGTCTTCGAGATCGAAGGAGATGGCGTCGGCCTCGCCGCCCAGCGCCTTCGCGAACAGCTCGGGCCGCGAGGCGGGCACGAAGAGCTTGCTCCGCATCAGGAAGGCCATCGCGCTCAGGCTCCGGGCTCTTTCCCCGGCTCCCCCACCGCTCCCGCGCGGCACAGTCGTTCGATCTCGTGGTCGGCATAGCCGAGGCCGGCCAGGATCTCCCGCGAATGCTGTCCGAGCGCAGGCGCAGCCACCGGAGGGGGACCAACCCCGACGTCGATGGGACGCGCGAGGGCGCGGTACCGTCCGATGCGTGGGTGCTCGAAGCTCGCGAGGATGCCTTCCGCTTCCACCTGCGGGTGATCGAACATGTCCTCGACGGCGCGGGCGGCGGCGCAGGGGACGCGCTCGCCGAGCCGCCTCTCCCATTCGACGGCGGTGCGAATGGCGAGGGCGGCACGGATCTTCGGCACGATCTCCCCCGCGTGCGCGGCGCGCTTCTTCACCGTGTCGAAGCGCGGATCGGCGGCCAGCTCGGGCAGGCCGGTGAGCTCGCACAGGGCCTTCCAGAAATGCGGAGTATTGGCGGAGAGGTAGAGGCTGCCTCTCTTCGTCGGATGCAGGCCGGTGATCCCGCCCGAGCGCAAGTCACGGGCGACGTCGCGGCCTTCGCCATCCGCCCAGACGAGACGGGCGGATTGCATGGCGAGCGCGCTGCGGAGCAGTGACACCCTCACGTGACTACCCGGCCCGGTCCCTGAGGGGGCCCGTCTCGCCGTAGCCCGTGAGCGCGCAGTAGACCAGACGCGGATTGATCGCCTTCATGCGCTCGTAGTCGATGCCCAGTCGGGCGGGCACGGCGGGCCGGAAGTTGTGCACGAGCACGTCCGCGCCTTCGACCAATCGCCGCAACACCGCGAGTCCGTCGGGCTGCTTCAGGTCGAGGACGATTCCGCGCTTGCGGCGATTGACGCCGAGGAAGGCGCGGCTCTCTCGGGCAAGCGTCGACGGATAGTGGCGCAGATTGTCGCCCTCGGGCGGCTCGATCTTGATGACGGCGGCGCCGAGGTCCCCCAGCAAGGTGCAGCCATAGGGTCCGGCGATGTAGCCACTCAGATCGAGCACGGTGACGCCGCTCAACGGGCCATGCGTCCCCGGCGGTGCCGGCTCGGGAGCCGTGGTCTTTTCGCGAGAATCCTGGAGTCCGTGTGGCGTGTCCGTCATCCTTGATCCCCCGGTCGCGCCCAATCATAGCCCGCCGCGCCGAGCCACCGACGCGTATACTAGAGTCCTCTTCGGGGGAGAGAGCCGTGGACGACGCGTCCCCGCTGTCCTCCGGAGTGCGCGCACGCCATTCACGCCGTCACCGCCGAGAAAAGGATACCGCCCATGGCCGTCATGCCCTCGCCCTTGCCCCAGGCCCCGCCCAAGGACGTCCGCTGCGCTGGACGGGTCGAAGTCGACGCGGAGGATCAGATCATCCCCGCGCTAACCGTCAAGACCTGGGTCGCTCATCTCAGGACGCATGGGTGGACGGAGCAGGAGATTGGCCTGGTCTGGCTTCTCCGGGCCCGACAGGGCGTGACGCGGTAAGACGCCCACACCGCCGCGCGCCCGTGCGCCAAACGGGCTAGAATCGGCCTATGAAGATCCGCATCGGAGTGGGGGCCGCCGGCGCTTCGTCCACACCGGACGCGCTGGCCGAGCTCATGGCGGGGCTGGACGACCTGGGATTCGACTCACTCTGGCTCTCCGAGGTGCTGACCGGCCCCGTGATCGATCCCGTGGTCGGCCTCGCGTGGGCGGCGGCCAGCAATCTTCGCGTGAAGCTCGGCACCACCATGCTCTTGCCGGGGCGCAATGTGCTGCGACTCGCCAAGCAACTCGCGAGCCTCGACGTACTGTGCCGCGGCCGGCTCCTCGTCACCCTCGTTCCCGGTCTCACCTATCCGCCGGAGCGGGAAGCGATCGGTGTCGAGCCCAAGCAGCGAGGCGCGTTCATTGACGAAGCGCTGCCGCTATTGCGGCGCTTGTGGTCCGGCGAGACCGTGAGTCACGACGGCCCTGCCGGCAATCTCCGCGAGGTCAAGCTCTCTCCCCTGCCCGTGCAACAACCGCTCGAGATCTGGCTGGGCGGAACGGTACCCGCCGCGCTCGAACGCTGTGGGCGATTGTCCGATGGGTGGCTGCCGTCACTGTGCACGCCCGAAGAGGCGGCGGCGGGCCGGGTGATGATCGAAGAAGCGGCGGCCAGGGCGGGACGCTCGATCAGCGGCGAGCACTTCGGCATGAGTATCGGTTACGCCCGTGTGCCCATCGACCCGTCCACCGCGCGCGTGATGGCCGCCCGCCGCCCGCGATCCCTCGAGCTCACGCCGGTGGGATTGCCCGCTCTGCGGCAGCTCATCGAGCGCTTCATTGGTGTCGGCTTCTCCAAGTTCGTCGTGCGCCCCGTGGTCCCCCCGGCCTCGTGGCGCGCCGAGCTCGAAGCCCTCGCGGGCGCGGTGGGTGACCTTCAGACCTGAGTCTCGCCTCTCCGAGCTCTACGGGCCCGGGTCGAAGCACGTGGCGAGAGTTCCCAAAAAGCACACGCATTCGACCGGCTCGCCGCGCGGTCCCGTGAACGTCACGATCTTGCCCGTGCAGTCGGGCCACCGTCGTGACCAGTGGGCAAGCACAGGTACCGTGATCAGCATCGCTATCGCCAGCAAGAACACGATCCCCCAGACCGCCTGCTTCATGACGCCTCCTCTTCGCGCTATATAGCCAACCGACGCGGCTTGGCCGCCTGAGCCGGCACGGCGCTCAGACGGCCGAGCCGTCCCGTGGAGCCTGCACGTCCTGGTTCTCCCGCGGAGCCTGTACGTCCTGGTTCTCCCGCGGAGCCTGTACGTCCTGGTTCTCCCGCGCTGCCTGCACGTCCTGGTCGTCCAGCAGAGTCAGGCCACTCTGCGCCGAGCTCAAGGCCGGCGTCAGCGATACGGCAATCAGTGCGCTGAAAGCTGCTGCAACGAGCGTTTTCATCTCTCTCCTCCTTGCCTCTTCCTGAGGCGTTTCTGCTCGTTCTCGTTTTCTGCTCACCATTGAGACGCAGCCCACGCGTCGACCGGATGCATAGCCACGAGTTTTCACAGGAATGCAATAGAAGCCTGATCGATCCGATCAGGACGAGATATCGGGACACCCGATAGCAGGCGGTTTTTTGCGAGATCCGCGCCGGATCAGTCGGGTTGCGAAACAGGCAGGCGTGCTCTATCGTCGGTCCCTCGCCCGACGCCACGGCGCCGGGTCACACGTGGCGCGAGCCCGGCCGGATTCGCCGCGCGCGCCGCATCAACCGAGCCGAGGAGGCCACGATGAATGGTGCGGAGAGCCTGGTGCGAACGCTGGTGGCGGGCGGGATCAATGTGTGCTTCACCAATCCCGGCACGTCGGAAATGCACTTCGTGGCTGCCCTCGACAAGGTCGACGGCATCCGCTGTGTGCTCGGTCTCTTCGAAGGCGTGGTTACCGGCGCGGCCGATGGCTACTGGCGCATGGCCGACAAGCCGGCGGCCACCCTGCTGCATCTCGGTCCCGGGCTCGGCAACGGGCTGGCCAATCTCCACAATGCGCGCAAGGCCGGCTCGGGCATCGTCAACATCGTCGGCGAGCACGCCACGTACCACATCAAGCACGATGCGCCGCTGACCTCTGATATCGAGGGCATCGCGCGCCCCGTCTCGGCGTGGGTGCGCACCTCGCCGGGCGCTCGCACCGTGGCCGCCGACGGAGCGGCCGCCATCGCCGCCGCGCGCACCGCGCCGGGCCAGATCGCCACGCTCATCCTGCCCGCCGACACCGCGTGGAACGAGGCCGACGGCGTGGCGGCCGTCCCGCCGGTGACCGCGACCCCGCCGGCGGCCGCGGACGCCATCGAGCGCTGTGCCAAGGCGCTGCGATCCGGCAAGCCGGCCATGATCATGCTGACGGGTCGGGCCGTGCGTGAGTACGGGCTGGCCCTGGCCGGACGGATCGCCACCGCCACCGGCGCGCGCATCATCGCCCAAGGCTCGAACGCGCGCATCCAGCGCGGTGCGGGCCGAGTGCCGATCGAGCGCCTACCCTACCCGGTCGATCAGGCGCTGGCCGTGCTCAAGGACGTTCGTCACCTCGTCCTCGTCGGCGCCAAAGCCCCCGTGGCGTTCTTCGCCTATCCGGACAAGCCCAGCGTGCTGACCCCCGACGGCTGCCAGGTTCACCAGCTCGCCACGATGGCCGAGGACTCGATCGGCGCCCTCGAGGCGCTCGCCGACGCGGTCGGGGCGAAGAAGAACGGCGAGGTCGTCCAGCAGGCCGGGCGTCCCGCGCTGCCCACCGGCGCCTTGACGCCCGACACGCTCGCCGCCACCCTCGGCGCGCTCCTGCCCGAAGGCGCCATCGTCTCCGACGAATCGGTCACCACCGGCCGCGGATTTTTCAAACAGACGGCGGGCGCCCCGCCCCACGATTGGATGAACAACATGGGCGGGTCGATCGGCCTCGGCATGCCGCTGGCCACGGGCGCGGCCGTGGCCTGTCCCGACCGCAAGGTGGTCTGTCTCGAGGGCGACGGCAGCGGCATGTACACGGTGCAGGCGCTGTGGACCCAGGCGAGGGAAAGCCTCAACGTGACCACCGTGGTCTTCGCCAACCGGACGTACGCCATCCTGCACCACGAGCTGGCCAATGTCGGCGCGGGTACCCCCGGCCGCAAGGCGGCGGACATGCTCGACATCGGCCGCCCCGATCTCGACTGGGTGGCGCTGGCCCGCGGCATGGGCGTGCCCGCGAGTCGCGCCACCACTGCCGACGAGTTCAACAAGCAGCTCGCCGCCGGCCTCGCCGCCTCCGGGCCTTATCTGATCGAGGCCGTGCTGTAGCGGCACCCCTCCGGGGGCGAGGGTTCTACTGGAGGAACAGCTCGCAGGTGTCGAGCCACGCCTGCGTGGTGAGGGCGAGCGATTCGACATCGACGCGCTCGTCGTTGCCGTGGAAGCGGCCGGACATGGCCTCGGCCGTGAGGGCTCGCGAAAAGAGCCCGAAGCCGTAGGCGACGGCGCCGTGCTCGCGGAAGTAGGGCGCGTCCGTGAACCCGACGATCATGCGCGGCATGAGCTTCGCGCCGGGATAGTGGCCATCCACCACGCGCCCCAGCACGTCCCAGAGCGGCGTCCCCGTAGGCGACGCGGAGGCCTGCTTGGAGAAGAGCTTCTCGACCTGCACCTCTTCTGACAGGTCGCCCAGGGCCTTGTCGATGTGGCGGCGCACCTCGTCCTCGTTGTCCCCGGGTATGGTGCGAATGTCCACCTCGATGTCGACGACGTCGGGAATCACGTTGGTCTTCACCCCGGCCCGGCACATGTTGGGCGAAAACGTCGTGTGCGTCGTCGACCAGGCGAACTTGGCCACGCCCGCGGGAAGCCTGGCGATGGCATCGTCGACGCGAGAGGGATCGCGGAGAGCGTCCTTCAGGGCGGGGTCGACGCCGAGCGAGCCCACGAAAGTCTGCCAGAGCTCGTCCACGTAC
>WNGE01012306.1_pt1 | contig 12028 bp, 8 predicted proteins | sample 5400651 | NCBI WGS metagenome assembly WNGE01 (sample SAMN13153370, study PRJNA577476) | soil metagenome | isolation source: 60 cm soil or saprolite under grassland replicate 2 | place: USA:California | collected 2016-06-15 | reverse complement strand
ACGTTCTCCATGAAGCCATCGCGCTCGAAGATGTCGTTGATGATGTTCAGCTCTTTGGCCTCCTCGAACGAAAAGGTGTTGCCCGTGATCATCAGTTCAATGGCCTTGCTCTTCCCTACCAGGCGCGACAGGCGCTGCGTTCCGCCGGTTCCGGGGAGCACGCCCAGGTTGACCTCAGGCAGTCCGATCTTGCCCGCGTCTTTGCGGGCGATGCGCAGGTCCGCAGCCATGGCGATCTCGAGTCCGCCGCCAACACAGTGTCCGTTGAGCGCGGCAATGACGAGCTTGGGCGTTTGCTCAAGTCGCAGCAGGGTTTCGTTGGCGTGCAGGCAGAAGTAATATTTGAACGTCGGGTCCACGCTGGCCAGCATCTTGATGTTCGCTCCGGCGGAGAAGAACTTGTCCCCCGCGCCAGTCAGGACGATCACGTGGACGTCGTTATCCATACGTGCCTTCAGGATCGCGTCGTCGAGCTGGCGATTCATTTCGTACGTGTAGGTATTGGCGGGCGGATCGTTCAGTTCGATTACGGCAATGCCCGCGTCGGAGCGATAGTTGATGAGCTGCTTCGTGGTCTCGCCGGCGGCGGGCTGCAGGGTGGTGGCCATGATTCGTCCTCCATATCACAAGTATATGTGATCTCGCTGAAACCAGGTTCCCTGTAGAGAAGCAGTGAGAGGGACGACCAATTGTCACTCGCTAGGGATGCGGGCTTTCGCTGTTCGGGGTAGAGGACTGGTTCGACTGCGGCGGTACAGGTGCAGTCACCATGTGCGTCACCACGCGCTCGACAAGAAAGATCTTCTTAATCTTGTTGCGATCAAACGTCTGGTCTTGTCCATTGACCTTTATCACAACCGACTCGAGCGTCATCGACATGACATCGCCGGTAAGAATGGAACCATCACGCATTTCAATCGTGTCGTTAGCAATGCCACCCAGAGTGATCGTGATCGACCCACCCGGAAGTTCATCGGGATTGACGTCGAGTGGGGTCTTCGCATCGGCATAGCCCTCTTTGTGAAGTTCAAGGTTGTGTGTTCCTCCCATCACTCGAATAGTCACCGGAGTCATGCCCGCCGGTTCGTCGTCAACTTTGAGCGCCGCTCCAGGAGGTACCGAGATAATCATCACTGGAATCAATCTCGTGGAAGTGGGCACACCACCCCTGTTGCGAGCGGCAATGCTCAATGTGGAGGGCTGGCCCACCGACGTGCATTGAAACTGGACTTTCGCCGACTGTCCCGGATTCAGATCGTCAACAATCAGGAGTCCAATACCTACCCTGACATTGTTGCGATCAAGAAGCGAAACATTGAACGAAGCCCGCGGCATTGGCTTATTGCTCAGGTTCTGCACGAGGACGTCGGACACCAAGCTCATCTTTCCGGCAAATGCGCCCATTTGCTGAAAGGTACCAAAGGTAAGTTTGAGAGTTGGACTCTCTTGCGGCCACATCAGAACCAATTCTTGTTTCTTCGCAAAAATTGTGGCATAGAGAACTCGGATCCGCAATAATTGCGCAAGAAACGACGTAAGCTTGCCGGACTGCTTGAAACACAATCGGCAGGAACGGCTACCTTCCTGTGTTAGTGCGCGACGCGCAAAATGCCCGCTCCACGCTAATTCCTGTCCCCTACATTAACTCTTGATGCCGGCCATCAGCTTTTCGATCTCTGCTTTCTGGTCGGCATTCAGCGGCAAGAAAGGCAGGCGCGACGGGCCCCCATAGTAGCCGTTGAGGTCCATGGAGTACTTGACGCCGGGGACGCCAAGGTCTCCGACTACGCGCTGGGCCGGGAGTCTGACGCGCTCCTGCTTTTCGCGGGCGAGCGAGTGATCGCCTTCTTTGAGCGCGGCATAGATTTCGTAGCAGGCGGTGGGCCCGGGACAGGCAAAGGCGAGGATGGCGCCCACGGCTCCGAGCCCCAGCGATGGTTCGAGTTGGTGGGCGGCGCCGACCATCACTTGGAAGCCGACCTCTTTCAGGCGAGTCTTGAGGTTGCCGACGACCCTTACGGCCACGGAGCTTGGTTTCGGGACGCTGTTTTCGCGGACAGGAGTGTCCGCGCCACCTCTAGACGGGCGAGGCGCCCGTCCGTCCATCGAACCCGCCAGAGCTTCCACGCTGACCAGTTCCGTGCTCTCTTTCGCGCTTTCGGCGGCGGCCGCCTTCAGCATGCGCGGGGTTACGGCTTCGAAGGTTTCGGTGACGGTGGCCGTGCGCTTTATGTGGCGCGTGCCTTCGACCATCTTCTTCACTTTGTCGAGGTTTCCGCTCGATTCCTTGATGGCGACGATATTGGGGTGACCGGCGAGCTCGATGACGACCTCGGCGGGGATGTCGTATCCGGTGGCTCCGGGGAAGTTGTAGATCAGAATCGGCAGCGCAGAGCGGTCGGCCACGGTACGGTAAAAGGCGAGTAGATTCGCAGGAAGCATCTGCTTCTTGTAGTAGTGCGGCGTGCGGACCATGGCGGCGTCGTAGCCGAGTTCGGCGGCGTACTCGGTGAGCGCCAGCGTTTCGTGCGCCGACTCGAGGCCGGTGCCGGCGATCATCACTTTGTTGGGCGCGGCGGCGGCGATTGCGGTCTTGAAGACGTCGCGACGTTCCTGGTCAGAGAGCAGGATGGCTTCGCCGGTCGAGCCCTGGACGACAATGCCCGCGACCGGGGTGCGGGAGTAGCGCTCGACGTTCGCCTCGAGCTTCTTGTGATAGACCTCTCCGTCAGGATAGAAGGGCGTGGTGATGGGCGGGAAGATTCCGGAGAGAAGCATGGTGGTCCGCTCCTAGCGGCTAGCTTCTGGCTACTAGCGCTTTAGCTTAACAGCATGGTCGGCGGTTCGAGAGCGTAGGGGCCCTTCGACTCTGCGGCATCTTCTCGCTTCGCTCGAAGATGCTGCTCCGCTCAGGACGACACTGTGGAAATCAAGCTCACGTTTGCCGTCGAAAGCGCCTCCAAACCATGAACGCAGCCCCTACGCCAAATCCTGATCCAATCGCCCCACAAAGAAGGAACCCGAAATAAAAAGCTAAACTCGTTGCGATCTCTGCCCGAACGCGGGGGTCGAAAAACCACCCAACTACCAGGAACCCAACAAACGCTCCGATGACACCCAACACCGGAGGGAAAAATACGAAACCAGAAAATGGCCGCAGGCGCGGCGAAGCAAGCATCACAACTAAAGCAATGATCGCGAGAAGGAATACCCAAAAAACGAGTCCCACAAAAATGGGCAATATCGTTATTCAAGAACCGCTTGCCAAATTCTTACAGCTCTAGCTGCGCGTTGGCATCCGCTCTGCATGCAGCGCCTGCAGAGCTTGCACGCGAACCTCTCCGCGCTGCAGCGCGGCGATGCCATCGGCCGCGGCCCTTGCGGCGGAGAGCGTGGTGATCGTCGGGATGCGGGCGGTTACGGCGGCGCGTCGGATGGCTTTCTCGTCGAAGTACGGGTCGGGGCCGTGGGGCGTGTTAACGATGAGCTGAATGCGCTCGGCCTTGATCATGTCGACTGCGTTGGGACGTCCTTCTTTGACTTTGTAGACGCGCTCGACGGCGAGACCGGCGGCTTCGATGACGTCGGCGGTGCCGTGGGTGGCGACGAGTTTGAATCCCATGTCGACGAAGCGGTGGGCGACGTCGACCACCTGCGGCTTGTCGTGGTCGGTCACACTGATGAAAACAGTGCCTTGGGTCGGCAGCATTTGTCCGGCGGCGATTTGCGCTTTGGCAAAGGCTTCGCCAAAGTTGTCGGCGACGCCCATGACCTCGCCGGTCGAGCGCATCTCAGGACCGAGAACGGTGTCAACGCCCGGGAACTTCGACCACGGGAATACGGGCGACTTCACGTAGAAGCAGCGTCCGGTGTCTAGGTCCGCGCCGCGCTCGATGTACTCGGGGAGGAACTCGCGCAGCTTGCGTCCGGTCATTAGGCGCGCGGCAATTTTGGCGAGGGGCACGCCGGTCGCCTTTGAGACGTAGGGGACGGTGCGCGAGGCTCGGGGGTTCACTTCCAGGACGTAGACTTTCCCGTGCTCATCCGCGGTCTGGCTGCGGAGTTCCGCTCCGCTTGGACGGCCGAGAGCCAGCCCTGAGCTTGCCGAAGGGGCCGCCGTCCCTACACCATCTGGACGGGCGGGGGCGCCCGTCCCTCCATTTAAACCACGCGGGATGGCGAACTGGATGTTCATCAGGCCGACTACTTTTAACGCTCGCGCCAGCTTGAAGGTGTAGTCGCGCATGCGGTTTAGGAGCGGCTCAGGGATATCGACTGCTGGAAGCACGCAGGAGGAGTCGCCGGAGTGAATACCGGCTTCCTCGATGTGCTGCATGATGCCGCCGATGACGACGTCTTCGCCATCCGAGAGCGCGTCGACATCGACTTCGATCGCGTCTTCGAGGAACTTGTCGATCAGGACCGGGCGGTCCTGCGAATATTCGACCGCCTGCTTCATGTATTCGACGATGGTGTCTTCGTCGAAGGCGATCACCATGGCGCGTCCGCCGAGAACGTAGGACGGGCGGACCAGCACCGGGAAGCCGATCTTTTTTGCGGCCTCGACGGCTTCTTCGACCGAGGTGACCATAGCGCCCGGGGCCTGCGGGATGTCGAGCTCCTCAAGCAGTCGGCCGAAGCGTTTGCGATCCTCGGCCAAGTCGATGGATTCGGGCGAGGTGCCAATGATGTTTACGCCCGCGGCCTTCAGCGGCAGCGACAGGTTGAGCGGTGTCTGTCCGCCGAACTGCACGATCACGCCTACGGGCGCTCCGGCGGAGGCTTCGTGTTCGCAGACGGCGAAGACGTCTTCGAGCGTGAGCGGCTCGAAGTAGAGGCGGTCGCTGGTGTCGTAGTCGGTCGAGACCGTCTCGGGATTGCAATTGATCATGATGGTCTCGTAACCGTCTTCGCGCAGGGCGTAGGAGGCGTGGCAACAGCAGTAGTCGAATTCAATTCCCTGCCCGATGCGGTTGGGCCCTGAGCCCAGGATGACGACTTTCTTCTTTGCCGTGGGCGCGGCTTCGTCTTCTTCCTCGTAGGTCGAGTAGAGATAGGGTGTGTAGCTTTCGAATTCGGCGGCGCAGGTATCGACGCGCTTGTAGACCGGCTTCAGGCCGTGCTTCTTGCGGAAATGGCGGACCTTCTCTTGTCCGCCTTCGCCGTCGAGACGCCAGGTTCCAGCGAGGCGTCCGTCGGAAAAGCCCATGCGCTTGGCTTCGCGCAGGATCTCGTCAGGGATCGATTCCATCGGGTGCTTCTCAAGCTCCAGTTGCATGTCGTTTATTTCTTTGAGCTGGTAGAGGAACCAGGGATCGATCGCGGTCATCTTCGCAATCTGCTTGATTGGGAAACCCTGGCGGATGGCGTACTGAACGTAGGTCAGACGCTCAGGATGGGGCGTCACCAGGCGTTGGGTAAGAATCTTGGGCTCGATTTTTCCGGAGCCGACACGCTTACCGGTGTCGAGCGAGCGAATTCCCTTCTGCAGCGCCTCTTTGAACGTTCGGCCGATGGCCATCACTTCGCCGACCGACTTCATCTGCGGACCGAGGCTTTCGTCGGCGCCGGGAAATTTCTCGAACTGCCATTTGGGAATTTTGACGACCACATAGTCGAGTGTCGGCTCGAAACAAGCTGGCGTCTTGCGGGTGATGTCGTTGGGGATCTCGTCGAGCGTGTAGCCGATGGCGAGTTTGGCGGCGATCTTCGCAATCGGGAAGCCCGTAGCCTTCGACGCCAGCGCCGACGACCGCGACACGCGCGGGTTCATTTCGATGACCACCATGCGTCCGGTCGAGGGATTCACAGCGAACTGGATGTTCGATCCGCCGGTTTCAACCCCGATCTCGCGGATGACAGCAATCGCAGCGTCGCGCATCACTTGATACTCGCGGTCGGTGAGCGTCTGCGCGGGGGCCACGGTGATCGAGTCGCCGGTGTGCACGCCCATCGGGTCGAAGTTCTCGATCGAGCAGATGATGATGACGTTGTCTCTGGTGTCGCGCATCACCTCGAGCTCGTATTCCTTCCAGCCGAGGACGGATTCTTCGATGAGGCACTCGTGGACGGGTGAGAGGTCCAGGCCGCGGGCGAGGACTTCCATCAATTCTTCGCGGTTATAGGCGATGCCGCCGCCGGTGCCGCCGAGCGTGAACGACGGGCGGATGATGACGGGAAAGCCGATTTTGCCGGCGAATTCGAGGCCGTCTTTCAGATTGTTGACGAGCGCGGATTTCGGCACGTCGAGGCCGATGCGCTGCATCGCGTCTTTAAAAAAGAGACGGTCTTCGGCCTTCTTGATGGCGGCGATCTGGGCGCCGATCAGTTGCACGTTGTATTTGTCGAGCGCGCCGCCATCGGAAAGTTCGACGGCCAGGTTCAGCGCGGTCTGCCCGCCCACTGTGGGCAGCAGGGCGAATCCGGCGCTGGGCGACATCTCGCGCTCGATGCGGATGATCTCTTCGAGATATTCGCGGGTGAGCGGCTCGATGTAAGTACGGTCGGCCGACTCGGGATCGGTCATGATGGTGGCCGGATTCGAGTTAGCCAGCACAACTTCGAAGCCCTCCGACTTAAGCGCCTTGCAGGCTTGCGTGCCGGAGTAGTCGAACTCGGCCGATTGTCCGATGACGATCGGCCCGGAGCCGAGGATCAGGATTTTGGAGATGTCAGTGCGTTTGGGCATTATTGTGCTATCTGTTCATCAAAATCACGTATCGGTTTCCTCACCGCCTCCCGCCAGACGTGGCTCCCACGGACATCCGGTGGTCATGTCAAACTGTTCGGGAAGCAATCCTGGGGGAACTAACCACGACTTTCTGTGATTACGCCCACTCGAATCGGGATATGCGTAACGAAGGTCATAAATGTCGTAGAGCTTTTGAAAAAATCGCGAATAGTGGATCGGGCTCTCCGGAGAGGGATAATGAGGCCACACTTCCGTCTTTCCGCCGAGGCAGCGATATACTAGCAGACCGACAGATTCGTATCGCATGGGCGAATCTGTAATAGTCGTCCGACCGGTGAGGGCGCTAAGGGCGTTGTGGTATCGGACAATGCTCTCGAGCGGGTTGTCTTGATGATCGAATGACGCATCATTCGAATGTTTCACATCCGATGTTTTGGCAAACCTGATCAGGTGAAGGAATCCGAAGACGAAACCTGGATACATCATGTGGATATTTGCGCAATCTCCAGGGGCCTCCTCCATCCTATTTGTAAGATTTCGAAAGGCGTTGCCCGTGCTCTTAGCAGAAATACCAAGCGCAGGCCCGATTCCAGGAACGACAACTGTTATGTCAACATTCTTATATTTCATTGCACCTAGGACACTTTGCTCAGACGGGTTTTCCGCATCTTTCGCGTAGATCAGTTCGCATTTATTGCGACTAGTCTTGCCAGTCGATAGTGGCGGACAAGGACGAAGCCACTCCGGTGAGAACCCTCCCTCAACTATTAGCCGACTCGAGCAATGAGCATGAACGGGCTTGATGTGCTGGCCCGACTGGGTCTTAAGCGTCCCGCACAGTGCTGCCAGAGCGAGTTCCAGTGTTTGTACTGGGATTGGGGTTATTTGTGTTTTCGCCACGACTCAATCTTCGCTGCCGCATCGCGCAACAGGGCGCATTCGGCCTTAGTCAGTCCCAAGAATCTCCTGAGAACATAACGGTCTACCGTATCAGCATAGCGATCAAAGGAGGTAACCGCTGACTCCTTTAATTGCGCGACTAAATTTCTGAAAAGCGCTGTTTGAGCTCGGACGACGAGCACATTTTCCGCTTCGGAGGGCTCCATCTTGAAAAGCCCTCCGCCTAAGGCATGTCCTTCAAGTTCACAACTCAATCGCGTGAGTGAACTTCTCCACGAAGCAGCATAGTGCAACGGGTTACACGCTCTCGAGAAGCGAAGAATGTGAACAGTGTTGGGAGCAACGAGATTTGAGGCATTTGCCACTAAGATCGGTTGCTCACCGGACATGTAAGAAAGAAACGCATCTGCTATTCGGACGTGAGGGACAGCGTGCCAAAACGCGCGAACCCGGCATTTGTACCGCTCATGAAAGCCATTTTGTTTGCCGTGGTGCAGGTAGGCTCGTACATTTGACGGCAGCGTTTCGGCGGGAACCGACGGCAATGCCAAGAGGTAGGTCTTTTCACCGTTGACACGCTTGTTCTTCCAATGCTGGTGGGTGAATTCCAGCTCCTGGAAGACGCGTAGATTCAACAGGCACGGACGAAGAAATTGCTTGGGAATTTCCCAGTCGCTAACTTCTTGGGCAGACAAATGGAAGAAATCGTTTGCCCCAGTGACATATCCGATGCCGACGTCAGCGACACTCCCCAATCTCTCAACTCGTTTGTCGGCCGCAAGCCCATCATACAAAGAGCGCACTTGGTCGGAAACAAGGCACTGGTTAAACCGAAAGCAGCCGCTTTTCACCATCGCAATATCGACCTTGCTCGTATGTCGATTCGACCCTTGTAGGTCGTCTGCCGTCGCCATGATGAACGAACGTGCCGCTTCTCCATATCCTTCGCAAAACAGTAGCACCGTACTTTGGCTCAGATCCTCGAACAATTTGCCGCGGAACATTTCAACGGCAATGTGGCGGAAGTTATCCGCCAGATATCGCAGGACTTCTCGCGCATACTTCGCATGACCGAGCTCGACGGGCATGACCATTGCAAGCCGTCCACCGGGGTGCAAAAAACGAGATGCATGGACAACAAATGGTGCCCAGGAAGAAGCGAGGCGTGGTAGCTCTACTCCGGCCTCCGTCGCCCGCTCGTGACCCAAAGAATTCTTGTCGCCATTGAAGGTCTGATATCGGATGAAAGGTGGGTTTCCGACGATGCAGTCAAAACTCCGCAGCGAACTGGGCGCGAGCTTAAAGAAATCGCTGTGAATGAGATCCGCCGAGCCGACGCGTTCGCGCGCCAGTCTCAATGCGTCTTCTGATACATCAACTCCGCAAACTTTTGGCGAAGAGGATCCAAGGAGGCGAAGTCGGGAATATGCCGCTGCCAGGAACACACCAGCGCCGCAGCTCGGATCTAAAACTGTTTGCGATCCGTCACTCACAGCCCAAGCTACAAGTCGCTCTGCCGCCGATTCGCCTGTATAGAAGGCCCCGAGGCTTTTCTGTAGGGTTGCGGTCGCCATGCTGAAATTATTGCTCCTGCAAACCTAAGATTGCGTTGCCTTGTGCTACGATCTTCACCTCTTAAACTCCTCCATCATCTTCACAAAATCCTTAAACAGATAATGCGAATCGTGCGGCCCTGGTGACGCCTCCGGATGGTACTGGACGCTGAACAGCGGCAGATTCCTATGGCGCATGCCTTCGAGTGTCGAGTCGTTCAGGTCGATGTGCGTTAGCTCGACTTCGCTTTGCGGGAGCGAGTCGGGATCGACGGCGAAATTGTGGTTGTGGGCTGTGATTTCGACCTTGCCCGTCGCCAACTGCTTCACCGGATGGTTGCCGCCGTGGTGTCCAAACTTGAGCTTGAAGGTTTTGCCGCCGAGCGCGATGCCGGTGAGTTGGTGGCCCAGGCAGATTCCAAAGATCGGCTGGCGTCCCATTAGACGGCGGATGTTATCGACTGCGTAAGTGCAGGGCTCGGGGTCGCCGGGGCCGTTCGACAGAAACACTCCGTCGGGCTTCAGGGCGAGCACATCTTCGGCGGTGGTCTGCGCCGGGACTACCGTCACTTTGCAGCCTTCTCCGCGCAGCTTGCGCAGGATGTTCTGCTTGATGCCGAAGTCGTAGGCGACGACGTGGAAGCGCGGCGGCTCGTCTTTTACGCCGACAACTTCGTCGGGCAGGTGCGAGCGCTCGCCCGTTTCCCAGACGTAGGTGTGGTTGGTGCTGACGACTTTGGCCAGGTCCGTGCCGTCCATCTTCGGGATGGAGCGGGCTTTGGTTACGAGTTTGTTAGTGTCGGATTCGAGCGTGGAGATCACACCGCGCATCACGCCGTGGTCGCGCAGATGGCGCACCAGGGCGCGGCTGTCGATACGGCTGTCGATATCGGCGAGCACGGGGATCTTGAACTGCTCCATGAACTCGTCGGTGACCTGTTGCGAGCGCCAGTTGGAGCTGACTTTCGAGAACTCGCGCACGATCAGGCCCTCGATGTAGGGGCGGATGGCTTCGTTGTCTTCCTGGTTGGTGCCGTAGTTGCCGATTTCGGGGTTGGTCAGGACGACGATTTGTCCCGCGTAAGAAGGGTCGGTGAAAATTTCCTGGTAGCCGGTAATACAGGTATTAAAAACGACTTCGCCGGAGCACTCGCCTTTGGCGCCGTAGCCTTTGCCGCGGAAGACCCGACCGTCTTCCAGCGCAAGGATCGCTTGCATTGGAACTCCTGGGAGTGGATTTTTTGAATGATAGCAGGAGAGTGAGATGGTGTCAGCAGAAAGGTGCCAGCTCTCCGCTCTCAGGAAAATCGGGTCAGTGCGGCTCCGGCATAGTTGCTGCCGCATGCCAACTGCAGATCCCTCGCTCGTTCTCGGCGTCGCCTGCGAACGGCTCGGGATGACAATTCTCAGATCATGGTCGTCATTGCTGGGCTGACTACCACGAAACGACAGTCATCGTCAGAACTAAACCTTTGAGAGCTGAGAGCTTCTAGCGCAGCCTTCCCAACTTTTCCATCGGCCAATATCCGAACACGGCTTTGCCGTAGATGTAGCGCTCGTTGACGGGGCCGAAGTCGCGGCTGTCGTTCGACATGGTGCGGTGATCGCCGAGTACGAAGTAGCTGTGGGTGGGAACGGTGACCTCGGGGTAGGAGCGGGCGTCGGCGTATGCGCTCGGAACGTAGTCTTCGTCGAGGGTTTGGTCGTTCACGTAAACTTGCCCATTTTGGATTCGGACGCGGTCGCCGGCCACGCCGATCACGCGCTTGATGTAGCTTTTTGAGGTGTCGCGCGGATAACGGAAGACGACGATATCGCCGCGCTGGATGGGCTCCCAGCGATAAACGAACTTGTTGACGAAGATGCGTTCCTGATCCTCAAGGCCCGGCATCATGCTGGTGCCCTCGACTTTTACGGGCTGGTAGAGAAAGATGATGATGAAGGCTGAGATCGCCAGCGACACGAGCAAATCTCGCGCCCACACCGCTACCACGGGCAACGGGCGGGAAACAGGTTCTTGATTGGCCGCCGGGGAGGACGGCGGAGTATTCCCCACTTCCTGCATGGTAGCGTCATTTTATACGATTGCAGAGGTCAGAGGTGCGATGGCAGAAGTAAGAAGATCAGATTGCAGAAGTGAAAGAAGCTACGAGCCGCGAGCTTCGAGCTAGGAGAAGTGGGCTGGCTGATCGCTCGTAGCTCGCAGCTCGCGGCCCTTCTGCAATCTGACTTCTTACTTTTGACTTCGCGCAGTCTTCCCCGTACAAAAGGAAGCATCCGCATGACCGACTATTCGATCTTTCCGAAGATTAACGCCACGTTGAATGGATGCAGTGCGGTGCTGCTGGTGACCGGACGGGTTTTGATTGGCCGCGGCAAGATGGCAGCACACCGGGCTGTGATGTTGACGGCCTTTGGGACTTCGACGCTCTTTCTGGTGTCCTACCTCTACTACCACGCCCACGTCGGCTCCGTGCATTTCCGCGGAACCGGCTGGTCGCGGCCGGTGTATTTCACCATCCTCATCTCGCATACGATTCTGGCGGCGGCCATCGTGCCTCTGGTAATCATCACGCTGAACCGGGCTCTGCGCGGGCGTTTTGACCGGCACCGGGCGATCGCGCGCTGGACTTTTCCGGTCTGGCTGTACGTGTCGGTGACGGGCGTGGTGGTCTACCTGATGCTCTATCAGTTGTTCACCTAGAGTTTTTGTTTGTCCCGAACCGGCTCCTCGAATGCCAGCCCTTTCGCGGACAAGAGTGTCCGCGCCACACGTTCGCTATGAACATGACGATGTGACGGCCATCACGGACGAATGGTTGTTAAGAATAAGAACATGCTTCCGAGCCCAACTTGGGTTCTGAGTCCCGCAGGCGCGAGTCCC
>WNGE01007332.1_pt1 | contig 12028 bp, 15 predicted proteins | sample 5400651 | NCBI WGS metagenome assembly WNGE01 (sample SAMN13153370, study PRJNA577476) | soil metagenome | isolation source: 60 cm soil or saprolite under grassland replicate 2 | place: USA:California | collected 2016-06-15 | reverse complement strand
TTTGGCAGCGCTAGCGCCAACCGCCGGTATTTCTCAGCCGTCATTTTGATGCTTGCTAACCCCCGAACGTTTCCAAACTGAACTGCTTTTGCCTAGGCTGCTTGATCGCCGACAGAAGCTAAAACATGCGTTACATACGGCTCGCGCTCCAAGAGATATTCGTCGTCCTCTGGATAGTAGCGCGACTCGCTCGTAGTCGGCACCCGCAAAAGCTCGAATCGCGTCAAAAGGTTCCCAAAATGTAGTCAGCACGAAATGCGTGATTGGGCCCTCGGTTCTACGGAACACGTAGACATCGCGATTTCCCGGCGTCGCTCGATAGTCGGCAAGACCTGTGCGTAACAAATAACGGTAGTACGCATCTGCCTTGCTCGTAGGTACGCGTCCATGTCAACTGCACGCGATCATCGGCGAGCATTAATGATAATTGCCCTGCCAAGCTGCGCCATGCTCGCGACGATCCCACGCCACGTCGTTGAGTCAACATATAGCCGACCAGCCCCAGGACGGCAGGGTTGATTAATGGATTGCAGCGGAGGCTTTCGTGCTTAAGGTGCGCTCTCCGATTCTTGATATGCTTCACATGTTCCTGGCTCAGGCACAAAGCGCGGCCCCTCCAACGAGCCCGGGCGGCGGCATCGGATTTTTTGTGCCGTTCATTTTCATCTTCATCATCATGTATTTTGTCATGTTCCGGCCGCAGAAAAAGCGCCAGGAACAGCAACAGAAATTAATGGCGAGTCTAAAGACCGGGGACCGCGTAGTGACCAGCGCTGGCATTCACGGCCTTATCTCCAACGTAAAAGACGCCACGGTAATTGTGAAAGTGGCTGACAACGTAAAGATCGAGATGGAAAAATCAGCCGTTACAACGGTCTTAAAATCAGCGGAGAGTTGAATGAAGTTGAAACGTTAGACGGTTGAACCGATGGCCCAGTCGAAAATCGAAAATCAAAAATCAAAAATGTAATGACTCCCGCATTTACATTTTTCATTGGACTAGCCATGCTGGTCCTCTTCGGCTGGTATTTCGCGACCGATCAGGGCCTGCGAAAGCGTCTGCTCGCATTAACGCTGACCGCCTTGCTCGTCGCGTTCAGCATTGTCACGATCTGGCCCCCCGAGAAAAAGATCGCGCTTGGCCTCGACATTCAAGGTGGCACCTCCTTTCTCATCCGGCTCGTACCCGGCGATAAGACGATCAACAAAGGCATGCTCGAGCAGGCCGTCGAGGTCATCCGAAAGCGCGTCGATTACTTTGGCGCGAGCGAACCGATTATCAGTCCGGTCGGCAACGATCGCATTCTCGTCCAAATCCCGGGACTCGACACTGCAAAAATTCAGGAGGCCCGGGATCAACTTTCGCGCGTCGCGAAGCTCGAGTTTCGCCTGGTTTATCCAGATGAAGGGCAACGCCTGAAAAAGATCGACGCTGGCCAGGACGTGATCCCGCCGGAGTACCGTATCGAGGCTTACAAACACGCTGCCGAAGGGAATGAAAAACCAATAGAGGAACGTTTGCTGGTAAAAAAGAAAGCCGACCTCGGCGGTGACCGGGTTTCAGGATCGAACGCTTACTACGGCAACGAGGGCTGGACCGTGCAGCTGAAGTTCGACAGCGAAGGCGCCAAGAAGTTCGGTCAGATCACCGAGCAATACAAAGGCCACCGCTTCGCAATTGTTCTCGATGGCCTCATTCAATCTGCGCCGGTCATTCGCGATGCGATCTATGGCGGCGACGCTGTCATCACCGGAAAATTCTCGGAAGAGGAAGCGCGCGGTCTGGCTAGCGTGCTCGAGAACCCCTTGCAAACACCGGTGAGCATCGAGGAGGAGCGCAGCGTCTCGCCCACCCTCGGGATGGATTCGATTCGCGCAAGCATTCTCGCCGGCTTGGTTGGGCTCGTGATCACGCTCGTCTGCGTGGCGATCTATTACAAAATTCCCGGCCTCGTCGCGAATCTCGCGCTCTTGATAAACATCGTCCTGCTTATCGGCGCGCTGACGATGTTTCACTTCGTCCTCACATTACCGGGAATTGCTGGCATTATTTTGACGATTGGCCTTTCGGTGGATGCGAACGTGCTCATTTACGAACGATTGCGCGAAGAAATGGCTCTCGGAAAATCGCTCAAGGTCGCAGTAAAAGCGGCCTACGAGAAAGCTTTTAGTTCCATCTTTGACGCCAACGTGACGACCCTAATCACGGCGGCGATTCTGTTTTGGAAGGCGAGCGGCCCGGTCAAGGGCTTCGCCATCGCGCTTACCCTTGGCATTTTGGCCTCGTTGTTCACGGCCCTCATCGTCGGCCGAAACTGTCTCGGCTGGTTTGTCGATACGGGAAAGTTGAAGCGCATCTCGATGTTGCATTTGATTTCATCGAAGAACATCAATTTCCTCGGCAAAGGCTTTATCGCGTGCATGTGCTCGCTCGCGCTGCTCTCGGCCGGCGGGATGGCATTTTATATGCGCGGCGATCGTAACTTCGGTGTCGATTTTCGCGGTGGCGACCTGATCACATTGAGCGCGCCGAGTAAGATCGACATCGGACAGGTGCGTAATGCCCTAAAGCCAATCGGATTTGCCGACGCATCAATTCAGGAGTCCGCCCAAGGCGGCAAGAGTTACATCACTATCCGCACTCCGTTGAACACAAGTGACAAAGTGGAAAAGCAAATCATCCAGGCGAACCCAAGCGCCGGCTTTAACGTGGAAGGCTCGGAGCGCGTCGGCGCGCTCGTCGGCGGTGAGCTCGCGAAGAGCTCTCTGATCGCGCTTGGTCTCGGCATTCTCGGCATCTTAATTTTTGTAACCTTCCGCTTTGAACTTTCCTTCGCGGTTGGTGCGATTGTCGCTCTCTTGCACGACGTGCTGATCACGGTCGGCATGTTCTCGCTGCTTGGCCGCGAGCTGACCCTGACGATGGTCGGCGCCGTCCTAACGATCGCTGGTTATTCCATCAACGACACCATTGTCGTTTACGATCGGATCCGGGAAGGACTGGCCAGTGGACGGCGTGGGTCCATCGAACAGATCATGAACGAAAGCATCAACCAGACGCTCAGCCGCACGATTCTTACAAGCACGGTGACGCTTATCCCCATTTTGTGCTTATTTTTCTTTGGCGGCGCGGTGCTGCGCGACTTTTCCCTCGCCATCATTATCGGCGTGGTCGTCGGCACTTACTCCTCGATCTTTATCGCCTCGCCCATTGTTCTCTGGTGGACCCGTGCTCGCGGTGGGAGCGCCACCGCCCTCCGGCGAGAAGTCACCCAAAAGGCGACTGCAGCCAACCCGCTCGCGCATTAGGGCGCAGATCGTTTGCCTTTCCCATTCCGGCGCGCCGCGGCGGCATTCTGCGATGGGAGATCACCGACAGTGACCACGGCTAACCCCTTGCCTTGCGTGGCAGGGGGCAATTTTCGCAAAAGTTGACGAGGTGGCCTCGCCCGCGTAGGCTCGGCCCCGTCAGCCACCCAATTTCTAAACCGAGGACAGGAGTGATTATCGATGCCAGAAGTGATCGTTCGTAAAGGTGAACCGGTCGATCGCGCGTTAAAGCGGCTCAAAAATAAGCTGGATGCGGAGGGCATTCTCGAGGAAGTCCGGCGCCTGCGCGCGTTCGAGACGCCCTCGCAAAAAAGCCGCCGCAAAGCAAAAGCCAACGCCAAACGTGGTCGAACGAAGTTCCGATTCAACCCCTCCTAACAATTTGATTTCGGATTTCGGCTTCCGGAACTCGACGTTCTAACTTTATTGGTTGGCAGGCTTGTCCGCCGAGAAAAACTTGCGGATTGCTTGCACTAATCCGTCGATGTCGTGGCGACGCGCTTCGATATCTATGTTCAAGCCGTGATCGCGCGCAGTCTTTGATGTGATCGGGCCGATGCTCGCGACTTGCATTCCCTTCGGCCACGTCAGCCCAAGCGCGACAAAATTTTCCACCGTTGAAGAGCTGGTAAACGTGATCAGGTCGGCGCCTTCTTCCAGTAGCTGCCGGCGTGCGCCGGTAATGTCACGGGTCTCCGGTACCGTGCGATAGGCGAAGCCTTCGTCCACAATTGCTCCCAAAGCTGAGAGCTGTTTTGGAAGCACATCCCGCGCCTTTTCTGCGCGCACCAGCAGAATCCGCAAATTCTCGACGTCGCCCTGTTTCTGAAACTCACGCACGATCGCTTCCGCAACGAATTCCTCCGGCTGAAGATCGACATGCAGATGAAAGTCTTTCACCTGCTGCGCCGTAGCCGGGCCGATGGCTGCGATCCGCGCCGCGCCGATCTCGCGGGCGTCGTCATAGAGCTTGAAGAAAATTTCGAAGAACGCTTCGACGCCATTCGCGCTCGTGAAAACGATCCAGTCGTAAGCGTGCGCGTCCTGCACCAACTCCGCGAAGGCGCGCAAATCGCTCGGAGGTTCGATTCGGATCGTCGGCAGTTCGATCACGTGGGCGCCGAGGGCGCGCAGCTTGTTGCTTAACGCGCTCGCCTGTTTGCGCGTTCGCGTAACGACGATCCGTTTTCCCGAAAGCGGCCGCTTCTCATACCAATTCAGGTCTTTACGCAACTTGACAACTTCACCGAATACCGCCACGGCTGGCGCCTCGAAGCCTCGGTCGATAGCGCGTTGGGCAATGTCCTGAAGAGTTCCGGTGCGCGTTTCCTGGCGGCCAGTAGTAGCCCAACGAACGAGCGCCACCGGCAAATCCGCACGCACGCCTTGCTTGAGCATTTCGCGCGTAATTGCTTCAAGACGTTCCACACCCATCAACATCACTTGGGTGCCGCCGAGTTTCGCCAGCGCCGCGTAATCGATCGCGCTTTCAGGCTTCGCTGGATCTTCGTGGCCAGTAAAAAATGTAACGTGCGAATTCTCCGCGCGATGCGTCACTGGAATTCCCGCGTAGGCCGGTCCGGCAATTGCCGACGTTACCCCGGGCACGATTTCAAATTCAATTCCTGCGTCAACGACTGCCTTTGCCTCTTCCGCGCCGCGTCCAAAAACAAGTGGATCGCCGCCCTTCAATCGAACGACCTGTTTCCCTCCGTCCGCTTTTTCGACCAATAACGCGTTGATTTCTTGCTGACTCAGCGTGTGCTCACCCGCCTTTTTGCCAGCGAAAATCAATTCCGAGTCGGCTCGGGCCCAGCCGAGCATTTCCGCATTTGCAAGGTGATCGTAGACGATCACATCCGCCTGCTCAATGCATTCCTTGGCCCGCAATGTCACCAAACCGAGATCGCCCGGACCTGCTCCAACGAGATAAACCTTTCCGTTCTCGTCTTTGCTCTTGCTTTTACTCCTGCTCTCCATTGATCTGTCGCACCAGCTCCGCGGCGATACGCTCGCCATCGTCGCGCTCGCTTTCCACTTTGCCTGCGCGCGGCACCCTCGAACCGTGCTTAAAAACCTGCGCGCGTAATTTCATGATGTCGTTCTCAATTGTCGCCAGCACGCCAACCGGCGATTGGCAGTCACCTCCTAAAAGACGCAGGAATTCTCGCTCTGCGCGCAAGCAAAGCAACGTCTTGTGATCATTCGCAAGATCGACAATGGCTTTTGCGCTTTCATCATCAGCACGGATTTGAAGGGCGATAATCCCTTGCCCGCCTGCGGGAAGAAAGATTTCGCGCGGAAGAATCTCAATAAAGAACTGCCGGCCTTCGAAACTGATTTGGTTCTGCGCCAGCGAGAGTCCAAGCCGCTCAAGTCCGGCGCGGGCGAGCACGATCGCATCCCAATCGTTCTCCGCGAGTTTGCGCAAGCGAGTTGGCACATTGCCGTGAAGATCGACGATCTTGAGGTCCGGACGTTTGCAGGAAAGCTGATGTTTCCTTCGCACACTACCGGTCGCGATGGTCGCACCTTCCCGAAGCGAGGTTAAACCGCCCGGCTGTTTCGCAACCAACACGTCATCCATTGGTGCACGCGGAAGAACCGCTGCGATCTCTGCGCTCGGGTTCGTTTCGCTCGGCAAATCTTTCGCACTGTGCACTGCAACATCAACATCCCCGGAGAGGAGGGCTCGCTCGATTTCTGCGGTAAACAGTCCTTTTCGTCCCTGGCGCATGTCTCCAGTTTTCGGGTGCGATTCATCACCGCCGGTCCGAATGATTTTCGTTTCGATCGCAAGATCCGGCCATTTCTCGCGCAATTCCTCCTCCACCATCCGCGCTTGGGCTCGAGCCAGTTCGCTGCCGCGCGTTCCGATTACGATCTTATTGACCATCCCGACAATGTAGCGTCGGTATTCTGTAGGGGAAGCCGCTGGCTTCCCTCGTCACAATTCCGAGGTGCGCAGCGGAGTTTCTCCCAACGCTCGATGGTCGGTACTCGGCGTTTTACAATTTGATTTACGGGAAATCGATTTACCAAAATCCGCGACATGTTCGGCGATGATTGCTTCCGCGACGCTAATTTGCTGGCGTCTAAGCGCAAGCGATTGCTCCGCGACCGATTGCAGGGAATCGATGTCGTAAAGATAAACGCCCTCCATTTCATTTACGTTTGGATGGACGTCACGCGGCACCGCGATATCGATAATGAAAAGGGGACGATCGATGCGATCGCGTAACATCGGTGCAAGGTTTTCCGGAGTGAGCAAAGGCGTTTCGGAAGATGTCGATGTAATCAAGATATCGATTGCGCGACATTGCTCCGGCCAGTCATCAAATCGAACAGCCTGACCGCCGACCAGTCGTGCCAGTTCCTGGGCGCGCTCACTCGAACGATTGCTCACGTGTAGGTCGGTCACGCCGCGAGAAACAAGGGCCCGTGCCGTGCGTTCACTGGTTTCACCTGCGCCCAACACAAGCACTTTTCGATTGCTCAGTTGGCCGAAAATTCTCTGGGCAAGATCAACCGCAACCGACCCGACCGAGACCGAGCCACGCGTGATTTCAGTATGCGTGCGAACTTGCTTGGCCACGCGAAACGCTCGTTGGAACAAACGGTGCAGATAAGGTCCGGCCGCACCGGAGCCGCGCGCCGATTCGTACGCCTTTTTCGCCTGGCCCAGTATTTCAGTCTCGCCTACCACCATCGAATCGAGGCCTGAAGCAACTCGAAAGAGGTGCTGCGCACAGTCCGCGTCTTCGTATCTGTAAAATTCCATTGCGTCTTCCCGAGATTCGTTGTCGGTCTTGCGCGCGAGGCAGCGTGCGATCTCTTTTGTCGGCACGCGCGCCTCGGCGGCGCCATAAACCTCCACGCGATTGCACGTGGTAAGAACCAATGCTTCCGCGCATCCTGCCCGGCGCAGGATGTAATCGGTCTCAGCGTGGCCAGCGAAACGTTCGCGCGTTTCCACGTTCGCGGTGTGATGGCTTAAGCCGACACAGAAAAGGTTCATGGCAACGGGTGCGTTTGCGCGGTGAAGGTGATACCCCAAAGAAGTGTCAGCGCAGCGCTAAATCCGATGATGCATAACGCCGCCACGTGTTTCGGCGCAAGCCGGCGAAGATGCCGGCCCTGCAAGATTGCGCCGTAAAGCAGCCAGACACCAAAAGCACAGACTACTTGCCCATAGGGTAACGGACGCCCAACGAAGAAACCGCTCACCAGTCCAATCGTATAAAGCGCAAAGCCCCACCAAAGAAGTCGCGTGATTGCTCCGAAAAGATCGGTCAGCGGCGGAAGATGATAAAAAATCGAATGCAATTGATGCGTCTTGAGCTGGCGCTCCTGCACCAGATACATCATCGCTGCGATGCAAGCGAGCGCGAACGCCCCGTAGGACACCAACGAAATCGAGGCGTGAAATTCCAGCCACGGATTGGCCGGCAATTTCACCGGATGCCTGACGTCAATTGGCGTAATCAAAGCAAAACCTTGCAGCAAAACGACCAGGGGCGCCGTAAATGCGCCCATCAGCGACAGGCGATAGGCCGGGCCGACCAACATGTAAATCAGCGCCACCGACCACGCGAGAAAGATGAACACCTCGAACAAGTTCGTCAGCGGGCAGCGACCGAGCGTGTGACCGCGAATTGATAAAAATGCCGTCTGAAAAATAAATCCGAGTCCGATTGCGAGAAAATTGAATTGTCCCGGCCGGAAAATGCCCGCCCGTAAAGCGACAATGGTCCGCACGACTGCCGCGAGAAAGCAAAGCGTCGAAAGGATGAGAAGGAGTCGATCCACCAAGAAAGTTAAGTGTAAAAGCTGCGCAGGAGCTTAGCAAACCGTCGTTTCGTTGCGCTTTCGCGCAGAAATCTTTACAACCGTCGGTAAATATGAACATCAAACGTCTTATTCTTGCCATTGTCGTCGCATTTATCGTTCTTTGGGTGACTGATTTTCTTATCCACGGGATCTGGATGACGCCCGATTACCGCGCCACGCAACAGCTCTGGCGCACCGATGTCGAAATGACATCCCGCATGGCTTGGATGCTCGGCGCTCAACTTTTGTTCGTGATCACTTTCGTGATCCTTTGGGCAAAAGGCTTCGCCGAACGCACGAGTAAGATCAGTTGCGCCGTTGGCTACGGCGTCCTGATGGGCCTCTTCTCGGGAGTCTGGGCACTCATCATGTATGTTGTCGTGCCAATGCCTGGCTCAATTGCTGCGAAATGGTTTTTCGCCGGCATCGCGCAAACTATTCTACTCGGCCTCGTCACATTCTGGATTTACAAACCCGCGGCGCCCGCGGTCGAGACGTAATTTACCAGGAGCATGCGGTCCGTTGACGTTTGGTAACGGAACGCTAGCATCCCAGCGGTGATGGCGGGCTTAATCGACAAATTGCGCGCGGGCGTTCGTGACGTTCCTGATTTTCCGAAAAAGGGAATCGTTTTCAAAGACATCACCCCGATCTTGAGCGATCACGCCCTGTTTCACGCGTCGATTGACTTGTTTTTAGAGCGCTGCCGCGGAAAAAAGATCGACAAAATCGTCGGGATTGACGCACGTGGATTTCTTTTTGGATCGGCAGTCGCGTATGAACTCGGCGTCGGGTTTATCCCGATCCGGAAGCGCGGAAAATTGCCCTATAAGACTGAGATCGCGAAGTACTCGCTCGAGTACGGGGAAGCGGAAATGGAAATGCACATCGATGCCATGACACCGGGCGAGCAAATCGTGTTAGTCGATGATTTGCTGGCGACCGGCGGAACCTCCGCCGCTGCTGCCGCGTTGATCGCAAAGGCAGGCGGCAAACTCCTCGAAGCGCAGTTCTTAATTGAGCTGGAATTCCTTCACGGTCGCGAAAAACTTGGGCGGACACCGGTTATCTCGTTTTTGAAATACTAAGTCGGCGCGGGGCCGTCACTCCCCAGCGACGACGACTTCCATTTTAATTTCCTGGAAGGCGAGCCGATCGTGAATCATGCCAAGCAATTCGAGCGCACGCGAGTCGGGCATGTGCCCGCACCGCAGCTCGATTCGGGCCGGCTTGCCGGCAAGCTCCGGATGTTCGCTCGCCATCTCGCCGTCGAGCAAAAATGAAACGTAAGCGTTGAATCGATCCTGCAATCCGAGCAATCGCGCGTCCGAACCGTCCCAGCCGTCGGGTTCTTTCATCACCAACACGACTTCGCCGGTTTTCGTATCGTACGCGATGACGTCGATCATGCCCGTTCGATCTTTAGCCTTTATGGTTTGATTTTCGACGTTCATTCAGCGATTCGCCGTTCGATGTTGGATGTTCGATGTTGGACGTTCGATGTTCAAGTAGGGAGACGCGTGAGTTAAAACGCGGCCGCCGACGTGTTAAGCTGCGATTGAAAGATGACCGATGATCTGACTGCCGACGAGGTTCGCAATCTTTTGAAGCTCAAGCGGCACGCAACGTGCGGGTTCGTGCGGGTGACCTTCACCAGTGAAAAGCAAATCGCACCGGGCGGATTGCCCGCGTCATTCGCCGATGGACGGCCTGCCGGCTCCGCTGCTCTATCTTATGGTGACGCCCGGCGCACCGGTACGGCTGCATCGCATCCGCAACGACCAGCTTTATCATTATTATCTCGGCGATCCGATCGTGGTGTTGATGCTCCGAGTTGATGGCACAACCGAGCGCGTCGTGGTGGGACCGGACGTGGGCGGGGGGGTAGCTCGTGCAGCTTCTAATCCCCGGCAACACTTTCCACACAGCACGCGTGATTGGGCGCCGCCGTTGGTTTCTCGGTGCGAGTACCGAATGGCCAGGCGTGGAGCCCGCTGATGTCGAGATTGGCGATATCGACACGCTGGCGGCGAAATATCCGCGGGTTGCCGATGATCTCCGCACTTTTCCGGTCCCGGTGCTGGAGGGACGTGCGCTGTCGCATCCTAAGTAGGGGGGATTGCGCTAATGGGATCGATTGTGCTCCTACTCGTACTCGTGCTCGTGCTCGTGCTCGTAATCAATCTTTAATGGCGGCGATCACGAGCACGATTTGAAGCGACGAGCCGATCAGCGTTAATTGGGTTATGCAGCGCGCGAAAAAATCGAGTGGCCTGACATTGCTTGGACGAAGCGAGGCAAAATTGCCCGCATCACCAGCGGAAGCGCGATTGGAAACTTTCCCAAATCCGGCGCGACGAAATTATCGGATTCATTTTGAAACCGATGATTTCACATCGGTTTGTCCAGTAACCGGCCAAGCCGACTTCGCCAGGATCGACATCGATTACGTGCCGAATCGTTTCTGCGTCGAAAGCAAGTCTCTCAAGTTTTATCTTGCATCGTATCGGAGCGAGCGAGCGTTCAATGAAGCGGTCACGAACCGCATTCTGGACGATTTCGTGAAAGCGTGCGCGCCGCGCGAGGCGATCGTGACCGCGCAATTCTCGGCGCGCGGCGGGATCGCGCTCACCGTGCGCGCCGAATATCCGGATAAGACTGTTCGCGCAAGAAAGATGGGCCGCGATGGCCGATGAAACGCGCAGTTGTCCTTTTAAGCGGAGGAGTCGATTCGACAACGACGCTGGCCATTGCAATCGAGCAAGGTTACCAAGCGTATCCTCTGTCGCTTGATTACGGCCAGCGTCACCAGATCGAGATCGATGCGGCTCGTCGAATCGCCAAGTCGTTAGGCGCAAAAGAGCATCGTGTCGCAAAGATCGACATGCGTGTCTTTGGCGGCTCGGCGCTCACAGACGATGTCGACGTACCGAAAAAGCGATCGGAAACAGAAATCGCGCATGGAATTCCGGTCACCTACGTCCCGGCGCGCAACACCATTTTTCTCGCTTATGCGCTTGCTTGGGCTGAAGTGATTCCGGCCGCTCATATTTTTCTCGGTGTCAATGCGATCGATTACAGCGGATATCCGGACTGCCGACCTGAATTCATCGAAGCGTTTGAGACTTTGGCTAACCTTGGAACCAAAGCCGGTGTCGAAGGCACGCGCTTTCGCGTTCACGCTCCGTTAATCAGATTTTCCAAATCCGAAATCATCCGCAACGCCGTCGAGCTCAATGTCGATCTTTCGCTCACGCACAGTTGTTATGATCCATCGCCGGAAGGTCTCGCGTGCGGAGGATGCGACTCCTGTCTCCTGCGGCTCAAAGGTTTTCGCGAAGCCGGAATAAAAGATCCCATTCGTTACGCGTCAAAATGAAACGGCTGCTCAAGATTTTCGTTCTTTCGAAAAGCGAACAACGCGTCGTCGTGCTCATCGTTCTCGTGTTGATCGTGGGTGCGTTGCTGGGATATCAACGTCGTGCTCATCAATTTCCGGTTCAGCCGACAACCGCGACCGAGCTGAAGGCGTCACCGAGTCCCGCGGAAGCCGAGAATGAACGATAGAATTCAATTCCAATTGCCCGCTATTTTCTCTCGTAAATACCCCCAAAATCACAGCCTCGGTCATAACAGTTGTGTCCTAAAGTCATAACACGTTCCCCGAAAGCCGCCAATATCCGCCCGTGTATTATGGCGGTCAAAATCCCTCGCGCGCGCGTGAAGGTTATTCGGAAAGCCCCACCGGCTTTGCCGTGATTGTCTCGACATTCACACGGCGACTCAAACGTGACTGGCAGCGATGTTGCCGCTGCCGTAGTGCAAAGAAACGCAATCGCGGCAATGATGAATGCTGTCGCCCGTGTCA
>WNGE01017511.1_pt1 | contig 12030 bp, 11 predicted proteins | sample 5400651 | NCBI WGS metagenome assembly WNGE01 (sample SAMN13153370, study PRJNA577476) | soil metagenome | isolation source: 60 cm soil or saprolite under grassland replicate 2 | place: USA:California | collected 2016-06-15 | reverse complement strand
AGTAATTACAGTGACCTTCGGCACAGTCGCCTCGGCAAACGCAAAGAGCAGCTTGGCGCCATGGCGGATTATTCCGCCATACTCCTGCTGCGTCCCCGGCAAGAATCCCGGGACATCTTCAAACGTAATCAGCGGAATGTTGAAGCAATCGCAGAAGCGCACGAAGCGCGCGCCTTTTACTGACGCATTGATGTCCAGCGTTCCCGCAAGGAACGCAGGTTGGTTGGCGACCATGCCCACCGAATGGCCGTTCATGCGCGCGAATCCCACGACGATGTTCTTCGCATAATGCTCGTGGACTTCGAAGAAGTATCCGTCGTCAACAACTGCCCCGATTACATCCTTGATGTCATAGGGCAGGTTCGACTGCACAGGGACGATTGTGTCGATTGCGGCATCGGCGCGATCTATCGGATCGGTGCAGGTTTTACTCGGCGGATCATCCAGATTGTTGGATGGAATAAAGCTCAGCAGCTCGCGCAGCATGGACAGGCATTCGGCATCATCATGGGCGAGAAAGTGCGCGACGCCTGAAGTTCCGTTGTGAGTTGCAGCGCCGCCAAGCTGCTCTTTGGTGACATCTTCGTGCATGACGGTCTTGATGACATCGGGGCCGGTAATGAACATGTACGAGGTCTTGTCCACCATCACGACGAAGTCGGTAATCGCGGGCGAATACACTGCGCCGCCGGCACAAGGGCCCATGATCGCCGAGAGTTGGGGAACGACCCCGCTGTATAGCGTGTTGCGAAGAAAAATGTCGGCGTAGCCACCGAGCGAGACCACGCCTTCCTGAATGCGGGCGCCGCCGGAATCGTTCAGTCCGATGACCGGCGCGCCGACGCGGGCAGCCATATCCATGATCTTTACGATTTTTGCCGCGTTGGTTTCGGAGAGCGATCCGCCAAACACCGTGAAATCCTGTGCGAAGACAAAGACCAGCCGCCCATCAACTCGGCCGTAGCCTGTGATGAAACCGTCGCCGTAGTATTTCTGTTCCGATAGTCCGAATTCATTTGTGCGATGGGTGACGAAGCGGTCGGTTTCCTCGAATGTGCCTTCATCGAGCAGAAACTCCACGCGCTCGCGTGCCGACATCTTGCCTTCTTTATGCTGACGCTCGCGGCGTTCTTTTCCGCCGCCTTCTTCCGCGAGCTGATCGCGGCGCTTGAGTTCTTGCAGTTTTTGTTCGAGATCCATCGCAGGGGATTATAGAACCGGTCGTTGGCTTTTGGTCGTTGGTCGTCGGCAAAACCGTGGCCGGACATTCCTTCCCACAAAATGCTGGGAGCTGGTCATGGCCTCTCTTTTGGTGGCTGACATACGGCCAGGTATCGGAAGGAGAGCAAGATCAAAACGTCGGACAGGAGTGTCCGACCCACATGGACATTGCCAACGACCAACGACCCACAGCCAACGACGCCACGGTACTCCGGTCACTTGCTGGGCACTTGCTGAATCCCTAAGCTGGGTTTTTGCAACTCGCAGGAGGGGAACTCATGTTCATAAAGAAGTTTGCCGCAACCGCCGCAGCGCTTTCGTTGAGCGCTAGCATGGCCATGGCGCAGGGGCACGGCCATGGGCACGACAAAGACAAACACGATCATGATCGGGATGAACACCGTGAGCGTGTGGAAGAACGTCACTACTATCGCGAGCACGACCGCGAGCTGCACGAGTGGTATCGCGGGCACCACGACCACCTCCCGCCAGGGCTGGCCAAGCGCGACCGTTTACCTCCGGGACTGGAGCGCCAGCTGGTCGTCCGTGGAACTTTGCCGCCAGGACTAAGGGGCTATATGCGCCCGTGCCCGGTCGAGGTGGTGCACTACTTGCCGCCTGCGCCTGTAGGGTACATGCACACGGTGATTGGTGGGAACATCGTGCTGGTTAATAAGAGCAATTTCCTTGTGGTGGATGTGTTTCACTTCGAACTGTAAAAAAACCGTCGTTGGTCGTTGGCTCTTGTTCGTTGGCAAAGGCTCTAGCGGTGAATTTTCGGAGAATCGCGTACAGCGATGTCGCCAATAGCGTCACGAAGGTTTTGCCCACAGCCAACGACGCACGACCGACGACGGTTTCTCACTCCATACCCGATCCCATCGGTTCGTACTTGTATTTCTTCCCGTCCCAGAAGATGGCCGCGGTCATCTGATCGGCACTAGCTTCCTCCACGTAGATCGCGGTGGTGGACTTCTTTCGGTTGATCTTCATCTTCTTTACAGTGATCGTCTTCACGGCGATGTTGATGATGAGGAACTTGGCTTGGGGTGTCGTTGAGCGCCAAGCCTCAGCTCCAGCTCCGTGGACGACGAGGATCGACATCCCTTTCAATCGCGGATCTTGCTGGCCGAATCCGCTCGTGATTTTGGGATTGCCGTAGCCGTAAAACGAATTCATGGGGTCGATGACCTTAAAGGACTTCTCGTCCTGATCAATCAATGGATTCTTGCAGCGCGCCACCATGACAAGGTCCTCGACTCCGTCGCTGTTTAGATCGGCGGTGATGGGTTTCCACTGTGGATCGAGCGAGCAGGAATCTCCGAACTGCTGGTGGACGAAATCGTCGTTCGGGGGGGCGGGCGGTTGGGCGCTAAGAGCCTGGGCTACGAGCACGAAAAAACAGAGTCGCTTCATATGGCCCTACTCTAGTCCGCAGTCCGGTCCCAGAACAGAGCTAAGAAAGGTGACACCCCGACAAGGCCCGTGGGTTTTGTGCCGTCCCTGCGGGACTCGCTCATGGGCCCGCTTACCCAGCGCTTACGCGCTGGGCTATTTATATTCCGCCGCCGCTGGCGGCTGGGTTTGTAGTGATCTACTTGACCGTGCCCATCCAAAGTGAAGGATTCAAGACCGGAGGTGCTCCGCGTTGCTGTTCAAATTGGTTTGTAGTGATCCGTTCCACCGTGCCCATACAAGTGAGGAGTGGGATTCAAGACCGGAAGTGCTCCCAGCCTCGCGGCTCAAGTTTGACGGTTGCTCCCGACGGTTTTCGGAGGATGATCTGACGACCACGCGTGATTTGTCCGATTTCGGCGATCTGAACACGTGCGATCCTGCTGGGCACGTGGGTCTTTCGGGCTGCAGTGAAGATCAATTCATAGTCCTCTCCACCGTGCAAGGCAAATTCGAGATCAACGTTGCTGTTTTTGCCAACTTTCGCGCGCGGAATTGCGTCTTGGCAGATTTCTGCCCCGCAGCCACTCTCTTCACAAAGGTGCGAAAGATCTGTGGATAGACCGTCGCTGACATCAATCATTGACGTTGCGATGCGCTTATCACCTAGAATCCGACCGACTTCGATTCTGGGTTCGGGAAAGAAGTGACTTGGAGAACTCTTTGGGTTGAGCCTTCGCTTTCTTGAACGCAGCAGTGCAAGCACGGCCGCTGAACCACCCAGTTGGCCGGTGACATAAATTCGGTCTCCCGGCTGGGCTCCGGAGCGCAAGATCGCGTTGCCTTTAGGAACGGTTCCGACCACCACAATATCGGCCAGCACTCCACGTGGAGATCCGGCGGTGTCGCCGCCGGCAAGTTGGACCTTGAAACGTTTGGCCAAGGCCAACAGACCTTGCAGAAATTGGTCCACCCATCCTTGCGGCAGCTTCGCCGGCAATGCCAATGAAAGAAAAGTGGCGAAGGGATTACCTCCCATGGCGGCAATGTCACTCAGTCCGCGCGCCAGGCAGCGATGACCAACAGATTTGGGCGGGTGCCAATCACGGTGGAAATGTATGCCCTCGAGGCTGAAGTCGGTTGTGACTAGAATCTCGTGATCCTTAGGAAGACGTAGTACAGAAGCGTCGTCACCGATTCCGACAGTGATCGAACCGCCCGAAGCCCTTGAGATCCGTGGTGCCATGGGCGGACGAGGGCGTCCGCCCCTACGTGAGACGTGCTCGCGGATGCGGGAAATCAGCTCTCGTTCGCGTAAAGGCAAGGCGAGGACATGATAATGGAAGTTCCGCCCAACCAGACCAGAGGCTCATTTGGGCGGGCCTGGAGGGCTGCCCCTACACGCGCGTGGTTACGACTATGGCGCTGGCAACCCGGCTGGCCCGCGTTCCATCTACAAAGAGCCGCACGTCATCCGCCAAGGCGAACACCCGCGCTTGTGAGCTTTAGGACGGCTAGAGTTACCATCGTCACCTCGTCCCGGAACGGTAATTTGGCCGAAAGGGCATGAACTATTACCCTGCGTTTGTAACTAAAGAATTTCCCCTTGGCTCGTTGACATGGGGAGACTGCTTTGTTACCGTTTCAGCAGTCTTCTAATAACCTTTGGCCGAGTTAAGTGCTGCATCCGCATTGGATTGCGGTGAAACAGAGTTTTAACGCTCTCTGGTTCCGGGTTGGGAAAGATGCGTTTCGGCCTTGTCCCACAAGGGAAACGTGCCTGAAGTCTCCGGGAACGGCCAGTTGATTCTTCTGGCTCTTGAGAGCGTTCGGGCAGTAACCGGGCCGGGAAATCGAAATTTTAGAGAGGAAATCTTGCGTAAGCGCTTCTACATTCTTTTTGTAGCTCGCGGCAAAGACGGCCAGCTGCGCAAAATTCCTATCCCTGTTCACTACGCCTACGTTTTCGTCGCCGGAGCGCTGATCGGCGTTCTGGGCCTGACCGGCATTGCCCGTTCCTACATGCGTATGCTGCTGAAAACGTCGCAATATAACGAGCTGCGCGCCGAGAAGGACGACCTGAAGACCCGTTATACCAAGCTGGAGCAGGTCGCTAAAGAACGTGATATTCAGATAGCGTCATTGGGCTCGTTGGCCAGTGAGGTCTCTTCGCTGTACGGGCTGAAGTCAGACCCGGATTTAGTTTCGGCGGCCTCCCCCGACAAGGTCGAAGACGGCCAGGTCAGCTCCTCCATGAACCGGCTCTACACCCTGAAAGATACGGCATTGAGCGGGGCGACTACTGCCGGGCTTACCTTGGGCCTGACACGGAACCTGACGACCGCAGATTGGGTACGTGCCAACTCTGCTCCAAATCTTTGGCCGGTCGAAGGACCGGTAACTGGTTCCTTCGGCGAGCGCATCGATCCATTCAATGGCGAAGGTGCATTCCACTCTGGAATTGACATCGGCGCATTATATGGACAGCCGATCGTTGCTCCTGCGGAAGCGGTGGTTCAGTTTGCGGATTTCATGGGCGGCTATGGACGCGCGATCGTTCTTGACCACGGCCACGGCGTTACCACCCGCTATGGACATCTTAAGAGCTTCGCCGTATTCCCCGGACAGCACGTGCATCGGGGCGACACCATCGGCTACGTCGGCGACAGCGGACGCAGCACCGGGCCCCACCTGCACTATGAAGTTCGCATCAACGATGTCCCTGTCAATCCTCACAAATATCTGCGCGTGACCTACGCGCACGTGGGCGGGTTCGCGGCAGGAAGCTAGAAAAGCTGTCAGCTCTCAGCCATCAGCCATCAGGAAGAGCACACCCAAACACCCGGCGCATCAGGCAAATGTGTCCGATCGCTCAACACCTCGAGCGAGAGACAGCTTTCGCCAGCTTAGGTTTTCCTGACGGCTGATGGCTGACAGCTCTACTCTTTCGTAACCGTCTAGTCTCTTCACACAACGGCTTTCTCGTCATATGCTTTGTCGAGAGCAACTCCTGGGGCTTGATCGAATATGCCGTTGCGTTTGTACACTCTCCTAATAGCCGGACTCGCTGCTGTATTTGCCGCCTACTTGATGTTTGGCCGAAAGAAAAAAACTCCGGCTGAGATTGAACGCGAACGCCGCGACTGGCTGAACCAGATTGGCCGCATCACCGATGGCACCGTGATTGACGTTCAAGAGATCACGCCCAATGGCCACGCTGCTGCGACTATGCTGATCTTTCAGTACGACGTCGGCGGCGTTTCTTACGAAGCCTCGCAGGATGTGACTTATCTACGGCAATGGGTCAACTTGCACTCTTGCCGTTTGGGAGTGCCAACATCCGTGCGCTACGATCCGCAGAATCCGGGCAATTCCATCGTCATGTCGGAAAAGTGGATGGGACTGAGGCAGTAAGGCAGCTGTCAGCCATCAGCCATCAGCCGTCAGGAAAACCTGCGTTATGATTGGCGGTCTTCCCGGCTAGGCGGAATGGCAGGACTTCCGATTCTGACTTTCCTGATGGCTGATGGCTGATGGCTGAGAGCTGACAGCCTTCTTGAATCCACACGTCTCCCTCCTTAGACTAAATAAATGCACGTTCACGCCAAAGCCGGCAATGAACGCACTTCACAGGTGTTGCAAGTTTCGTTATTGGTGACAGCCGCGTACATCGGGCTGTTGCTAGTGGCGGGAATTCGCGCGCACTCATTGGCCCTGCTTTCTGAGGCCGGGCACAATCTCACAGATTTCGTCGCGCTGCTGCTTTCGCTGCTCGCGGTTTATTTGCAATCGCGGCCGCCGAGTGCGACTCATACTTATGGGTACCATCGCGCCGGAGTTTTAGCAGCATTGGTTAATGCAGCGACCCTGGTCGCGATATCATTCCTGATTTTCTACGAGGGCGTGCGGCGCATTCAGCAGCCGCAACAGGTGCATGCCGGGACGATGATGTGGGTCGCCGGCGCGGGCGTTGTCATGAACGGCGCAATTGCGTTCATGCTCTATCGCACCGATCGCGATGTGAACGTTCGCAGCGCGCTAGTGCACGAGATCGGAGACACCCTTTCGACAGCAGCCGTAATTGCCGGCGGCTGGGCGATTCTTGCCACTGGACAAACCTGGATTGATCCCGCACTTTCGTTCGGCATCGGGGCACTGATTCTGGGTTCCAGCTTCGCGTGGAAGCGGCAATTCGCGAAATCGACGGCGTCAACGATGTGCATGACTTGCACGTGTGGAGCCTCGGATCGGAGCCCAGTGCGTTGTCGTGCCACATTTCCATTGCCGACATACCACCTTCGGCCAGTGAGCGCATTCTGCGCGACGTGAAAGAGTGCCTGCATCACGATTTCCGCATAGACCATACAACCATCCAGTTTGAGCACGCAGTATGCGAAGTGGCGCATGGGTGCGTGATACCGGTGGCAGAAGAGCACAGTCACGAACGCTGAGATGGAGATGAAGGTGTCGAATCCGGTCCCGATACTTCTTCTCGTTGCATTCACGGGCCGGTCGCGTAGAGTACTCCGATCCAAAGATCCTACTCACTCCCCAGCACCAGCTTAAGATTATCGAATGTGCACTCAAAGCCACCACCCTCCGGCGCGGCGCACATGATGCCAACTTCAGCAGGACGATCTGGAATCAAATATCCTTGGCGAACTGATTGGAACTTCTTCCCGTCGGCCGAACATAGCGTTTCGAGGGAATCTTTGCTGCGCACTGCTCTCCACCAAACCGGACCGTCGCCGGACAAGTCTTTCATGGTGGACCAATCAGAGAAGGCGCGGGTGAAGACGACGCTGGCGTGGCGTTCGCCATCCACAAACTCGGTGCCACACTTCACCCAGTTTTCTGCGTCCACTCTCACCATCAGCCCAGCCTGATCGTAGAGCGCCGAGTATTGGCCGCCTATGCGCGCCTCAAATGTGAATTCTCCGCCGGCTGGAAGATGAAAGAAATGTCCGTTATCGGTGATGTAGCCGTAAAACGTTTTGCGCCAAAAGTCGGTCTTAGCTCGGGATTGCACAATGATTTTGCCGTTCGCAACCTTCCACGATGCGGGTTCGTTCATCCACTTCATGTGGGGGATTAGTTCATCCTGCGGAACCGTTTTGGAGGCGGCAGCGGACGCGCTCGGCACAACTGAGGCCCGCAGTAGCGCAGCACAAGATAAAGAGACAGCCCCTCCCAGAAACCACCGGCGATTTATTCCAACCATTTGTGCCCTCCAATCGAATCATAGATTCTAGAGCACGCCCTATCTCCGGAGCAGTCACAGCTCGACCGGCAGGCAGTGTCGGCCATGAACGCCGCAATCGAGCCCGACCAACGTCGCATTTGAAAACTTCGTGAATGCAGTTAATAAAAAGTTTGAATTTGACTTTCCTGGTTCCACACCCGAAAATCCACCAACAAGTTGTAGATCGCACAGTTCGTGCGCTCTTTCCCTCGTCGCAAAGAGCCGAATTTTCAGGCACAGTGCCGTGCTGGCTAGCCGTGAAGTAGCTTCGTGAAAGTTGAATTCGGGACCGATATCGGCAGGCTGCGCTAATTAAGCGCCGGTAAAGTGGCGGTCGTGTTTTTGGCTCGAGTATCCGATTCCTAAGTCTCTGGAGAACAGTGTTATGGACAGGTTTGCGCTACTTGAGCTTCTGCTGGCGGGGTTCTTTGCGGTGGCGTGCATTCGCGCGCGTGCGCCGCTGAGTCCGAATCAGACGGCAACTTTCGGCAGTTTCTTCAGGTTCTCCGGCCGCCTGGAGAGGCTTCGGCGGTCACGCTGGCAATGGTTTTCCATGGTGGCAATCATGCTGGTTTTGCGGGTGCAGCACCAACTGCCGCCTGCGGTCGAGATCATGGTCGGGATGATGTTCTTGATCTTTCTTGTGTGTCCCGTCCGCGCGCTAGTTAAAGCGGCGAGATGAAATCCGTAAGCGCTCCTGCGGGAGCAGAAAGGAAGTGTTCATGGCAGCAAATACAGGACAGGGACGTGGCTTTGTAACGTTTCTGGTGGGATTTACGGTGACTTGCGCTGGGCTTTATTTGTCCAACAAGTTGCTATTGGGCGTTGGTTTGATCGTCGTTTTAGTAAGCCTGTTCCAATTCCTCAAACTCAAACCGCTCGAGGGAAAAACCGCACAGAAGGCCTCTTCGACGACTATGAAATTAGTCGGAGCGTTTTTGGCCGCCTTGGGTTGGGTCATTACTTTGTATGGATTGCGGCTGGTGGCTGGCACCAACGGGCGCATTGTGCTGGCGCTGGTAGGAATCGGCGTGAGTTTGTTTGGCGTGATTTACGTGTTGCCCACTGCTTTCAACAAGAACGCGATTTGGAAGGCATAGTTTGGCCGAGACAAAAAATTCCATGGAGCTAAACAAGATGAGTCTGATCCGACGCTACTGTTTGTCGCTTTGCATGCTCACGCTTGGCATTGCAATGAGCGTTGCAGCCCATGCCCAAGCTGCGGCCCCTGCTGCAGCGCCGGCGGCTGCACCCCCGCCTTCGGCCGCTGAATTGAAAGACACTGCGGCCAAGGCTCCAACAACCGACCAGCTCAAAAACGGCGATCCCGGCGGCTCGATGACGGGAACCGTCAACGATGTCCCTGTCTCGGATACTAAGGCTGGACCGACGCTTGGGGATGTCGCCAACCAGGTCGGCCAAAACAAGGTTGGCATTAACTTCACCTGGACATTGGTTTGCGGCTTTCTGGTCATGTTCATGCAGGCCGGCTTCGCCATGGTCGAAGCTGGACTCTGCCGCGTCAAGAACGCCAACCACACTTACATGATGAACTTCTTCGTGTATGGCTGTGGTCTGCTGGCTTACTGGCTGATCGGTTTCGCCATACAGATGGGCGGATCCGCAGGTAACTCGAACTTGGGTGGCCTCCAACCTCTGTCCGTTGAGCATCACTGGCTCAGCACGAATTGGGGAATCTTTGGCGGATCGGGAATGTTCCTGGCTGGCCACACTTATGACGTTGGGGTGATGGTCATCTTCCTGTTCGAAATGGTGTTCATGGATACTGCCCTCACCATCGTCACAGGCGCGTGTGCAGAGCGATGGAAGTTCATTACATTCTCTGTAACTTCCGTGCTTATGGGTGCGTTCACCTATCCGCTGTTCGGTAACTGGGCATGGGGCGGCGGGTGGCTAGCACAACTGGGAAGCAATCTCGGGTTGGGCAAGGGCTACTGCGATTTTGCCGGCTCGGGTGTTGTGCATGCGGTGGGCGGAATTACTGCCCTCGCGGTCTGTTTGATTGTTGGCCCGCGTATTGGCAAGTTCAATCGTGACGGCTCCAGCAACGCGATCATAGGGCATGACATTTCGGCGGTATTGATCGGTTGCTTTATCCTGGCGTTCGGGTGGTTCGGATTCAATCCGGGAAGCACACTCGGAGCTTCCGCGAACGGCAACTTACGCATCGGCTCGATCGCGGTGAATACGATGCTCGCAGGCTGCACGGGAACATTCGGTGCCCTCCTCTATATGTGGGCGCTAAAAGGTAAGCCGGATGCCTCGATGAGCGGCAACGGTCTGCTGGCCGGGCTAGTGGCCATCACTGCGCCGAGTGGCTTTGTAAGCCCCATCGGCTCGGCGATCATCGGGCTCGTCGCCGGCGTGCTGGTCTGCTTAAGTTGCGCCTTTATCGAGAACGTTCTAAAGGTTGACGATCCGGTCGGCGCTATCTCCGTCCACGGCACCAATGGTTTGTGGGGCGTACTTTCGGTTGGATTGTTTGCCGACGGCACCAGTAACTACGGCGGAAGCTGGAACGGCGTCACCGGTTCAGTCACCGGCTTGTTCTATGGCGATGCCAGCCAGCTCGCTGCGCAGCTTGTGGGTATTTCTACATTGCTGGGCTTTATCTTCTCCTTCAGTTTCCTGCTGAATCTCGTGCTCGAATTCTTCATCGGACACCGGGTTTCAGCTGAAACTGAAATCGCAGGACTTGATATTCCTGAGATGGGGCAGCTCGGATATCCAGAGTTTGTGTTCCGCGAGGAAGCTGGGAACTTTACCGAAGTTCCGGCTGCGGCTGTCGCGTAGCGTCGGCACATGTAGCGGTTACTAGTCGCGGGACGCAGCTGAACTCTGCGTCCCGCTACACGTGTACTAAAACAAGCGCGCACCAAATTTACTGACTTGGCAGGAGTCAATCGCATGAACAACGAAAATTCAGATCTTGCATTGCACCAGGCGCAAACTAAGCATGCGTTGAGCGCACGGGTTTCTTCGCTCGCGCTGAACTCGATCAAGCCGGAAACTCAAGGGCGGCTGTTGCGAATGTTTGCCGACCCTTATCTCCTCGAAAAGGAAGACCGCGTCGCGCTGATTGAGCAATTGCGTGAGTGCGTCAACCGCTATCCGCAAGTTTCCGAGTTGCGTGTACTTCTCGGCATGGCGTTGTGCGTAAATTTAGACGTGCATCCGGCAATTGAAGAACTGAAAGAGTCGGTCAAGCTGGCGCCGAACAGTTTTATCGCGCAACTGAAGCTCGCAGAATTGTGGATGCGCTTGCGCGTAATTGACAAGGCCGAAGAGCACACCCGCCTGGCGGCGCTGCTGGCGCAAAACCTGGCGCAAGCGGACCTGGCACGGAAGCAAGCCGCCAGCATCCGCACCATGAAACGCGAAGGAATCGAACGCGGAGGCTACGGAACACCGTGGCGCTCGTTCATGAGGCCGCTGCGCCGCCTCTGGACCCGTCGAGATCGCTCAGAGGTTGCGCTCGATCCTGTCTAGAGCATGTCGCCGGGTCTTCAACTTGCGCTGTTGGTCGCCATTCTGCTTCCCGCCGGGAAGCTAGTGGCCTCTTTGTTTTCGCGCGTCGGCATCCCGCCGATCTTAGGTGAGCTCGTTGTCGGAGTGATGCTCGGCCCGGGCGCGGTCAATCTTCTGCACATGCACTTGTTTCAAAGCGGAGAAGCCTCCGGCGCACTCTTACTGATGGCGCAGGTCGGTGGCCTAGTCTTGATGTTCATTGCCGGGCTTGAAACCGACATTGACCGCATGCGCGAAGCCAGCCTGACGGCTTTTCTGGTTGCACTTTCCGGTGTGATATGGCCCTTTTTTCTCGGCGCCGGAGTCGGTCATCTCCTCGGGCTGTCATGGCCCTCAGCTTGTTTTATGGGCGGGGCGCTCACCGCTACGAGCGTGTCCATTTCTGCCCGCACCTTAATGGACGCCGGGAAAATGGCCTCTACAGAAGCAACCGTAATCCTGGGCGCGGCAGTTATTGACGACGTGATGGGTCTGTTCGTTCTGGCGTTTTTGGCCGCCTCGAGCACCACCGCGAAACTGCAGGCGTTTGGCATGGCGCCGATGGCCAGCACCTGGCTGCAGCGCCACTGGGGCCCCGCAGCGCACCATCCCTTGATCGTGCAGATGTTTGTCATCACGATTTG
>WNGE01014132.1_pt1 | contig 12030 bp, 12 predicted proteins | sample 5400651 | NCBI WGS metagenome assembly WNGE01 (sample SAMN13153370, study PRJNA577476) | soil metagenome | isolation source: 60 cm soil or saprolite under grassland replicate 2 | place: USA:California | collected 2016-06-15 | reverse complement strand
TGATCCTCAACCTCCGCCTGGCGCTCTACGACCACATCCAGCGGATGCCACTCGCCTTCTTTACGCGTACCCAGACGGGCATCATCCAGAGCCGCCTCAACAACGATGTCGGCGAGGTCAACGCCCTCTTCACACACACCGCCTCGGCGGCGGTCACCGACGTGTTGAGCATCGGCTTCACCCTGGTCGCCATGCTCGCCCTGAGCCCAGTCGTGACCCTGGCCGTGATCCTGCTCATCCCCGTGCTCCTGGTCCCGGCCGAGTTCGTGGCGCGCCGGTCGCGGCGCCTCAACCGCGAACAGATGAAGCGCTGGGGCGAGATGAACGCCGCCACCGCCGAGCGCTTCAACGTGTCCGGAGCGCTGCTGGTGAAGCTGTTCGGCCGCTACGACCGCGAGCTGCGGGCCTTCTCCGAGAAGGTCACCAAGATCCGCAACACCGCGGTCCAGACCGAGATGCTGGGCACCCTCTTCGGCAGCTCGCTGGGGCTCGCGGGGTCGCTGGCGATCGTCGCCATCTACCTCATCGGCGGGCGCTTCGTGATCTCCGGCGCCCTCACGCTGGGCACCATCGTGGCGCTGGCCACGCTCGCCCAGCGCGTCTACGGTCCCGCCGTCGACCTCGCCAGCACCCGGATCCAACTGGCCGCCGGGATGGTCGGGTTCGAGCGCGTCTTCGAGGTACTCGACGCGCCCCACCCGATCAGCGAGCGGCCGGGCGCGGTTGTGCTCGAGGCGCCGCGGGGCGAGGTTGTCTTCAAGGAGGTCTGGTTCCGCTACCCGGCGCCGGCCGGCTACTCGATCGCCTCCCTGGAAGCCGAGAAGCCGGGCGGGGGGCCGGAGGCGGGGCTTCCCAGCGAACCCTCCGAGTGGATCCTGAAGGGGATCTCGCTGCGCGCCGCGCCCGGCACCATGACCGCGCTGGTCGGGCTCTCGGGGGCGGGCAAGACCACTCTCAGCTACCTGGTGCCCCGCCTCTACGACGCCAGCCGGGGGCAGGTGCTGGTCGACGGGCGGGACGTGCGCGAGCTCACCCTCGACTCCCTGGGCGCGACCGTGGGCATGGTCCCCCAGGACCCCCACCTCTTCCACGACACGGTGGCCGCCAACCTCCGCTTCGCGCGGCCCGACGCAACCGACGAGGAGATCTACGAGGCTTGCCGGGCGGCCCGCATCCACGACCTGATCCGGTCGCTGCCCGAGGGCTACCAGACCATGTCCGGGGAGCGCGGCTACCGGTTCTCGGGCGGCGAGAAGCAGCGGCTGGCGATCGCGCGCCTGATCCTCAAGGCGCCCGCGGTGATGATCCTCGACGAGGCCACCTCGCACCTCGACTCGGAGACCGAGGCCCTAGTCAGGGACGCCATCGCCTCAGCCTTTCGCGGACGCACCTCGTTCGTGATCGCGCACCGCCTCTCCACGATCCGGGCCGCCGACCAGATCCTGGTCGTGCACGAGGGGCGGATCGCCGAGCGGGGGACCCACGACCAGCTGGTGGCCGCCCGCGGGCTCTACGCGGAGCTCCACCAGACCCAGTTCGCGCTCAGGGGGTAGTCGCCACCCGCAGCCCGAGGCCGATCATCACGGTCCCAGCCGCAGTGTCCGCGGCGCGCTTGGCGCGGCCGCCAAAGCGGCGCCCGGCGCGGGCCAGGGCGGCGCCCACCAGGTTGAGCCAGGCGAAGGTCATGAGCGCGAAGAGCCCGCCCATCAGGGCCAGCTTGGGGAGGGGGTCGCCGGTGTGGACGAACTGGGGGAAGACGCTCAGGAAGATGGCCGCGCACTTGGGGTTGAGGAGGTTGTTGACCAGGCCTGCCAGGAAGTAACCGTGGTTACTGCCCCTTCCCCTCCCGGCTTCGCCGGGAGGTACTTCGCCACTACGTGGGGAAGACAGAAGCGTTTTCACGCCCAGGAACACCAGATAGGCGGCGCCGGCCAGCTTGACCAGCGTGAAGGCGAGCGCCGAGGCTGCCAGCAGCGCAACCAGGCCGCCCGCGGTGGCGGCCGACCAGACCAGCTGGCCGAGGGCCACCCCGGCCGCGGTCAGGCACGCCGCCCACCAGCCCCCGCGCAGCGCGTTGCGAGTCGTGATCGCGGTATCCGGGCCGGGGGGCATGAGCAGCACCGCCGAGACCAGCATGAAGGTCAGGAAGCCGGCGTCAACTGCCACGGAGCAGACCTCCGACCAGGCCGCCGCCCTCGCCGTGGGGCAGGTACTCGTAGATGGCGTGGGCCAGCCGCGACAGCGACATCGACTGGAGCCAGACCCGGCCGGGCCCGGTGAGGGTAGCCAGGAAGATCCCCTCGCCGCCGAAAAGGGCGTTCTTGATGCCGGGCATGGTGGTCACGCTGAACCGCACCCCCTCCTGGAACATCCCGACATGGCCGGGATGCACGCGCAGGGTGTTGCCAGGCTGGAGGTCGTAGACCACGATCTCGCCGTGCATCTCCACGAAGGCCAGGCCGTGGCCGCTCAGGCGCTGCATCCGAAAGCCCGCCCCGCCGAAGATGCCGGCGCCCAGGCGCTGGTTGAAGGCGACTGAGAACTGGACCCCGGTGGTGGCGCACATGAATCCGTGGCGGTGCACCACGTAGCTCGCCTGGGGCGAGACCTCGAGGGGCATGATCACGCCCGGCAGCTTGGCGGTGTAGGCCACCAGGCCGGGTCCGCCGACCGCCTGGTACTCGGTCATGAAGAGGGTGCCGCCCGCCACCGCCCGCCCCAGCACGGCCATCAAGCCGCCCTGCTGGCCGCCGGCGCTGGTCGACGTCCGCATCTGGATCGCGGCTGAGATCCAGCCCAGCTCCCCCGACTCGGCGAAAACGGTCTCGTTGGGACTGAGGCTGATCTCGAGGGCCGGCAGCACCGTGCCGATGATCTTGTGCTCCACGCGCCCACCTCCCGGGCGCGCTCGCGCCCTGCCTAGCCGGCCGACTCCAGGGCCGCCCCCCAGCGCTCCTCGACCCGGCGCACCCTGTAGACGGCGAACGCTCCGAGCCAGACCACCACGAAGGCGCCGACGATGATAAAGCCCATGTTGGCGAAGTTCAGGGCCCCGATCGCGGCCCACGGCTGGCCCTCCAGCCGGAGCTGGCCGATCAGCACCTGGAGCAGCTCGACGACGCCCACGAAGAGGGCCACGAACACCGAGAGGCCGGTCACCGAGAGGTTGTAGAAGACCTTGCGCACGGGGTTGGAGAAGGCCCAGGCATAGGCCTTGGCCATGAAGGCGCCATCGGCGGTGTCCATCAGCGACATCCCGGCCGCGAAGATCAGGGGCAGCGAGACCACCGCCAGGAAGGGCATGTGCTGGGCCGCCGCGCCGGCCGAGATCGCCAGCAGCGCGACCTCGGAGGCGGTGTCGAAGCCGAGCCCGAAGACGAAGCCGATCGGGTACAGGTGCCAGCTCTCGGTCACGACCCTGAACAGGCGCCCGAAGATCCGGCTCATCAGGCCTCCCGCCACCAGCTCCTCCTGCAGAGACCGGCGGTCGTACTCGCCCGAGCGCATGCGTCGGTAGACGCCCACGATGTCGAGCAGCACCACCAGGTTCAGGATCCCGATCGCGACCAGGAAGAGGCCGGAGACGCCGGTGCCGATCAGCCCCCCGATGCTGCGCAGCTGGCCGTGGTCGCTGACCACGCTGTCCACCAGCGAGCGCACGGCCAGGCCGAGCGCGATCGCGATCAGGAAGACGACCGTGGAGTGGCCGAGGGAGAAGAAGAAGCCGACCCCGACCGGCCGCCGCCCCTCCGCCAGAAGCTTGCGGGTGGAGTTGTCGATGGCCGAGATATGGTCGGCGTCGAAGGCATGGCGGAGACCGAAGGTGTAGGCCAGCCCGCCCAGCGCGAGGAAGGCCGGGTGCGCGGCGCCGTAGTAGAGCAGGGTGCCCCAGCCGACCACGTGGATGACGGCCACCGCCAGCCCGAAGCCGCCCAGGCGGCGCCGCTCGGCGGGGTCGAAGGCGCGTGTCAGCGACTGGGGGATGCCGATCATCTGCGAACTCGTCTCAGGTTACGGGATGCCGCGGCGCGGCGTCGGATCCGAACCTGCGCCGCTCTCAGCGGCTCTCAGCCGCCGCAGACAATCCTCGATGCGGTCGCGGCAACCGGGATAGCGATTCTCCAGCGTGGCCAGCGCCATGGCCAGGTCGTCCGCCTCGACGCGGACCTCGGACTGGCCGCCACAGTGCTCCCGCAGGGAGCACGGGATGCGAATGAGCGCCATGTCGTCGGCGCCCAAGTTAACTCAACTGCGAACGTGTCGCAACAGCGGAATTGCGGAAACGGGCGTTCCAGGTCAGCCAGGCCAGCAGCACCCAGGACAGGGCCGGGCCCAGTGTCGTCCACTCCAGCAGGTGCTGGGCGCTGAAGGCGATGGTGGCCGCCAGGTTGAGGCCCAGGCTGACCAGGACCAGGCGCCGGCCGTCGCGGCGGCCGCCCGCCATCCGCAGGCCGCCCGTCAGCCCGAGCGCGGCCGCGGCCGCGTGGAGCAGGTCCTCGACGTCGGTCGCCCAACGGTGGGCGGGCGCCACCACCAGGTCGGTGGCGAGCGCGAACACGGCCCCGATCATCGCCAGCAGCGCCAGCGCGGCCAGGATCGCGCCCAGCGTTCGCGCGTCCAGGCCCGACCGAGGGAAGGCGGGCGCGCTGAGGGAGAACGGCACCTTCCGCGCGGGTCGGGGAGGGTCGGGGTGGGGTTGGGGTTCGGCGGCTGGCTCCTCGCGGCCCCCCCGGCCGGCATCGCCGGCCACCTCCCCGACCAGCGGGGAGGACTGCTCCCCCCTCAGGCCCTCGTAGGACCGGATCGCTTCGGCCTGGGAGGGGGTCAACAGGCCGGCTCCGCGCCAGCGCGACAGCTGCTCTTCGAGCTGATCGGGCACGGTCAGCTCTCTGCCGCCTGGAGCGGCGCCGGCGGTTTGAGGAGGTCATCCACCGCCGACCGCACCGCCGCCCGCGCCGCCTCCACGGCCGCCGGCGGCTTCTCAGCCGCGCGCAGGCGCGTTTCCGCCTCCCGCACCGGCTGCTGCAGCTGGGCGTCGGCGATCGCGCGCTGGAGGTCGGCGCGGACGGCCTCGACCCGGCTGGAATCGCCGATCGCGACCTCCAGCGCCTCCTCGGCGGCGCGCACCTGCTCCTGCCAGCGCCGGTGCGCGGCGCCGGAGGGCCCCGCCGCCTCGGCGACCTGGCGCCCGAACTCCGCCGCCTCCGCCTCGGCGCCCGGCGGGTAGGGGACGATCGAGCGCACGTGGCGGGTGATCACCAGCGCGTAGCCCTCGTCGCCGCCCGCCGCCAGGGACTCGTGGAAGCGGCCGGCGCCCGCCGTTTCCAGCAGCAGCAGCTCGGCCAGGGCCTCCCGCTGCCGTGCCCAGAGCTCGGGCGCGGTGCCGGTGTGGACCTCGGCCCCCGGCACCGGACCGCGGCCGTCCGGCGTCTCGATCCGGCTGCCGTACAGCACCGCCCCGTGCAGGCGCGCCACCTCGGCTCCGGGGCCAGGCATGCGCAGGCTGCGCAGGGCGAGGGTCAGCTCCTCGACCGCCTGCTCGCGCTCCAGCTCGGCGGCCCGCACCCGGGCCTCGATCTCGGCCAGCGCCGCTTCCCGCGCGGCATGCGCCTCGGCCACCTGCTGGGCGGCCTCCTCGACCCGGGCCCGGTGTTCTGTCTCCTTGACGTCGAGTTCGCTGCGCGCGCGCTGCAGGCCCACCGCCCGCTCCTCGAGGCGGCGCCCCGAGGCCAGCATCTCGTCGGCCTCGGGGAGGCTGGGCTGGGGCGCCATCCGCCCGAGCAGGGCGGCCAGCGGCCGCAGCTCCTCCCCCAGGTGGTTGCGCTCCACCTCCTGAGCCGGGCGCTCGCCGCCGCCGAGGCGGCTCAAAAACCCGCTCAGGCCGGGCTGGGCCGGCTCCCGGCCCGCGAGCTGGGCATCGAGGGCGGCCAGGCGCTGGGCGAGCGGCGCCGCCCGCATCACCACCTCGGCGACCTCGACGCTCTGCGGCTCCCATTCGGTATGGCGAGCCGCCAGCAGCCGGCCGCCGGCCGCGAAGCGCTCGCCAGCCACGCTGTCGAAGAGGTCGGCTACCGCGGCCGGGTCCTGGGGATCGATGGGGACGGCCGGCGACCAGGCGGCGCCGTCCCAGCGCCAGAGCCCGTCGGACGAGATGGCCGGCTGCCAGCCGGCGCCGTCCCACCAGTGGGAGCCGTCGGCGGAAAGTCGGGTCGAAGGGCCGGCCGCGGCCGGCCGGGCAGGCGTGTCCCTCATATCCCCAGGAGACATTGTGACAGCTTCAGTGTCACACCTGGTACCTCAGAGAGTTCGGTGGCGACCCCCATGGCCGTGACCTCGGGCGCGCGCGCAGGTGTCGCAAACCCCCACCACCAGCACCTCCGTGCGCACCGTCCGGAACCGGTGCAGCTGCTCCAGGTGATCCTCCAGCTCGCGGACCACGTCGTGCTCGATGTGCAGCACTCCGTTGCACACCTGGCAGACCGCGTGCTGGTGCTCGCCGGTCGCCGACTCGTAGTGGACCGGGCCTTCGCCAAGACGCACGGCGTGCAGCGCCCCCGCGCTGGTGAGCGCGTCCAGCGCCCGGTAGACGGTGCTCCGGGCGAGGCCGGGCGCCGACCGCTCGAGCTCGGCCGCGATCTCCTCCGCCGTGCAGTGGCCGCCCAGCCGCTGGACCGCCGCCCACACCGCCTGCCGCTGGCGGGTGTGGCGCATGCCCTTGGCGAGCGGCAGCTGCACGGTCACGGCTCGACCTCACGGAGTGTGTTGTCGGCATTGGTCAGGCGGCGGGCGCCGTCCGCCTCCACGACCACGTCGTCCTCGATCCGGATCCCGCCCCAGCCGGGCAGGTAGACGCCCGGCTCGACGGTGAAGACCATCCCCTCTTCGAGCACCGTGCCCGACCCGGGGTCGAGGCTGGGAGCCTCGTGGGTCTCGAGGCCGAGACCGTGCCCGACCCGGTGGATGAAGTAGGCGCCCTGGTCCGCGCGCTCGATCACCTCGCGGGCGGCCGCGTCGACCTCGCCGGCGGTGACGCCGGGGCGGACCTGCGCGATCGCGGCGTCGTGGGCGTCGAGCACCAGCTGGTGCAGCTCTCGCTGGCGGGGATCGGGCTTGCCGATCACCGCCATCCGCGTGATGTCGCCCCGGTAGCCCTGCCAGGCGGCGCCGAAGTCGAGCAGCACCAGGTCGCCCGGCGCCAGGCGGCGGCCGGTCGGGCGCAGGTGGGGCTGGGCCGAGTTGGGCCCCGACTGCACGATCGACTCGAAGGCCAGGGTGCCGCCCTCGGCGCCGATCTGGGCCGCCAGCTCGGTGGCCACCTCGAGCTCGGTCTGGCCCGGGCGCAGCCAGCGCAGGACGGCGCCCGCCACCGTGTCGGTGATGGCGGCCGCGTGCCCCAGCTTCTCCTGCTCCTCTAGCGACTTGCGGAGCCGGAACCGGCGCAGCACCTCGCCCACGTCGACCAGCCGCTCGGCGCCGATCCGTTCGGCCACGGCGAGCGTGAGGTGGCCCTTCTCGACGGCCAGCAGGCGGGGCCGGCCGATCGCCTCCCGCACCAGCTGGTAGGGGTCCTCGCCGTCGCGCCAGCTGAGCACCTCGACGCCGGCGGCCGCCGCCTCGGCGCTCTCCCGCTCGAGGCCGGGCACGATCAGGACCGCGCCGCCGTCGCCGACGCCGAGGCCCATCAGCCGCTCGTGGGGGTCGGTGCGGAAGCCGGTCAGGTACGCGATCGAGACCGGGTCGCTGATGTAGGCGGAGTCGGCACCCTGCTCTTCCAGCCAGGCACGCAGGTTCTCAATCAATCGCGAGGATCTTCACCGTGTAGCTGAACCCGTTGTCGGTGACCACCTCGACCTCGTCGCCGACCCGGTGCCCGAGCAGCGCCTTGCCGATCGCCGACTCGTGGCTGACGCGACCCGCCTTGGGATCGGCCTCGGCGGGACCCACCAGCTGGTACCGCTCCTGCGGGCCGCCTTCCTCGCTGAAGCCGACGGTGCTCAGAAGCTCGACCCGACCGGTCTTGGCGGCGGGCTGGATCAGCGTGTGATTGCGGACGATCGACTCCAGCTCCTGGACGCGGCCTTCGATGAAGGACTGCTCGTTGCGCGCCGAGTGGTACTCGAAGTTCTCGGAGAGGTCGCCCAGCTCGCGGGCGGCCTTGATCCTGGCCACGATCTCGGGGCGCCGCTTGTTGACGAGCTCGTCGAGCTCGCGCTTGACCTCGACCAGCCCCTCGGGCGTGATCGGGATTTCGGAAGCCATGGCGATTGAGTCTAGTTCTGCATACACTGCGCGCCGTGAGGCGCGCCGGTATGACGCTGCTCCTGATCGTGATCGGCCTGGCGCTGGTCGGCGGCACACTGACGGTGCTGCTCCCGACCCAGCTGGTGCCCGACACCTTCCAGCCCCTCGATCACTACGTGGGCACCGAGGGCTCGGTGGTCGGCGGAGTGTTCGGCCTGGGCCTGATCTGGGCCGCCCGGCATCCGGCCGGCAACCGGATCTGGATCCACCTGGCCATGCTCTACGCCGTCCTGCTCCTGGCGCGGGAGGCGATCCTGTCGATGAACGGCAAGCCCGCCTCACTGGCGCCGATCGTCTTCGGGGTGGCGTCCCTGGCGCTGCTGCTGGCGCTCTACCCGGGGTTCGGGCGGAAGCCGCCCGTTTCCGCCGTGGCACCGCCGCCGGCCGCCGCGGCGCCCGCGGCCGTGGGAGGAGGCACCCCGCCCCTTCCTGAGCCCGCCCCGACCAGCGGGGAGGGTGGCGCTTTGCCGTGGCCCTCCGCCACCCGCGACGAAGGCGCCGCCAAACCCCCGGCTTCCTAGAGCCCCCCGGGCATCAGGCCCTGCACCTCGGTGTAGAGCCGCTTCTGGAGGAAGAACGAGGCGCCGTAGACGGCCACCCCCAGGACCGCCGCCGCCAGCACCGCCGCCAGGGCGTGCAGCCAGTCGGGCGGGATGGGCAGCAGCGCGGTGACGTCGTCGCCCAGGATCACGGCCACCGCCATGGCCACCGGCGTGACCAGCGGCAGGATGCGCAGGCGCTTGACGACCTCGGGCACCGGTGGCTCGGGCCGCGGGACCATCCGCTGGCCCATCACGCCCACCGACTTCACATGACGCAGGTTCTGCGTCACCGTGAGCACGACCGGCACCTGGTTGCCGGGCACCTTGGTCAGCTTGGCGGGCTCGACCAGGTACTGCTCGGAGCCGCCGCGGGTCTGGACCATGAGCATCCCCAGGCCGAGGGAGGTGCTCATGCTGCTGGCGCCCTGGAGCTGCCCCTGGACCAGCCGCGGCTCCTGGCGGCGGTCCTTGCGCGCCAGCCGCCAGCCGGGGACGATGAAGGAGGCCATGAACGCGATCGGGATCACCCAGGCCACCGCCGCCACCACCTTGACCGGCAGCCCGTAGGGCAGGAGCAGGAACCAGAGCGCGCCGCACAGGACGCATAGCACGGCCACCCCGAGGGCGTACATGCCGATCCGCTCCACGAACTCGGGGGCGTAGCCCTGGAGCATGCCGCCGGCCTGCACGTAGCGCTCGCGCTGGCGCTTCTGCTGGGCCGGGGTGGCGGCCGCGGTGGAGGGCAGGTTCTTGGGCTTGATCTGCCGGACCTGCCGGCGCACCTGCTTGCTCTGCATGCGCTTCTTACCCATCGAACTGGAGTGTATCGGTGCTCAGGCCATCCGCTTGAGTGCGGGGATGACCTCCCGCGCGAACAGCTCGACCGCGGGCCGGGCCTGGGCCCGCGTCATGCCCGGGTAGTGGAGGCGGAAGACGATGTGCAGGTCCCGGCGCCCGTACTCCTCTAGCCAGGGATGCATCGCCGCCACCACCCGGTCGGGGGTTCCCGCCGCCATCCGCTCCCGCACCGCGCGGGGGTCGAGCGGCGGCAGCTGGTAGGGCGCCTCCGGGGTGTCGTTGGGCACCCGCCAGGCGGCGTAGGTGCCGAGCTGGTGCCAGGCCCCGGCGAAGACGTGTTCGGGCAGCGCGCCGTCGCGGCTGACCCAGGCATTCTGGAGGACGCCGATCGGCATCCGCTCGGGCTGCTTGCCCGCCGCCCGCGCGCCCTCCTCGAAGGCCGCCACCAGGCGCTTGAACATCGGCAGCTCGTTGCGGGAGGCCAGGAAACCGTTCCCCAGGCGGCCGGCGCGGGCGGCCGCCTTCTCCACAAAACCGCCCATCAGGATGGGCAGCGGATGGGCCGGCGGCGGAGTGACCGCGACCTGCTCGTAGCGGTGGTACTTGCCCTCGAAGCTGAACCGCCGCCCGCTCCAGGCCAGCCTGCAGATCTTGACCAGCTCGGCGTTGCGGCCGACCCGCTCCGTGATCGGCACGCCGAAGGCGCGGAACTCTTCTTCGCGCCAACCGGGGGCCAGGCCGACGATCAGGCGGCCGCCGGCGAGGTTGTCCACCACCGCGCAGTCCTCGGCGAACCGGAGCGGGTGCTGGAAGGGGCCCAGCACCACCCCCATGCCGAGCTCCACGCGCCGGGTCACGGCCGCGATGGCGCCCAGCATCACCGTCAGCGAGGGCAGGTAGCCGTCGGCGGCGCCGTGATGCTCGGAGACCCAGATCGAGTCGAAGCCGGCGGCCTCCGCGTCCTGGCTGAGGGCCAGGATGTCGGCGTACTCCTCGGTGAAGGTGCGCCCGGAGCCCGGCGGCATCTGCCCGGTGAAGAGCCCCAGCCCAACCTTGAGGGGCACGCCCTCAGGTTAGGACGCCGGGGCGTGGGGAAGGTGGCTGCTACCAGATGCCCGCTCGGCGCAGGGCTGACGGCCGGCCATCCGGGTCGTAGATCGTGCGGTAGAGGGGCTCAGCCCACAGCCTGGACGCGCGCGACAGGTGCACCCGCGGGTGCGGCCGCACACGCCCGGGCGGCCGTTCGCCATGCTGGCCCCCCCGGTGCCATCGGTCCAGGTCCAGCGCCGCCTCCCGGAACTTCGCCACCGCCTCGACGGGATCGCGCAAGTCTCGATCCTCACCGTCCGCGCGGCCGAGATGCTCGCGCCAAAGCTGCAGCCGCAGGTCGCGGGCGTACTTGCGTGCGCCGTCGCCGAGACCGGCCGGATCAATGGGTTCCCGAACCTCGCGCTCGACGTCGAGCACGGCACAGGCGATCTCGGAGTCATGACTCCAGGACCTCCGATTGAAATTGTCTGATCCGACGGATGCCCAGACGTCGTCGATCACGCAGATCTTGGCGTGGACATAAACCGGAACCCCGGCCAGGTTCTCGATGTCGTAGATGGCGACACGATCGCCCGCCGCCTCGAGCAGGAGCTGTACAGCCTGCTCACGCCCGACCTGGTTCGGCCGCAGGGTGAGGGCTCCGGCCTGGTCAAAGAATCTCGGAAGCACCGCGATCAGGTGCAGTGACGGAGACGCCGCCAGCGCGGCCGCAAAGGTCGTCGCCACCTCGGCCGACCAGAGGAACTGGTCTTCGAGGTAGATGAGCCGGCGCGCTCGACCGATTGCCTTCTGAACTCCGCGCGCGACGCTGCGCTCGCCGTGGGGAGCGAACGGATAGCCGCCTCGCCGAGGCGCGTAGGTGCGCAGCACCTGGATGGCGTGCGTTCCGCATGGCGGGGGGTCGGCCGGCATCGGCGGCAAGATGCTCGCCTTCCGATCCGTGCGGCGCAGCAGGTCATGCACGATCCCGAGGGGATCGCGGCTGAGCGGGCTCCGGTCATCCCAGCGTTCCCGGAAGCAGAACTCCAGGTCCCCGACGGCCGGACCCTGGATCGCGACCACGGCGTCATGCCAGGGAGGTCTTTCCCCATACACCGGTGCCATCGCCTGGCGCTGGCGGTCGCCGTGATGCTCGGCGTCGTCGCGCCGGCCGTGGCAGAGGTCGATGCCGCCGACGAAGGCGACGTCGCTTTCAGGCCTTCCCGCATGGCGGATGACGACCAGCTTCTGGTGATGGGAGCCGCTCAGCCGCACGCGCTGGTCGAGAAGGACCTCGGCCCCGGCTGAGTTGAGCTGCTCGCCGAGGTGGCGGTTCTCCTTGGCGCTGAAACCGAGCCTG
>WNGE01007329.1_pt1 | contig 12030 bp, 7 predicted proteins | sample 5400651 | NCBI WGS metagenome assembly WNGE01 (sample SAMN13153370, study PRJNA577476) | soil metagenome | isolation source: 60 cm soil or saprolite under grassland replicate 2 | place: USA:California | collected 2016-06-15 | reverse complement strand
GACCGCGCCACGCTCCCCGATGATGTCCTCACCAACAATGCGGATCGCAGGCGGCCGATCCCCCGGCAGTCGGCTCTGAACGATCTCGAGGTAAGCGTGCTCGACGACACCCGTAAACATCTGGCTGAACTCCTCACGCTCTTCCCCTGTGCGCCGGTCCCACTCGGGACCCAAGACTTGGCGGGCAGCCCCGCGCCCGTCAAACAACGCGCGAGTGAGGCTGCGCACGTCGTCCCGGGCCTGCTTCGAATTGGTCGCCACGCTCAGGATAGCGGTCACCTGTCCGAAGAAGTCTTCAAGCTCGCCGCGAGGCGAGGTCTCAGCGCTGGATAGGCTCGAGATCAGAATCACCGCGAGCATAGTCCCGACGGCGAGGCTGAAAGTGCTTCTCCCTGGCCTTCGAGCCGAGCCGTTCCCCACCTCTTGCGCCCGTGACCACTGCATCGCTCCTGTAGTCCTTAAGGAAGTACACAGTCTTGAATCGGGATTTGGGATCGGGACCATCGTCTCCATCGTCCGCTCCCTTCGTTCTATAGACCTCGATCAGGATCGGTTGACTAGACGGTCGCTCAAAGGCCGAGGCTATGCCCCATGACGCTGCATGTCAGGCTGGGAGCGCTCGTTACCCTTTCTGATTATAGCGCTCCGCCCATATGTCGACGCGACCGCCGGACTGATCCAGACGCCAGATTCGCGTCGACTTTCAAACGGAGAAGCGACTGACAACCAAGCCGCAGCCTCGAGGCGGCGAACGGTGGTCATCCAGGCTTTCATCAGCAGCCCGGTTGTATCGGGCGACCGCCCCAACTGGCTGCGAACAAAGAGAACGTTTTACCCTCCGCGCGGGAACAATTTCCCCGGGAGCGTGAAATGCTCCCTGTCATTCGGGTGCCCGCCCGGGCGGAACGGCGAATGTCACGCGCTCCAAGTCGGATGACGAGGCTGATCCCGCGTGGCACGAGTGATGCTTTTCCCCCTGCTACAGGCCTCGCGCTGGGTGGCCGGAAAAAAGAGAGGCGCCATCAGTGGCCCGAGTGCCAATCCCAGGTCTCAGGAAGGCGGTGCCGACATGACGGTGCTTCGAATGTTCACGCTCGCTCTTGCCATCACGGCCCTAACGGTAGCGCCCGCGCTCGCGCATGGCGGAGGCGGTGGTGGCGGAGGCGGTGGTGGTGGTGGTGGCGGTGGAGGAGGAGCTGGTGCGGGAGCCGGCGGCGGTGGAGGAGGAGGAGGAGTCGGTGCGGGAGCCGGCGGTGGCGGTGGGCATGGTAACGGCGGTGTCGCCACGGGGGACAATGCCGGCCACGGCGGCGGCATGGCAGTCGGTGCTGGTCGTGGGACGGCGCTCTCCGCGCCCGGTAGCCAGCATCGCTCCAACACCGCAACCGAACACCTCTCGACCCCGACCCCGGGAAGGGCCAATCCGCGAAGTGGAGTGACGCCGGGCAGGGGAAGAGTAGGGACTGTCCCGACCACGCCCGGGCAAGCTCCCTGAGCCGGGTCGACGGCGCTGCCTGAGCGCAGCCGCACACAAAATTTCGCCGACGTGAGTCAGCGGACCTCCGCGCTGCGGCTACGCTCAGGCAGTCTCTTAGGGGCTCAGGCTGGGCAGGTGACGAGATGGCGGACAGCAGTCTCTCACTCGATGATCTGGTCCGCCCGCCCCAGCAGGGGACGGCGGGATCGTCAGGCCGAGGGCCTTGGCGGACTCGAGGTTGATGACCAACTCGAGCTTGGTGGGCTGCTCGACGGGCAGAGCGGCGGCGCAGCCGACGGAGTGCCGTTCACTCTACATGCAAGGCCTCGGCAATCTCCCGGCTCCGGATCCGCCCAGCGATCGACGCTTTGAGCAGCCCGACGCGCTGGTGCTTCCTTCCGACTCATCGTGGGTGTGTCCCGTGGGTTCATGGGAGGACACTTTCACGGACCAGTTACGAGAGGACATAGGTGAAGAGCAGTGACATGCACCGAGGCCGACAGTAGTTCATGGCTCGATCCAAACGGATCCGGCGGGCCCGCCACCTGTCAGCGCCTGCGCCCGGCGCGGCTGGCCGGTGGCGCAGGCAGCCCGGTGGCGGGATCCAGCAGGAGCCGGCGCATGACAGGCCGGGAGAAATCGAACATGTCGGCGAGGGAGCCCGCGATCCGGTCGAACGAGGTCGCGCTGACCCGCTGACCTCCGAGCCAGTTGTCCTCGATGAAGCGCAGGATGGATGTCTGGTCGGTCAGCGCGTGGCTGACGTAGTTCGCCTTCGCATAGGGAGAGATCACCAGCAGCGGCAGTCGGGGGCCGTAGCCGCAGCGGGCGCCCGGCCCATCGGTGCGGCTGCCGCACCGGAAATCGAGTGGCGTGTTCGACTGGTTCACGATGGGCGGCATCACGTGGTCGTACCACCCATCGGAGTCGTCGGCCGCGATGACGATGGCCATGCTGCGCCACTCCGGCAGCTGCTGGAGGCGGTTGATCGTATCGACCAGGAACGCTTGCTCGTCGAGCGGGTTCGAGTTTCCGGGATGACCGTTCTGGTACGCGGGCGCCTTCAGGAAGGACAGGGCCGGGAGATGGCCCGCCTGCGCCGCCCTCCAGAACCACGTGATGTCGTAGAGGTGCTTGGCCTGATCCGTCTTGCCCACCATCGCCACCGAGGTGGGGGGCAGATGGAGCGGGTTCGCCGTCGTGGAGAAATACTGGAAGGGGTTGTGATGGGGTACGTAGTCCTGGAACTTCAGCGGATCGGTGCGGGGATCAACCCCGACGACGCGGTCGAAGGCCTCCAGCGGGTGGCTGTCCGAGCAGGCGCCCGCGCTGTCGCGGGTGAACCCGCCCTGGAACCATCCCCAGGTCACGTCGGCCGCGGTCAGGAGGTCGCCGATGTTCCGGCCGGACAGGGCCGCCGTCTGGCCTTTGGAGCAAACGTCCCAATACGGGTCGGTATCGTCCACGAACGTGCCGAACTGGCCCCTCGGCGGCACGGCGGTCGACGTCGACGAGGCGGGCGGGCCGCACTCCGGCACCTGTCCATACACGGACGACGAGGGCCCGCACAGCACGCCGTAGCTATCGCCCGCCGTCAGGTTCAACGCTCCCCGCGTCGACTGCCCCGACATGGTGGCGAAGCTATTGTCGCTGAGGGCGAAATATTGCGCGTAGTTCCAGTAGGCGGTGACGGTGTTGCCGTCGAAGTAGCCCATGACCGTGTCCCAGTGCCCGGACGGCGCCTTGTGGCAGAACTGGCGATCGTTCGTCGGACCCTCCGCGTCGAAGCGCGGGAACTGGTCCATGAGACCGCCGTTGCGGGCCCGCTGCTCGGCCGTGTACGCGTGATCCTGGTCGCAGGTATAGGCTTGGGTGCGATCGATGCGGAACGGCTTCGACGAGTTCGGGTTGCTCTCGATGAGCGTCGGCGTGAGGCCGTTCACCGACGGCGTGCCCGGTCGCGGCCGGAACGCGGGCTGGCCGGGAGGATTCGCGGCCACTGGATAGGTGGCGAAGTAGACGTCGAACGAGTGGTTCTCCTGGACGATCACCAAGAGATGCTTGATCGGCGTGACGGGCGCGGACGGTCCGGCGGCTGGCGTCTCGCCGCGTCCGCACAGCAGAGTGAACGCGGCGAGGCCGATGGCGATGCCAACCGGCCAGTGAAGACGCCGCTCCAGACTCGCCGAGGCTGGTCCGGTCGTCGGCACTCCGATCGGATCAGTGCCCCGGCCTACGGCGCCGGATGTGCCCGAATTGCGCTCTCGCATCGGCTTAGGGCGTGCGGTGTTCTTTTAGCGCGCGGTGGCAAGGTGGACGTTGCTGACGGCACAGGACGTTCCACAGGTTCGATCGCCTGAAGGTCATTGGCATGAACGTCAGGCTCGGCACCACCTGTGGTTCCTCGCAATCGCCCGGAACCGTGATGATATCTATCAGGTCGCCCGTCGGCACCGAAAGAGACGCCGGTACCCTTGGCCGCGGACGCGCGTGACGTTTCGTCTCTCCTTCGACCGCGGTTTACTTGGCCTTGAGCTTCAAGTCCTCGTACGGGCTCGAGTACGGGTGGTTGGCGATGAGCGTCAGGCCTGACTCCGCTACGCGCGGCCCGTGCCCGTTCAGGAACGCCAGCTCCCAGATCGGCGCGTACATCGCCTTTTCGTGGATCATCTGCTGGATCCGGTGCAGGATCGCTTCCCGCTTCTTGGCGTCCCGGTCGCCCGCCTGCTCGCTGAGCAGGCCTTCGATGTCGGGGTAAGTCCCGTAGGTGAAGGCGCCCCCCGCGGCCACGAAGGCGTCGAGCCGCGTGGCGGCGCTCCCGAACGCGCCGCTGGCCGTCTGGATGATGTTCTTCAACTTTTTCTGGCTGTTCTGCGCGATGAATGCCGCCCGCTCGAGCGGGCGGAGCTGAGCCCGGATGCCCACCGCCCTCAGGTAGTTGACCACGGCCTCGCCCAGGTTGGCGTAGGAGGCGTCGCAATAGTAGTCGCCGGCATCGAGCCCATTCGGGTACCCGGCCTCGGTGAGGAGTTGCTTGGCCTTCTGCGGGTCGTACGACGGCAGGGGCGGCGGCCAGAAGGCCTCGAAGGTGTGCGGGATGATGCTCCCGGTGATCTTTGAGAAGCCCAGGGTCTCGGCCTCGTTGATGGCCTGCCGATCGATGGCGAGACCGGCGGCGAGCCGCACGCGCCGGTCCGCCCACGGCGACTTCGGGTCCCATTGCTCCGCGAAGACGAGCCAGAACGTCCCCGGGGGATAGTTTGGCTTGAGCGTGAGCCCTGGGGTCCGCCGAAGATCCTCGGCCAGCGCGCCCCGGATCGAGTAGGCGATGTCGGCCTCGCCGCGCTTGAGCATCGCCAGGCGGGTCGCCTCGTCGGGCACCGACTTGAACACCAGGCGCTTCACGCTCGGGACCTTGCGCCAGTATTGCTCGTTGGCCTCGAGCACCAGCTCCACCCCCGGGCTGAACGAGACGAACTTGTACGGGCCGGCTCCCACCGGCGCTTTCTTGAAGCCGTCATCGCCGACCTTCTCGACATACTTCTTGGGCACGATCCAGCCCGCGCCGGTGGCCGGCGTGCCATAGAAGGTCATGAAGTCGGGCCACGGCTGCTTCAGGCGAAAGCGAATCCGGTGAGGATCGACGACGTCGACGGCGGCCACACGCGCCTTGAAGGGGCCTGCCGAAGCCCCTCGATACCGGTCGAAGGAGAACTTGACGTCCTCGGCGGTCAGCGGATCGCCGTTGTGAAACCGCACGCCTTTGCGCAGGACGAACTCGTAGACGAGCCCGTCGGGCGAGACGCTCCACGACTCGGCCAGGCTCGGCGCCAGTGGATTGCCCGGCATCGGCTTCACGAGCGCGTCGTGCAGGGCGTAGAGGAACATGAACGGCGTGACGATCCCCACCGTCTCGGCGGGGTCGAACCAGGTGGGGGCGAGCGAGACGTGAACGGCCCACGTCAGCTGGCCCTCCGGTGCGGCCACCGCCGATGCGGGGGCGAGCACGATCAATGTCAGGGTCACGACCAGCCCTATCGCGGAAAGGGAGGTCGACTGGAAGAGCGGCCGTCCGGTCATGTCGTGTCCTCCTCTGCATCGCCGAATGGATTGTCCTGAGCGAAACCGAGAGAGAGAACGAGCGGACCCGAAGTGGGCCGATTATGCGCCGACGGCTCGCCTTGTCAATCCTGGCCGGCGGCGGGGACCGGGCAGCCACACTGGTATCTCGGGCTCCAGGCACCATAAACGACCCGATGATCGGACCTACCTTGTCGCGGTAGCGCTCGACGCGTCACGACGATGACGTCGATCGGGACCGTGAGACAGAGCAGCCGCCGGTAGATCTGCTGCGCCAGGCGCCTGCGGTGAGGCACACCCGACTTGACGACGAGCAAATCGGAGGACAGAGACATAACCTCCCAGACTCGGACGCGGACCGCCCCCCAGAGCCGGCGGGATCGGGGACCGGCCTAGAGGGCCCGGGCCGCCCGAAGGATCTCCTCGTCGGTCGGGAACTTGGAGAGGTCGCCAATGCGCTCGCCGGCCTCCACCTGCCCCCACCGGATGATCCCCTCCCGGTCGATGAGGAAGTGCCCGCCCATCTGGGTGCCGTGCGCGGCCGCGATCTGCTGGTCGGCCTCGGTCAGCTCGAACCCGTCCTTCTTGTTGAGGGTCTCCATCGCCGTGAAGACGTTCTGCGGCTCGGGCAGCTCCCCGGTGGGATTGACCTTTGTCGCCAGCAGCTGGCCCATCGTGGCGCTCTGGGGCCACGAGGTCGCCGATTCGTCCTCGACGATCACGCCCGCGGGCAGGCGAAACGCCTGGTGCGTCGCCGCCTCGGGATCCGCGGCGAGCAGCACCCGCGCGGGGCGGTACTTGAAGTAGAGCCGCGCGCGCTCCGGCGGGGTGTTGACCACCGCCATCGTCTCCACGCCTACCGCCTTGAGCTTCTCCTGCGTGGTGCCCAGCTGCACGAGCTGGCGCCGGCAGAAGGGACAGTGCAGCCCGCGGAACAGGGCGACGAGGACCGGACTGCGACCGCGATAGTCGTCGAGCGAGACCTGACCCTCTCGGTTGACCGCGGGCAGGGCGAAGTGGGGAGCGGGATCACCGGGGCGTAAGGGCGTGGAAGCCATGACGAGCGTCTCCTTTTTCTCGAGTCGATCGAGTCAATCGAGGAACGGAAGCACGACTAGGGCGTCGGGCTCGAGCCCGGCCCGCTCGCACACCGCCTGGGCCTTCTGCATGAACTCCTCGGCCCGGCCCTCGTCGCCCAGGTCCAAGTGGACGGTGGCGAGCCCATCGTAGCAGGGAAACAGCAGCTGCGGCTCGTCGGCCTCTTCGGCGAGCGCGAGCGCTTCCTGGTAGTGCGCGATCGCGCGGGTTGGATCGCCGTGACACTGGTAGATCTGCCCGAGCACGATGAGCGGCACCGCCAGGTGATCGAGCTGCCCGAGGCGCCGGTCGAGATCGATCGCGGCGTGCGCCGCGCCTACGCCCTGCTCGTCGCAGCGGTTGGTGAGCGCGCAGTAGGCCACCGCGAGGTTCGCGTAGAGGCGCGACTGAAAGCCGAGGTCACCGATCTTCTTGGCCATCTCGAGGCCGGCCACACAGGTCTCGATCGCCCGCGCCGGGTCGAGGGTGCTGTAGAGCACGCTCAGGTTGGCGAGCCCGCGACAGGCCGCCTGCAACAGCCCGTTGTCCCGGGCGAGGGCCACGCTGCGCTCGATGTGCTCGACGGCCTCCTCGAGCCGGCCCAGGCGGGCCAGGGCGACGCCGAGCGTATTGTGGCTCTGCGCGGCGGCGGTCGCCGCCTCCCCGCGCCCGTCCGCATCGAGTGCGGGGTCGGCGGCGAGCCGCTCGGCGTGGAGCCGCGCCTGCTCCGCCCACTCCACGGCCCGCTCGCTGTCGCCACTGCGGAAGGCCAGCCGGCCCATCTCCTGGTAGAGGTGCGCCCGCTCGATATGCTCCCGGTCGTCGTCGAGCAGGGCGAGCCCGGCCTCGAAGCACCCGAGCGCCCGCGAGCGGGCGCCGGCGTCCCAATGAAGGCCCCCCATCTTGCGAAGGATGCGCGCCTGAGCCGCGGCGTCCCCCACGGCGCGGTATCCGGCCTCGACGATGTCGTACTCGCCGAGCGCGGTTCCCCGCCGTCCGGTCGGACCGAGGAGGTCGGCCATGCGCTCCCTGGCCATGAGCCGCTCCGTCTCGACCGCGTCGCAGTGCTCGAGGGCATCGAGCGCCCGCTGATAGTGCTGGATCGCGTCTGCGTTGGCGTACATTCCACGCGCCCAATCGCCCGCCGCCATCAGGTAGCGCGCGCCCCGGCGCTTGTCGGCGCCGAGGGCGAAGTGGTGGCCGAGGGCCACCAGCCGATCGAGACTCTCCGGGTGGCCGACGCCTTGGGTCTCGAGGGCGGTGCCGACTCGGCTGTGTAGCTCGGTGCGGCGCGCCACAAGGATGTTCTGGTACACGATCTCCTGGAGGAGCCCATGGCGGAACCGATGATCCGGCCCCGGCGTCACCAGATCGGCGCCCGCGAGCGCCTCGAGCGCCGCGTCCACCGCGGCGGGCTCGGCCGAGACCGCCTTCAGCAGCGGAACCTCGAAGCGAGGACCGATTACCGCCGCTTCCTGGATGACCTGCCGCTCCGCGCGCGCGAGCCGGTCCACGCGCGCGAGCAGCAGCCCGTGCAGGGTGGCGGGCACCTGCGCGGTCGCCGCCTCCGCGGTGCACCGCCACCCCAGGCTGTCGTGGACCAGCAGGCCGTCCGCGACCAGGGCACGCACCACCTCTTCGAGGTACAGCGGGTTGCCGCCGGCCCGCTCCAGGATGAGGGCCCGCAGTCGCTCCGGGAAGTGCGGCGTCGAGTCCCCGAACCACTCCGCCAGCAGGTCCTCACTGTCGGACCCCGACAGCGCTGTTACCTCGATTCCGATGTGCGGTGCCCGACTCGTGCCCAGCGCATCCGGCTCGAGCGTCGGCCGATACATCAGGAGGACGAGGAGCGGACGGTCGGCGAGCCGATCCGCGACCGCGCCCAGCAGCTCGATGGAGGCGGCGTCGGCCCAGTGCAGATCCTCGACGACCAGCACGAGCGGGCCGGCAGCGAGCCGTCGCTCCACCAGGGCGCAGGTGGCCATGAAGATCTGGCGCTTGAGCTGCTCCGGCTCCAGGTGGCGCATGCGCGCGTCATCCTGCTCGAGCCCGAGCACCCGGGCGAGCGCGGCCACCATCGCCGCGCTATCCTCCGTGCCGACTCCGAGGGTCTCCAGGCCCGCCGCGAGCTTGCTCTGGGCGACCTCGACGGAATCACCGTGCTCCACCCCGTAGGCGTCGCGGAGGAGCGCGGCCGCCGCTCCGTAGGTCTGCTCGCCCAGCGCCGAGCACGCCGCGCGCCGGATCGTGGTGCCTTCGAGGCGGCCGGCCCCCTCGAGGCGCGCGAAGAACTCCCGCTGCAGCCGCGACTTCCCGGTCCCTGGCTCGCCGATGAGGCTGAGCACCTGGGCGCGCCCCGCCCGCATGTCGTCGAAGGCCGCTTCCATCTGGCGCAGCTCGCGCTCGCGGCCGACGAAGGGCGCGGCCAGTCCGAGGCCCTCGAGGCCGCGGGCCGAGCGCGGGGCCGCGAGCGGGCCCAGCAGGCGATAGACCGCCACAGGCTCGCTCTTGCCCTTGAGCCGGATCTCCTCGCGCGGGGCGAACGCGAAGGCGTGTTGCGTGAGCTGATACGTCGCATCGCTGATCAGGATCTCGCCCGCCGCTGCCGCGCTCTGCAGGCGGGAGGCGGTGTTGACGGTATCACCGGTCACCGCGTAGGCGGCGTCGGCGGTCGCGCCGATCCGGCCCGCCACTACGGGGCCGGTGTTGACCCCGATATGCAGCTCGAGTGGCCGACCCACCCGCCGCTCCCAGCGGCGATTGAGTGTGCCCATCCGCTCGCGCATCAGGAGAGCGGCGCCCAGGCTGCGCTCGGGATCGTCCTCGTGCGCGCGTGGGGCACCGAAGACGGCCATGACCGCATCGCCCACGAACTTCTCGACGAAACCCTCGTAGCGGTCGATCGACTCGGACATCTCACGGAAGAGATCGCCCTGGATTGCGCGCACATCCTCGGGATCGAGCGCTTCGCTGATCGCGGTGAACCCGGCCAGGTCAGCGAAGAGCACGGTGACCGGCCGGCGGTCGCTGTCGGGCGCGGCGGTCGGCGAGGGCGGAGGCGGGGGCGCGGGAGCGCCGGCGAGCCTGGCCCCGCATTTGGGGCAGAACGCGAAATCGACGGGCGCTTCGAAGCCGCAGCCGCTACAGGTCATATCGACCGGGCGACCTCGATGCCAATATGGTCCATGGCTGGCCTCTCCCTTTCTGCGGCGTTGAGCAGCGGGTGGGGGGGACTAGTTATCCCGGCTGAATCTCTGCCCATTTTGGGACCATAGCATCAGGAACGACACTGAAATGAGCAGTAGAATGAGCAGTAGAATGATGCACCATCGCACAACTTGAAACTTGGGCTCTCGCTCCCCGGTCGCGCGCCTCTCGCGCTACCCATCCCAGATCTGATCGGTCTTGTAGAGCAAGATTACCAACTTCGATACCCGACCTGTGGATCACTGCCCTAAGGCCAGTTCGTCGAGCCGCGTGCCAGATTTCACCATCTCGCGACCATTGACGCGCACCTCAAACGCGTGTTTGGTCACGGTCACGTTTTCGTCAACTATGTCGGCGACCTCTATCTTCGGGTGACGCCGGCGCCATTTACGACACCGCCGGGAGACCCAAGCAGGTGCGAATAGTGTTCTGGGTCTTCGTGCGCCCTGCGCTGCGGAATGCAGGGAACGTTTCAGGCCCTCAGGCGTTCGCAGGTGCATGGAAGAGCCCGCACGGCCCATAACGGGTCACACCCGCCTCACCTGCCCCCGAAGTGGGCTATCTGGGAGGCTCTCCGTAGCCGCCGGGCTCGCCCTTACCGTCCTTCTCGCCCTGGCGGCCGCTGTCAGGGGCCTTGAACCTGTCTCCCTGGACATCCGGGACTCGAAGTACATCCCGTCCACACTCACCGTCCCGGCCGGCACGACCGTCCGGTGGATAAACCGCGACGAGGAGACCCACACCGTCACGTCGAACACAGAGCGCTTCAAGTCCGGCGGCCTCAACCTCGGGGACGAGTACACGCACACCTTCACGACCCCAGGTGAATACCCCTATACCTGCGCGCTGCATGAGTTCATGCAGGGGACCATCGTCGTCAAATAGCCACCGAATAGAGGAGGACAGTATGGACAGAATGAATCGTCGCGGCTTTCTCGAGTGCATGGCATGGGCGGGGACGGGCGTGGTCTGGACCGCATCCGGCGGCATTCTCTCGTCACAAGTGCTGCCCGCCGAGGCGGCCGACGCCGCCACCGGGAACTTCAGCTTCGTCCAGATCAGCGACTCGCATGTCGGCTTCAAAGGCGAGGCCAACAAGGATGCCACCGCGACGCTCCAGCAGGCGATCGCCAAGATCAACGCCCTGCCCGCGCCGCCAGCGTTCATCGTCCACACCGGGGACCTGAGCCATGGGCAGAAGGCGGGCGACTTTGACACGGTGGCCGAGCTTCTCAAGGGAGCAAAGGCCGAGCGAGTCTTCTCTATCCCGGGGGAGCACGACGTCTTTCTCGACGGCGGCAAGGAATACCTCGGCCGTTTCGCCAACGGCGGCCCGGGGTGGCAGAGCTTCGACTACAAGGGTGTCCACTTCGTCGCCCTCGTCAACGTGCTGAAGTACAAGGGCGAGAAACTGGGTGCCATCGGCGGGGAGCAGATTGCGTGGCTCAAACAGGATCTCGCCGGGCTGTCGAGTAGCACGCCCGTCGTCGTCTTCGCCCACGTGCCTCTCTGGTCGGTCTACCCGGCGTGGGGCTGGGTCACCGAAGATTCCCAGCAGGCCATGGCCCTGCTGACGCGTTTCGGGTCCGTCACCGTGCTGAACGGGCACATCCACCAGGCCCTCCAGAAAGTCGAGGGCAACGTGACCTTCCACACGGCCCTGTCCACGGCCTTTCCGCAGCCGGCCCCCGGCGCGGGCCCGGGGCCGGGGCCGATGAAGATTCCGGAGGAACAGGCGCTCCCCATGCTGGGCATGCGGGAAGTGCGCTACGTCGTCGGAACCACGCCACTGGCGGTGATCGATACGAAGCTGGGCTGAGACACTATCGTCGCGAGCGGCCGCCAGCCCTCCCGGAATTGGTTCTTGGGCGACCCGGATTGGACCGTGGGCGAGGGAGGTCTTGGCTCCCCCACCAGACACGCCAAGTCTTTACGTCTAGCTTGGAAGGGATCAGGCAGCGGCGGAAGCCATGGGGAGGAACTGTCGCTATTCGATCTTGTTCTTGACCGGCGGGATGGCCTTGAGATACCGCGCGACGGCTTGGAGATCGGCGCGCGTCATATCCTTGTAGCCCGCCACCGTTCCCTGGATATTCGTGCCCATGAGACCACCGGCCACATCGCCATCGGGTCGGTTGCCTGTTCCCAGGTACGTGACGATCTGCTCCTCGGTCCAATCCCCGAGGCCC
>WNGE01010388.1_pt1 | contig 12033 bp, 11 predicted proteins | sample 5400651 | NCBI WGS metagenome assembly WNGE01 (sample SAMN13153370, study PRJNA577476) | soil metagenome | isolation source: 60 cm soil or saprolite under grassland replicate 2 | place: USA:California | collected 2016-06-15 | reverse complement strand
CACTTGCTGCCAGCTGGGATGAAAATCACATCCTATAATCATCATGTGCGAAGGCTCCTTTCTGCCCAGCAGTTTTGGTCCTCACCAAAAGCATACTGAGTTCGAATCGAGCCTTCGCTCTTATCCAATCAATCCTTTCCCGTTTTGTGCGAAAGGGGGAAGCCATCCCATGTGGCGCGGACACTCCTGTCCGCGAGATCCCATTCCCGACGATGTAGGCGAGAGCGTCCTCGCTCGTGCTCCCCTTACCATTGTCATCCTGGAGGAAGCGGAGTCCTGCGACTCCCGACGAATGACCTACGCATTTCCGGGCTACCCCGCATGCTCCGGCGAAATTTGGTGCAGAGCAAGCCGGGAACGGCACGACTTCTAGTCCTTGAGCCTGCCCTGAGCGAAGCCGAAGGGTGCCGAACAGCTTCCCTTTCTCATCGTCATTCCGAGTGGCTTCAGCCGCGAGGAATCTGCTGCTGACGATCTTGCTGGTACCAAGGTGCCCCAGGTTCGCACCCCGCTTTTGGGCGCTAACCTGGGGCGATACTTTACGAGCCAATCGATCTCAGCTTCCGCGACATAGACGCCTAAAGGAATCCGTACATGTGCTTTCGTAATCTGCTTGCGTGGTGAACGCGTGTGTCATAGTCAGTTTGGCTATGACCCACTTCCCCCAACCGAATCCGCAGCGGCGTGCTCCCAGAATTCATCTCGGCGGTTCGGTCCTGGCACTGGTGATGCTCGATGATGGCCAGCGCGCTAAAGGCAAGCTCCAGACTATTTCCATAACCGGTGGACTTCTTCGGCTGGGCAAGTCTTTAGGGCAAGGTGATTTTGTCGAAATCGCTTTTCAAACTCAATCCGGCCCGGTACATGGCATGGCGGAAATGCTTTCGCCTATGCCCGCCACTCGTGACGGTTACCTGCAGCCGTTCCGTTTCGTCGCGCTGGAAGACGAGCACCATCGCGCGCTCAGCATGACTGTGGAAGCAGTGAGCGACAAGAGCTTTCAGGGAATCCGCTCCAGCCAGTGGTCTTTACCGAAATCGATTTGATGCAGCTCTGAGGTAGAGTTTCAACGCGCTGAAAGGCGGCCGCAGGGAATTAGTTTGTAATCGCTCGCGGGCTATCGATTATTGGATCTCCACGGAGATCACATTGCCCTCGCCATCGCCCACTTCCCGGTAATTAAGGGCAACCTTCTGATTCCTCCACTCACAAGAAAAATTGTCGCTACTTATGACGATGACGTTCTGGCTATTGGCCACTTTCATCTTCCAGGTCTTGCTATTTGCGATCACAGTCAGTAGCGCCGTGGGAGCAGCAGAACAGTCAACGCTCACCAGTTTCCCCTTTAGGAACTTCGTTGGGTGAGGGTCCGGTGGAAGTGGCGTGTAGTCGTCATTCGAGCTGTTGTCCGGCGGCGCCGGCGCCGTCGCGTGATCTGTGGATGCCACTTCCGTTAGTCCGGCTTCTGATGGCTTGGACATAGCAACCAGCACACTATTCATCTTCGTTATCTACGCCATCGACGCTCGCGCTCTGGAAGCTACTTCTGGGTCTGTGCTGTTTTCCAGGCCATGCAGGATGCCAACTGCCTCGTTCACCTTTTTAACTGCTACATACATCTGCGACAAGTTAAAGAGATATTGTTCATTACGAGGGCTAAGCTGCGACGCCTTCTTCATGGATTCCAACGCCTCGTTGTACTCACCCGAGGACATTTGTGCGAATGCGAGGAGAGCGTAAGCATCAGCGAAGTCTGGATCCAAAGTAATTGAGGTCTGCAGTTGCTTCTTCATGGCAGCAAGCTTTTCTGGATCGCGCGCGAACGAGCCCTCTTGGTTTGCCAGCAGCGCCGAATAATAGTACACACGCGGATCTTTCGAGTCAGCCTTCACCGCCTTCTGAAAGTAATCGCCGGCACGCTGAAAATCCTGCTTCCGCAAGGATGCGTATCCCAGACCGCGCAGGGCGGCGCCGTTGTTGGGTTCCATCGCAAGCACCTGCTCAAATTCCTGTATCGCCTTGTCCTGATAATCCATTGAGTGCAGGTGGACATCGGCCATAACCGCCTTGGCGGTCGCCAGGTTAATCGGGCTAACGGTGTATCCGGTGGTTTCGATGCCCGGCGGCGTCGCAATAGTAAAATATCTCCACTGTCCGCGTGCTACGTAGTCGCGCAACGCTTTATCCAATTGCGCTGCACTTATTCCGAACGCCTTCTGAATGCCGTCCTCAACGCTGACCTTCCGATCTATCACTGCGTCAAAGAATGGAGCGACCTTCGGAACCTGGTTTGTGTCATACAGGTAATGAACGAGCAGCCACGATTCAGCATAGAACAACGAGCGCCGGTCGCCTTCGTTGTACGCCTGCGAATTACAAGCTATATTGGTGGAGAATCTCCCAGTCTCCGGGGGGCGGTTTCAATCCCAGTTTTGCATGCTTTTCATCCACTTCGATGGTTGAGAAATACTCGGCAAAACCCTCGTCGAACCAGGGTTGGGTTTCGCCGGTTATGTTGCCATTCATCAATTGATGCGCGTATTCATGAAAGACAACTGTCCACGGATCTTCTGCGGACATGTCCAGCAGGATGAATTCGCGATCCGGTCCGGGCTGGAAAAGCCCCGCAACCTCGGTAGGCTTGCCGTGCCACAGCGGGGCGAACTGGCGGAGTTCTTTTGTGTTGCGGAAGGCGACGATTTGAAGCGATATAGGAAGATTAACCTTGGCTTTTACCAGGATCGCTCCAAAAACCGCTCGCAATTGCTCGAACTTAACGGCAGCTTCACGGCCGCGTTTTTCGCCGGCATCAGTCACAACGGAGAAATGCGGAGACCGAATCTCCACCCATTGCGGATCACCCGCAAGCGCAAGCGGAACAGTGTGGGGAATAAGAAGCGAAGAAACTACGGTCAAGACGAGGGGCGCGAAGGGAATACGCATGGCCAGAACCCCTTTTGGACCGACATATCCTATACCAGTTCTGGTCAAAATAACCTGCGGACGCTGGTTTGTCCCGAAAAATGAAGGCGATGCACGGAGTCTCTGATAACTTTCACTATTTATACTGATCGATCCGCATGAGTACCCAGGAATTCATCACCCACTCCGCAGAGGAAACAATCGCCCTCGGCCGCAAGCTGGCCGCCATGCTTGCTCCGCCTAAGTTGATCCTTTTGCGCGGTGAACTGGGCGCAGGCAAGACCACCCTAGTCAAAGGCATTGCCGAGGGATTCCATGCTGCTAGCGCCGACAACGTCACCAGCCCAACCTTCACCCTGGTGCATGAGTATCACGGGCCGGAAGTCAACGTCTATCACATTGATCTCTATCGGGTAGACACGCCGCGCCAACTTGAGACCCTCGGCCTCGATGACCTGATCGCCGAAAACAGCGTTCTCCTGGTCGAGTGGGGAGAGAAGTTCCCGCGCCTGCAACGCGATCAGAACGCAGAAATCACTCTGGAGCGGGTAGGGAATGAGCGAACGGGGGACGAGCGCAGGATCCAATTGAGCACCCACTGAATGCTGCAGACTGCCGGCTGTAGCATCGGCACGGGGCGCCTCTCAGAGTGATCCAGGGGACAACTCCTAAGGGTTACGTTCGGAACTGGCGAGGATTATGTCTGCTGTTTACAATCGACTAAATTTGGAGCCGGAATCAGCTTTAACGAATCCAATTCCTAACTGGTTACGGCTCATGCGAAAGGACTGCGGAGGATCGGAAGTGGCACTATGGAATAAGGTTAGACCCCACAATGGTCCACTGGGAGCTTTTGTTGTGAGAACCCTACAAATTTGCGTGTTGATCTTGGCCGCGATTGCGATGGCCGCACCTTTGGCGGCAGAGGACGTCAATGCACCCAAGCCGGGGGCAGGACGTATTACCGGCACTGTAACGGACGTGGACAACGACACCGTTGCTGGCGCCACCGTCGTTCTTAAGGGTCCCGTCCCCGGAGATCCACGCACGGTGGTGTCGGACGACGACGGATTCTTTGAATTCAAAGGTCTCGAACCAGGAACTTATAGCGTCGGCATCACCGCGAACGGATTTGCAGCCTGGACCTCGCCCCCCATCATCGTTAATCCAGGCCAGTACGTAATCCTGACGGGCAGCAAACTCAACATCGCAGAGGTGATGACCACCGTATCTGTGGATTATTCCCCCGAAGAGGTCGCCATCGAGCAGGTCAGGATCGAGGAGGAGCAGCGGGTTCTTGGCATCTTCCCCAATTTCTACGTCGTCTATGATCACGACGCTGCGCCGCTGACAACGAAGCTGAAGTTCCAACTCGCATTTAAGACCAGCACCGATCCTGTTACCGTCATCGGGGTAGGTGTTCTTGCCGGCATCAACCAGGCCGGGGACACTCCCAACTACCCTCAGGGTCTGAAGGGTTACGGCGAGCGCTACGGCGCTGTCGCTACCGACGGCCTTTCCGACATCATGATCGGCGGCGCCATCCTGCCATCGCTTCTGCACCAGGACCCGCGTTACTTCTTCCAGGGCACGGGCACAAACAAGTCTCGCGCTTTCCACGCGATCTCCCACCCGTTCATCTGCAGGGGAGACAATGAACATATGCAGCCGAACTACTCAAGCATCGGCGGCGATCTGGCCTCGGCCGCTCTCTCAAACCCTTACTATCCGCCATCCAATCGCGGTGCTGGACTGGTCTTCCAGAATTTCCTTATCAGCACCGGCGAGCGCATGCTCAGCAGCCTGGCACAGGAATTCATCTTGCACAGGTTGTCGAAAACCAAAACCGGAGAATAAAAGCGAGTTGCGAAAGATGAGGGGAAGCATCGCAAGATGCAGCCCTGGCTGCAAACCCAGTTGGCAGCGGTTTCTATCCGACCCCGCGCTCCGGATTGAATCTTTACGTGATACGAGCAGCGCTTTTGCCGACGCCTCGGTTTCAAAATCCCATGATGTTGTACCCGCAATCTACGTAGATCACTTCGCCGGTGATCCCGGAACTGGCATCGGAAGCCAGGAATACGCCAGTGGCACCGACTTCGTTTACATCCACATTCCGCTGCAAGGGAGCGCGCTCGGCATGGGACTTCAGCATGTCACTCAGGCCTGAGATGCCGCGCGAAGCCAGCGTCTTGATCGGTCCGGCGGAAATCGCGTTCACGCGAATCCTGCGCTTCCCAAGATCGTAAGCCAGATACCGCACTGTGCACTCGAGCGATGCTTTTGCCACACCCATTACGTTGTAATGCGGCACAACTTTTTCTGCGCCGTAATAGGTCATCGTAATGATGCTGCCCCCATCCTCCATCAGGGGAGCAGCGGCCCGGGAAACCGCGATTAGCGAGTACACGCTGACGTCATGAGCGACGCGAAAACCCTCCCGTGTGGTATCGAGGAACTCGCCTTTTAATTCGTCCGCTGGCGCGAACGCCACACTATGCACCAGAACATGCAGCTTGTCATATCGTTCCTTAAGCTTGCCAAACAGAGCCTCGATTTCATTGTCGTTGGAAACATCGCACATGAAGGCTTCCGCGCCGGGCAGCGACAGAATCACGTCTCTCGCTTCCTCCTCCAGTCTTTGGTTCTGATAAGTGACAGCGAGCTTCGCGCCCGCATTGTGCAGTCCTTGCGCGATTGACCACGCAATCGAGCGCTTATTGGCGACTCCGAACACGACTGCAACGCGCCCCTCCAGAGTGGATGACATGCCTATCTCCTGGAAATTTGAAATGAAAAGGATAACAGGGAGAAGGCAGAAGTAAGAAGTCAGAATGCAGAAGTCAGAAGACCTGCTTTTTGATCTTCCTTCGTGTACCTTTAGTGTCCTTCGTGGTTAATTATTGATCATTCGACCGGACTGGCTTCCCGTGCTTCGATCGGAGTCGCAACCGGCCAACTCGCCGCAACAAACGCTACGGCATATACCAGGCCAATGATGCAAAATCCAGCAACCAGATTTAATTGCGCAACTGCTCCCACCAGAAATCCCAGAACAATCTGTAGCCCAGTGCCAGCGAAATAGAAGGTGTTCTGCACGCGGCCCATGAAATGCCGCGGCACCAGTTCCATAAGGCTGGTATTGATCGCGATCCCGCTCACGCCGCGCGCCGATCCCATGATTCCGTAAACCGCCACAGCGATGGCCAGCACAGGAGACAGCGGCGCCAAGCTCATGCAAATGGCGAGTGCGCCCATGGAGATCGCAATCGAACGCCGGGCGCTCACCTGGGCGATCATCTGCGGCGCATATAGCGCACTCAGAAATGCGCCAACGCCCCAACCCGCATTCAGCCAGCCGTATCCAACAGCCCCACGATGAAACACCTGATCGCTCAACGGCGCAGTGACGACAACGGCAGTCAGCATCGCACCCAGGAATAGTGCCCAACTAATTCCCAGCAGGATCAATGGGCGATTGCCGCGCACAAACTGAATGCCTTCGTGCATCTCGCGGAGAAATCGCCCAAAAGCTGTTTCTGCGGCTACAATGTCTGCCCGCAGCTCTGACGGTCGTGGCACCACGTGCCGTCCCTTGCGCACTGCGAAGTAGCAGGGAAAACGAGACCACATAGCTGGAAACGTCAATCAACAGCACGCCACCCAGCCCGATATGGTTGTAGACGAATCCGACTATGGAGCCAGCGATCAGCCATCCGCCCTGGATCCCCGCCAGCAGAAACGTATTCGCGTGTACGAACTCTTCATCCGGGGTCAGCTCTTGAATAAGTGCCGTGATCGTCGGCCAGAACATCCAGAAACCGGCCGCCACCAGCGTGTTCATTAAATAGACTTCCCAGAGCTTCACTCTGTTGGTTAAAGCGAGCACGGCAACGGTGAGGATGACGATGGCCCGCACCGCATCGAGCCACATCACCAGCCGGCGGCGATCCTCGCGATCAATCAGGACTCCGGTAAAAGGCAGCATCAACATCGCGGGAAGGGTCTGCAACACCGCGAACAGTCCCAACGCCATTTTCGAGTGAGTGGCCTGCAGGATATACCAGGCCACGGCAGCCGCATTCATGCCGCTGCCCAGCATCGAGATCATATTGGCGGCGAAGATGTAGCGGAGCCCACGCTTCTGCAGAATGGCGCGCATACCTCAATTTAAATGATCGAGAGAAGAGCGCCAACCGGGAGATTACGCGTGCTTGTGAAAAACCGGCCAGCTTAGCTGCACCCGGCCAGCCTCCCAAAAAACATAGACGGCGAGCAAAATCATCTCCGGCTCAATTGGGTGCTTATAACGAGGGAATGGCTGCACCATGTAATACGGAATGGGATATATCAGCAGAAAGCAGGCGTAAAGAAACGCCCCCATCTTACGGTTGCGAATCGTCAGCCACAGCCCAACAAAACCGAATACTGCGGGAATAAGAAATGCCATATGGCGAGCAATCCTCAGATCGTATCCGCCGATGATGTTGAGTTGTGGCGGCCCGACCCAAAAATATCCCGCGCGTTCGAGACTATAAAGCAAAAATGTTCCAGGATGTTCATGGATAAACTGCCGCACTTCCTGCTGCTTCTCTTCCATGAAACGGATCTCGCCCAGCTCCTGAAATGTGCGCATTGATTCGGGATCGTTGCCCGGATGCTCGGCGCGCGTCCATAGTCCGGCAGAACGGTCGTTATTGGCCATATGCATTTCAAGCGGAAGATTGTCGCGAATGAAGATGAACTTGCCGAAGACCGAGTAGTTGCGGATCAGCCAGGGGCTCATCACCAAAAATGCAGCTAGCACACACATCGCAGCGCCTGTGAGCTGCACACGCCAGGAAGATCGATACAGTAGCCAAAGTAAGCAGAATGGCATCATGGAGATGACTGCCGTATTCGTCACCGCGATCAGACCCCAAAGAAAGCCGAAGAGAATCCATGCACGATGTGGGTGCGTGTCTGCTCCTCCGTCCTGCAGATCCTCCGCCATGCGTAAGGTGAACAGGAGCGCCAGACTCAGCAAAAATGCGGTAAGGCTCGTTTCCCACACGACGCGTGTGGGCCAATAAATTGCGTAAGGAAATAATGCCCAAGTCCATGCGGCGGCTCGACCCACCGCGGCGCCGTAGACTCTTTCGCCAATCCGGTACAGCGTTAGACATGTAAGCACCGAAAAGACGCTGTTGAAAGTAAGGATCACCCATGCAGAAAGGGCGCTATAAACCCCGAACAGTTTGAAGACTCCGGCCAGCAGATACGGATATAGCGGTGGCGCCCAGGCGCTTGGTCCGCTAGGCACATCGGTGGGAGAACTGAAGCCCTGCCCAATTGCAATCGAGCGCGCGAGCCGGCCCATCTCCCAGCCGTACTGAAAGTGATCCCGGCGCGGGGTGATTTGGTAAGTATGCCCTATCGTGATGACCGCCAGGCGCAACAGAAAAGCAATCAGGACAATGAACCAGATGGAATGCCGCCACGAGCTGCGAGTCTGTGTTGGCCGCGGCCGAGGGGAACGCTCTGCCACCGCCGCGAGCGAAGCCCTCTCGTTGCCTTCCTGCATTGGCCCAGACTATAGGAGAAGGCACTTTTCTGCCACGCGCGCGGAACGTGCTCAACGTGGCCAGCGCACTTGCATGCCTGCGCAAACGGAGATACGATTCGCCACAAAGCGTCGGAGGTGCCCTATGAAGCGAAATTACTTTTCGCGTTTGCTAATTATCTTTGCTTGTCTGGTGCTTTCTGCGTTCGCGCAACTGGAAAAAATCGTGATCCCGGCGGGCACGCCCGAAGACCAGGGATTACAGGCCATCTCAAAAGAAGAGGGTGCCCAGAAGAAAGCGACCATGTATGAAGAGTTCGTGCAGAAGTTTTCGTCGAATCCGGCTGCGGTTGCATATGGAAATTGGCAGCTCTCGCAGTACTACCAGGGCGCAGGCGATTTGCAAAAGTCGCTCGATTACGGCGACAAGGCGCTCGTCAGCGCTCCGCATAACCTCGACATCCTCGTGTCGCAGGTAGGCGTTGCGCAGCAGATGAAGAACAACGCTAAGACAATGGATTATTCGGTACGTGGCGGGGAAGCTTACAACTCGATCAGCAAACAGACCAAACCGGCAGAATTGAGCGATCAGGATTTTGCCAGCCGCATTGAAGAAGAAAAGAATGCCAGCAAGAATTCGTACGAGTTTTTGGAAGCCGCCGCATACAACGTGATCGCCGGCGAAAATGATGCTAAGAGTCGCATGTCGTATATCGAGCGCTTCACTCCGGCTTTTCCCAATTCTCGTTTCGAAGAGCAAGTTACCTCATACGCGATGGTGTCACTCTCTGAACTCAAGGACACGTCCCGACTGATTTCTTTTGGAGAGAAAACTTTGGCCGCCAATCCCAACAGCTTGCCGGCACTGCTGCTTTTGGCTAATACGTATGTGGATGACCCCAAGCCGGGGAGTGTGGGTAAGTCGGTTACGTATTCGCAAAAGGCAATCCTAGTCGCGAAGGCTGATGCCCCCGACGCGGACCGCTCCCGCAAACTTTCAGCAGGCATGGCACACGCGACGCTTGGATACGCTTACATGAAGCAGGACAAGACCACAGGTGCAATTCCCGAATTGAAGACCGCATCCGCGCTGCTCAAGGGACAAGACGATCAGCAGTATGCGATTGCAATGTACCGCCTGGGATTCGCGTATGCAAAACTAAATCGTATTAACGAAGCTCGCGATGTGCTCTCAGAAGCGGCGAGAATTTCCGGACCAGTCCAGCAACCATCGCAAGATCTGTTGGCGAAAGTGAACGCAGCAAGAGCAAAGGGGAAGTAGAATCATCACACGTAAAGGCCTGTGTTTGCCAGCCGCTGGGCGGACACCCTCCCTGCCCCTATTTCTGCAGAAGCTCATCAGAAAGCTGCCGTGCCTTGAAAGCAAGGTTGTGCGCGCGTTGCAAGTCGCCAGATGCATCGGCTGTCTTCGCTTGTTCTATATATCTGCGAATCTGATTCAGTGCGTCCTGCTGTGCGGGAGTTAGCTGCCGATTGGAAATCTTCCTCAGGTTCGCATCGGTGCTGGCTAGAAGTTGGCTAGTATTCTGCCGCTGCGCAGAGGCCTGTTGCTGCGTGAGGCCGGGAGAAAACTGGATGGTTGGATCAGTTGTACTGCCACGGCGGACAATTCTTTTTCTGGGCCCCGAACTTGGTGACTTGCATTTTCCTCCAGACGGAGTGCTTTTCGTCGCACGTGAAGATTGTTTCTCCCCCGGCGTGGTAGCTGCGGTAGATTTCTTTTCCGTCGATCCGGCAGCAGGTTCAGCTGGAGGAGGCTGTGGCGGCTCTGACGCTGCGGGCGGACTCTGCGTCTGCTGATCCGGGGCTGGCGGCGTTGACTGCCCGGGTTTGCTTGGTTCCGTGTGTGCCGCCTTTGGAGCTTCCTGCGCCTGGTCCGGCTTAGGACCTGCTTCCTGCGGCTGGCTCTCTTGAAAGAAAACACGAATAGAGTGCGTACCCGGAAAAGCCAGCGCACATAGCAGGAAAATATTGGCCAGAGGCATGACAGTTCTTTGATGCCCGGATCATCCTGGGCGGTTTAAGGAAATCTCTTTCTCAGCTAAAAAGCTGATTCTACTCTAGGAGCGAGTCGCCGCCTCCTTTAGCGACTCGTCACGCATCTCCGCCGCTGGGAGTCGTAAGCGAAAAATCGTTCCCTGCCCATCCGGCGACTCAAAATCCACCGATCCATAATGCCATTGCAGAATCTGATACGTCTGTGCCAGCCCTATTCCGCTCCCTCCCTTTTTAGTAGTGAAATAGAGCTCGAAAATCTTGTCCTGAATATCGTGAGGGATGCCCCCGCCTTGATCACGAATTTCCGTTATGACGACTTCATCCTCTCGCCGCGCTGAAATCGCCAGTGTTCCGCCCTGCGGCATCGCTTGCACACCATTGAGTACCACGTTGAGGATTGCCTGCTTCATGAAATCCGTATCGACCTTGACAAATAATGGATCTGGAGGCAACTCACGCGTTAGTGCGACACTATGCTGTGCCGCGTCCGGAGCGGCCAGTGTCGCTACATCTTCAAGTAACTCCCGCAAGTCGGCTTCTTCCAAGTGCAGATCGCGCGGGCGCGTGAAGTCCACCAGAATCTGCACCACGCGATCCAGACGGTGAATCTCGTTGCCAATAATATCCATGTGCCGAAGCGTATCGGGGTCAGTCTGCTGAAGCTTGTTCTGCAGCAGTTGCAAATGCAGCACGATGGCATTAATCGGATTCTTCACTTCGTGTGCGACTCCGCGGGTCAGCCGCCCGCTGGCGGAGAGCCGTCGTGACATTTCGATTTCATCTTCAATCTTGCGCACCGACTCGGCATCGCGCATGGTTAATAGAGCCCCAATTTGCTCTCCTCCTTCTTGCTGAATAAAGTCGAGCGAAACCTGCACACGCTTCCCATTGGGCGATTCAAACTCGCGTTGCATTACCCCTATCCGCTGCCGGAAACCTTCGAGTACAGCCAGTCCAAACACCGAGTCTGGAGAAAATATCTCTTTCACGGTGCGGCCCAGCAAATCCCCCCGAGGACGTCCAAGGAAGCGCTCGACTGAAGCGCTCACCAGCACCACGCGCGCGTCGCCGGTGAACAGCATCAAGCCATCCTGAAGATTGGCCATGATTTGATCGACGTTATCCTTAAGGGCAGAGAAGATCTCTTTGGCATCGCGCATTTGGCGTCCCAAATGCGCAATTTTTAAAGTCACCAGTCCATACTCGTCACTGGTCTCTTTCGGTTCTGCTACAGGCTCGGCATCGCCAGCAGTGACGCTGTCGAGAGTGCGGCTGATACGCTCCAGCGGCCCGAGAGCAATGTGGGAGAGCCCCGCCGCCAGGACCAGCGAAAGAAGAATGGCGGCCGCGAAGAAAATCACCGCATGTTGCAAGCGCGGTGTGAGTTCATTTTTCAGGAATACCGTCGAGACTCCCACGCGAATGCTGCCGAAAGGCTCGCCGTTCAGTTGCAGTGGCACGCGGACATCGTAGACTGTGGGAGAGTTATAAAGCAGCTTGAGATGCTGGCGGAAATTCGCGTCCACCAATTGCTGAAAATCCGGGCAGTT
>WNGE01007327.1_pt1 | contig 12035 bp, 8 predicted proteins | sample 5400651 | NCBI WGS metagenome assembly WNGE01 (sample SAMN13153370, study PRJNA577476) | soil metagenome | isolation source: 60 cm soil or saprolite under grassland replicate 2 | place: USA:California | collected 2016-06-15 | reverse complement strand
GAGTCCGGTGAACTCACGCGTTGTCTGGGCGAGCGGGCGCGCCGGCACGTTTGTTGTCACGACTGACGGCGGGCAGACCTGGAGGGCCGGTGTGGTGCCCGGAGCCGAGGCGCTGCAATTCCGCGATGTCGAGGGAGTCAGTGACAAGGTTGCCTATCTGTTGTCGATCGGGAACGGCGCCGCTTCCCGAATCTACAAGACCACCGATGGCGGTGCGACGTGGACTCTGCAGTTCCAGAACCAGGATATGGACGCGTTCTACGACTGCTTCGCGTTCTGGACGCCCAAGCGTGGCATTACGCAGAGTGACTCGGTGAACGGGCGCTTTCCGGTGATCCGCACGACTGATGGGACGACCTGGCAGGACATCGGCAACAACCTGCCGCCGGCGCTCGCGGGAGAATCGTCGTTCGCTTCGAGTGGTACATGCGTCGCGACACAAGGCAAGAACAATGCGTGGATCGTAACCGGTGGTGCATCTCCGTCGAGAGTTCTTGCTACCGTGGATGGGGGCGATACGTGGAACGCTTACAATTCACCGCTACGTGGATCGCCGAGCGCAGGTATATTCAGCGTGGCTTTCCGAGATGCGTGGCACGGGATCATCGGCGGTGGAGATCTCGATCCGGCAGCCCCGCCGTTTGCTCAGACCGCGACCTCGAGCGATGGCGGCAAGACCTGGACGGTCACGACACAGCAGCCGAATATCGGGACGGTGTTTGGGTTGAGTTATGCCGGTGAAGTTGGCAAAGGCGGCGGACACGCAGGAGACGACCACGATGAATCGGATGCGAACCAGACAGTGGTGGTCACGGGTCCGGGGGGTTCGGCCTGGACACCTAATGAAGGTAACACCTGGTTCACCTTGCCCGGAGTGACCGGCTACTGGGGCGTCGCATTCGGAAGCCCGAAGACCGGTTGGTTGGTCGGAACCGGAGGACGCATTCTGAGGATTGACTTTTAGCGCGCCTCGAAAATTGACGAGCTTGAGATGACCTGATTCCACTGCTCCCTTCTCAAAAACACTATGCCTATATCGCGGGTTACACTGCGGCTGGGTTTGCATATGGTGTTACGTGGGAAGAGTGGGAACGACTCAACCAAGAGGACTTCGATAGGGACGGCGACACAAATACCACCGCCAATGATGAGTCTCAGGAGTTGCCTTTTTAGTTAACTCCTCTTCTCTTCGTAGCGAATTTTCTGGCGTGTCGACATATCTGATCCCTAACGCTGTGCTGATCAAGGGTTTCAAATGAAGATTAGGAACGGATGAGGCTTTCCACTTATCAATGGCGCGCGCGTGCGATGAGGTCTTCTAAGTCCGACATCTTGTGCTCCAGTGCTTTGCTCCATTTGGGGGAGTTATCTACTGCAGGACCGGTAATTCCCGCAGCTTGGCTCCGCCCGAGGCGGACCAGGAGCTTTCCAACTGGACCAGCGAGGGGCCCGCTGCTGCCGGCTTCGTGCCACAAGACTTTCCGCCACAGCTAGTGGCCGGTGCTTTCCAACTTGGGTTGATTGCTCGTCCCCGGGCGAGTGTCGCGGCCACGTCCTCGACATACCTAAACAGAGATTTGTAGAGATGGCAGTAAGGGTCTTTTTCAAAGAGGGTGCCGCTGAAGGTATAGGTTCTGACCGGACATCCTCCGTGGCATATCGAGAGGTAATCGCATTCCAGGCAATCCTGCTGGATGTTCACTGATGGCCGGTCAAGGAATTTCTGGCGGGCTGGGCTGTGCTTCAGCAACTCCGTGAGACTGTCGGACTCAAAGATGTTGCCAAAAAAGTACTCCGGGTAACTGGTTACCCAGCAATCACATTGCGCCACATAACCACGCGCATCAATCGAGATGAATTCATCGGCACAGTTCTTCTGCCAAATGCAGGGCAGGCATCCCGCCCCGTCGATGAATTGCTTGACCAACTCGTCAACCGGGCCGACCCTCACGCCCTGGTCATACCCGCGCTCTAACCACACGTTTGTCAGATCAATGAAGAACCGGGCCAGATCTTCTACATCCAACGGCATGCTGTTCTTGACATCGTTCTCTTCTCCTCCGGGGAACGGAGTGTTGACCTGAAATGCGTGGATTTGCAGCTCATCAACGAAGTAGGAATAGAACCGCTCAGCACCCACTGCTAACGTGCCTTGATTGGCCACGGCAATGACCGAGAGGTCAATCCCCGCGGCACGCGCCGCTTGGACGTTGCGATACCAGAGTCGGGTGTAATCATCCGGTCCGCCGTGAAACATCTTTCGGTGCAGGTTTGGGTAGTCCATGGAAGTGCCTACACTGTTGCCAAACATCTCGGCGATGATCTTGTTCCACCCCTTGTTGTATCCAATCATGTTCGACTGAAGGCTGTGCTGAACGTGTTTGTTCCGCGCCAGGGCAGCGCTCTGGATCACCTCATAGGCTTGCTCGAACCAACGTGGCGGCATCGTCATGATTTCGCCGCCCTGCCAGTAGATCGTCAAGGCCCCGACGTGGCTTCGTTCCATGTGATCGAGCACTTTATCGATCAGAATTGAAAGCCGGTCCATCGACATGTTGTCGCGGGTCTTGTCCTCAAAACAATAGTCGCAATTGACGTTGCATTTGTTAGTCGGGAGCAAAATGACCGAGAAGTGATTTCCCCTCATGGCTGCATTTCTCCTTGCAACTCCTCAAAGGATTTGAGCTCGCGTTGCAATTCGCCGGCGGCCTCCTTCAACGTGCGAAAGAGGCTTTTCACGCCGTCACAGTGATATTGCTTATCGGGCCACTTGAAATATCCCCCGCAGATATCCCAAAACTCGCAACCTTCGCATTCACCTTTTTCGGCCAATAGCGCCCGTTGATACTCGGCCACAACTGAGTCGTAGTCCGCCCCGAAAGTTATTCCCTCGAGGCGGGGGGAGATCGTCTCTTCGCCCTCATCGGTGACGTAACGAATCACCATCGGGTCCTCTTCCTGAACTGACCAAAGGGTAATGCCCTCCCCGTGGTAAAAGGCCAAAAACGTGCTGTGGAAATACTCAACGGGCTGCGCTACGTTGGGACGATGGAGGTACAGATCCAGGATCTGAGCCAGTTCTTCAATCAGCGCCTGATCGGGCTGCTGAGCTATGACCAGCTTCACGGCGAAATTCAAAGACACGGCCAGCTTCACCGCTTTGTAGCAGCCCGGGACCGCAGGGATCGAGACCCGCACCGGGTGGTTTTCGAGCAAATCGGCGTACCGGTAAAGCTTGGGGAACTCCACCGGGTTTCGCATCACGATGTCGACTGGCACCAACTCTCCCCAATGAATCAGGTCATCAATTTCGCCGTCCAGGGAGAGTAATTGAACACAGGCGAGATCTTTCAGGTATGCTTCAGGCACGCGCGCCACAAGTTCGGATGGCTGATCAGAGCGAACGATAACGGGGCGACCACGGTATTCCTCAACCATCCGCGCTGGAATGTTGTATACGACTGAATCAGCCATCTTTCATTGCCAGTACCAACCTCAACGCGTTGGCATTCGTTCTCGGAGAAACTGCTTTACCGACTTACGTGAGTCGCCAGGCGGCGAGTCGCGAAAAGCCGGGCTCCTATGAGGTAGTCTTAACGCGCCGCAGTACTTGATGAGGTCCTTTCTATGCCGCCTCATCAAGCAGATCCAGTGAGTTATGCCGAGCCAATTCGCTATCTGTTGATCCAGCCTGCGCCGTTCACCCAGCCACCCCTGCCGTTGACCCAGGCGGCGCCACCGCCGCCTCCGGACTTGTTAACCCAGGCCGCGCCACCGCCGCCGGCCCTGTTCACCCAGCCCGCTCCACCGCCGCCACCGCCGTTCACCCAACCACCCCTGCCGTTGACCCAAGCAGCTCTGCCGTTGACCCAGCCGGCAGCTTCCTCCTGCGGCAAGACGCTGCTCAGCAGCGCTCCACCAATGATGATCGTCGACCATTTGCGTAGGCCGACGAGAAAATTTCTTCTGCTGAGGAGTCTCTTTTCTTCCTCTGACTCGTTGACATCTTGACCGGGTCCAATCTTGGCATCATCAGCCATGGCCTCAACCTCCTAATAGGTATAATGTTCTAAATGGCAACGTTCCTTGCGTCTCGCTCATTACCGATTGGCCTAAGGTGCACTAGACGCTGGCGGATTAGACATGTGAAGCATAGCAAAGCGCCACTTGCCATCCTGCTTCAACATTGCTGCCGTGACGTTGAGTTCGTACTTCCTTGTTTTGCCTTTCAATGAGTCCTTAGCCTGACATGTGGCCGCCATCCAGGCCAGGTCACCAATGTACTGCCCAGTCTTCCAGTCACACTTGGCGTCGAGCGTGTTGGGGTCATAATCCTTGAATATCTCGGTGTAGGCGTTTTTGATATTCTCAGTTCCTACCCATCGCTCTCCATTACTGGTGCCAAGCACAACCGTGTCGGGATCGTTGATGAAAGTATCCATCAAGGCGTTCAGATTCTTCTCTCCGAGAGCCTTATCATGCTGCGCCAGCGTACCCCGGATCTCTTCTATCACTTTGGGGTCCTTCTCTGGTTTACTTGCAACCGGCGCGGTCCTTTCTGCCGGCTTTTCGGCCTGTTGGGACTGACATCCGACCAAAAGCAGGGCCAGGAACGAAAGCCCCACTAACAACCATTTTTTCATCTTCGTGCCTCCTTAATGACTTGTAGTCAGCTTAGTGCATTTAGATTAAGCAGCGGGATACCGACACACTCGGATTCCCCTCCTGAGTCAGTTTCCGTTGTCCGCGGATCCGCCTATCCAGCGCCGCCGTCAACTCTTGCGGTCGCGCGGCCGAGGTTCAACGACAGAATTGGCAGTCGTTCGGCTGGGATTATCGGCTGAAGACGAACGCAAAGGAACTGTAAAAAATAACAGGTCAGAAAAACTAACAACCGCTCAATGGCAAGGATAGAAACCTTGATAACGTTCCCGAGAAAGAAGGAAACCATCAGATTTCAAGATGATTAATCCCCTGGCTCACGCGTTGATGCGAATAGTTCCTTCCTTGGTGACAGCCAGCGGTACGTTGATGGTTTCTTGCAAGGCAACCATAATGGATTTGAGTATACGGTGGATGCGACTGATCCGAAGATAACGTAGGTACAATAATGGTAGAGAGCCATAACCCACTGCCTGTGGTCTCTTTTCACTGGGGTTGATTCGTGGACAGCGACGAGATTCTGAAGGCTGAGTTTGAAAAGGCCGTAGCGGAATGTGCGCGTCTGCGAGAGGAAAATGCGCGGCTCCGACTTCGTGTTCGTGAAGCGCCAGATACCCTTCCTCCAAACCCCAAACAGTTCTCGGCGGACAACAACAAGAAAGCACAACCCACGGCAACTGTAAGGTCTGACTCTCCTCCTGAACTGAAGGTGTCCCTCTTCAGGAGGCTGTTTCGAGGAAGGGACGATGTATACGCTCTCAGGTGGGAAGGAAGGAATGGTCGGACGGGTTATTCTCCGGCGGGCATCCGCGAATGGGCTCAAGCGGCTCCCGCTGGTCGCGGCCAGAAGAGATCATTTCGCCACAGCAAGCTATTCCCTCTGACTGAGGACGTGATCAGAGAGCATCTGCTCGGCAGGCAAACCATCGGAGTCTATCCGTTACTACAAGACGATACCTGTTGGTTCGTAGCAGTAGATTTCGACAAGAAAAGCTGGGCAGCGGATGCTTGCGCCTTCTTGAAGATGAGTCACGAGGCTGGCGTGCCTGCGTCGCTTGAGCGTTCTCGGTCGGGCAATGGAGCCCACGTCTGGATATTCTTTGCAAGTCCGGTACAGGCGGCATTGGCCCGGAAGCTCGCGAGTGCCGTCTTGACCCGTACGATGGAGCGGCGTTACGCGATGGGTCTCGATTCTTATGACCGCCTGTTTCCAAGTCAGGACACGATGCCCAAGGGCGGATTCGGAAATCTCATAGCGTTGCCCTTGCAGCACGGCCCTCGCGAAAAGGGCAACAGCGTTTTCGTAGATGATCAGCTCCGGCCATACGATGACCAGTGGGCGTTCCTTTCCTCGATTAAACGATTGGCCTCGAACGAAGCTCAATCATTTCTTCGCAAGGTGTATCCAACCGGCGATGTCATTAACATTAGACACAGCGCATCCGACTACGATGAAGCGAGTGATCCGTGGATCCTTCCGCCCTCTGGACGGCGAGTTGCTAAGGTCATCACGGAAGCGCTGCCTCCAAGGGTATCAATCAATCTTGGGAATCTGATTTACATCGAAAAGAAAGACCTGCCTGATGTGTTTCTGGATCGCTTGATTCGCCTGGCCGCTTTTCAGAATCCGGAGTTTTATACGGCCCAGGCGATGCGGCTTTCGACTTTTGGCAAACCCCGCGTCATTGCCTGTGCTGAGGACTTGCTTCATCACGTCGCTCTGCCTCGTGGCTTGCTGCAAGAAGCGCTCGATCTGTTCCAGGGCCATGGCATCGCAGTCGAGGTTACCGACCGTCGCTGTAGAGGCGTTCCTATCCAGGTCGATTTCCACGGCAATCGTCGTGCGGGCCAGATAGAGGCAGCAAAAGCTCTGGCTTCTTGCGATGATGGAATCCTTTGCGCTCCGACAGCATTTGGCAAGACGGCCGTTGCCGCGCAACTGATTGCGATGCGCAAAGTGAACACTCTGGTGTTAGTTCATCGACGTCATCTAATGGATCAGTGGCGGGAGCGACTGGCGCTGTTCCTCGGGCTTAGCATCAAGGATATCGGCCAGATTGGGGGTGGAAAGACCGCGCAAACTGGACGACTCGATGTAGCAGTCATACAGAGTCTGATTCGAAAGGGCGAAGTGAAAGACATAGTGGCCGATTACGGCCAGGTGATCGTGGACGAATGCCATCACGTCTCCGCATTCTCATTCGAGCGAGTGCTGAGGAAGGTCAAGTCGAAATACGTCGTCGGTTTGACGGCGACTCCAGTCCGCAAAGACGGCCACCACCCAATCATTCTTATGCAATGCGGTCCCATTCGCTTCAATGTGAGCAGCAAAAAGCATTTCGTAGCTTCAGCTATTCAACACGAGGTCATACCCAGGATAACCGAATTCACTGTGCCTCCCGAATGGGATGGTATAGGCATACAGGAGATCTACGCAGCTCTCGTTAATGACGAGCGGCGGACAGACCTTGTGGTCGCCGATGTTGTGGGCGTGATAGAAGACGGGCGGTTTCCGCTCCTGCTCACCGAGCGCACGGACCACTTGCAGCTCTTGCTTGAGAAGCTAGTGAGACGGGTGCCGAACGTTTTTGTGATGAAGGGTGGAATGGGCAAGAAACAACGTGACGCGCTTGCTTTGGCGATCAGTGCAGTTCCGGAAGACCAACAACGAGTCATCATCGCGACAGGGCGTTACATTGGAGAAGGCTTCGACGACGCCCGGCTGGACACGCTTTTCCTCGCTATGCCCATCTCGTGGCGTGGAACTTTGCAGCAATACGTGGGGCGGCTCCATCGGATTCATGAGAACAAACAGGTCGTTCGAGTGTATGACTACGTCGATCTTTCGGTACCAGTGCTGAATCGCATGTACGAAAAGCGATTGAAAGCTTACAAGGCTGTCGGTTACACGGTGGCTCGACCGGTCGGCCAGCAAGAGGCTCAGGCTGATCTGAGATTCGCTGCCATCGAACGAATCGCGGTTCAGGCAGCTATTGCTTTTGAAGAAGCGCGGGGCTGCAAGGTCGAAAGTGTAGAGAGCGACAGCCGTGGCTTTGATCTGATCTCACATCGGGTGGTCTCCGATATTGCACAAGAACCGATCGAGACTCGGTTCATAGAGGTAAAAGGGCGAGCTGCGGTTGGTGAGATCGCGCTTACGGCTAACGAGTACAAGACGGCCCAGCGCTTGAGCGAAGACTACTGGCTATACGTCGTGTTCAACTGTGGATCCCAACCTCAGGTAACCGCCATTCAGAACCCTGCTCGCTTTGATTGGGAGCCGCTGTCAAAGATTGATTGCTACCGCATAGAGGCGGAAACCATTTTGAAGGGTCTGTAAGAACAGATTCTCAATTATTACCAGTTGGGCGCTTTCTAACGACGGCCGCCGACTATGGCTCGCAGTTGCCGCAGCCTCGCATCCAGGTCTTCTGGTGTCAGGGACGCGTACTTGGCTGGTAGGAGCCGGCGGCTGGAGGTTTCAAAGACGGCGAGTAGTTCCATGTATTCGAGCAACTCAGCGTCTCGACTGGGAAAATAGTCGTTTGCGGCCCGCAAGAAATGACTGGCCAACACGGGCGCATCGCCACCAGTCTCACGCGCAGCCTCTTCATTCGCCAACAGCAACACAGCTTCAATATCAGCGTTGCTGTAACCAACAAGTCTGCTGGAAAACCCTTCACGCATAGTCGGCAGGTCAACGTCTGTCTTGATCTTGTTCTTGCGCAGGAGGGCGCCGGCAACGAGTTCCACTTCTTCCGGCGTCTGGACGTAGAGAAAGGGAATTTTTCGGTCGAGCCGACCGGCGCGTTTGAGATCAACGTCGAGTTTGTCCGGCCGGTTCGTCATCACCAAAAACAGGATGCGCCCGCGATTCGAGGTGTCGGACATAAACTCTTTGATGCGCGCGATAACGCGGGAGGAGGTGCCACCATCGCCTTCGCCATCCGTGTTGCCGAACGCGCGGTCGCCTTCGTCTATGATTACGACGACCTGTCCGATGGCGCGAATCACATTCAGGATTTTTTCGAGATTGCCTTCGGTCGCTCCGACCCACTTAGAGCGAAAATTCTTCAGCTTGATCGTCGTTAGTCCGCATTCTTTGGCAAACGCTTCGGCGACGAATGTTTTGCCCGTGCCCATTGGCCCGGTGAAAAGGACGCCCATCGGCACACGGCTGGTGCGTCCCTCCCGAATGCTCTCCGCAATGACGAGCAAGTCTTTCTTGACCTCTTCCATTCCACCGACAACTTCAAACCCGTGCGCAGGCTCCACGAATTCAACCAGCCCAAAACACTCACGTTCGAGAATCTCTCTTTTCCTTTGGGCGATCAGCCGATCCGCCTCTTTGCGGGCACGTTCAAAAGGAGTCGGGAGGTTCGCGTCCGGTACAGGAGTGCCGGCTGTCGGCGCAACTAGTTCCTTTATCTCCTCCCTGTTCAGATTACTGGTAAGAGCGGCGAGTTTGTGCGCGCGTCCGGCAGCGTCAGGACCGCCGCCGAGCAAGCCGGCGATGAAAGCCTCGCGGTCTGCTGACTCTTCTTCGATCGCGGGCGGTGGCGTCAGTATCGAAGCTATCTGGATGGCTTTAAGACCCGCCGTCATTCCCGCATAACGCTGCCCATCCTTTTCTGTCAAACGCGCATCGGCCAGCATTGCGGCTGCGCGGCGCATGTCGTGGTCCGGCATTGGCACTTCGACAACAGCGACCTTCGGATTGGAAATCAGCTTCGGAGCCAGATCGGTCAAGTTCTCTGCGATGAGCAGTACGACGTTATCGCCCCGTTCGATCTCCGGGAGCGCCGACCAGCGATGCAGCGTCACAATCGCAGCGCGGTCAGATTCGCCTTGAAAGGTAGGATCACCGGCCGGAGCAATCGCTTCGGCATATTCCATAATGACGGCCGTTTTCGTAGAGCCTACCAGTAAACGTTCGAGAGCGGCGAAGACCCGATCTTTTTCGCTGGCCAGGAGCAGATCCTCGAGACTGGTTACATTGTTCGCACGCTTGGTGAAACGCGCTCCCGTGGCCACGTTATAAACGGCAATTGTTTCCTTGGATTCCTTGAGCAACACATCGGTCAGGAATTCAGTAAGCGCCATCATCTTCTTGTCACAAAGAACAACGTCATAGACATTGCCATGCAGGACAAACATCGACGCCTCGCCCCGCAAATAGCGACGGCGCAAATCTTCGGCCCAGACGGGAAGCAACCGCGGCTCACTCATATGTTCAGATCCCTTAAGCCCAGAGGATTCAACAGCCGTTCAGTGTCGGCTGCGGTCTGTTTAATCGACTCGACGCCATCAAGCAGTTCATCGAGCTGCCCGGTTAATTCCTGCGGCGACTGCATCGTGACAATCTGATCGGCAATCAACTGAAAAGAGTTCTCGATCAGATCGAGTTGTCCGCGCGCCAGCGTCAGGTAGTGGTGAATCTCCTTCATCTTGTCGAAGCGCTTCATGATGACGGCGAGATTCTTGCGAGCGATGTCTGTTTCCGAGTTCCGTTTGGACTGAACGGTGTCCTGAACGCTGTCCTGCCCTTTGACGATTGCTTCCCAACGTCGCCGGTCACTTTCAAGTTCCCTGAGGTCGATCGAATTCAGGTAGGCCTCATAGCGACCGCACGTCGTAGCCATTTCTATGAACGCCTCCACGAGACGATCGGTCTTGGTGAGTTCCGTGCGCAACAACTCGCCGGTGAATGACGGATTCTGCGCCGCAAGAGCGTTAATCTCCTGTTGGCGGGCGAGTAGCGAGACCACACGCTCGCGATCCGCTTCGTCTAGACTCTGCAGCCGCGCAGCACGCGCAGCCTGCTCCTGTGCCTGTTGTTTCTGATCGAACTGCGGGTCCCAGAGTAATTCCTGGAGCCGCTTCGAGCCGGGGGCATTCACCACCCAAAGGATCTCGAGGCCGACGACAATCACGGCCAGTAAGGGGTTGAGAGTCAGCACTGAGGCAGCCAACCCTCCCGCAAGCAGCGAAAGGTTGTAGGGATTTGCAAACGCAGCTTTGAGATAAGACCGCTTTTCGTAAATCTGCTGCCTGATGAAAGCCTGACTCGCGGCCAGCGTATCATCGCGCAGCGGCGTAACGTTGACGGGCACGCCATCTTTCCGCATGGCTGTTTGCGGCGTTTTAGTCAAACCCTGCTTTCCGGTTGTTCCCATATTGAAATCGTAAATCGTAAACCGTGAACCGCAAAGCGAGAGCAGGAGGTAGCGTCCTGGTTTGAAATCTCTGTGTGCTCTGTGGTTGACTTGTTCGGCCAGGAGATTTCACCACCAAGACACGGAGCTCACTGAGGTTGCACAGCGCGGCATACAGTTCGCCATCAAATCAGCCCAGACTTGTCGGCTATGCCGCCTGATGTGAGGCGGTGGCTATGCCCCGCCGCTTAGTTTCAAGATGCACTTGGGCTGCGCCCCTGGTTCGGGCTCGGCCCCTCGAATTAAGTAGCATCATCCAATTGAACAAGCTGCGCATCGCGGTCTATGAACCAACCAAACTCGGTAAGTCGAAGGCATCGCATTGCCAAAAGGAGCAAATCCCGAACCAGGGGCACAGCCCAAGTGCTGAGGTGAGCCAACCGGCGGGGCACAGCCACCGCCTCACATCAGGCGGCATAGCCGTTGTTGTTTAACTTTCACGATTCGCGGTTTATCTTGCTACTCGGTGCGTAAATTAAATCGAGCAACTGTTTTTCGACCGCGCGAAACTCCGGCGCCGATTTTAGCGCAATGTCGTGCACGGAAAACGCGGGCACGTCCACTTGATGCAGAATACGCGCCGGGCGCGCGGATAACACGTAGATTGTGTCGCCCAGGTAGACCGCTTCGGACACATCATGGGTAACGAACAGAATCGTATTGTTCTCAGCCCGCGAAACATCAAGCAGCAAACTCTGCATACCCCACCGTGTTTGCGGATCGAGCGCACCAAACGGCTCGTCCATCAAGACCACGCGCGGATTATTGACCAGGGTGCGGGCTATCGCCACGCGTTGTTTCATACCGCCGGAAAGGTCTTTCGGATAACGATTAGCGAAATCCGCCAACCCAACCGATTGCAGAATCTTATCTGATACCTTGCGCCGCTCTGATTTGCTCACACCTTGTAGTTTGAGCCCGTATTCGACGTTCTGGCGCACCGTCAACCAGCCAAAAGAGGTGTAGGCCTGAAAGACCATGCCGCGATCACGGCCCACGTCAGTCACCACCTTGCCGTCAACCAGCACTTCGCCTTCGGTCGGCGGCAACAGATCGGCAACCGCTTTCAGGATTGTCGACTTGCCGCAACCCGACGGTCCCAGGAACACGATGATCTCGCCCGCGTCCGGCTTATCGTAGACGTCAAAAGAAACGTCG
>WNGE01007326.1_pt1 | contig 12035 bp, 14 predicted proteins | sample 5400651 | NCBI WGS metagenome assembly WNGE01 (sample SAMN13153370, study PRJNA577476) | soil metagenome | isolation source: 60 cm soil or saprolite under grassland replicate 2 | place: USA:California | collected 2016-06-15 | reverse complement strand
GTGCTGGGCAATCACGACTACGAGTCCGGAGAGCCCGACAAGGTCAAGGCGATCTTGGGCGATGCGGGTGTGACCGTGTTGGACGGCGAGGCCTGTGAGATCAACGGCGTGGGGTTTGCGGGCGCGAAAGGATTGGGAGGCGGCTTTGGCGACAGAGCGCTGCAGCCCTGGGGCGAAGACCTCATCAAGCAGTTCGTCCGGGAGACGGTGGACGAGTCCCTCAAGCTCGAATCCGCGCTCGCGAAGCTCCGGACTGATCGCCGGGTCGCCGTCCTCCACTACTCGCCGATCCGGGAGACCGTCGAGGGAGAGCCGGCGGAGATCTTCCCGTTCCTCGGGTCGAGCCGCCTGGAGGAGCCGCTCCTCAGATATCCGGTGACCGTTGTTCTCCACGGTCACGCGCACCACGGACGACCCGAGGGTCGCACCCGTGGCCAGTCGCCCGTCTACAACGTGTGCCTGCCGCTCCTGCTGAAGGCGTCCCCGGGGCGTCCGCCCTTCCGGCTGGTCGATCTGGACCGGGCCGCCGGCTGACCGCTACATCTGGTCGCGAACCGGGAGCGAGAGAAGCTCCAGGAACCGGCTCGCGAAGCTGCGACTGCGCCACTCTTCGTAGGTCACCTGCTTTGAGCGCGAGAGGTCGTCCTGAAAGACGCGCTCGAGCTTCCGGGCCACCGTTTCGTCGTAGACGACGAGGTTGATCTCGTCGTTCAGCGAGAAAGACCGCTGATCCAGATTCGTGCTTCCCACGGTCGCCCAGCGGCCGTCGATGACCATTGTCTTGGCGTGGAGCATGGCCGGGCCGTATTCGTAGACCTCGATGCCGGCCTCAAGGAGCTTGCCGAGCTCGGACCGGCTGGCCTGGCGCACCAGGTTGTGGTCGGTCGCGCCGGGCAGGAGCACGACCACGCGCACGCCCCTCTTGGCCGTCGCGGTCAGCGTCTTGATCATCTTCTTGTCCGGCAGGAAGTAGGGGTTGGTGATGTAGATGGAGTGCTGGGCCGAGGCCATGGCGAGAAGCATCACGACGTACATGGCCGCGCTTCCGCTCGACGGCGAGCTGCGCACCGCCTGGGCCGCGACCTTGCCCTTCGCCTCCAGCGGGCTCGGAAAGTAGTCCCGGCCGCCGAGCGCAACTCCGGTCGCCTCGAGCCAATTTTCGGCGAAGGCCCCCTGGAGCTGCTCGACGACGGGCCCCTCGACCCACACGTCGGTGTCGCGCCAGTGGTCCTCCGTCCGGCCATTGCCTCCCCACTTCCCGCTCGTGCCCGAGCCGCCGGTGATCGCGATCTTGCCGTCCACCACGAGGATGCGGCGGTGATTGCGATTGTTGAGCTTTTCGATCTCGAAAGGACTCAGCGGCCTGAAGTTCTCGATGCGACAGCCGGCCTGTTGCATGAGCTGGCGATACTCGTCCGGCATCGACAGCGCGCCGACGGCGTCGAGCAGCAGATTCACGGTGACGCCGGCCCGGCAGCGCTCGGCCAGCGCGTTCGCGACGTCCCGCGAGGGGGCTCCTTCCTCGAAAACGTACTGCGCATAGTTGATGGTCTTTCGGGCGCCCTTGATGGCGTGCAGCTTGGCGGGAAATATCTCGTCCCCGTTCAGGAGGATCTCCACGCGGTTGCCCGAGACCACCGCCGAGCCGCTATAGGCGGCGAGCGTCGCGGCAAACGCGGGGTCGCCCGCCTGGAGCGCCGGAAGCTGCAGGACGGAGTCATGCGTCGCGCATCCGGCGCTCGCGCACAGGGCAAGGGCGACGGCGAGCGCTGCCCGTCCTACGCGCGCGAAGCGCCGGATCCGCATGCTTCTCAGCCGACACTCGGACGGATGGCGTTCTGGCTGGCGTGCAGCGTCGACGTCACCTGCTCCTTCGCCATGTCGAGCACGTCCGCGGCCTTGTCCTCGACGACCTGGAGCTTCCGCGCGGCCTTGTCGCGAACGTCTCTGGTCTTGCTGTCCGCGTACTGGCGAAGGTCATCGCCCCAGAACCACACGGCGAAACCCCCGGCGAGCGCGCCGATCACGAAACGGATCATCGCTCTCCTCCCCCTACCGCAAGAGTTGACTCCTGGTGATGCATAAGGGGAGCAAGAGGAATGCCACCGCCCTCGTGCCCCGACCCAACCTTCTTACCCGGTAAGCATTACCGGCCGCGAGCGACCGGGTGTTGCGCTATTCGCCGGACGTGAGAAGCTCGCCGATCGATCGGGGGTGGTGGCCGAAAAGGAATCCCAGCATCGTAATAGCCGCCACGAAGTTCGCGCCGAGGATGGACCACGGCTTGAGCGTCTGCAGCAGCCAGGAGGCCAAGACCTCGAGGGCCGCGAGGGCGGCGACCTCGAAGCAGCAGAAGAGCATGAAGACGGCGAAGAGCACGTGGCGGTCATAGTCCGAGAGAGCGAAGAGTCCGGCTGTAGCCAGGCCGAAGACGACGAAGACCAGGACGTGGACGGCGGTGTACTCGAGCACGAGGCCCGACGTCACGACGAGCTCGGCCGGATCACGCAATCCCTCGAAGAGGGCCGCGCCGAGCAGGGCGGGAGTCCGAAACGGCGTGCACGCCGCAAGGTCGTACAGGAAAAACCAGATGGCGACCGCGGCGGCGCCGGCCAGGCCCACCATCACGCCTTCGTAGAGCACTTTCGATCGGTCCATGATCTCCTCCGTGAGGTGCCTCTGTCCGGCGTCCATCTGATCCTTCCGGGGGAGCAAGAGATATGCCGGGACAGCCGGGTTCCGATGCTTCTTTCGCTCCCGGTAAGAGTTTCCGGCTGGCGAAGACATCGAAGATCGTGGCCAGTCGGCCTCGAACTTCCCCGCTGAGTGGGCGTTTCTTCCAAGTCAAAATTATCCTGTCATTTCGGCACGCGCCTTGCGTAGACGATTGGCCGAAGGGCATTACTTCGAGACGCTCACTACAGACAGGAGATCTTCATGAAACGAGGATCAGCGTCAGCAGAAGAGCCCGCAGGGCAGTCAGCAGGGGAATCAGAAGGGCAAAGACGAACAGAACCGCCAGGGTGACCACAAGGGCATGCACGGCGAGCAGAAGAATGACAAGGGTCGCCAGGTCGGCCAGAGCGATCAGCTCGACGATCAGGGCAGACAGCGCCATATGGGTCACGGGGACCAGAAGAGCGATCAGAAGAACGATCAGGGCCGCCGGGGCCAGGGCGGCATGGGTGACGAGCAGGAGGATTTGGGCCGGCCCGTCAAGGTTGGACAGGGCGATCAGCGATCAGCGCTCCCAGGACAACCGTCAGGGCCAGGGCAGCAAGTCGGATGAGAAAGAGGAATCAGGCCGTTCTCGGCAGTCAGAGCCGCGGCGGTAGGCTGCGGATGAAGGGTTGGAAACAAGCGTCCGTGTCCCGCGGGCACGGGCGCATTAAAGGGAGCTGGAGGCCGGAGGCCGCGGCAGTACGGGCCTCCAGCTCCCCGTATACAGCGGGGATCGGAGTCGAAAGGAGAAACATGGTATGGCTTCTCTGAGGATTATCGGCATCGCCCTGCTAGTGCTGGGGATTTTGGCCCTGGCGTACCAGGGCATCACGTATACGAAGACGGAGAAGGTGCTCGAAGTCGGGCCAATCACCGCGACCAAGGAAACGAAGAAGACCATTCCCCTCCCGCCCGTCCTCGGAGGTGTCGCCGTGGTGGGCGGTATCGTGCTCCTCGTGGCCGGAGCGCGCCGGTAGTCCTTACCGCGCCATCGGGCAGCGCGCTATCAGGCGACGCGCGGAGGAGGGTCGTCGCCGAGCCGGCCGCCCTCGTCCCGACGGGCGCACGTGACGATGCGCTCGATGCTGTGGGAGTGGGCAGTTCCGTCCTGAGAGCAGGAGATGGCGCCCGCCTCGTCTTCGAGGACGAGCCAGTCGGCGTAGATCGCGCCCAGCTCGCCCGGAGTGAAGTAGTCGATCTCTTCACCCTTCTCCGCATAGACCGACTCGTCCGTGAAGACGATGTGCGCGTGCACGCCTCCAGGCTTGGTGAGCTTCTTGAGCCGCCGGAAGAGACGGCTCCGGCCTTCCTTCGGCACGTGATGGATGGAGCCGCAGGAGTATACAAGGTCGAACCGCCCCGCCACCGGCAGATCGAGCATCGATCGGCAGAGCCACTTGACCTTCACGCCACGCTCAGCGGCGAGCTTGTCCGCCTTCTCGAGGCCGGCCGCCGAAGCGTCTACTCCGGTGACAGCGAACCCCTGCTCTGCGAAGTAGACGCTGTCGCGGCCTTCGCCGCATCCCAGGTCGAGGATTCGTCCGCGCCGCGGAACGAGGGCAAGAAGCCCTCTGGCGAATCTGGACGGCGCCTTGCCCCAGATATAGCGGTCCGGAGTCCGGGAATACTCAAGCCCCCAGGGGTTTCGCATGCTCATTCAATCCAAGCCTGAGTCTCTGCACTCTGCGATGGGCTTTCACCGCTCTGCCGAGAAGCGCCAGTGCCAGAGCCAGATCGGGGCGCCGTGTCCGTGCTTGAAATGGAACCGCGACCGCTCTTGCCTGCCCCATGTCAATTCCTCCCTTTCTGGTTATGAGAATCCCGCTCTCGTACTGGCAAAGAACCAGCAAGTTGTATGCCCGAGGCCGAAAGGCCCGGATTACTGGCGCGGGATCGCTGGCGGCGGGTAGGCTTTTCCGACCAGGAAGGACGGACTGGGTTTCGAAGGTAGGAACCCGACGGGCGGGAACGGCGAGTCCCGCCGACCCGCCCGCGAGCCTGTGAGTTCTACCGCTTGACGTCCTCCTCGGCATATACATAGTGCCTCGTGCAGAAGCGGTCCAGCTCCTGGTCCGCCTTTTCCTTCGTATAGCCGTAGCGCTCCCGAATCAGCCCGGACAGCTTGTCGAATTTCCCCTCGACGGTCTTCAGGTCGTCGTCGGTGAGCTTTCCCCACTCCTCCTTCACCTTGCCGCGGAGCTGCTGCCACTTGCCCATCATGATGTCGCGGTTCATCGCGTTCCCCCTTTCTGGTGCTCAGAGATAGCGACTCATGCGGAGCCGCCCACGAACATCAATGCAACGCATGTGCCCCGCGCTCGATGTAGGAGTTGGCCATAGCCAGCCAGCAACTCGCTCGGCCTGGTTGAGCTTTCCGAACCGGAAAGTTTTTCCTGCTCAGGGCGTGGCAGTTTGTACCTCACCCTTGGTGAGCGAAGGGCGGAAGCCGATGTTTTTTTAGGACTTTGGCGCGCTGACCACGCAGCCGGCGCATCTGGCACATTCGTTGCGGTGGACTAACGCGGGGAACGGTGAAGTAAGCGAAGTGGAGTTCACGGGGAGACTTGAATGGGAACAGTGCTGATCGTCCTGCTGGTGCTCCTGCTGCTTGGAGCGCTTCCGACATGGCCCTACAGCAGCGGCTGGGGCTACTACCCCAGCGGAGGGTTGGGGTTGGTGGTCTTGATCGTGCTGATTCTCGCTCTCACCGGGCGGCTGTAGATCATTTCCTCAAGGAGGAGACACGACATGCGACACAAGACAGTCATCATCGGACTCACCATCGCCGCGCTTGCGGCCAGCGGGCCCGCGTACGCGCAGAGCTCGATGACCGACAAGGCAAAGACCATGACGCAGGAAGCAAAGACCGGCATGAGCGACTCCTGGCTCACGTCGAAGACCAAGATCGCCCTGTTCTCGGATGACCGCGTGAAGGGCCGCCAGGTCAGCGTGGAGACCAAGAAGGGCGTGGTCTATCTTCGCGGCAAGGTCGACACTGCCGAGGCGAAGACTGCCGCGACGGACGTCGCCAAGGGCATCGAGGGTGTCAAGGATGTGAAGAACGAGCTGCAGGTCGTCGCCCCGTCCGCCCGCGCGGCCGTCAACGCGGACGACAAAGTTATCTATAAGAACGTCGAGCAGAAGTTCAAGCACGATCCCCAGCTGAAGAGCGCCAAGATCGACGCCAAGGTCGAGGCGGGGGTCGTGATCCTGACCGGCGAGGTCAAGAACATCGACACGAGCGCCAGGGCGTCGGAAGTCGCGCGCAACGTCCCCGGCGTTCGCTACGTGAAGAACGATCTGTCGTTCGCGTCGAGCAGCAAGGCGATGCCGAGCACGGGCCAGAAGTAACGACCGGAGTGATGACCCGGCCGGGAGGTCCGCGGCCGGCATCGAGGACCGGCGCGTCGGAGGCGGCGAAAGCCCCTCCGGCGCGCCCGGTTCGCACATCGAGCGGCGCCGCCCCGGAAGCCCCCCTCAAGCGTGAAGCGAAGCGGCAGGCGCGCGGCGAGGAGCCGTCAATCGCGGGCGACGGGTAGGGACGGCGCGCTCCCGGGTCGGTGGGGCGTCGCGATCGCCGAACGGTCTGCGACCGGCAGGCTTGGCTCCCAGGTCTTGAAGTACGTCCACGCAAGCAGCAGGATGCTGACTCCGACGATGTACGCCACGATGGTCTTGGCCTGGTCCGACATGACGCCCGTCCCCCTCCAGCGGTACGCTCGCTTGCTTGTAGAAGGGTTGAGGCATTCGATGTGCCAAGGGATCGCGGCGAGATCGACCGGCTCAATCGGCTGATTCTTCAGGGCGCCCCCGGCGCGGTTGATCGCCCAGGGGCGGGCGGGTCGCACGGAAAGCGGTCAGAGCGCCCCGGTCAAGTCTTCTCGAAGTCGATGCGCTCGTAGACCGGCAAGCCCTGCAGGTAGCGTCGCAGGCAGTCCAACCCCATCTCGACCGCGCCCAGCCGCACCCATTCGCGGCCACCCACGATGCGGCTCCGGCGGGAGGCGACGTCCTGCCCGGTGGATATGGCCAGGCACACGGTGCCGCCGAACTCGATGCGGTCGGCGCCCTCGTCGAGATCGATCAGAACGGCCAGCGCGTGGGTCGAGGACGTCTGGCGGCGGAGCGCCTGCGCGACCGCCTCGGCGGTCGCGGTCGTGATCTCGCCCGAGGGCGGCCCGCTCTCGAGCCCGGCCGCCGCGCACACCTGGTCCAGATCGCGGGCCACGATGCCGCGGCGGAAGACCTTCTCCGCCCCGGAGAGGTGGGCGAGGCGGGCGGCGATCTGCCCGCCCGTGAAGGTCTCCACGATCGACAGCGAGCCCCCCCGGCCGATCAGCTCACCCAGGATGACACCCTCGAGCGTCTGATCGTCCTCCCCGAGGATGAAGTTGCCGAGCCGGGCTCGCACTTCGCGCTCCACGGGCTCGAGCTTCCTGCGGATGTCGTCCTTGTCGGTCCCGCGCACGGTCAGCTTGGTCTCGAGCTGCGGATAGTGGGCGCGGAACCCCAGCTTCACGCTCCCGTCGGGCACGAGCGCCTCGACGCCCGTCAGGAGGGAGTCGACGTGCGACTCGCCGAGCCCGTACGAGTGAAAGCGCTTCAGGTGGATGACGGCCTGCAGGCCGCTCTTTGCCAAGAGGCGCGGGATGACCTGCTCCTCGAGCATGCGCCGGAGCTCGCGCGGCACGCCCGGCGTGAAGAAGAAGCGGGCCTTGCCGATGTCGAGCGCGAAGCCGCAGGCCGTGCCGATCGGGTTGTCGATCACCTCCGCGGTGACCGGCAGCATGGCCTGCTTCCTGTTGTTCGGCGGCATCACGCGGCTGCGCCGCCGAAAGAAGTCCTCCATGCGGCCCAGCCACTCCTCGTTCAGGGCCAGTTCGACACCGGCCGCCTGCGCCGCGACCTCCTGGGACAGGTCGTCGACCGTGGGGCCGAGGCCGCCGTTGACGATGACCGCGTCGGCCCGCTCCGCCGCCAGCTGGAACGCCCGCAGCAGGCTCTCCCGGTCGTCGCCGACCGTCGTCTCCCACCGGACCGCGAGGCCGACGTCCTCCAGCCTCTGGCTCATGTAGCTGAAATTGGTGTTGACGATCTTTCCGGTCAGGACCTCGTCGCCCGTGCAGATGATCTCGAGTCGCATGGTCGCGCTCGTGTCAGCCCAGCCGCGGCATCACGCGCTCGGCGAAGAGCCGCATGGAGGCGAGCATGCGCTCGTGCGGGATGCGCCCGCCGACGTTCATCCAGACCGACAGCGTCGTGTAGCCGAGGGACTCGCGCAGCTCCAGCAGGCGCTCGGTGACGGATTCGGGCGTGCCGTAGACCACCAGCTCCTGAAGGATCTCGGCGAAGCTCATGCGGCCGAGCCTGGCGGCCTCCTCGCGCCTCGTGCCTCCCTTGCCGAGCGCTAGGGCGATGGTCCGGAAGAAATGCATGGTGCTCGCCTCGGCCTCTTCGTGCGCCCGACGCTCCGTGTCGGCGACGTAGACCGGCACGATCAGTGCGACCTCACCACGGCCCGGGTGTCCCACCTCGCGCCAGCCCTCGTGGTAGCCGCCGATGAAGCGCTTGAGGTCGCTGATGGACGTCGTGCGAACCGCGATGAAGATGGGCAGGCCCATGCGGCCGACCATCCGATACGTTTCCTGGGTGGTCGCGGCGACACGGAGCGGCGGATGCGGCTTCTGGTACGGCTTGGGCAGGACGCAGACGTCATGGAACTGGTAGTACTTGCCCTCGTAGGAAAAGCGCTCCTGGGTCCACGCCATGAGCAGGATGTCGAGCGTCTCCTGAAAGCGCTCGCGGCTCTCACTGTACGGGATGTTGAATCGCTGGTAGTGCTCGGGCAGGCCGCTCCGTCCCACGCCGAAGTCGAGCCGCCCCTTGCTCAGATGGTCCAGCGTGGCGACGTCCTCCGCCAGGTGGAGAGGGTGGGCGAGAGGCAGGACCTGGACGGCGATGCCGATCCTCACGCGCGTCGTCCTGCCGGCGATGGCCGTCGCGATGATGAGCGGCGAGGAGAGCACGGAGCGGTCCTTCTGGAAGTGGATCTCGGCCAGCCAGACGGCGTCGAAGCCGAGCTCTTCCGCCGCCGTCATCTGGATGAGCGACTCGTCGAAGGCCTGCGCCTCGCCCATCCCGGGCGCGCACTGGAATTCAGTGAAGAGCCCGATCTCCATGCTATCCCCGGAACCGCGGCATGACTTCCTTGGCGAACAGCTCCATGGATCGCCGGATCTTGTCCTGGGGCAGGCCGCCGAAGTTCATCCAGCAGAGGATCTGTCCCACGCCCATCTCGCGCATCGTCTCGATGTGCCGCGCGACCGTGTCGGGCGAACCGAAAGCCAGCGTCTCGGCGACGAGCCCCTCCCAGCTGACCTTGGCGAAGCGCTCGGCCGCGGCGCGGAAGCCCGGCTGGAGGCTCGGGTGCGTGTCCTCGATGCGCTCGGGCACCTGGAAGCGGCGGAGCGAATCCTGGTACCACATCTCGGCGTCCTTGGCCTCTCGGAGCGCCTGCGCGTCCGTGGGCGCGACGTAGATTTGCCGCGACACGCCCCAGTGCTTCATGAGCGAGGATATCTCGGCCTCTCCGCGGCCGTGCCGGCGCAGCCCGTCCAGGTAGAGATCGCGTCGCTTCAGGATCTGGCTGACCGGTCCTGTCAGGATCGAGTTGAGCATGGGCCAGCCGCGCGCGGCGGTGCTCTCGACTCCGCTGTCGCTGCCGCAGACCTGGTAGATCATCGGGTGCGGCCGCTGGACGGGCTTGGGAATGACCCGCGCGTCCTTGACGGTGAAGAATCGCCCGTCGTAGGAGAAGCGCTCCTCGGTCCAGGCCCGCAGCATGATGTCGACCGCCTCGTCGAAGCGCTCGCGGTTCTCCTGCTGTGGAACGTGGTAGCCCTTGAACTCGGCGGGACGGTTGCCGCGGCCGACGCCGACGTCGAGACGGCCCTTGGAGATGACGTCCACGAGCGCCAGCTGCTCGGCGAGCCGCAGCGGGTGGTGGAACGGCAGGATGGCCGCCGCCAGGCCGATGCGGACCCGGCTCGTCCGCGAGGCCGCGGCGGAGGCCAGCGCGGCCGGATCCACGGAAAGACCGTAGTCGATGAAATGGTGCTCGGTCAGCCAGATCTGATCGAAGCCCAGCTCCTCGGTCCACTCCATCTGCTCGAGCTCCCGGTGGACGACCTCCTCGTGGGTCAAGCCGGGAGCGGCCTGGAAGAAAAAGAACGTTCCAAAGCGCATGGCAGGGGATCATACACCTTCTCCGGGTCTGGTGAGCCCGCCCGAGACGTGGTAGCGTTTCCGGCACACAGGCGACGATCTTCCCGTTCACATCTTCGGAGGTATACGGATGCGCGTTTCGCGCTCGCTTCTGCTCGCCGTTGTCGCCCTGGTCCTCTTCTCCGCCGCATCCCCCGCGCTCGCGGCGCCCGAGGGCACGCTCACGATCGGCCTCCACGTGACGCTGGCTACGCGGTGGCTCGAGCCCGGGGACACCGAAGCCCTCATCACGCCGTTCATGATCCTGTACGCGCTCCACGACGCGCTGGTCAAGCCGATGCCGGCCGGGATCATGACCCCGAGCCTGGCCGAGTCATGGACCGTGTCCAAGGACGGCTTGACCTACGAATTCGTGCTTCGGAAAGGCACCAGGTTCCACAACGGCGATCCCGTCACGCCGGAGGACGTGAAGTTCTCCTTCGAGCGGTACAAGGGCAGCAGCGCCGGACTCCTGAAGGCGAAGGTAAAGGAGATCCAGGTGGCGGCGCCGAACAAGGTGCGATTCGTGCTGAAGGAGCCCTGGGAGGAATTCATGTCCTTCTATGGCACCTCGGCCACCGGTGCCGGCTGGATCGTGCCGAAGAAGTACATCGAGAAGGTCGGCGAGGACGCCTTCAAGAAGGCCCCGGTCGGCGCCGGACCGTACAGGTTCGTTTCCGTCCAGCCCGGCGTCGAGCTGGTGCTGGAGGCGTTCCCCGACTACTGGCGAAAGACCCCGAGCGTCAAGCGGCTGGTCATGCGCAGCATCAACGACGAAAGCACCCGGGCCGCTGCGGTCAAGACCGGCGAAGTCGACATGGCGTACCTCTTCGGCGGGGCGATCGCGGGAGATCTCAGGCGCACGCCGGGGATCAAGGTCGTCGCGCCGCTGGTCTACGGCATCTACTGGCTGGACTTCCTGGACCAGTGGGACCCGAAGTCGCCCTGGCGCGATCAACGCGTGCGCATGGCGGCGAACCTCGCCATCGATCGTCAAGCGCTCAACGAAGCAGAGATGCTCGGTCTCGGGCGCCTGACGGGCTCGTTCGTCCCTCCGACCTTCGAATACGCGCTCCATCTCAAGCCACCCACGTACGATCCCAAGCGCGCGAAGCAGCTCCTGGTGGAGGCCGGTTATCCGAACGGATTCGACGCGGGGGACCTCACTCCGCTTCCGCCGTACGCCTCCCTGGGCGAGGCGGTGGGAGGGTATCTGCAGGCCATCGGGATCCGCAGCAGGGTGCGCGCCATGGAGCGCGCAACGTTCCTCTCCACGTGGAGAGAGAAGAAGCTGACGGGGCTCCTCATCGGCGCAACCGGTGCGGCCGGCAACGCCGCCGCTCGACTCGAGCCCTTCTTTACCAAGGGCGGCATCTACGCGTACGGCACGCTGCCCGAAATCGACGATCTGTTCCAGCGCCAGGCGAAGGAGACCGACCGCAAGCAACGCGAGGCCCAGCTGCACCAGATCCAGAAGATCATCGCCGATCGCGCGCTCGTCGCGGTCCTCTTCCAGCAGGGGTTCATCTGGGGTGTGGGCTCGCGCGTGGTGGAGTCCGGGGCGGGGCAGATAGAAGGCTTTCCGTACGCAGCTCCCTTCGAGGATCTGAAGATCAAATAGCACAGGGAGGGCGCCGGCATGTCCCTCGAGGACACTTCCATCCAGAAGTTCCTGGCCGCCAAGGAGATCGCGGTGCTCGCCACCGTACAGCCGGACGGATCGCCACTCGCGATGGCGATGTGGTTCCTCCACGATCCGTCGTCGCTCACGATGATCAGCGTCGACGGCCTCCAGAAGGTGCACAACCTGCGTCGCGACCCGCGCGTGTGCGTCGTGGCAGAGGCCGGTGAGGGCGGCGGCGAGATCCGCGGCGTGAGCGTGCGGGGCCGGGCGGAATTTCTCGACGACGGACCGGCGCGCCGCGCGCTCGTCGAGCGCTTCCTCGAAAAGTACCGCCCCCGTCTCGAGAGGCTCTGGGGCGGACGCGTCATGCCGCCCAACCGCGTCATGTTCAGGATCGTGCCCGGGCAGGTTCGAAGCTGGGGCTCCG
>WNGE01007325.1_pt1 | contig 12036 bp, 10 predicted proteins | sample 5400651 | NCBI WGS metagenome assembly WNGE01 (sample SAMN13153370, study PRJNA577476) | soil metagenome | isolation source: 60 cm soil or saprolite under grassland replicate 2 | place: USA:California | collected 2016-06-15 | reverse complement strand
GGCGCTGCCCCCGGCAGGGGCAGGCAATGAGGCCGCGGTTACGGCAACCTCGGTACCGCCGCTAAGCGGCGGTCCGGGTAGTCATGGCAGCGGAGCAGCACATGCCTTCACCATAGCCGACGGCGTCGGCGGCGATCTGCTCCTACTCCGACATGGTGTTTGGGCTGCTGCACCTGTTGGGCTTGCAGTATCGGCCGGCGCTGGCCGACCTGCCCGACCAGCGGCTGTGGCGCATCGATGCGGCCGCCGACTACGGGCCGCTGAACACCGCCGCCCGCGGGCGGATCGACCTGGCCAGGACCCGCCGGCACTGGGGCGACATCCTGCGGGTGGTCGCCTCGGTCTACACCGGCACCGTCAGCGCCTACGAGGTCATGCGGATGCTGCAACGCGACGGCCACCCGACCCCGCTGGGGGATGCGATCGCCGGCTACGGGCGGATCTTCAAGTCGGTGCACTTGCTTGCCTACCTGGATGATGAGGCCTACCGGCGCGACATCAAGGCCATCCGCAACCTCCAGGAGGGTCGGCACTCGCTGGCCGGCAGGATCTTCCACGGCAAGAAGGGCGAGCTCTACCAGCGCTACCACAAGGGCATGGAAGACCAGCTCGGCGCGCTCGGGCTGGTCTTGAACTGCGTGGTGCTGTGGAACACCCGCTACCTGAACGCCGCCCTGGACTCCCTCCGCGCCCAGGGCTACCCGGTCGCCGACGACGACGTGGCCCGGCTGTCGCCGTTCGTGCGCCGCCACCTCAACGTCCACGGCCGCTACAGCTTCCAGCTCCCGGAGCTGCCTGGCGGGCGCCGGCCGCTGCGCGACCCCGACCGGCCCGACGACGAAGACCTCGACGAGGAAGCGGCACCGCGGTAGCGGGCGCGTCAGGGGGCGGGGCTCGGAGGACTCGGCAGCGCCGCTGCCGGCGCCCGCCAGGCCGCCTCGACCACCGCCACGGTCGGGCGCCGACCGCCGGCGAGCTCGGGGACGTACTTGTAGAGGGTGGAGCGGCTCACCCCCAGCAGCCGCGCGATCGCGGCGACGCTGTTGTTGGGGCGGGCGAGCAGGTCGCGGGCGTGGCGGACCTGCTCGGGCGTCAGTGCCGGGGGCCGGCCGAGCCGCTGCCCGCGGGCGCGGGCGGCGTCGAGGCCTTCGCGGGTGCCTTCGACGATGAGCTCGCGGATGAACTCGGCCAGCGCGGCGAAGACGTGGAAGACGAGCCGCCCGCCGGGGGTGGTGGTGTCCAGGGCCTCGTGCAGCGAACAGAACCCGACGCCGCGGCGGCGCAGCTCGGCGACGATGCCGATCAGGTCCTGCAGCGAGCGGGACAGCCGGTCCAGGCTCGGCACGACCAGGGTGTCGCCGGGGCGCAGGTAGTCCAGGCAGGCGGCCAGCTCGGGCCGGTCGGCGGTCTTGCCGGACTGGGTGTCGGCGAACACGCGGATGCAGCCGGCGTCGGTGAGGGCGCGGGTCTGGCGGTCCAGGAGCTGGCTGCTGGTGGACACGCGGGCGTAGCCGATGCGGGCGCCGGTGAGCACGGCGGGCTCGGGCGCCAGGCTGCCGGCGGCGAGCCGGTTGGCGATCGTGCCGTCGGTCGTCATGGACGGGAGTGTACGGAAAGGGGGTGACAGCCGAGTTGCCGGACACCTCGGTTTCCAACACGTTTCCTGGACGGTGCTGGGGTTGGTCGGCCGCCGCGCGCGGCGCCTGCCCCAGGGCTGTTGAGAATCGATCGATTCCTCGACACCGCGTCGTGCACCGGCGGCGTGTCAGCTGACCGCGGGCTTGCGGGCGACCAGCAGCACGGCCCCCGCCCAGTCGACCAGGCGGTGGCGCTCGGGCGGCTCGAACCCGGCGTCGTGGAGCCAGCCGAGGTAGGCCGCCAGCGGATGGACCCGGCCGCTTGCGGTGCGCAGCAGCAGGCCCAGCTCGTACAGCGCGACCCAGCGCGGCGTCGGCCCACCGTCGGGGATGACGTCCATGATGGCCAGCGTCCCACCGGGACTGAGCACGTCGTACAGGCGGCCAAGCAGGCGGCGGTTGGCGGCCTCGTCGAACAGGTGGCAGAGGTTGCCGGCGATCGCCAAATCGTAGAACCCGCACCCGAGCTCGACGGCGAACAGGTCGCCGGCGAGGAAGCGGAACTGCCGCTGGAGGCCCGCCTCGCGCACCGCCCGGCGGGTGGCGGGCACGACCGCGGGCAGGTCGACGGCGGTGACCACGCAGGCGTGGTCGCGGGCGGCGACCGCCAGGCTCCAGGGGGCGGCGCCGGCGCCCGCGTCCAGCACCCGCGCTGCCGCCGGCAGCAGGCTCGCCGCCCGCTCCGCGGCCATCACCAGCATTGCCCCGAGGTGGCCGACCGCAGCTGGGTAGAAGGCGGCCGCGCCGTCCGGTGTGTCGCCACGCACCGGTGGTCGGCCCTCGCGGAGCACCCCCTCCAGGTGCGCCCACATCCGGTGCATGCCCATGACCCCAGCCAGGTCGGGAAGGGCGGCGCGCCAGGCGCCGCCCCCGACGCCCTCGACGAGGCCGAGCCCGGCCAGGGCGGCAAGGAGCAGCCCGGCGCCGCGCTCGCTGATGGCGCAGGCGGCGGCAAGCTCGGCGACGGTCACCGGGCCCCGGCCGAGGCGGGCGAGCAGCCCGAGGCGCCCGGCGGTCTGGACCGCCGCCGCGGCGGCGACCGCCTCGCTGAGGTAGGCGTGCGGCCCTTCGACCGGCCGCGCCACCGCCGCAGTCGATGCGGTCAACCCTGCACCTCGATCCGGCCGGCGCCGCCGTCGACGGTGACGACCTGGTCGTCGCGCAGCAGGGCGGTGGCGTTGCCGGTGGCGACCACGGCCGGCACGGCGTACTCGCGGGCGATGATGGCCGGGTGCGACAGCAGCCCGCCGGTGTCGGTGACCAGCGCGCCGACGCTTGGGAACAGCACCGACCACACCGGCGAGGTGATCGGGCAGACCAGCACGTCGCCCGGCCGCAGCTTGCCGAACTCGGACTCGTCCATGACCACCCGGGCCGGCCCGGTGTGGCGGCCCGGGGAGGCGGCGATCCCCTCGATGGCCTGGGTGCCGGCCTGCTGGGCGCGGCTGGAGGGCGCGGCCTCGAAGATCCGGTCGAGGTACCACAGCAGCGCGGTCATGGTGAACCTGGCCTCGGCCGGGAGGGCGTCCAGCGGGGGTGGCGGGCCGGGGTGCTTGCCGTAGGTGGCCGGCCCCGGGTGCTGCTCGACGAAGGCGCGCTCCCCCCTGCGGCGGGTGACCAGCGCGCGTCGGGCCGCTCCGTCGCGCAGCGCCGCCCGCGCCTCCTCCAGGGTGAGGAAGAAGACGTCGTCGCGCCGCTGGAGCTGTCCGCGGGCGGCCAGGCGCCGGCCGATCTCCAGCGCCCGGTAGCGCAGCAGCGCGAGCGGGACGCTCAGGGTGAAGAATTCGTTGTCCTCGCGCACCGGGTAGGCCCGCCCGGCGCGACCCAGCGCCGGCTCGAAGCGCTCACGGTCCCCTGGCGGCCGCGCGGCCAGGGCCGCTCTGGCCCGGCTGGTGGCGGCCGCCCTGCGCCGGGCCAGCTCGGCCGCTTCGGCGACCGGGTCGTAGCCGCGGGTGAGCTGGTCGGCGAGCAGCCGCAGGGTCAGCTCGGGCGTCTCGGCGATCGAGGGGTCGGCGATCTCGTAGCGGAGCGCGCGGCAGGCGAACTCGCGCTGGTAGGCTGCGAAGGCCTCGGCGAACTCCGGGTCCGTCTCGGCCAGCCGGCTGGCGGTGCCGCCGTCGACCTGGTCAAGCAGGCGGCGCACGGCCGGCCGGCGGGCGGCCGTGCCGGCCAGTTCGGCCAGCCGGCGGGCGGGCTCGGTGGAGGTGGTCGACAGGCCGACCAGCAACTCGCAGGCCTCATCATCGGACCAGCCGAGCAGCTCCCGGCAGGCGCAGGCGAGCTCGGCGAGGATAGGCATCAGCGCGCCGACCAGCAGGAAGTGGATGTCGACGCCCTCGTGCAGCAGCGCCAGCGCGCGGGCGGTGTGGGCGTCCAGCTCCTCGTCGTCGAGCGCCTCCAGGTCGCTGTCGCGCAGGCCCGCGATGCGCGCGGCCAGGTCGGGCTGCCACTGCCGGGACCACTGCTCCACGAAGCGGCCCGCCTTGTCGGAGCGCACCGCCGCCACGGCGGCGGCGATGCGTCGGCGCAGCCGCGGCACCAGCCGGATCAGCAGCGGCATCAGCCACGCTGGTGGCGCCGGCCGGTCCTTGCCGCCCAGCGGCACCAGCCTGGTGTACTCCCAGCCGCCGATCTGGGCGAACTCGAGGGTCTCGGCCAGCAGCCCGAACTCGGCGAACGCGCCCCGCGTCGCCCGGCTGCGGGCCTGGCCAAGGGCCGAGAGGGTCATCGGCGTCCACGGCTTGGGCGCGTGGCTGGCCTCCCGCTCCCAGAACCCCGGCGGCACCTCGACCGGCACCGGCACCGGCACCGGAGCCTGGTCGGGCAGGGCGGTGATCGGCCGCGCCTGGAGCAGCACCAGCTCGCCGCCGGCCAGGGCCCACTCGATGTCCTGGGGCGCGCCCAGTCGGGCCTCGACCCGCCGGGCGAGCGCGGCCACGTCGGCGGCGACCTTGGCGTCGATGGCGCCCTCCGGCGCCGCCCGGCAGGTGGCCGCCGCGCCGCGCGCCACCCACTCGTCGGGCGACGCCCCGCCCGCGACCAGCCGGTCACCAAGGCCGCGCACCGCGCTCACCACCACGGTGTCCCGGTCGCCGGTGACCGGGTCGGCGCTGAAGGCGACCCCGGCCGCCTCGGCCGCCACGATCGGCTGCACCAGCACCGCCATCGCCACCTCCCGCCCCGCTCCGCGGGAGCGCCGGTAGGCGGCGACGTGGCGGGTGAACGCCGAGGCCCAACAGCGGCGCACGGCGGCGGCCAGGTCCCCGGCGGGCACGCCGAGGACGCTCTCGTACTGCCCGGCGTAGGAGGCGCCGCGCAGGTCCTCGTCCACCCCGGAGGAGCGCACCGCCAGCGGCCCGCCACCCAGCCGCTCGGCGGCCGCGACCTCGTCGGGCAGCGGCACCGCCGCCACCTGGTCCGGGCCGGCAGCGGCGTCCAGCCCGGCCGCGGCCAGGGCCCGCACCAGCGCCTCGGTCGTGACGACCACGCCCTCGGGCACCGGGAACCCGGCCCGCTTGAGCGCGCCCAGCGTGGCCGCCTTGCGGCCCACCCGAGGCGCGTCCGCCGATCCCACCTCGTCCAGGGACAGCACCAAGTCGATGCCGGTCAGCGTCATCGCCCCCACCTTCCGTCCAGCGTCCTCGCCCGGCGGCCATGCTCCCCCACCCCGACGACCCCGCCCATCCGTCCGCCTACGTATCGGCCTGCCAGGCGCTACGTATCCTCGGCGGCGAGGCCGCGCTCCAGCACCCAGCGGGTCAGGGCCGTCCGCGAGGGGAGCCCCAGCCGGCCGTAGACGTGCTGCAGGTGGGTGGTGACGGTCCGTGGGCTGATGAACAGCCGCCCGGCGATCTCGGTGTTGCTGAGCCCGGCGGCGACCAGGCGGACCACCTGCAGCTCCCGCTCCGACAGCTCGCCGGTGCCGACCTTTGGGGGAGCGGCCGGCCGCTCCCCCAGGGCGCGCAGCAGCCGGCGGGCCCGGTCGGCGCACGGGCGGGCGCCCAGCCGGTCGAAGGTGGTCAGGCTGCTGCGGGCCGCCTCGACCGCGTCGGCCCGGCCCGCCGGGACATGCTCGTCGTCGGCGCGTCCCGCCGCGGCGACCTCGGCCCACCCGAGGCGTGCCCTGGCCGCCTGGAACGGCAACCCGAGCCCGTCCAGGCGAGCGGCGGCGCGCCGCAGGCACGCCAGCGCCGCCACCCGCTCACCGAGCGCCACCCGCGCCAGCCCCTCGACCCAGCTTGCGCACGCGGCCGGCCACGGCGCGTCCGGCCCGAGCCCGCCGAGCCTGCGGGCAGTGTCGAGCGCGCTGGTTGGATCGCCGGCCGCCACCTGCGCCTCCCCGAGGACGGACAGGCCCAGGCAGGGCAGGACCGCGGGGGTCGCAGCGGCCGCCGCGGCCAGCACCCGCGCCCGCTCCGGGTCGCCGGCAGCGAGCGCGACCGTGGCCTCGGCGATCTCCACCACCGTGAAGATGTGGCGGTCGGCCGCGGCGGCGGCGCCGTAGATCTCCCGCGCCTCGGCCACGCACCGCGTCGCCTCCTCCGGCCGGCCACGGTGGGCGAGCACGAACGCGCGCCCGGCCAGGCCGGTGGCCACGCCGCGGGCGTACCCGACCCGGTAGCCGAGGGCGAGTAGCTCCTCGGCGGCCCGCAGCGCCTCCTCCCAGGCGTCGGTGACCAGGTCGATCGCGAGCATGAGGAACCGGGCGCCCAGCTCAAGGGTGGGCGAGCCGGTCTGCCTGACCAGCTCCAGGTCGGCGACCAGGTGCTCGCGTGCCAGGCGGTGGTCGCCGACGTTGGCGGCGGTCATGCCCAGGTGCCGGTGGGTGAGCGCGGTCGGCGCGCTGAGCCTGGCCCGCTCGGCCACGGCCAGCGCCTGCAGGCCGTGCTCGCGGGCGGCCGCGAAGCGGCCGCGAAGAGGTCGGCGGCCTCGGCGTCGGCGTGCAGCTCCTCGGCCCGCCGGCCCGCGGCGACCAGGACGTCCAGCGCGCGCCCTGGGTCAACCTCCCACGCCGCGCTCCGGTAGTGGTGGGCGAGCCGCTGCACGTCGCCTTGGCCGAGCGCCTCCAGGGCGGCCGCGACGCCGGCGTGGAGCCGGCGCCGCCGGCCCTCCGGCAGCTCGCCGTAGGCGACCTCGGCGATCAGGGGATGAGCCGCGCGGTAGACGAAGTCGGACCCGGCGGGCTCCTCGATCACCAGGCCGGACTCGCACAGGCGCCGGAGCCCCTCGTCCAGCTCCTGCGCTCCTGGCCCACCGACCCGGCCGAGGACCGCCGCCGAGGCGGCGTCGCTGGCGACCGCGACCAGCTCCAGCAGGGCGCGGTCGGCCGGGTCCAGCCGCTCCAGGCGCGCCAGCACCAGGTCCCGCACGACCGGCGGCACGGCGGTCAGCGTCCCGCTCCCCAGGACCCAGGCGCCGCCGCTGCGGAACAGCCCGCCGGTGTCGCGCAGCCCGCGGATCAGGGCGGTGACGAACAGCGGCATCCCGGCGGCCCGCTCGCGCAGCGCGCCGAGCAGCGCGGCCGGCGGCTCGCCCCCGAGCAGGCCACGTGCCAGCGCGGCGACCGCCTCCGGGCTGAGGCCGCCGACGGGGAGCTCCTCGGCCAGCCCGAGCCGTTGCAGCGAGCGCACCAGCTCCCGCAGCCCCGGGTGGGTGCGCGCCTCGTCCAGACGGTAGGTGCCAAGCAGCAGCACGCGCCGGACCCCGAGGCCCCTGGCGAGGTAGTGCAGCAGCTCCAACGAGGCGGCGTCGGCCCAGTGCAGGTCGTCGACCAGCAGCGCCACCGGCCGCTCCGCCGCGACCCGCTCCACCAGCCGGGACACTGCCTCGAACAGGCGCGTCCGCTCCAGGGCGGCGTCCCCCAGCGGCTGCGGCGCCGGCAGGTGCAACCCGGCGAACAACCGGCCGAGGTCGGGCAGGCCGCCGACCAGCGCGGCCAGGCGGCCGGGCTCCAGCCCGGCCAGGAACGGCCCCAGCAGCTCCAGCACCGGAGCGTAGGCCAGGTCGGCCTGCAACGGGTAAGCGGCGCCCTGCAAGGTCACGAACCCGCGCCGGCGGGCCAGGGTGAGGGCCTCCGCGGCCAGCCGGGACTTGCCGATGCCCGCCTCCCCGGCGAGCAGCGCCCCACCCGACCCGACGACGGCACGCTCCAGCGCGGCCAGCACCCGACCGAGCTCCTCGGACCGCCCCACCAGCGGAACACCCGTCGAACCGGCCATACCGCGCCTACCGTCGCAGGTCCGACGGCCGCACCGCCGTCGGCAGGCCAGAGTACCGATCGCCCATCCGCTCATTATCAACGGCAGCCCAAGCGCCAGGGAGGTGCACGCTCGACCTCTTGGCGACGGGCAACTGACCGAGGCGGTGCTCGCGGCGTCGCCTTGAGCAGCCCTCGCGCCGAGAAGCCATGACGACAGACGTCACTCCCTGCGCCCCAGTCAGACCGACGCTCTACCGCCAAACCCGGTTCGGATATTCCCTGACCCATCTTGCACTCGATAACTTGGATGAGCGCGACCCGCAAGCTGTGATGTCCTGCCCTGCCGGCAGGGCAGGACATCACAGCTTCGTTACCGCCCCCCTACTTTGCGCTGGTGACACCGACCCGAGCGCGGGGCCTACACCCTGCAGCGGGCCAACCGAGCGCTATGCATGCCGTCGCGTATTCGCAACAAATGCAATTCGCGGCGGAAGTGCATTGGAACGGCCAGCCACGCTCAGCGGGTCCACAGCCCGTCGCTGACGTGACTTTTCGTTCCGATGTTCCCCATGGGCCGACACCGTGGATGCGAGTGGCGCGCTGGTAGCAGCGCTTGCAGAGGCGACCTTCGGGCCAGGTGACCTCGTGACGGTCGACCCGGCGGCGGCAGCCGGGCGCACTGGCTGGGCATCAGACAGTCAGCTCCAGGAAGGCGGCGGGTAGGGCGGGCGGGTCAGTCGTCGCGGCGGACGCGGGCGCGCTTGGGCCGGATAGTGGCATTGAGATCCACCACGGTGGCGTCCTGGGCGGTCGCGGCCTTCCGGGACTTGGTGGCCTCGACGCGGAACTGGCACAGGTCCTCGACCGTGCACTCCAGCGCGTCGCACAGCGCGCCGAGCAGCCGCAGCGACATGCGCTCGGGTTTTTGGCCGACCAGCCGGTAGATCTGGGAGGCCGACAGGTCGATCCCGCGGTCGTTCAGCAGCGGGATCAGGTCGGAGATGCTGTAGAGGCCGCGGGCGGCCATCAGCTCGCGCAGCCGCCAGGAGTACTCGACCGTGCGCCTCACCCGCCCACCTCCATCCCTTGGCCGCGGCCCATGCTCCCGCTGCGACCGGTGACCTTGCCGGCGATGCGGTCCATCGCCTCACGGACGGTGCGGATGCGGTAGTCGGAAGGCACGCACGTGTAGATCGAGGTCGTGGACAGGTGTGCGTGGCCAGCCTGCTCCTGGATTATCTTTAGCCGATCATGCCGGCAGGTCGCTGACCTGCACGGATGCGTCGTGCTGGACGTGTTCCATGCAGCAGCGGCGGTGACCGGGCGGCCGACCGGCCACCGGCATGTCGTTATCGAACTGATGCAGGTCACCGGCGTTCCACCCCGCGAAAGGCGTGTCGGTCGGGCCATCCCGGCTGTGTTCTCACCCATGTGGCCACGGCCGCGATGTCCACTGGGCCGCTGGTGTCGACGCGGAGGACTGGTCCGCCGAGATCAAGCGGCTGCCATGGCAGGGTCGCCTTGTCCCGGTTGACGGGCAGGCGGTCGAGGTGCCCGGGGTGGCGGCGGTCTGCTCGAGCGAGGTGGCGACGGTGGGCCTCGGCCGCAGGGCAGGTGCAGAGGATCTGGACCGGCCGCTGGCAGATCGCCTGCAGCTGCGGGGTGTGGCCGGGATAGAAGTTGGCCTCCAACACGGCGGCGGGGCTGTGGCGGGCCAGGGCGAACATGACCGCGAAGCTGGCGGCACCAAGCCGCGTCGACCAGGTGTGGTCGCCGGTGCCGAGGCTGTCGAACAGGGCCTCCTTGATGGTGTCCTTGGTGATCAAGGGCAGGCCGAGGTGGCGGGCCAGGGGCACGGCCAGGGTGGTCTTGCCGCTGCCGGGCGCGCCGGTGACCAACACGAGTGTCTGCAAGGGCTCTCCTATCGGTGTCAGCATCGTTGGAGTCGCATCGTCAGTCAGCACGGCCCGATCATGGTGGAGCTGGAGCTGGAGCTGGTGCGCGTGGCGGGGCGAACGGCCGCGGCCCGGCGCTCCCCGAGCGCGTGGGCGAGCTGGTCGCGGAGCTGGTGGTTTTCCTGTCGCAGTCGGCGGATCTCGGCGGTGGCGGCCTCGAGCCGGCGGTGGAGGGAGGCGTCGGTGGCGCGTTGCCGTGCCGGGACCGGCGACGCCGGTGCTCGGCGGTGTGCCGTCCGTAGCTGCTCGATCTCTGCTCGCAGGTCCGGCTGGATGTAGAGCCAGGATCGGGAAACACCCGCCTGGTTCGCGACGGTCTCGAAGGTGACCGGGGCGCCTGCGGCGTCGAGGGTCCGCAGGGCTTGGATCGCCTTGGCTCGGGTGAGCTCGTGGCGTTGCCGGGCGGCGGCGATGAGGTGCCGGGTGTTGTCAGCTCGCATCCGCCGTCTCCCGTTGCTTGGGGCCGGGGTCGGCTTCGAGGGTGGTGATGATGTTGTCGAGGTTGCCGAGCACCTGCTGGTTCATCTCGGCTAGGCGGAGCTGGCCGCGCGCCTCGGCGGCCGAGATGATCTGCATGACCTGCTGGCGGTGCTGGCGGTGCTGCGGCAGGAATTCCGGCGTGGTGACGAACATCGGGCAGGTCAGGCACGCGTTCACCAATGGAACGCAAACCGTCATTGCTTGACACCCCCTTCTCTGCGCGGCCGGAGTTTCGCGGTGACCGGCCCCGCTTGCTCTTGCCCGACAGCGGCGACGTCGGCATGGTCGTGTCGTCAGGTGGATGCTCGTCGAGCGGGATGTGCAGGCGCAGCTCGACCTGCCAGCCCTGGATCCGCACGTCTTCCAGGACCAGGCGTAGCAGCTGCTGGCGGCCCTGGAAGTCCAGCCCGTCCAGGCCCGCCAGCGCCCGCGCGGCGAAGGCCTCGATGCGCTGGCTGAGGCGGTGGTGCTCGGCCAGCTCGGCCCGCTGGGCAACCAGCGCCTGGCGCTCGTCGTCGATGCGTCGGCGACGAGAGTCGAGTTCGGCGGCCCGGCGGGTCATGTCGGCGGCCCCGATCACCCCGGCCTGGTAGAGGTCGGCCAAGCGGCGCCGCTCGGCCTCTGCGGCCTCGGCGCGGCGATCCAGGCGGGCCAGTTGGGCCGAGAGCAGCTCGTCGTCGGGGACGGGTGCCTGCGCGGTCACCGCCGCCTCTCCGGCCGTCAGCAGCTCGGGCCGGGAGAGCAGGGTGCGTACGTGGTCGAAGACGAAGGCGTCCAGCTCCTCAGCCCGGATGCGCCGCTCGGTGCAGCGGCGGTCCTCCCCGCCGGCGCGCACCGGGTCGTGATGGGGACACAGGTAGTAGCAGGCCAACCCGTGGTCACGCTGGGCGCGGTGGCAGGCGAGCTTGACCCCACAGGGGCCGCAGCGCACCAGCTGGCGCAGCAGGAACGTGTCGGGCTCGGTCCGACGGGGGCTGAACACGGCGTTGTCGCGGGCGGCCCGCTGGACCGCCTCGAAGGCCTCCTCGCCCACGATGGGCGGGATGGGGATCTCCACCCATTCCTCCCGTGGCCTGCGTCGCTGGCGGTTGCGCCCGAGGGTCGGGTCGAAGCTGGTGGCCGTGCGGTTCCAGTACAGGCGACCCACGTAGGCCTCGTTGCGCAGCAGGCGCCAGATCGTGGCCAGAGGCCAGACGGCCTTGTGCTCCGGCGAGGGGATGCCTTCGGCGGCCAGGGCCAAGGCGATGCGCCGGACGCTGGCGCCTCCGGTGAACTCAGCGAAGATCCGGCGCACCACGGCCGCCTCTTGTTCGAGCACGATGAGGTGCGCGGGGCTCTCCGGCCTCCGGGGCACGCGGCGATAGCCGTAAGGGACCTTGCGGGACAGGACCTCCCCGGCACGAGCCCGGTAGAGCTTGCCCCGCCGCTCGCGCTCGGCAAACTTGGCCCGCTCGTACTCAGCGATCACGCCCTGCACCTGGACCAGCAGGCGCGCTTGAGGGTCGGAGTCGATGGGGGGCGAGTCGGTGAAGCACACGGCCACGCCAAGGCGAGACAGCTCGTCGAGGATCAGCATCTGGTAGGCGAACGACCGAGCCAACCGGTCCGGAGACAGGCACCACACCGCCGCGATCCTGCCCGCCTCGGCGGCGTCCCGCAGGGCGTCCAGCCCGGGCCGGTCCAGGCGCGCCCCCGAGTAGCCGTCGTCGACGAACTCGGCCGCCGGCTCGTCGCCCCCGGCCGCCACCCTGGCGCGCAGGACCTC
>WNGE01019801.1_pt1 | contig 12038 bp, 11 predicted proteins | sample 5400651 | NCBI WGS metagenome assembly WNGE01 (sample SAMN13153370, study PRJNA577476) | soil metagenome | isolation source: 60 cm soil or saprolite under grassland replicate 2 | place: USA:California | collected 2016-06-15 | reverse complement strand
GTTCGTCGCCTTGGCCGCTTCACCGATCGCCTGGCCGGTAAGCGCGGGTGGGTTGGTCATCGGGATTCTCCTGATCGTTCGCATAGTGAGTGTCGAGCAAGGTCTGCAACTCGCGTCTTTAGGAGACGTGCTCGATCCGCAGCTCGCCGGCGTTGATGTCGACGTCGATGGTGAGCGGGCTGCCGGGGCCAGGTGTCACCAGATCGCTGCTGAGACTCATCCCGCCGGAGTCGGTGCGTCCGTCGATCGTGACGTCACCGAGGTGCACCTTGGCGTGGACGATGATCGCCAACGACCGGGGGACGAGCAGCCGGACCTGCCCAGCCGCCTGCCTGACGTGGATGGTCTGCGGGGCGTCGAGCGCGGTGACCTGGGACAGATCCAGCTGCAGCCGGCCGAAGGCCTGGCGGTAGTTGGTGTGCAGCGCGGCGGCGTTCACCGGCGTGTACGTGTTGTCGCCCGAGCCGTCGTGCAGGCTTGCCCGGCAGCCGGCGAAGACGAACGCGCCGATCGCGGCCGGCACGAGCAGGACCGAGATCCACCAGACCGGCCGCCGCGTCACGGCACCGACGACGAGCCCCGCGGTCACGATCAGCAGGACGGCCCAGAAGTAGACGGGGATCGCGACGCCCCAGGCCAGGACGGCTGCGAGCCCGCCGAGGGTGCCCCAGCGAACCGGGGCCGACCGCCGGCGCCGTTCGCGGGCAGCCTGGCGCGCCTCGGAGATCCACGACCGGAACTCGCCGGTTGCCGGCTGCGGGCCGGTGAACCCGGGCGGCGGCCCGTAAGCAGGCATTTGGGTTGGCTGCGCCTGAGGCTGCAGCGGCACGGTTGGCTGGGCGGGGCGTCGGGACAGTCCGACGGCAAGGATCACGGCGGCGAGGAGCAGCGGGAAGAACATCCACGGGAAGACATGCCACGGCACCCACCAGCTGGACAGCACGATCCAGACGACCAGCACGGCGCCGACCGCGGCGACCCACACGGGCACCTTGCGCCGGCGCATGCCTGCGACGAATCGGTCGATCGGCGCGGTTGCCTGGCTGCGCTCCGGGATCACCGCCCACGCGATGAGGTAGGCGAGGATCCCGGCACCGCCGAAGAACGCGGTCGTGGCGAACAGCACCCGGAAGATCACCGGATCCACGCCGAAGTACTCGCCCATGCCGCCGGCCAGGCCGGCCGCGACGCGGTCGGTTTCGCTTCGTCGCAAGGTGCGGACGGGAGCGGGCTGATACGGAGGGGACGGTTGATCCTGCTGCGGCGAGCCCAGGTCCTGCTGTGGCGAGCCCTGGGCGGGCGGCGGCGTGCTGTCGGACGTCATGGCAACGAGAATGCCGCCCGGACGGTCCTGCGGGCATCGGGCACGTCCCTGAACGCACCCTGAACTTGGCGTCTCAGGGCTTCGCCTGATGCGCGGCCCGCCGTCGAGCGGCAATCATGGGCACCGTGACCAGCACGCTGACCGGTGCGCCTCGGCTCTACCGGCGCGCGCGGCGCAAGATCTTCGGCGGCGTCGCCGGCGGGATCGCGGATCACCTGCGGATCTCCCCGGCGCGGGTCCGGCTGGTCTTCGTGCTGCTGGCCCTCGCCGACGGGCTGGGCATCGTGCTCTACGGCGCGTACTGGATCGTGCTGCAAACCCCGCCCGGCAGCCCGCGACGCACGCGATTCGACTGGCTAGGGTACGTCGTCGGCGGCGTCGTGGTGGTGGCCGGTGTGGGCACGCTGGCCCAGGCGGCACCGCTCGGGCGGCTGTTCATCCCGTCGGCGCTGGCCGTCTTCGGCGGATCACTCATCTGGCGGCAGGCCAGCGAGCCGCAGCGGGAACGCTGGTGGCAACTGTCGCGTACCTCGCTCGGGTCGGCCGGACGCCGGGGCTTGACGCGGCTGGCGCTGGGTGCAGCACTCGTCATCTCCGGGGCCGCCGTCGTGCTCGCGCGGTCGAATCTCTCGGCGATGGGCGACGGCCTGGTGGCGGTTGCCGTCACGGTCATCGGCATCGCGCTGTTGACCGGCCCGTGGTGGATGCGCACCGTCACCGAGCTGGGCAAGGAGCGACGCGAGCGCATCCGGTCGCAGGAACGCGCCGATCTGGCAGCGCACCTGCACGACTCGGTGCTGCAGACCCTCGCCCTCATCCAGCGCAATGCCGGCTCGCCGCGCGAGGTGTCACGGCTCGCGCGCGGGCAGGAGCGCGAGCTGCGCACGCTGCTGTACGGGGCGCGCGCGTCGTCCGGCCAGCTGTCCGACGCGCTGAAGGCGATCGCGGCTGAGGTCGAGGACGCGTACGCGATCGAGGTGGACGTCGTCGTGGTCGGCGACCTGCCGATGAACGACTCCCAGGCCGCGCTGGTGGGCGCCAGCCGCGAGGCTCTGGTCAACGCCGCGAAGCACGCCGGGGTCGAGTCGGTGTCGCTGTACGCCGAGGTCGAGGCCGATGCCGTCACGGCGTTCGTCAAGGACCGGGGGACGGGCTTCGACGTCGACGCGATCGGCGACGACCGCCAGGGCGTACGCGGTTCGATCATCGGCCGGGTCGAACGGCATGGTGGACGCGTGAACGTCCGCAGCGGCAAGGACCGCGGTACCGAGATCGAGATCAGGATGCCCCGCTCATGAGCACACCCACCGTCTTCCTCGTCGACGACCACGCGATGTTCCGCTCGGGCGTGCGCGCCGAGCTGGGCGGGGGCGTCGAGCTCGTCGGCGAGGCAGGCACCGTCGCCCAGGCGATCGCCGGCATCCGGGCGGCGCGCCCGTCCGTCGTGCTGCTCGACGTGCACATGCCCGACGGCGGTGGGCTGGCCGTCCTGGCCGGGGTCGCCGCCGAGGTGCCGGACACGCGCTTCCTCGCCCTGTCGGTGTCCGACGCCGCCGAGGACGTGATCGCCGTGATCCGCGCCGGCGCCCGGGGATACGTCACGAAGACGATCTCCGCCGACGAGCTGACCGACGCCGTGCGGCGCGTCGCCGAGGGCGATGTCGTGTTCAGCCCGCGCCTGGCCGGCTTCGTGCTGGATGCGTTCCGCGATACGCCGGTGGCGCCGTCCGTCGACCCGGACCTCGACCAGCTGACGCCCCGCGAGCGCGAGGTGATGCGCCTGCTGGCCCGCGGCTACGCGTACAAGGAGATCGCGGCCGAGCTGTTCATCTCGGTCAAGACGGTCGAGACGCACGCGTCGAACGTGTTGCGCAAGCTGCAGCTGTCCAACCGGCACCAGTTGACCCGATGGGCCGCCGACCGGCGCATCACGTAGCGACCAGGTGGACGACCAGCACCGACTCGGGCGCGCGCCGCGGCCCGGGCAGCCCGATCCGGTCGAGTACTGCGCCGGTGGCCGTCGCGCCGTCTCCGGCCCAGTCGGTGGGAGATGGCGCGATCTCTTCGACCCGATAGGTGGTGTGGGCCTCCAGCCTCGGCACGCGGAAGGCCGGCGGCGGCTGCACCGTCTCGTCCAGCTGCACATACGCCATGAGGGCCGAGCGCCGGTCGGCGGCGACAACGCCGTGGATGTACACGCCCGTCTCGGGCAGATCGACCCGCACCACCCGACCGCTGTGCAGCAGGGCGCGGTGCCGCTTGTAGATCCCGAGCCATTCGGCCAGTTCGTCGAGCTCGGCGGCGCTCGCGTCGGCCAGGTTCCACTGGATGCCGAACTGCCCGAACAGTGCCGTCGCCGCGCGGAAGGACAAGCTCGACGTCCGGCCGGTCTGATGCGAGCGGGCGGCCGCGACGTGCGCGCCGAGGAACTCGGGCGGCACGAGCAACCCCGTCCATCGCTGGACGTGCTGGCGGGTCAGCGGGTCGGTGCCGTCCGACGTCCACACGCTGTCGAAACGAGCGAGCGCCTCGAGGTCGATCCGCGCCCCGCCGGACGCGCAGCTCTCCCATTCGATCCCCGGGTGCCGCCGCCGTAGCTCGTCGATCAGCGCGTAGAACGCCACGGTCTGGTCGTGCACTGCGGGTGCCCCGCCGCGCATGGCGGAGCCCGCGTCGACGAGATCCCGGTTGTGGTCCCACTTGACGAAGCTGATCGGGTACTCGGCGGCGAGCGCGCCGAACGAGCGCAGCAGATGGTCAGTGACAGCTGGGTTCGTGAGGTCGAGGACGAGCTGGTTGCGTTCGAGCGGCGGCACGCGCCCACCGGTCGACAGGATCCAGTCGGGATGCGCGCGGTACAGCGCGGAGTCGGGGTTGACCATCTCCGGCTCCCACCACAGGCCGAAGTCCATGCCCAGGGCGGTAACCCGCTGCACGAGCGGGTGCAGCCCGTCCGGCCAGATCGTCGGGTCGACCGTCCAGTCGCCCAGGCCGGCGGTGTCGTCGCGGCGTCCGGCGAACCAGCCGTCGTCGAGGACGAACCGCTCGACGCCGATCCGTGCCGCCGTCTCGGCGAGCGCGGTCAGCCGATCGAGATCGTGGTCGAAGTAGACGGCTTCCCAGACATTCAGCATGACCGGGCGCGGCCCTTCGAGCGGGCGGGCGGCCCGAACCCGAGCGTGGAAGGCTGCGCTCACGTCGTCCAGGCCAGCACTCGACGCGGCGAGGTAGACCCACGGCGTCCGGTACGTCTCGCCGGGTTCGAGGACGACCTCGCCCGGCAGGAGCAGCTCGCCGCCGCCCAGCGTGATCTCGCCGCTCGGCAGGCGCTCGACGTGGTGCACGTGGTTGCCGCTCCAGGCGACGTGCACCGCCCACACGGAGCCGTGCCCGAAGCCGAAGCCGGGCGCGCCGGCGACCAGCATGGTGGCCGCGTCGTGCCCGGTTCGGCCGCGCCGGTTCTCGCGCAGCCACAGCCCGTCGGCGATCGGGTGGCGTTGTGGCCGGCGCTCGAACGCCCAGCGTCCGGTGAAGTCGAGGATCTCGCCGGCCTGGTGGGGCACCGGGACGACCACGTCGAACGCGTCCACCACGTAGCGTCCGGCGGCGGAGTTCGTCACGGCGTGTCGGCCTCGGACGGCGCCACCGGCCAGCGCCTCGAACTCGCTCACCAGCCGCAAACCGGCGACGGGGTCGGCAGCGTGCACCACCGCGCGGTCGTACGTCGCGTCGATCCGGACGTCGGTGAACGCGGGCGACCATGCCGGGGCGCCGCCGTCGAGGCGGTGGCCGATCAGTCCGGGACGTCCCATCCAGCCACGGGAGTGCTCCGGAAGCATGCTGACCGCTACCTGCTCGGCCCAGCCGATCTCGGGCAGCCGATCGGCTGACGGGAGCAGGACCAATCCGCCGATCGCGATCGGGCCCGTCATATCGGGACGTTGACGACCCGGAACGCCTCGGCCAGGTGCCCGTCGGGCAGGCCGGCGTCGCGGGCGTTGCCGCCGAACCAGGCACGGAGCACCTCGGGCAGCTCGTCGCGGTGGCCGGTCTGCGTGACGTGCGCGCGCAGTGCCGCGAACTTGGTCTCGAACGTTTCGGTGATGTCGACGTAGTGGTTGACGTTGTCGGTGCTCATCAGCCAGACCTCGGGCACCGCCCAGGCGTCCAGCCCCTCGTCGGCAAGCAACTCGGGGAACGCGAACGGGTTGCGCGCATCGGGGTAGACCGCGCACATGGCTGCCTCGCCGACGGCTAGATGGTCCGGGTGGCTGGCCGGGATGCGTGTCCAGTTGCGTTCTGGCGAAGGAAGCACGATGCGCTGCGGGCGCACCCGGCGGGCGATGTCGCGGCGAAGGTCGAGGCTGACCACGACCGCGCCGTCCGGATAGCCCAGGAACACGAGATCGTCGACGCCGACGACCTTGGCGGCGGCTCGCTGCTCGGCCTCGCGCAGCAGCGGCATCTGCTCGCGCGGCGTGTCGTCGAAGCCACCTGCGTCGCCGTACGTGGCGATGCAATAGGCGACGTCGATGCCGGCAGCGGTCCACGTCGCGACGGTTCCTGCGGCTCCGAAGTCGATGTCGTCGGGATGCGCGGCCACGACGAGCACGCGCTGGACTTCGCTGTCGGCTGGCACTCGGCCATTCTGCCTTGCGCTCGTTTCCGGACGTGCGATCAGCGGGCGCCGCGGCACACGCGCAACACCGCGTCGCCGAGCTGCAGGCCGTCGGCGCCGAGCGAGTTGCGGTACGTGTCGAGGACGACGCGCTCGCGGCCCAGCTCGACGCGGGTGCCGCCGGCGTTCATACGCGCGGTCTGGATGCGCCGCGACAGGCGGGCGCGCTCGGCGACCAACCGGGTGATCGCCGTGTCGAGGGCGTCGATCTGCCCGCGCAGCATCGGGATGGCTGTGGATGTGCCGTCCGGCGCGGTGTCGTCCGGCACGGCGCCCGCGTCGTCCAACACGGAGTCCTCTGCGGTGGAAGTGGTCATCGGTGTTCCCTTCGGAAGAGATCCGAGCCCGCACCCCAGGGACGAGAAACGCCCCGGGCGTTGGGCCCGGGGCGTCTGCGGTCTGTCTGTGATCAGCCGCGAACGACGGGCACCTTGGGGTACCCGTAGAAAAACTCGTGGCGGCTCAGCACGACGAGGATGCTGCCATGGCACAGGCGGTGCCGCAACTCCCGTGAGACGGCCGTCTCACCATGAGAGATCATGCATTTGGCAGCCGCGTTGCCGGGGCAGCACGATGACTGCGTGAAGTTGAAGCTCGACCTGCACGACATCTACAACCGCGGCGAGGACATCGAGCGTGCGCTCCTCGCCATCATCGACGAGGCAGCCGCCAAGAAAGCACCCCTGGTCGAGATCATTCCGGGCAAGGGCTCCGGACAGCTCAAGAAGCGCGTCCTGCGATTCCTCGACCGCAAGGAGATCAAGGCGCGCTACCACCGCGTCGAGAAGGACTCCGACAACTTCGGTCGCGTCTTCGTCCACTTCCGCTGGAAATAGCTGTCGACCGGTTGGCTACCGTGAGCCGCATGCTTGGGTGTATCCACCACTTCGGCCTCACGGTTCGCGACGTCGACGCGAGCGCGGCCTGGTACGTCGAGGTGCTCGGCTTCCGGCGAGTTGGCGAGTTCGAGTCGCCTGACGGATCGCGCCGAAAGGTGTTCCTCCGCCACAGCGGATTGCAGGCCCGGCTGGGCTTGACCCAGCATCGAGACGGCGGGCAGGACGCGTTCGACGAGACGCGTGTCGGCTTGGACCACGTGGCGTTCACCGTGGCCGACCGCGCGGAACTGGATGCCTGGGCCACGCGGTTGGCGGCCGCGGCGGTTGTCCATTCCCCGGTCGCGCCGGCCAACTCGATCCCGGGCGGCGCCGTCCTCGTGCTACGCGACCCGGACAACATCCAACTCGAGCTATTCGTCGATCCATCAGACATCGCGGATGAAGACGCAGTCGATCAGACGTAGCTTTGAGTCATGAGCCGCTGGCCTGTCACATGGAGGTCCAGACGCTGGCGCCGGTCCGTCTGGCGATGGCCGACCGGGACACCGCCGACCGTGCCGCCTGCCACACCTCCCACGTTCACGGACAAGCCGAGCGAGCCCAAGAACGCCATCCCCGACGACCGGCCGCGGTGAGCTGACGGGCTCGCCGAGTGCCTCAGAGCGTGCCGCGCTCGACGACCCACTCGGTCGGCTGGCCGGTGATCTCGGCGATGCGGTCGTAGTCGGCGTCGTAGTGCAGGACGGTGGCTCCGTGCTGCTCGGCGGTGGCGGCGATGATCAAGTCCGGCAGCGAGAATCTTCGGTGCTGGCTTCTTCGCCCGAGCTCACGGTGGACGGCAAGGGCACGATCCAGCGCGTCGGTCGTGATGTCCATCCACCGATGGCTCTGCAGACTGCGGTACAGATCGTCGTAGCGGCGTGGATCGGCGGCATTGTTCAGGTACTCCAGCGCTGACATCTGGCAGGCGGCGAGGCGGCCCTCGGTGACGAGCGCGTCGTAGCGGTCGGCGACTCGCGGCTGCCGGGCCTGTAGGGCGAAGACGCTCGTGTCCGCAAGATAGACGGCGCCTGCCATCACGCCTGGCGGGCCTTCTCTTCGAGCGTGGAAAGGTCCCGGCCGCCGCCGTAACGCCAGGCCTTCTCCGAGCCGCTGAAGTCCATCTCGACGCTTCGCATGGCCGCGATGATCTCGGCAGCTGTCTTGCGCCAGGCAATCTCGCGCAGCGCTTCGTTGATCGTCGCGACCTTGGTGGTGGTGCCGAGCTCTTCGCGGGCGGCTTCGAGCCACTCGTCGTTCACGTCGACGGTGATGCGTGTCATGGCCAGCCAAGGTACACCAATGCGAGGACAAGAAGCGCACCAAGATCGTCAACAATGCACACCAAGATCATCAGCACGCGTCGCGAGGGCGTCGGTGGGCGCACGTAGGCTGGCGGGCGACATGAGCAGTGAACTCGGAGAGCTGTTCGCGCTGCCCGGCGCGGCCGCTGAGGCGGGCACAGTCGAGAAATCGCGTCCACGCACGCGTATCGCCGTCGACCCCGCGACCTTGCTAGACGGGCTCAATCCCCAGCAACGCCAGGCGGTGACGCACGAGGGCGGGCCGCTGCTCATCGTCGCCGGGGCGGGTTCGGGCAAGACCCGCGTGCTCACCCGGCGGGTCGCGTACCTGCTCGCCGAGCGGGGTGCGCGTCCGGGCGAGATCCTCGCGATCACGTTCACCAACAAGGCAGCCGGCGAGATGAAAGAGCGGGTTGCCGAGCTCGTCGGGCCGCGGGCCAGGTCGATGTGGGTCAGCACGTTCCACTCGATGTGCGTGCGCATCCTGCGTGCAGACGCGAAGGCGCTCGGCCTCAAGTCGTCGTTCTCGATCTACGACGCGGACGACTCGACCCGGCTGATGACCCTGGTCGGCCGCGAGCTCGACCTCGACGCGAAGCGGTACCCGGCACGATCGCTGTCGGCGCAGGTCAGCAACCTCAAGAACGAGTTGGTGACACCCGTCGCGTGGTCCGACAAGGCGAGCAACGCGCACGAGAAGGTGGTTGCCGAGGCGTACAGCCGGTACCAGCAGCGGCTGCGCGAGGCGCACGCCCTCGACTTCGACGACCTGATCATGACCACTGTCGAGCTGCTGCAGCAGTACCCGGACGTCGCTGAGCAGTACCGTCACCGGTTCCGGCACGTCCTGGTCGACGAGTACCAGGACACCAACCACGCGCAGTACGTGCTGGTGCGGGAGCTGAGCCTGGGCGAGCAGCGCGCGGAGTTGGCGGTCGTCGGTGATGCCGACCAGTCGATCTACGCGTTCCGCGGCGCGACGATCCGCAACATCCTCGAGTTCGAGCGCGACTACCCCGACGCCACCACGATCATGCTCGAACAGAACTACCGCTCGACGCAGACGATCCTCAACGCCGCGAACGCCGTCATCGCCCGCAACCCGGACCGCAAGCCGAAGCGGTTGTGGTCCGAGGCGGGCGCGGGCGAGCCGATCGCCGGCTACGTCGCCGAGAACGAGCACGACGAAGCGGCGTGGGTCGCGCAGCAGATCGACGAGCACGAGCTGACGCCGTCCGACGTCGCCGTGTTCTACCGGACGAACGCCCAGTCGCGTGTGTTCGAAGAGGTGTTCATCCGGGCTGGCCTGCCGTACAAGGTCGTCGGCGGCGTCCGCTTCTACGAGCGCCGCGAGGTGCGCGACGCGCTGGCGTACCTGCGAGTCATCGCCAACCCCGACGACATGGTGAGCATGCGCCGCATCCTGAACACGCCGCGCCGCGGCATCGGCGATCGCGCGCAGGCCTGCGTCGAGGTGCTGGCCCAGCAGGAGGACATCTCGTTCGGCGCGGCCCTCGATCGCGCCGACGCGGCGCCGGGCATGAACCCCCGCTCGCTGGGTGCGATCCGCGATTTCCTGACGCTACTCACCGACGTCCGCGCGGTGTCGATCGACGGCACGCCGAGCGAGGTTCTCGAGGCCGTGCTCGACAAGACCTCCTACGTCCGCGATCTCGAAGCGTCACGCGACCCGCAGGACGAGGGGCGCGTCGAGAACTTGCGCGAGCTGATCAGCGTGGCCCGCGAGTTCGAGGAAGCCCGCACCGGCACCGACGAAGCCGGCGACCTGGACGCGTTCCTGGAGCAGGTCTCCCTCGTCTCGGACGCCGACACCGTCCCGGACCGCAGTGGCGGCGTCGTCACGCTGATGACCCTGCACACCGCGAAGGGCTTGGAGTTCCCGGTCGTCTTCCTCACCGGGCTCGAGGACGGCGTCTTCCCGCATCTGCGCGCGCTGACCGATCCCGCCGAGCTGGCCGAGGAGCGCCGCCTGGCCTACGTCGGCATCACGCGAGCGCGACAGCGACTGTTCCTGTCGCGCGCAATCTCGCGCAGCTCGTGGGGACGGCCGGTGTGGAACCCGCCGTCGCAGTTCCTGGACGAGATCCCCGGCGAGCTCGTCGGGTGGACGGGCGCGGTCGACCGACAGCCGTTCGTGAACTCCTACGGCGACGACGTGCCCAGTCGCTACGGCGACCACGGCTACCGCGCGTCCGGGCCGCGCCGGTCGGCCCAGGAGCAACTGGCGGCGTCGCGGCTCAGCGGTGGTCGCGGCCTGCGCGGCGGCGCCGGCAACCGCGCCATCCTGGCGCTGGACGTCGGCGACCGCGTCACGCACGACGCCTGGGGACTCGGCACAGTGACCGACACGCGCGGCACCGGCGAGCAGGCGCAGGCCCAGATCGACTTCGGCACCGCTGGGGTGAAGTGGCTGGTGCTGCGCTACGCCAGCCTCGACAAGCTCTGAGCAGGACTCGGTGATCTAGTCTGTCGGCCATGTCCTTGGAGGGGCCGGCCGCGCCGGGCGGCGACTCATCCGAGGACGTGCACGCCGTAATTCTGGCCGAGCGGCCAGTCGCCACCGAGCGGCCGATCGCCACCGAGCAGCCCATCGCGCTGCCGGCCGCGGCCGAGGCGACGCCAGCCGAGCCCAGCACGTCATGGCGTTCACGCCTGTCGTGGGCGGGGCCACGGCTGGTGCCCCCACTGCTGTACGCGATTGCCTCCGCCTACAACTACTCCCACTTCCTGGCACACCCGACGCGCGGCGTTCCGGGTGGGGCCGACGGGGTCATCTACTCCTGGTATTTCGAGTGGATCGAGCAGTCGGTGATCCACCTGCACAATCCGTTCGTCTCGCCGGCGATGAACGCGCCGATCGGCGTGAACGTCATGTGGAACACCGCGCTCTTCGCCCTGGCGCTGATCTGCGTCCCGCTCACTGCGCTGATCGGTGCGGGGCCGACGATCGGATTCCTGGCGGTGCTTGCGCCGGTCGCGTCCGCGACCACGGCATACTTCGTCCTTCGCCGGTTGACCGGACGGGCATCGAGCTCGGCGCTCGCGGCAGCGCTGTACGGCTTCGGGCCGTTCTTCGCCGGCCAGAACGGGCACCTGCACCTGATCTTCGCGGTGTTCCCACCGCTCTTGCTGCTGTTCGGCCACGAGTTGTTCGTGCGACAGGACAAGGACCCGAGGCGTACCGGCCTGTGGCTCGGCGTCGCCACCGGGCTGCAGTTGCTGATCTCCGAGGAGATCGTCGTGCTCGCCGCGGTCGTCGCCGCTGTCTCGGTCGTCATCCTCGCGGCGACCGACTGGCGCGCCGTTGCCGGACGCGTGCGCCATGCCGCGATCGGCCTGGGCGTCGCGGCACTGGCCACGGTCGTGATCGCCGGCGTCCCGCTCGGCTATCAGTTCTTCGGACCGCTGGCCCTCGCGCATGGCGTCCTGCCGACCGGTCAGCGACTGGACCTCGCCGGCCTCGTCCGTCCGGGGGTGTCGCAGTACTACGCCTCGGCAAGCGACATCGCGGCCTTCAGGGCGATGCCGGCGAACGGTGTCGAGAACACCGGCTACCTCGGGTGGGCCCTGATCGGCGTCACGCTCGCGATGTGCGTGGCGCTGATGATCCGCCGCGAACGGTTCGCCTTCTGGTGGCTCGGCACGGCGCTGGTCGCCGTCGCGCTGAGCCTCGGCACGCCGGTCGTCGCGAGTGGACGCACCCTCGGCACCGGGCCGTGGGAATGGGTGCGCCGGATCCCGATGTTCGACGGCGTCCTCGTCGTGAGGTTCACGCTGATCACGACGTTGCTGGTCGCGCTGATGCTGGCCTGGGGGTTGGCCAAGCTGACCGG
>WNGE01007323.1_pt1 | contig 12040 bp, 14 predicted proteins | sample 5400651 | NCBI WGS metagenome assembly WNGE01 (sample SAMN13153370, study PRJNA577476) | soil metagenome | isolation source: 60 cm soil or saprolite under grassland replicate 2 | place: USA:California | collected 2016-06-15 | reverse complement strand
GCTGGTGCGCCTACTTCCAGCACGGCGTTTCCTCGCAGACCTTCAGCTACCTCGACGCCTACACCTGGCGGCGGGTCATCTGTTGGCTGCGAAGGAAACACCCGCAGGCGAACTGGCGCTGGCTGCGACGCCGCTACCTCCCCGGCTGGCGGCCGACCGGCACCCGGCTCGCGCTCTACGACCCAAGGAGCGTGCGGATCATCCGCTACCGCTACCGTGGCGAGCGGATCGCGACGCCGTGGCAAACGAGCGAGACCGCCGCATGAATACCGGCATGCCCGCGGAGAGCCGGATGCGCGGCAACGCGCACGTCCGGTTCGGAGGGCGGCCCAGGGAAACGGAGCGGCCAAAAGGCCACCACCGCGCCCTGGGCCGACCCACCTGAGCGAGCGCGTCGCCCGGTCTCGCGAGCTGGTCGCACGCGGCTTCGCCGCGGCGGCGGTGGCGCGCGTGATGCAGATCACACGACAGGCGATCTACCGGAGGCCGACGCCGAGGAGCGCGCCGCAGCGACGGCCGGTCTCCGACCCGGTCGAGGCCGCGATCGTCGAGGAAGCGCTCGTGAACCAGACCGACGGCTACCGGATGGTCTGCGCCTTTTGTGCGGCGCAGGCTCGGCCGGCCGGTCAACCGCAAGCGGGTGCTGCGGGTGATGCGGGAGCGGAAGCTGATCCAGCGCCGGCGCCCGCTCGAGCGCAGGAAGCGGCCCGGCTTCTTCCGAGTCGAACGGCCGCGGCAGTTGTGGCAGCTCGACACGACGAGTGTGTGGGTCGCCGACCACGGCTGGTGTTACCTGAACGCGATCATCGACTGCTGCACCCGCGAGATCGTCGCCTGGCAGCTCAGCCTGCGCTGCCGCGCCGACGGGACGATCGCGGTTGTCGAGCGTGCGGTCGCGCTGCACGGGATCCAGCCCGGCGAGCTGACGCTCGGCTCCGACAACGGCTCGGCCTTCACTGCCCGCCGCTTCAAGGCATGCCTGGTCGAGCTCGGGATCAAGCATCGCCGCGGCGGTTATCGCGACCCCGAGTCGCAGGCCTTCATCGAAAGCTGGTTCGGGAAACTCAAAGAACGGGAGGTGTGGCTGAACGAGTACGAGACCCTCGACGACGCACGCCGCGGGATCGGCGGCTACGTCGACCGCTACCACCACCGCCCGCACAGCGGGCTCGACTACCGGACGCCGCTCGAGGTGCGAGAGACCTGGAAAGATCTACAAAACATCGCGGCCTAACCTGACAACGCCGGCGGGGAGCACGTCACGGGATCGTATCTGTGCACCCCACGCGCAAGTTCGCACTTGTTGTTGCGGCGGGACGCCAGCGACTGCCTTGATGGGCATCCTCATCCTCCGCCGCCGGCATCTCGAGCAAGTCCTCCGCGTGTACACCCTGAAGGGTTTCAAAACTCCCGTTCCACCTGCAAATCGGGATTTCTCGCAGCGCGAACTTAGTTTTGACACCCCACAGGCATGTGGAGGGCGGCGGTCTCGATCGGCCGGATGATCGCGGCGTTGTCGTCGTCTTCAACCGGAAGGGGTTGTCATGGCCATCGTTGGTGGGTTCGATCTTCACCGCCGCCAGATCACGTTCGAGTACGTAGATATCGCAAGCGGGGAGGTCAGTCGCGGTCGCAAGTGCTCCCGCCGATCGGGAGCACTTGCGGGCATGGTTACGACGGCTCGAGGGTCAGGAGGCGCCTTTGCGCGTGGGGTGCACAAATACGATTCCGCTGGAAATCGAACGGTGAAGGGTGTCAAAACTCCGATCCGACGTGCGGACGTGGGTTTTCGGCGGCCGTGGCCGGGGCATTCTGCGTACTTGCAGTCGGCTCCGGAGCGCGTGGGTGTTCGCTCGCGGCTAGGGCATCGCTGCCACGTCCTAATTATTAGTTTCACGCGCGCGCGCGACTACCACGAACCGCTGAACGGCGCAAGAACCGTCCAGCTCTGAGGGCTTCGCTGGTCCTGGGAGGATCGCTTGATGCTCCTCGCCTTCGCTTACCGTGCCTTTGCTGCTGTTCTGATGAAGGGTGCCAGAACTCAGATTCCGCGCTGCACCTGGGTTTGACACCCTTCGCTAACGCGAGATCACGTCGACACGCGCCTCACGGTGTCGCGCTCTCCAGGACTCCACGAGCCCCGCCAAAACCGCGCGGTCGTGCCGATCGCTGACACTGTTCAACAGCTGGGTCTCGACCGCATTACTGCCCTCCGTTAGCGCAAGGCATCCCGACCCGCGCAGGAACTCGAGCAGGTCGTCGCGCAGGGTCGGCGGATCGACCTTCAGGCGCATCGCCGTGGCGGCCTGTTGAGAGCGGTGATCCTGGCGCGCCCCTGCCCCCAAGAACCGCCGAAATTAACGCACCTCTCCATCCTGATCCAGACACCCTCCCCCACTCAGAACAGACACGAAACCCGCCGAGCAAACCCCCGACAGGCTCTCCCTCCCAAGCCTGACAGCTCCTCGGCCCGCACGTCCGCATCGGATCCTCCCTGCAAACAAACCGATTTGACCTGGCAGGCTGAGTTTGCGAACCCTACGGGATCCGGAGTCGGTCCGAATGGCCGCCTTCACAGCGGAGGATCAGACCGATCGTCGCGCGTTTCTCAACCGGATGTCGCGCCTGCGGGCCGACACAAGCGTCTCGTACCGAGTCATCGATGTCGACGGAGCAATCGCTGGAACGATCGCGTCCTTCCGAATCGACAATCAGCCTGAGGTGACGTACTGGGTAGACCGAACGCAATGGGGGAAAGGCATCGCGAGCGCAGCACTACACATTCTTCTTGCCGAGACTCCCGAACGTCCACTGTACGCCCGAGCGGCCTCGGACAACGTCGGTTCGCTTCGAGTACTAGAGAAAGCTGGGTTCCGACGCGTTGGCGTCAACCGCGACTTCGCACCCGGTCGCGGTGAGGAGATCGAGGAAACGATCCTGCGCCTCGACTGAGGTAGGAACGGAACTATGTGTTTGTCGTGGTAGGGCGTCGTGTCACCGCGCCCAGTGTACGGCGACGCTCTGACGTCATTCCGGAACACTGGCGCATGCGACTGTCGTGCCGCCTTCGCTGCCACCGACTCCCTCCCGGCCGTTCGCGCCTTTGGCAGGCTACGAACACTCACCCGTTAGGCAAGTCACAATCGCGAAGGCGAACCAGAGTGGGTAGACGAGCACAGCGGCTGCGAGGGCATACAACAACGACTTGAGCCCAGCGCGGAGAAAGATCAGTGACGCCGCGAGCGCAAGCACTCCAGCGAGCGCACCCCCGACCAGCAACTCAGCTTTGGCGTCTCCACCGCCGGTGTCGGATTGGGACATGATCAGCCCCAGAAAGACCGCCTCGCCAACGATCGCGGGCACGAAGATGACGAGCACTGCTCCCCAGAACCGCACGGGACCGATCGGCTCGGCCGCGATAACTCATCTCCTCGCTAGGTTGTGCATTTGCACATAGCGTACTTGCTATTGGCACGTGGTCAACCCTCGTACGAGTGACACGGCCAGCCGGCACCTAGCATTTAGTGCATGTGGGATTTCATCGCCAACGAAGTCGGCGCTGGCTGCTTCCATGGTTCGGAGTCAAGAAGGGTTCCGAGCGAGAGCGCCAGAAGCGAGGGCGAAAGAACCGGAGGGCTCGCTTTGGTCGTCGCCGTCGCCGGTAACGCCTCCGGGGACACTCCCGCACACTGGCCCAAGCGACGGGTCGGCTGTTTGCCACGGAGGAGTCGTAGGATCGTTTGATGCAGGCGCCGGGCGACTGTGTCTTTTGCCGTCTAATCGCTGGCGAGATCGAGGCGAGCGTCGTTCACGAAGACCCACGAACCGTGGCGTTCATGGACATTCAGCCACTTACGCCCGGCCACGTCCTCGTCGCGCCCCGCTGCCACGCCCGCTTCCTGGCGGATCTTGATCCAGACGACGGAGCCCAGATGATCCGGGTTGCGCAGCTTGCTACAGCAGCACTCCGGCATTCGGGTTTGCGGTGCGAAGGAGTCAACCTATTCCTGGCGGACGGGGAAGCAGCGGGACAAGACGTATTCCACGTCCACATGCATGTTTTTCCGCGGTTCAACGGTGACGGCTTCGGCTTGCGGTTGCCGCCCGACTGTCAGGTGCAGTCTCGCAATGAACTGGATGTCACGGCATCGGCGTTGCGGCAAGCCTGGCCTGTCGGGTGACTGTGAAGGCAGCCATGTGCGCGGCAACCGGATCCGCCCACTGCTCGAATAGCACCGCCAGATCCTCGTCCCGCACCTCCCGCAACGCGCACTGCATCAGACGAATCCTCACCGATCTCGGCGGATGGCGACGAGGTGTCGAGCTAGAGCCGTATCTCGATGCGAGATGTAAATCCACGGATCGACCGTCGCTCTCCAGTCCTGACTGCGAGCGCGAGCCGCAAAGGCGCGGATGCTGATGATCTGGAGCGTTCCCTCGACGCGGGCGTCGCTCTCGGCCTCGCCGGCGTCGGCCGGAAACGCTGGGATCGAAACGGACTCTGTCACTCGGTCTGCACTTGACGTGCATTTGCCGTTCGCATCAAGCGCACAGCGAGGAAGACAAGCCACGCGAACCACGTCAAGGTCATGGCGCGGGTTGACGCACCATTGCCGAGGACAGAGAAGAGCACGCCGGACACGATCGACGCGGGCACAGCCAGCAGCGACGGCAGCCACGCGCCGCGCCATTCGGGAATCCGGCGGTACGCGAACGCCAGGATGAGCGGCGCTGCGATTGTCGCCGCGACGGTAAAGCGATTGTTCATCTTGTGCGCCGAGGAGTGCCACGACTCGTTCGTGCAACCAGGGTCGATCCCTCAGCAGTCCAGCCGGAATATGCCTTCGAGGAACGTGTCGGGTACGTAAACCCGTCGTGACTGGCATCAGGCCCCTGCTGCCCGGTGCGACGGGCCGTAGAGTCGCGCTTCTCGTTTGCGATCTTGGTGGAGGGCGCCTCGTGTTGATCTCGCTGGTGTATCTGCTGTTTCGGCGTGCGCTCGCGGTGGGGCGCTGCGGCTGCGTTCGCGTGAGTTCAAGGAGCTTGAGATCGTCGTGCTCCGTCACGAGCTGGCGGTTCTGCGCCGGCAGGTCGCACGGCCGCGGCTGGAGGAGTCCGACCGGGTGTTCCTGGCCGCGGCTAGCCGGCTGCTGGGCAGGACGAGCCGGCCGTCGTTCTTCGTTCGCCCGGACACGCTGCTTGGTTGGCATCGCCAGCTTGTGCGGAAACGGTGGACGTACGCGGGGCGGCGGCCGGGCCGGCCGGCGGTCTCGGAGGAGATTCGTGAGCTGGTGCTGCGGCTTGCGCGTGAGAATCCGCGGTGGGGCTATCAGCGGATCGTCGGCGAGCTTGCCGGTGTCGGTGTTCGCGTTTCGGCGACGAGCGTCGCCAAGATCCTGCGGCAGGCCGGCGTGCCACCCGCCGGCGCACGCGTCCAGCTCAGTTGGCGCGTGTTCATCCGTGCGCACGCCGCGTCGATGATTGCTTGCGACTTTTTCACGGTCGAGACGTTCTGGCTCGGCCGGATCTACGTGCTCTTCTTTCTCGAGCTTGGCACGCGCCGCGTCCACCTCGCCGGCTGCGCTGCGAACCCAGATGGCGGTTGGGCCGTCCAGCAGGCGCGGCAGTTTGCCTGGTCGCTCTGCGAGCGACCGACGCCGGCGCGGTTCCTGATCCACGACCGCGACAGCAAGTTCAGCCGCGCCTTCGACACCGTCTTCAAGGGCGAAGGCGTCGAGATCATCCGCACTCCGTTCCGGGCGCCGCAGGCGAATGCGTTCGCCGAGCGCTGGGTCGGCACCGTCCGCCGGGACTGCCTCGACTGGCTCCTGATCGTCAGCCGCGCGCAGCTCGAGCGCGTCTTGCGCATCTACGTCGACCACTACAACACGCACAGGCCACACCGAGCACTTGAGCTGACGCCACCGATGCCAGGATGCCGCCTACATCTCGTCGGCTCCCAGCCAGCACCTCAGATCGAGCGACACGACCGACTCGGTGGATTGATCCACGAATACGCCCGAGCAGCATGACCGATGAATTTGTGTACCCGACAGGGCACCGTCGCCGCCGCCGAACAGGTAGACCGAACCCTGTGGGGTGTCAGAACTCGCGTCCTGTCTGCAAATCCGATCTTCGCGTGACGCGAATCGAATTTTGACACCCTTCAGGCATCTAGCGCCAGTTCGCGCTGGGTTCTAACCTGTCCCCGGGGGGCATCCGCAACGTGGGCAGCATGAGGGGGCCCCGACGTGAAACGACTGAGGATTCACCCGTTGTTCCTGTCCTTTGCGACCGGGAGCCTGTGCCTCGTGGTCTTCCTCCAGCCTGGCACTTTTGGTTCGGCCTCCGGCGTGCGAACCGGCGGGATCTTCCGCATCAGCCTCGCTCCCCAAGCCGGGCTCGACAACATCGACTCCGCCCTCTCCTTCACGGCGCCCGGCTGGGCGCTCATCGACACGACCTGCGCGCGGCTGATGACCTATCCGGACAGGCCCCCGCCGGCGGGGTTCCGCGTCGTTCCGGAGGTGGCGGCCCGCTTCCCGAAGATCTCGCGCGACCTCAAGTCGTTCACGTTCACGCTGCGCCGCGGCTTTCGCTTCAGCGACGGGGCCCCAGTCCGCGCGAGCGCTTTCGCGCGGGCGATCAATCGGATGCTCGCACCCTCGATGAAGTCGCCCGGTGCGCTGTTCACGCGCGACATCGTCGGCGCAGCCGACGTGCTGTCCGGCAGGCGAGAGGCAGCAACTGGCGTGATAGCTCGCGGGAACACGCTCGTCGTCCGCTTCACGCGCCCCGCCCCGGGCTTCCCCACCTTGACGACCTTGCCGTTTTTCTGCGCGGTCCCGCCGACACTGCCGATCGACCCCGAGGGAGTCGGCGTCTTTCCGACTGCCGGTCCCTACCACGTCACCGATTACCGTCCGGGGGAGCGCCTCGTGCTCCGGCGGAATCCGTTCTACCGCGGCAAGCGCCCCCACCACGTCGACGGCTTCGACGTCGACCTTGGGGCACCGTCGCCCTCGGAGGAGATCCGGCGCATCGAGCAGGGCGAGGCCGACTGGGGCTACAACCTCGCGGGCGTGTTCCTCGACCCGGCGCTCGGGCTCGAGCAGAAGTACGGGATCAATCGCTCGCAGTTCTTCCTCAAGCCCGGGCTCACCCTGAGAATGTTTGCCTTCAATTCGTCCCGGCCGCTGTTTAGGAACAACCCGAGGCTGCGGAGGGCGGTCAACTTCGCGCTCGATCGGCGGGCGTTGCAGACGACCGCCGGTGGTCCGCTCGCCGGCCGTGTCACCGACCAGTACCTTCCGCCCCTCGTGCCGGGGTTCAGGAACGCCCGCATCTATCCACTCGGGCGCGCTGATGCCCACAAAGCAAAGGAGCTCGCGCACGGGAGCCTGCGCGGCGGCAAAGCCGTCCTTTACACGAGCAACATCCCACTCGCGATCGCGGCCGCGCAGCTCGCGAAGCAGCAGCTCGACGAGATCGGGCTCGGGGTGGAGATCAAGCCGATTCCGTTCCACGCTGCGAGCGCGGCCTACCTCGACCTGCTGGCCGCCCACAGCGAGCCGTGGGACATGGCGCTCGTGCTCTGGACTCCGAATCTCCCCGATCCGGAGGCGTTCATCAACCTGCTGCTCGACACGCATCACATCGGCGCTACGAATCTCTCCCGCTTCAGCTCGACCGGGTACGACCGGGAGATGCGGCGAGCGGAGCGCCTTCCGCAAGCACGTGCGCGAAACCGGGCGTACGGCGTGCTCGACGTTCGGCTGGCCCGCGATGCCGCACCGCTCGCCGCGCTCAGCATCGTCAATGAGGCAACGTTCGTCTCCAAGCGGGCCGGTTGCGTCGTCCTACGGCCCGGGCTCGACCTCACGGCCGTCTGCCTCAAGTAGCGCCCGCTACGGCGCCTGCACGGCGATCCAGACCAAGCCCTCCGCGACGACGATTCCCGACGGGGCGTTGCCGACCTCGATCGTCTGCACCACCTTGTTCGTCGCCGGATCGATGCGCGAGATCGTGCCGGCGGCCCTGTTTGCTACCCAGACTGCGCCTTCGCCGACCGCCACGGCCGTGGGTCCGTCCCCGACAGGGATCGCGAGCGTCGATCGCGCTCCAGCAGGGTCGATCCTGGTGACGGAGTCGTCACCGGTGTTCACGACCCACACCGCTCCCTCCCCGACGTCCATCCCCCTCGGTGCGCGCCCGACGTTGTATTCGGCGAGCGGGCCTTCCTCGAACGTGATCGGATTGAAGCGCTGCACTGTCGAGTCTCCCGAGTTGGAAACCCACACCGACCCAAAGCCCACGGCGAGCCCGGCCGGTCCTTGACCGACCAACCTCGATCCCGACAGTCGCCCAGCGGGGTCGATCCGAGCAAGCATCGAGTTCCCGAAGACGGCCCAAACCCAGCCTCCGCCGACGTCGATGCTCCCGTTCGGAAAGTAGAGCGCCCGGCCGGCGAGATCGATCGTCCTCGTCACGCGGTCGAAGTGCGGATCGACGCGCGAGAGCTGCCCACTTCGGCCGTGGGCGATCCACACCGCACCGAGGCCGACGGCGATCCCGGTGGGAGTCGCCGGAAGCGGGATCGTCTTGACGATCTGCCTCGTGTCGGAATTGATCCGCCACAACGCCTTGCCGTCGACGTTGCCGACCCAGATCGACGCCCCCTGGGCCAACGGGCCCGGTCGCGGTCCGACCGGGATCGCGTCCACGACCTTGTTCGTCTTCGGGTCGATCACGCCGACTGAGTTCGGTGGCGCGGTGATGGGCACTGGACCGTCGCGGAGGAGGAGGACCGCGGTTGCCGCAGCGGCGACGCCGACGACAGCAACCAGTAGTGCGGTGAACCGGCCTCGCAGGCGTCGGGCCCGAAATGCGCGCGGAGATTTGTCCCGTGGTGGGGGAGGCTTTTGCGGCTCGGTTGGCGAGGGCGGAGCCGGAACGACCCCGCCGTCGACGGAGAGCGACTCGTCCTGTCGCAGAATTGCGGCTTCGAGGTCGCGGAGCTCCTGACTCGGCTGCAGGCCTAGCTCGTCGCTCAGCGTCCGGCGCACGGCTTGGTAGGCGTGCAGCGCCTCCGCCTGCCTCCCTGAGCGGTAGAGAGCGAGCATGAGCTGGGCATGCAGGCGTTCCTGATAGGGGTTGGCGGCCACCAGCGACTCGAGCTCGCCGATGAGCTGGGCGTGGCGGCCGAGCTCGAGTTCGGCGTCGATTCGCTCGATCTGGGTTGCTAGACGCAGCTCGCTGAGACGGCCGACCGTGTGTCGCGCGGCGCCCTCGAGGGCGACGTCCGCGAGCGGCGGCCCGCGCCAGAGGGACAGCGCCTGCCTGCGTAGCGCGACAGCGTCGGCGAGCTCGGCGCCTCGGGCGTCGTTGGTCAGGCGCTCGAACTCGAGCAGATCGAGCGCACGTGGGTCGAGGCGCAGCTTGTATCCCGGTGCCTGTGTCACCAGCGCATCCGCGCCTAGCTGCTTGCGCAACGCGTGCACGTATCCCTGCACGAGCTTCTCGGCGGTGGCCGGCGGCCGCTCGCCCCAGAGCTCGTCGACCAGGCGCGTGGTCGAGACTACCTCGTTCGCGTGCAGGAGCAGCACGCCGAGTAGTGCGCGCTGCTTCGCGCCCAGCAGCACCGTGCGCTGATCATCGAGCACTTCGAGCGGACCGAGGATCCGGAACTCCATGCACGGCCTTTCCGAGAGGACCCGCTCGACCGTAGCACCGCCCTCAACCGATTCTCCACCGCGGCTCAAACGGGGCTCAACCGGCGACGCGGAGCCTGGGAGCAGAACGAGCGAACGGAAGGCGGAGACTCATGTTCAAGATCCTCGTCGTGCTCGCGACCGCCGCGTTGGCGGTCGGCGCCGCGGCGGCGCTCCCAGCCCCCGTGTCGGCGGACTTGTCTCCGGCGCAGCCGGAGGCGCTCGCGCATGCGCGAGAGATCCGCGCCGAAGTCGACGCCCGCTACCGGAGGCCGCACGGGCCCAGGCTGGCGGTCACGGAGGCCTCGAGCACGGGTGTCGTCGACTCGTTCACGCTCTTCGGCAACGCGCTGGAGGAGCCGCGCGTGGTGCCGGCCGATAACGGGATCTACTACGCGATCTGTCCCGTAGGCGCGACCTGCCCCTATCCGGGTCGCGCCGCCAGGCCGGCAACGGCATTCCTCCCGCGGCGCGAGGCGCTCGAGCTTGCGCTCCGCACGTTCCTCGAGACATCGGCGACCGTCGTCGTCGTCTCGCTGCCAACACCACGATTCGTCCTGCTCATCCTCGAGCGTGACAAGCTGATGGCGGACGTCGACACACCGGCGCTGCGCGACGCGCTCTCCGGCGATCCCGCCGCCGCCGACCCGCCGCTTCGACGAGTCGTCGATCAGCTGACGCTGCCGCATCTCTTCCTGGCGTGGGCGCTCGCCCCGGTCTCCGACACACGCGAGACGCTCGTCGCCTCCTGCCTCTTCCCATGACCCGCATCCGACCCCGGTCTCCGGCGGCACGACTTGCAAGAGGAGGTAAGAAACGATGAAGAACTCGATTCGACTGTCACTCCTGGTCATGGCGCTGATCGCCCTCGCGAGCGGCCTCGCGCTAAGTGCGGCGGCGGGTCGGCCGAACCACGCGAATCGGCTGGAGGCGAGCTTCGCCGAGAGCCCGGAGTCGATCACCAACCGGATCGCCGATCTCGGGATCTTTCAGCTCATCAATACAGGCACCGGGACGTTGGAGGGATTCGGCTCCGCGACGGTTGTCGTCGGGATCACGCAGGATCGCTCGGTCACTCCCTGCGGGCCGGGCAGCTGGACGAACGCCGCAACGCGACGCATCGTCGTCGACGGCGGCGTGCTCGTCCTCCGCGAGGTGGGCGTCAGATGTCCGACCGCGTCGGGCCCCGACATCACGGGCAGCTACGAGGTCGATGGGCTCTCGAGCACGGGGATCTTCGCGGGAGCACGCGGTTCCGGCGACGACACGATTGACACTGTCACCCACACGTCCACGATCTCCGGGAAGCTGAAGCTCGCCGGATCGAACGACGGCTAACGCTAGCGGATGGCGCCGCTCGTTCACGCCCGTCGACGCCTTGCGGCCGTTGCGGCACCGATCGGCCGCATCGGCCGCCGCGTCCTGCGCACCGGTCCGCTCGCTGTTACCGCCGCGGTAACGACCGTCGCGGCCTTGGCCTTCACCTCGGCAGCAGTAGCGCACGAGACTCCCGCGCAGCTGAACGAGGTCGCCCGCTTCTACTCACTTGGAGTCGGCGAGGTGCGCTGCCCCTCGCAGCCGGAATGGAACAGCGATTCCAACCGCGCCTCCTTCGCCTGGGGCTACACCAACATCACCAGGAACTACAGCGTCCTGCCGCCCTTGATCTGCGAAGGAGCAACAAACGTCGGCAGCAGATCGGTAGCAGCGTGGCAACAGGCCGCCGGCGTCTGGATGCTCGTCCACGAAGCGTTCCACCTACGCCACTGGCGCTTCCGCCGCAACGAGGCCAAGGTCCTCTGCCAGACCATCGTCTACTTCACCGACGCCGCCGCTCGACTGGGCGCCTCCGAGGCACAGGCACAGCTGCTCTACCCCTACGCGCTCGCGCTCCACGACCTCGAGCTCGACCTCTATCCATGGCATCGCGACCCGAACTGCATCGTGCCGCCGTGGATACTCCCCTCGGCTCCGTAGTCCCGTGCATCGACCGTGTATCGGCTAAGAACCGCTTCGAACAGGTGGCTGAGCGAAACAGCAAAATTCCGCAAAGGACGGCAATTGCTTTCGCCTAAATCGCACCCAGGAGGTCGCCGGTTCGAGCGCGGCCAGCTCCACTGAACTTGGCGGTGCGCTGAGTGATTGTGCAGAGCTCGCCGCCGATCGTGGACCTTTGCCGAGGCGCCGAAAGAAGACGAGCTAGCGAGTTCGCTTGCGCGCGACGACCTGGAAGAGGTGCCAGTGCTTGGGGTCGCCGACTGCTGTCTCGCCGTCCTCCTCGACCTCTTCGAAGTGCTCGACCTCGAGCCCTCGCAGCAACTCCTCGGCAT
>WNGE01010287.1_pt1 | contig 12042 bp, 10 predicted proteins | sample 5400651 | NCBI WGS metagenome assembly WNGE01 (sample SAMN13153370, study PRJNA577476) | soil metagenome | isolation source: 60 cm soil or saprolite under grassland replicate 2 | place: USA:California | collected 2016-06-15 | reverse complement strand
ACAGGGGAACGCAGCAGGCAACTGTATCAGCGATATAAATATACCATAACGTCTCATTATGATGCAACATTTGCCATCAAAGTCATATAAAATGGTATAGATATAGCTTCGACAAGGTGCGGAAAATCGTTCGCTCAACTCTGGCTCCCGGGTGGATACAAACTATACCATAGTATATCACAAAGCGGAACCTTGCCTGGATCATAGTCAGGGGTATTTAAAAGTTGCCCGCGTGTATCCGTAGAGGCATGCCTTGCGTGTGCCGCGTGGCCCAAGTATGTGCCGCGTGGCTTAAGCGTATTACTCCCCACGCACTCGGCATACGCAAGGCATGCCACTACGAGACGTTTGAAGCGCCCTGGATCATGGTAAAGTAAAAAAGATCGTTCGATAGATTGCCTCAACCTCGTTGATGAGAGGCGTCAAAAGTTTCCTCAAATGTGGTAGTATGGCACTAACGTACAGGTTAATACAGATTATTAACCTGCAAAGTGATGCAGTAAGGGGGCATATCTACCATGTATATTTATTATGTCCTACGTGGTACTCAGGGTGAAAAGACGGTCGAACGCGAGGGAGATCTAAGCGAAGAGTTGTATCCTGACCTGGACCTGGGGAATGGTCCCGTCATTATTACCCATCTCGTGCAGCAGATACGAGGAGAAGGCACCCCAGGCGAATGGACCGAATGTGAGCTGACGGACGATTTCTTCAATCGCGAAGATAGTTATATCAACTTCAATGGTCGCTGGATAAGGCGTTCGGATGCTCCCTGGCGTAAAGATAGGAACAACTGACTCGCTCACACGTTCCACAATATAGAAAATAGCAATTGTATTCTAGACTATAGGAATTTTTCATGCCTGTACTTGCGGGATGGCTCACTGGTGAACAGGTGCCACAGGAATTTATTGAGCAGACACTTACGGCAATGGGTGATGTGCTTGGGCGCTATGGTGGGCAGCCTGCGCGTACAGTACAGCCTGGGGCAGGATTAATTGCGTTCTCGGATGCAGGTTATGCGATGCAGCGCAACGATGATCCGCCTGTACTCGACTGGGTTCCTGATCGCCGGACCCTTGTTTATCGACGCCCTCTCTCAGGAGCGCACGCGCTCTATTATATTGAGGACTGGCCCGCGCAGGGTAATCTGCTCTTTGCCAGTGAGATTAAGGCACTGCTGGCGGTCGGGGTGCCACGACGACTTCACGTTGCCGCCCTCGACGCTTTGTTGCGCTATGACTTTATTCCAGCGCCCTGGACGGCTTTCAAAGATATTCGTGTGGTACCAGCGGGCTCCATCCTACGCTGGCAACGAGCTAAAACGGTTGTTAATGCATCTACCGATTACCGCCTTGATGTGCCGCTTGCGCAAAACGACATACGTGACCAGCTTCACACGCTTCTCAGTGAGGCAAGCGCGGGCATGCTTCCTCCTCATGAGCAACTCGTTGCACTGACAGGTGGAGACAATTTCTCTGCGCTATCAGTCCTGCTAGCAGCTCAACAGACAACAACGCCATTTACGATTGCAGCTCTTGGCTATAGCAAAAAGACAAGATCAAAAGCCTGGAAGAATGCCGAACGTGTCGCAACGACATGTCAGCGTCCATTTTTGGAGATTATAGGCCTCGATCAGCCGGAGTTCTGGGCTGCAACGCTCGCGGGTCTGGAGGCTCCGAGCGTTGATACGAGGCCACTGGCATTGCATCAACTATTGCATACTGTAGCAGTCGAGACAGAAGCGCGTATAGCTATCAGTGGCCTGGGAGCCCACATCCTGACAGGCACAATGCTTGCTTCACCCGTAGAACCGCCAACCGCAGATACGGAGCAACCAGGCGTGTTGAGCAGGTATAGTAGTGCGCTTTCAGGTCGAACAGATAAACGACCAGCGCAAATCTGGTCACACGATGTAGCAGAGGCACTACAGAAAGAGGAAGCCTGGGAGGAAACATTGCATGCTCGTAAGCTGGCGCGGCGTGCAGAACAATTTGCAGACAAAAAGCAAGGATGCTATTATCTTGATCTCCACCTGCGCTTACCCGATCTTATTGTGAATACGGTACAGCAACTGGCAACACAGGAACGTATGGTTGTACGCTCCCCTTATCTCAATACACACGTAATGGATATGCTGACACAACTCCCCTCGACATTGGATGATGGTACATCGAAGGATACGCTTCTGGCACAACTGGCGCAACAATATATGCCAGATAGTATGAAAAGTAGTGCGACATTACCACTGGTCGCGCCTACAACCTCGCTGCTGAACATTGAGGATTCTGATTTGCTGCAACAGACCCTTTCGCCTGAAGCCTGAAAGCAACTGGAATCTTCGATCCGCAGTTTATCAAAGAGTTGCTGAAGCAACAAAGAAAAGATGCGTTTACACGAGAATTACTGCTGGTATTTACGACGCAGTTGCTAAGTCAGTTGTTTGGATTGGAGCTGTAATCGGACTTATATTACTTACCTTCTAGATCGAAAAGTTTACGAAACCAGGCTATAAGCTGCTGAGCGTGTACAGCGTTGACATCAACATATTTCTTAGTAATAGCCTGACCCATTGGCCGACCTGGTTCTTCCTGCCAGGCTAACCATGTGTGAAGGCAGGCCTTACTTTTGTAAGATGGACGGAAATTACATTTGGTACTTATAACTTTTTGCACAACGTCAACTGCTAGAGGCCAAAGCTCATCTTTTTGAGGTCCCAGAAAACCAATAAAGTCTTCTATCATACCAGGAAGTTTGTTATCGGGCATAATCCAGATACCAATTACAGGCGAGCCTCCTTGCTTTAAAATAGTACCCTCTGGTGAGGGAACAGTTGGTATAGCACTATACCCAGAAGCACTTAAAATACCTTGTAGTTTCTGCCAGATACTATCGAGTTTATCGTCAGCATCCACTACAACACCATATCTATTATCCACTACATCTCCTTTAAGCTCCACCTTGAGCGCTTTTAAAAGATCAGGAAGCCCGTTATGCTCTTTGATTTCAAAAAATTCGTCGTTAGCAATAAACCGTCCGAGCTTAGATTTAGATTTAGAAGTCACTAAATAGGAATTTAATAGACTATACATGATACCTTCATCGTCTTTTCCTTCAACCCAGAGATAATTTTTCCTTTTACTCTTACTTAGCACACCATCAACCATAACTATCTAACCTCTATCTGCTCCCGAGTCGCTACTTTTAATTCTTCTTCATTATATACAGTGGCACTTATCTCTCCCATCCTACTCTGCAAACGAATCAGTAATCCTTCTTGATCATCTTCCTGCGCAGCTTCCTGAAACGCTTTAATACAATCCCAACTATGAGTAGTTGCGAAAACCTGCACATTGAGACGATGGGCAAGCCTAAAAACAAGACGCCAGAGATCTGGCTGTATCAAGTAATGAAGACCATTTTCTATCTCATCTACGAGAAGTATGCCATCTCTAGAATTTACTAAAGCTAAGGTAATACTCAACACACGCTGCATACCATCTCCTAAGTGACCTAGCGGCAAACGTTCATCAATACCCGCAATTTTCACTACAGGAACACGTTCTCTCTTGGAAAATCGCACATCATCAACAAGAGTAAAACCCTCAACACCAGGAGCGACGATACGTAGAGCTTCAAGAACTTCTTTATCTAATTCCGTTAAAGCAATATTATCCCACAGTTCACCAATCCTAACTTTACTTAAAAAGTTTGTTTTAGCGTAAACACTATTGATTTCTTTGAGCTCCGATCTCAATAGCCTTGTGGTTTGCGAATTTGGATTAAGCTGGTAGTTAACAGCAGCTTGACTGCCTAGCTGAATAGTAAAACGAGGGGAGGGATTATCAGCCCCTGCATACTCATCAACCTCAAGCAACACTCTCCTCGCAATTCCTTGTTCGTCACTCTGCAACAAATACCATTTAACCGCGATTGACAATATACCTTCTGGCGAATTAATAGGTCCAATTTGAATAGGTTCAGCAAAGGTTCTAACATCGTTACGCCCATAAAACAAATATTTAAGCGGCAAAAGTAAGTCTTCATACTCGGAATCCATATAACGATTAAGGCGAACTAATTTGCTCTCATCGCGGGATTTCAAGAATTCAAATATTAGTGTGGGATCAGCTCTCTTTGCATAAAGTTGTAGAGCCTCTAACAGACTAGATTTACCAACATTATTTTTTCCTACAATCAGGTTGACACGGCCTAACCTCTCAATTTGTAAATGGCGGAAGCCACGAAAACCACGGACTTCAAGTGAGTCTAATATGAGACCACTCATAGCAAGTCCTCCCTCTTCATATATGTATAGAACCATCGATAAACCATTAAAAGCAATCATAATAAAGCTAGAGTCATTATAACATGTTTGTATTTTAGCTCAATAGAAGATACTTTCTTTTTCTTTCAAGTACAAAAATCGCCTGGAGTTCGTTGCTCCAGGCACACAAGCATAACTGGCTAAACCTACCCCTGCGAGATGCTCTGCGCCTCGTATTGATTGCGTAGCACTTTCTTGTCAAATTTGCCGACGCTGGTCTTAGGGATGGCATCAATAAAGACGACACCATCTGGCACCCACCATTTGGCGATCAGGGGACGCAGGTAATCGAGGATCTCTTCACCGGTGAGCTTGCCGACGAAATCGGGTTTGGGTACGACGTAAGCGAGGGGGCGTTCAGACCAGGTGGGATGAGGAATGGCGATAACACACGCTTCCAGGACTTTAGGATGGCCCATGATCAGTCCTTCAATCTCGACGGAGGAGATCCATTCACCACCTGATTTGACCAGATCTTTCGTACGGTCAACGAGCTGGATCGTGCCTTCGCTATCAACAACGGCAACATCACCGGTACGCAGCCAGCCATTGGCAAATTTCGCGTCAGATTCGGAGTCGTTGTAATAGGCACGCGCGATCCAGGGTCCACGCACCTGCAGTTCGCCAAAGCTCTGGTTGTCCCAGGGAACTTCCTGCCCGGTTTCGATATCTACGACACGGAAGTCAACGCAGGTCAACATCGTACCTTGCCTGCCTCTAATAGTGAATTGTTCATCCAACGGCAGAGCCTGCTGATAGCTACGGAGCCTGCTGAAGGAAGCCACCGGAGATGTTTCGGTCATACCCCAGGCCTGGATGATAGTAATATTTTTGCGGTAGAGCCCTTCGATCAGAGCGCGAGGGACAGCAGAGCCGCCACAGAAAATGGCCCGCAGAGCGGAGAAATCAAACTGTTCTCTATCAAGCAAATGCAGCAGGCCAATCCAGATTGTGGGCACTCCGCACGCGACCGTAACACGCTCCTTTTCCATCAATGAGGCGATACGCAACGGGTCCATGAAACGACCGGGCAGCACCATCTTCGAACCCATCATAACCGCTGCATGTGGGAAACCCCAGGCATTGGCGTGGAACATGGGCACAATAGGAAGTGTGGCATCGACCTCGGAGAGAGCTGCACCGTCGGCAAGTCCTATGCCCATTGAGTGCAGAAAAGTAGAACGATGACTGTAAACAACGCCTTTGGGATTGCCGGTCGTGCCGGAAGTGTAGCACATGGCAGCCGCCGCATTTTCATCCAGCTCAGGCCATTCATAAGAGGTGGGCTGATCTGCAATAAAGGCTTCATAGTCGACGGAAGGTTGCAGTTTACCACTGGCATAAGGCGCTTCGCCCATAATCACGAAGAGTTTGACGGTCGGGATCTGATCAGTAACTTTCTCCAGCACCGGCACCAGGTCGCCATCCACAAAGATAACCTTGTCCCCGGCGTCGTTGATGATATAGACAAGTTGCTCGGCAAAGAGGCGGATGTTGAGCGTGTGGAGTACAGCACCCATGCAGGGAGCCGCAAAATAGAGCTCTAAATGGCGATAGGTATTCCAACCAAAGGTGGCGACACGATCACCATCCTCTATTCCAAATCGGCGTAGAGCATGTGCGAGTTGTTGTACACGTTTGCCCCAATCACCATATGTATAGCGATGCGGCTCGCCCTCAGTCAGCGTTACGACTTCTTTACGCGGGAAAAGACGTGTAGCACGGCTAAAAGCGTGCTGTAATGTAAGGGGATAGTTCATCATTAAACTTTGCATAATGACCTCCTCGGTGAAGCTATGTACACAAAAACACTCTGGTGACGGGATATTAAGCAATCTTATCAGCCATTATACATTACCTCCAGCTTAACCCATCAGAGAATACATCTTCGACCTGTGACAACGCTTGCTTGACATGTGAAATGTTATTGTTTAATATTGTGCAGTATGTAAAATAGTATTCACTTTAAGGGGCGAGCATCTTTCACAGAGCACTCCCCATACTCATAATGTACAGTACATTATGATTCCACCTACCGAAAGCGAGTATCCATGTTTAAAATTCAAAAGTTCGACTTTTTAGTCTCTACTTATATTTTTTGCATTGCGGTTTCAGAACTTATGGGAGGTAAAACGTTTCAAATATTGAATATAGGAATTTTTCATCTCAACGCCAGTGTTGCCATTTTCGTTATTCCTATTTTATTCACGATCAACGATACTATTACAGAAGTTTATGGTAAAGCGAGAGCACAGAGTGTGATTCGATCTGGTCTGGTGGTTATCTTTTTTCTTCTTTTATTCTCCCTGCTAGCTACCGTCTTACCTCCTTCAAAACAATTCGCCCCTGCCGAGAAAGCATATGATGCCGTCTTTAGCGTATCTGCTCGCATTGCACTGGCAAGTTTACTTTCATTCACTATATCCGAATTTGCAGACGTATTTATCTTTATGAAAATAAGACAAAAGCTAGGCACACAGAGTCTGTGGTTCCGCACTAACGTTTCAAATATTGTATCTCAATTTCTTGATACTTCACTTTTCATTACTCTGGCATTTTACGCATTTGATAAATCACCAGCTACAAACATTCCGTTCTTACTCAGCCTCATTATTCCCTACTGGCTCCTCAGGTGTTTTATGTCAGTCATAGAAACTCCGCTGGTGTATATTGGTGTACGGTGGCTGAAAAACAAGACAACAGATGTCATGTACTCAGATTAAGGAGAAATTTCGTCTCATGTTATATAAGGATCTTCAATTTCTCCCACCTCATGAACGCCCTTTTTTTTATACAAACTTTGTCTCAACAATTGATGGCAAAGTCATGGTGCTGACCTCCTCAGAGAGCTACTGGCCTATCGGAAGCCCTAGAGATTATGAAGTTCTTGTTGAGTTGCGAGCCTGCGCAGATTTGTTAATTCATGGAAAAAATACTGCTTTATGGTATAGAGCACTCAATAGTCTGGAAAAAGAAAGCTTTAAAAATGCGAGGAAACTACAAGGAAAGGCTCCTGACTTACCATATTTAGTCATCAGCAATACACCCGACGACCGACTTATTCGTTATCTAGATAGCAAAGATAAACAAAAACCTTTCCTGGTAACCTCAGAAAATGCATACGTATCAGATGAACTTGCTCAAATAGTACAACTGATAAGATGCGGCGAAAATAAAGTTGATCTACAGGGACTCGTTTCCCTTTTACAGGAAAGAGGTTTTAAAAATGTTCTTGTCGAAGGTGGTCCTACTGTGCTAGGAGCTTTCTTCGCTCACGATTTTATTGATGAGATCTTTTTAACCATTGCACCTAAAATTTTCGGTAATAGCAGAAATGCAGCATTGACAATGGTGGAAGGCTATCTGTTTCCACCAGATAAAATCAAAAAATGCGAATTGCTTTCAGTCAAGCAAGTTGGGAACGAACTCTTCTTGCATTACAAGGTTTTAAGATAGCCGCGAGGCTTAGTTTTCGGAAAGGGAGGGGATGGCATTATGAAAATTACAGCGATAAAAACAGAGAAAATAGTATATCCTGCATCAACTTTGTTTACTATACTGGACAAGTATATCTCTTCTCTTGCAGAGGGATCAATCATCGCGCTCTCATCAAAAATAGTTGCTATATGTGAAGGAAGAGTGGCACGAATAGATGACGCTGACAAAGCAACATTGATAAGACAGGAGGCCGAATACCTGCTGCCTTCCCAGAGAAATAAATACAATGTAACGATCACGATCAAAAACAATATCCTTATTCCCACGGCGGGAATTGATGAGTCAAATGGTAACGGATACTATATACTCTGGCCCTCAAATCCTCAAAGGACGGCAAACGAGGTCAGAGAGTATCTCTGCAATCGATTTTCGCTACAAGATGTGGGAGTCCTGATTACAGATAGTAAAACGACGCCATTGCGTTGGGGAACAACAGGGATCGCCATTAGCCATAGTGGATTTGCAGCTCTCAACAATTATATCGGCAAACAAGACATATTTGGGCATATACTGAAAGTTACCAAGTCAAACATCATGGACGCCCTCGCTATTGCAGCGGTATTAGTAATGGGAGAAGGAAACGAGCAAACCCCAATCGCTATTATTGATGATGTCCCATTTGTGCAGTTTCAACAAAGAAACCCTTCAGATGAAGAACTCTATGAGATGCATATTGCGCTAGAAGATGACTTATATGCTCCACTCCTACAAAGTGTGGCCTGGGAGAAGGGAAAAGCTGGTGAAAATAAGTGAAAAAGCTTCCATCAATCCTTATAATTTGTTACAGTATCATTAGCTGATAGCACGATAATACGTCTACACTAGCTCTCAGATACACACCATCATAGTAATCTATAAGGAAATAGAGATAACATTATGCAAAGTACAGGAGAAACGAAGCGCTATCAACAACGCCCTGTTAACGCGACCCGCCGCTGTCATGAATGTAATGAAGAGGCCCTCGGACGCTGCCCGGACTGTCATCATGGCTTCTGCCAGGAGCATTTTCCTAAGCAGCAACATTCGCCTTGTGCTGAAAAACAGATGAAGATGGCGCAAACTCAGGTCTGCTATGTGTGTGGCACACAGGTCTACCCCGACCAGTGGTCCACCTCAAGGACCTCGCACTTTGTCGATCAGTTCGTCTGCCGCGGCTGCGGACGGTACGTCTGTGACGAACTGCATACTCAGCGCAAAACTGAGGATGTGGTTATCACGCGTGAGGGGTTGCGCGGTCATCGCTACCAATACACCAATCGTTACTGTGATCTGTGCTCACCGCTCTACAGGATCGACGGACTCAAGGGACTGACAACCGCGATCACCGTTCTCGGAACTATCGCAGCAGGTGTGTTCTTCTACCTGCATCCTTAGAGTATCCGCAAAGAAAGGGGAGAAGACGGATAACAAACTTGCCGTCTCATTGTAGCAACCCATGGTTTTATCATCAACGATTCAAACAACACTCTTACGTCATCAAAACGAGATTTATAGCGCCCTCCGTGAGGCGATTGACCACGCCAGGGAAGTCGCAGCACAGAGCGAAGCAAGCACACTGACACCATTTTACGGACAGATGCAATATCACCTGGGCTGGGTAAATACCCACTTTGCGGCAACAAAAAGCAATCCGGGGAAACTGCTGCGCCCGACGCTGCTCCTCCTGACTTATGAGGCGGCAGGCGCCTGGGGACTTGCAGACGATGCGCCTACGAATTCTGCCTATCTGAACCGCGCTCTGCCCGCCGCAGCCGCAGTCGAACTCACTCATAATTTCACCTTGATTCATGACGACATAGAAGATAGCGACGCGGAACGACGCCACCGTGCTACATTATGGAAGCTATGGGGTATTCCACAGGCAATTAATACAGGCGATGGTATGTTTGCACTGGCACGCCTGACGCTGTGGAACGTGCTGGAAAGAGGCGTAGAGGGCGATATAGCAGCACGCCTGGGCGAGGCTCTCGATCGTGCCTGCCTGATATTAGCGGAGGGTCAATACCTGGATATCAGTTTCGAGGAAGAGCAGGCTATTTCGGTTGCTATGTACGTCGATATGATTAGCCGCAAGACTGGCGCGTTGATGGGATGTGCAGCAGAGATGGGTGCACGCCTGGGTACACGTGACCAGGAGACAATTGAGCGCCTGAGCAGTTTCGGGAAGGCGATGGGAATAGCCTTTCAGGTACGTGATGATCTGCTCGGCGTCTGGGCCACAACAGCTGAACTGGGCAAGACTCCGGCGGGCGATGTGTATCGACGCAAGAAAAGCCTCCCTGTGCTACATGCGCTGGAACATGCAGATGCACAGGACCAGGAGAAACTGCGAACGATTTATCAGCAAGAGGAGCCGGTTACAAAAGAGCAGGTAGAGCTTGTGCTTGCGATTCTTGAACGTACAGCCACAAAAGCTTATTGCCGTGCGTTCCTGGCACAACAATGTAAATTAGCATATACTGCTCTGGCAGCTATACCCCGAAACAACAGTCCGGTTTCGGCACGCGCGCTCGATGATATGGAAACACTGGTACATTTTGTGGAAGAGGCTATCTACTGATAAAGATTGAGTAACTCTTCAGGTGCTCTCTTCTTGATTCCTCAGCGCCTACGGCGCTTCGCAAACCGTTTTTTGGTGGGCGGTGGGGTTTGCGGCCTCGGGCCGCAAACCCCACCGCCCACCAAAAAACGAGCGAGCCACCGCAGGTGGCGAGGGGGCTTGAAGCGCTACACGATTGATGTAGAAGTTTATCTGCAGCTTCTACATCAGTCCCCAGATTATTACGCTATTGCCGGAAGTTGACGCCAGTTGATCCCCTCGAGGGGACCATGCGAGGCCATGCACCATTTCATTTTGCTGCGCAATCACAATGGGCTTTTGCCGATTTTGCGCAGGATACCAGACCGTTACTTTCCCATCCCCAGCGCCAACAGCCAGGAAACGCGCATCAGGCGACCAGGCTAGCGTACGTATAGGTGTGTTCGATACGTGCAACATCAGAGGTGTATCAAGGCATTGATTGGCAATGGTTGCATTTCCTTGCTGCTGGCATGTCAGGCCATTCCAGATACGTACCATGCCGTCATCTCCACCCACAGCAAGCTGTGTACCAGTAGGAGCAAAAGCCAGAGCACGCACAGGCACCTTAATATCATACCCTCCATGCAACTCATGAGCATTATTAGCTTGCCAGACACGTATTACACCCCCCTGAGTGGCAGAAGCCACGGTCTGACCATCAGCGGACCAGGAAACTCCTGATACGGGGGTTGTGTGGCGCATAAACACCGTTTGCTGACGGTAGCTGGTCGTATTCCAGACAATCGCGTGCGTATCCTGTGAAGCAGAGACGACTTGCATCTGATTATATGGAGTCCATGCCAGGCTTGTAACAGGTTTTGCATGATGATGGAGTGCAAGCCTTGCAGCATTCTGTACATTATAAAATGCTACCTGGTTCAGCGCTCCGGTGACCAACCGTTGTCCATCAGCAGCCCAGGCCAGCGCCATTACAGCAGCAGGCTGATGAAGGTCATGCTGGACAGTGCCAGTTGGAGACCAGATAAATACATGTGCATCATCAGCTCCACTCGCCAGCATAGTTCCATCAGGCGACCAGTCTATAGCACGCACGACCTGCTGATGATTGTTGAAGGTAAAAATTGTTTGTGCCTTAGTAGGAAAGGGAGCTTTCGTGGGAGCTGGAGAGGGACGTGGCGCGGTAGCGGGTGATGCAACATTTACTTTATTAGCATTCAAACCATTGAGATTAAATGCTCCGATAGTATATCCATGGGAAGCAGCATAGCCCAGACCTGCGCCTCCAACACCCAGTATAGCTCCACCAAACATCAGAAAAGCGCGACGTGGCCATTTACGCTTTTTCTTCTCCACCTGCGGCAAACTGGCAGACATATTTTTGACGTTGAGCGGTCCAAAAACATCCACATCTGCTATGGTTACTGAAGAGTGCAATACAGGATCAGGCGAAACGGGTACCGGCTCACTTTGCGCAAGCGATGCAACAGAGCCGTCCAACACATATGAATCTAAAGCCAGCCGGGTACCTGGTTCGACGCCCGATGCAAGCAGCGTGCTATTCTCAGGCAAAATACGTCCTCCCGATGCATGGCGTAGCATGTAAACAAGCCTTTTACCAAACAGGTCCGTCTCAGGGAGCTTCAACTCCTCTACCAATGCAGGGACGAGTGCCCCC
>WNGE01007321.1_pt2 | contig 12043 bp, 7 predicted proteins | sample 5400651 | NCBI WGS metagenome assembly WNGE01 (sample SAMN13153370, study PRJNA577476) | soil metagenome | isolation source: 60 cm soil or saprolite under grassland replicate 2 | place: USA:California | collected 2016-06-15 | reverse complement strand
CTGGATTGCAATCGTCGAGCATCCCGGTCAGGCGACCTTCGAGAGCGCCCGCCCCATAGCCGGCCTGAATATTTTGCCACCCGTTAGGATAAGCGTAGAAGTAGTAAGGACCTTTGAACATGGTCCACTTGTTTTCCCTCTTCAACTGGATGGCGTGGCCCGCGCCACCGCGTCCCTGCATCTGCAAAAGCGGCAGGTTAAAGTTGAGATTACCGTTGAAGAAGTTGACGTTGTCGAAGCCGCTCAGCGAGTAGGATCCGGCAGGAGCACCGGGACTGTAGCCTACTGGTGTGGAGCCGTCCGTGGCGCTCTGTGCAAACGTGCCGACAACCAATACGAGCACCAAAATAACGCCGGCAAGAGAGTGCCGAACGATATCTATAAGACTGGCACTGGAAACGCTAGTGATGAAGGGCATGTGGTGCTCTTTCCTGGTCAACACGTACGGCTCGAAAAGACTTAAAAAGGTAAACATGTCTTTCCAGCCAGTGCTTCTCACTGAGTCAGCATGATCTGACATCGCCACGCAGGATGACCGGCCTCTGAGAGGATGTATTCTCCGTGAGGAAGGTCGAGCCTCTGGTAGTGCCTTCGTCTATCGTGCTGCAGCCGCGCATCATAGCGTCGACCGTCCTGCACGCTGACGAGCCGCAACACTAGTTCGCCAGACCCGCTCCGGTTGTGCACAGCAAGGATGAACGGCCCGTGCGGGCGCGTGACAACTGCGGGCTCAAAGCCATCAGCAGTGGCCATGACCACCTCGACCTCGATGCTCTCCTGACTCTCGTTCTGACCGGCAGAGGTAGTCGCATTAACTTTAGGGGGCATGACAACTCCAGGGGGCGCAACCTCGTCGTGCCTGGTGACCACGTGGTGGTCACCAGATGAGACCAGCGCGCTCGCTGTGGTGATTAGAACTGCTGAGAGCATCAGCAGGACCATGGATTTCGTTTTGTTCATACGTTAACGCCAGATTTACGCTGCGTGAGTCTCACATGAACAATACATTCATGCACACCATTAAATATTAAATAGATGAGCGTAGTTATGATCGTATGGGGGTCGGTCTAAGTCACTCCGAGCTTCTGTTCAGTTTGCAAGAACCAATTGGCTAGCCAAGTGGCGACCTATGTCTCAATGTGGCTATTTCAAACCTAAGAACTCGCGCGCTTAGTTTCTGGGAAGTTCCAAAAGCAATCAGTTCTTGGTGCAATTACTCTGGGGGTCGAGAATTCTGACGCGAGGCTATCGGAGGTGAGTCTCACGCGAAGAGGATTCTTGAGAAATTACGCAGCGGAATCTAGTCTCCACCTGGGACTTCTGTCAATAGCAAGGTATGTCGCTATTGTGGACAGTTTCTGGCGAAACCTTTTCGCGAAATGGGTAAACTCGACTTCGATGCCTACTGATCATGGACCAGGATTGCAGCAACAAGAAGCGGTCCTGAGGTCACTGGCCAGACTCACTGTTGCTGTGCGACACCACCGAACTCTCTTTGACTCCGACACATGCCTAAGCGATTTGGTGACTTGGAAGCCAAGAAGGATAAAGTGGTCATACCTTATGGCCCGCCCCTTCGAGAATTGGTCATAGACAGCTTGACATTATTTCCTCGCTGAACCAAAATGCGCCCTGACTGGGAGTTAATCGTTTTACTGGTGCTCTGGCGAATCCAGATGCACCTCTTCACACAAGGGTGCCAGGTTCTTTCGGTTCTGCTAATACGGACAATATCTTCGTAATTTCTTAACTGGTCAGACCAACTGCTTTTGTGAGCGCCCGAACATATCATTGTGGATCTTTCAGGACTTGATTCGCTGTTGAAACAAAGTCGGCATTTGCATCGCAGATTTCCAGGGTGTTCGTTCGGAGTTCAAAACAGACTCGAGCATTGGCCTGCGCGTTTCTTGCAGACCCTTTTTCTTGCAGACCCATTTCTTGCAGACCACTGACAGGTGCGATCTGAGTCGCGCCTCACTGCCACGATTTAGCCAAGTGTCTACGATTGAAAAGGAGACAGAAATGAGATCGAAATTCCCTCCAGCCAAATATCTGAACTGCGCGATATTCCTAGTGCTAATCATCCTTTTCGTCCCGGTTTCGCTGCGTGCTCAGGAAGTACGCGGGAAAATAACCGGCCGAGTACTGGATCCCGGCAAGGCAGCAATCCCCGGGGCGTCTGTGAAGGTCACTGACGTGGCAAGAGGAACAACGGTCTCCTTAACGACGAACGACGACGGCCTGTTTCAAGCCAATTATCTTCTCTCCGGAACTTACCAAGTGGTAGTTGAGATGGCGGGGTTCAAAAAATTCATTCAGGATTCAGTGCTGCTCCAGATTAATGAGAACCGAGATCTGGTCATTGAGCTTGAAGTCGGAGGTACGACAGAGACGGTTACGGTAACTGCGGAGGCGGCGAACCTCAATACTGCGGATGCCAACCTGGGTCAGACACTGGACCAGAAGCGCGTGGCGGAATTACCGCTGGTCCATGGCGACCCTTATACGCTGATCGGTCTTTCGACAGGCGTAGCCGCCACGGGTGACCCGAGATTGGATCGTCCCTTTGAGCCGACTCACATCGTCGGTTACGCGGTCGATGGCACACGCGGCAACCGTATGGATTTATTGATCGACGGCGCGCCCAGCACCGCCACTGCGAACGCCAACGAAGTTATCGCTTCTTATGTTCCGCCGAGCGATATCGTTCAGGAGTTTAAAGTACAAACAGCAACCTTTGACGCGCAGTTTGGAAGCACCGAAGGCGCCGTAACCAGCATCAGCATAAAATCCGGCACCAACCAGCTTCACGGCACGGCGTATTTGTGGACGGAGCCGGCAGGCATGGCGGCGAACGACTTTTTTGGAAATTCGAGAGGCCAGCCCCGTCCGTTGAGTTACTCAAATCGACCCGGCTTTAGTGTCGGCGGGCCAGTTGTAATTCCGAAGCTCTACCACGGCGAGGACAAGACTTTCTTCTTGTTCGGCTGGGAACGCATTCATGACGCGCGCCCGCGTTTTGACGCCGGAAATTCTGTCTACGTCCCAACTCAGGCATTGAGGGATGGCAATTTCTCGGGTCTCGGAGTAACGATTTACGATCCGCTAACGCGTGTTAATACGGGCACGGCATCGAGCCCTGTGTGGACTGGGACAGCGTTTCAAGGAAACATTATTCCGGCAAATCGAATCAATCCCGTGGCAAAAGCTTTGCTCTCTACTTTCGGGAACCCGAAGCAGCCGGGTCTAACCGGAAACATCTTCGACTCAACCCTATTGGAGAAAACACTAGTCTACGATACCTACACGTTTCGCATTGACCAGAATATCGGCACGAACGATAGATTTTTTGTTCGTGGCAGTTGGTACAGGAGAGTGGGCGCCTACAACGACTATACGGGGACGCCTTACTCCGGAGTCAATTTCGGTTTTGTATCAAGGCAGGCCGTCATTGACGATGTACACACATTCAATCCTACTACCGTCTTGAATGTGAGGTATGGCTACAACCGCTTTATTCGCATTCAGGATCAGGAACCAGACGCCCAAGGGATCGATTTAACTCAGTTCGGGTTTCCGGCTTCTTTCAACAACCTTACTCCGGTTGAGATGAGACGCTTTCCCCGTTTTGATTTTCCCGCGAACACGGTTTTGAGCAATGGAATGTCAAACGAATTCAGACCGGTGGGCTCCCACTCGGTGTCTGCTGTTCTCAATAAATCTCTGGACAAACATTCCGTGAAGTTTGGCAGTGAGTTGAGAATCTACCGCGAGGATGATTCCTTCAACAGTAACGATCAAACCGGTCAATTCATCTTCGATAACGCCTACACCAGACCCAGCAGCGTCGCCAGCAACGACACTAATGGTCTGCAAGCTTTTGCGTCGTTTTTGCTCGGGTATCCCACTACTTTGAACATCGTTCGGCGCGCAGACTACTCTGAGTATTCCAAGACGTGGGGATTTTTTGTGCAAGATGACTGGAGGGTCAATAATAAGTTAAGCTTGAATCTCGGGTTGCGTTATGAATTCGAAACGCCGTTGATTGAGCGACAAAACAAAAGCGTTTCCGGATTTGACGTTGGCTACACTCAGCCAATCGAGGCTGCCGCCAAAGCGAAGTTACTCGCAAATCCGGTCACCGGAGTTGACCCGAATACTTTCAGTGTAAAGGGCGGCTTGCTGTTTGCCGCCAAAGACACTGGCAGGGAGTTGTATAAGACGCCGAAGAGTTCTTTTCTGCCGCGTATCGGCGTTGCTTACCAATGGAACACTAAGACTGTCTTCCGCGCCGGGTTCGGTCTGTTTGCGGGATTTCTCGGTGAACGACGTGGCGACGTCATTCAACCTGGATACACCCAAACCACGACGGCTGCGCTTACGACAAACCCTAACGGAGCACCGCTTCCCTATACACTTTCAACTCCGTTCGCTAACACCACCATACTGGAGCCGGTCGGCAATTCACTGGGCAAGCAGACTGCGCTCGGACAAGCCATCTCGTTCTTTAATCAAAATCCAAAAGTCGGTAAGCAAGCCCGCTTCCAGATTGGCTTGCAGCGTGAACTTCCGGGCGGCTGGGTTGCTGAAGCCGAGTATGTCTTTAACCACGGTTACAACCTGGAAATTATCCGCAACATTAATGCCTTGCCGAATTCGTACCTGAATACGGACAACTCGCGCAGCGCCGCGCAAGTTGCTAACAGCACCTTCTTGGGTGCTTCGGTGGCGAATCCATTTGCCGGCCTCTTGCCTGGCACATCCTTCAATAACGCGACTATCGCTCGCTCACAGTTGTTGAGACCGTTTCCTGAATTCGGTGACATCCTTACGAGCAACAATGATGGGGAATCGTGGTATCACGCCGGTCAATTCAGTTTGCAAAAACGGTTCTCTCAGGGTTACACAGTTCAAGCAAGTTACACGCGGTCAAAGTGGCTACAGGCCACCGAGTACTTGAACGCGGCTGATCCGACTCCGACTAAAATGATTGCCGATCAGGATTCCACGAATAGGTTTGCCCTTAGCGCGATGTACGCACTCCCGTTTGGAAAGGACCAACGGTTTTTCTCGAAGCCAGGTTGGGTTACGAACGCAATCTTTGGCGGTTGGCAGATTGGCGGAACGTATCAGACCCAGAGTGGCTTTCCGATCGCTTTTGGTGCATACAACATAACGACGACGGTTACCTCCGGGGATCTCTTCTATGTTGGGGGGACTATAGGATTACCGCGCAGCCAGAGAACCATTAGCCAGTGGTTTAATACTGCAGCATTCTCTACTGCGGCGCCGGTTAGCCACTTGCGGACATTGCCGTTTCGCTTCAGCAGTGTGCGCAGAGACTTCATTAACAACGTTGATATGTCTCTTAAGAAGGACATAGCGCTGCGGGAGAGCATGAAGATACAGTTGAAGTTTGAGTTGCTCAACGCGTTCAACCATCCATACTTCCCCGCTCCCGTTGTGAATCAGACGGCAACGAATTTTGGACAAATCTCAGCGTCCAATCAGGCCAACTACGCCAGACGCGCTCAGTTGGGAGTGAAGTTCATTTTCTAACTGAGTGTATTGCTCCTTTTCAAAAAGTTGGGGGATTGGGTGACCTGCTTTAGGTTTTCCAATCTCCCATTTTGCATTCGCCATACCACCCGTTCTCGTTAGACTAAACAGGGCTTGCCGAATCTTTCGCTCCATTTCTCTGTTTCTTTTCAATGGTCTCGCGACGCAAATTTCTTGGAACACTAATTGGCTCCGGTGCGCTCATTGGTTCAGACTTCGGAAGAAGCGTGCTTGGCAACAGTCCGACGCAACAGTTGTTAGCAGTTAGCGAGCCTGCAACATCAAAGGCTCCGCAACGAAGGATCACCAAGATTGACAGAGCCGCGCTCGTCAGCCGTCATAATCCGATTTCACGAAAGCTTGACCCCCTCTCACCTTTGTCGCTCGGTAACGGCGAGTTCGCCTTCACCGGCGACATAACGGGGCTTCAAACGTTCCCACGCGAGTACGAAAAATCGATGCCGCTCTGTACTTTGTCGCAGTGGGGTTGGCACACAAGACCGCGTCCGCACGCCCTCGCAGGCAGGACGCTTCGGTTGAATGATTACGACACCCACGGGAGGACGGTTGGATATCAGACTAGCTCCGAAGGACAGGACGAGCTTTTCACGTGGCTGCGCGAGAACCCGCACCGACTGCACCTGGGCCAGATCGGGCTGCGCCTGCTGAGGGCCGACCGCCGAGAAGCCCGGCTTGCAGACATCTCCGACATTGACCAGAAGCTCGACCTCTGGACGGGCATTTTGACGAGCCGCTTCAAGTTCGAGGGAAGACCTGTGATGGTCAGCACGTCGGTTCATCCGAAACTTGATCTCCTGGCCGTGGGCATTGAATCGGGCCTGATTGACGAGGGGCGGCTGGCAGTGCGCTTGGCCTTCCCCTACGGCTCGCCAGAGATGAGCGCCGCCGACTGGGAACAACCCGGCCGGCACCAATCCAGACTTGTTGGCCGGACGGCCAGCCACGCCGAGATTCATCGCACTCTCGACGCGGATCGGTACTTCGTATTGATAGTCTCCGATGGACCGGCGGCCTTCTCCGGAGAAGAGGCTCACGTTTTTCTACTGACTCCGCCCAGAGGCCGCTCTCACCTTGAGTTCGTCGTTGCGTTCTCGCCACGTCCTACCGGCACGTCACTGCCGGGACCGGGAGCGACTTTCGCTGCCAGCGCCGCACACTGGCAACGCTTTTGGTCAGAAGGAGGTGTGGTCGACCTGGCCGACAGCCGCGACCCGCGGGCGCAAGAACTGGAAAGGCGCATCATCCTGTCGCAGTACCTCACCGCTATCCAATGTGCCGGGTCACAACCGCCACAGGAGACAGGACTGACGCTTAACAGTTGGTACGGTAAGTTCCATCTCGAAATGCATTGGTGGCATGCAGCTCATTTTGCTCTATGGAATAGGCGACCTTTATTGGAGAGAAGTCTCGGTTGGTATAACAAAATCCTGCCGGGCGCACGCAATTTGGCCAAGTCACAAGGCTACGCGGGATCGCGTTGGCCAAAAATGGTTGGCCCGGAAGGACAAGACAGCCCCTCGTCAATCGGTCCGCTGCTAATCTGGCAACAGCCTCACCCGATCTTCTATGCGGAACTCTGCTACAACGTGCGCAGTAATCGGCAGACGCTGGAGCGTTACCGCACAATCGTTTTTGAATCGGCGGAGTTCATGGCTTCATATGCCTTCTTTGACAAGAAGACACGGCGATATGTGCTTGGCCCACCGTTAATTCCCGCGCAGGAGAATCATCCCCCGCGCGAAACGTGGAACCCTACCTTCGAGTTGGCCTATTGGGCTTACGGTTTGCGAGTCGCGCAACGTTGGCGCGAGCGTTTGGGTTTGAGGCGAAAAGTGGAATGGGACCGAGTGGTCGCCAACCTGTCTCCTTTGCCAGTACGTGACGGAGTTTACCTGGCACATGAAAACTGTCCGCAGACATTTACGGAGAGGAACTACGATCATCCGTCAATGCTCGGTGCTTTCGGTGTTCTGCCCGGCGATGGAGTTGACCCCGATACGATGCGTCGTACCTTGTACAAGACAATGAATGAATGGAAATGGGAGCAGACCTGGGGCTGGGATTATCCTTTAACGGCGATGACGGCAGCGCGCTTGGGTGAACCTAAAACTGCTGTCGACGCGCTCTTGATGACCACTGAGAAGAATCGTTATCTCCCAAACGGCCATAACTGGCAGCGACCAAACTTACCCTGCTATCTTCCAGGTAATGGGGGCTTGCTTTACGCGGTAGCAATGATGGCGCGTGGTTGGCGGGATGCAGCGCAAAGGCAGGCGCCGGGATTTCCGGAGGATGGCTCGTGGACAGTGCGATGGGAGAGCTTGCACTTACCGCCCGCATGAATACTTAAGAGTTTGACGGCGCCTATTTCCAACCGCAAATTCTACTCGAGGGAGTTGCTTGAGCTATTTCAACAAAACGCCTTTCGTAGCTTTTGGCGTAAAGGTCAACACTGTGCCTTATTCTGTTAAAGATCACGCAGCGTAGGCTGTCTTCCGTAAATCTATCTCGCAGATAGAGCATTGCGTTGGCTTCGCCCCAGTATTCGCGATCCTCCCAGACTTCCACCGGTGTGCCGCCAAGCTGTTGGGCCAAATCGGTTAAGCGAGGATCGTTCGCATTGCGGCCGTTACTCAGGAAGATCGTATTGTATTGAGGAATTAATTGAGTCTGCAGTTGATAAAGTACGGGATTAACCTTACCCGTCCGGTTCACATGGCCAAACTCATGAGCGATTTTGGTTGCTGCCAGAGTGATGCCGTCAATCCTATTGGAGGATTCAGTCGGCACAAGTGAATTCATCACCGGAAAGTAGATCGGATTGGGGTAACCTGCATCGAGGCGAATTCCCAGGGTGATGGTCGCGGCAATTAACTGGCCGGCAGCATTCCATTTGTAGCTGCCCGTCGTAGCGCCTTCGGCATTGTCGCGTGAGAGTGTGATCGTCAGATTGAAATTAGGATTGTTTTGATAAAAAGCCCACTGGTTGCGTCCGGCTTCGGTTGAGAGAAACTCTGTTTTCCATTGGCCGTATCGCGCGGTGTACTTGCTCGGGATCACTTCTTTGATACCGCCCGACCGATCGTCATTCGAAAACGTTTCGAGTGGTTCTGCGCCGTGATATGCGGCTACTAGCGGTGGATACAAGGATTCGCCGGCATTTGGCGGGTCAGGTTGGTACGCCGTACGACCCACCGGAGTCACAGCTAACGAAAGTGAGGCTAGCAAAACGAAGATAAAGGCAGTGCGGGAAGATCTCATTTGGCAAACTCCTCAAGTCTAAATGGACGCGTGAAAGATGCGGGGCTTTCAAAAAAGACGGATGGCAGTTTTCTAAACCATCCACGACGGGAAGTCAATCATATTGATGATAACGAGGACCTATTTCAAACTGATGCCGGCGACCGTCGGCATTCTACTTTGCTGCCAACCTGTGAACACTCGCGGTCTGGTCGGGCGCACGACCGCCCCAACCGAGATCATCGTTGCGGCCGATGGCAGCGGCCAGTACAAGACCGTGCAAGACGCTATTATGTCGGTGCCCTCTGGCAGCGCTTCCTGCCCGGTCGTGATTCGCATTAAGCCAGGCGTCTACAAAGAGCTGATCTATGTCCAGCACGAGAAACGTTTCTTTCATCTGGTGGGCGAGAGCGCCGATAAGACAATTCTCACCTTCGACTTGCATGCGAACATGATCGGTCCCGATGGAAAACCAATCGGTACGTTTCGCACGCCCTCGACGGTGATCGACGCCGATGATGTGACGGCCGAGAACCTCACTTTTGAAAACTCCGCAGGGCCGGTGGGTCAGGCCCTGGCGATTCGCGTTGACGGCGATCGCGTCGTCTTTCGACGCTGCCGCTTTCTGGGTTGGCAAGACACCGTCTTCTTGAATCGTGGCCGGCACTACTTCGAAGACTGCTACATTACCGGCCATGTCGATTTCATATTTGGTGCCGCGACCGCTTTCTTCGAGCGGTGTCAGATCCATTGCCGCAAGAACGGATACATTACCGCCGCTTCGACCTACGACCGTCAGCAGTTTGGTTTCGTTTTCTCTCATTGCAAGATTACGGGTGACCCGGAGGTCAAAACTTATTTGGGCCGACCATGGCGCGATTTTTCAAACGTCATTTATCTGCATACCGAAATGTCGGATGTGGTCCGTCCCGTGGGCTGGCAGAATTGGGATCTCCCGGCGCGGGAAAAGACGGCGCGCTATTCTGAATTCAACAACACGGGCCCAGGTGCGAATCCGAATGCGCGCGTGCGATGGTCGCGTCGATTGACCAACGCCCAGGCAAAAGGAATCACGGTAATGAGAGTTCTCGGTGGGACAGACGGATGGAACCCGTTGACTAAAGGAACGGTTACCAGGTGAGCACTCGGCCTATATATAACCTGCATCTGGAGAACTGCTCGTTCGACAACGTTGCTCAGCCTGACGGCCAACTGGTCAAACCAATCCCTCAATTATCTCTCGTCCATTAGGTCCGTTAGACAAGGTTGAGTCATCCGGAATAGAATAAAATCCAAAGAGTTTGCGGCACGGGGGCGGCCGGCGAAGCTTGTTCCTTTCAAAATTTGGTAAAGGTTAAAGGTCATGAACGACCCCAACGGTATGACCGATTCTAAACACACAATTTTCAAGACTGTCGGTTCCGAACGTCGCGGCACGACTTCCGAAGAGGTCGCCCTGCAGCTTCGGGGGATGATTCATAGAGGCGAACTGCGTCCGGGTGATCGCCTGCCGCCTGAGCGCGAACTTGCCAAAATGCTGGGTGTCAGCAGGCCTACCTTGCGCGCCGGAATCAGTTCTCTGGCGGCCGTAGGCGTGCTTCGATCCCGACCAGGGGCGGGAACTTTCGTCGTGGAAGCTGAAGGCTCCCCTTCGCTCGACAGTGGGCCTTTGCGCTTGATGGCTTCGCTTCATGGATTTACTTCTGCCGAAATGTTTGAAGCACGCAGATCTCTCGAGATGGCCATCGCTGGGTTAGCAGCCGAACGCGCGACTGGCGAGCAAATGGCTGCGATGTCGGAAGAGGTTACTGAGATGTATGCGTCGCTTAACGAACCGGAGCAGTTCCTCGTGCACGACATGCGCTTCCATCAGAAGGTTGCTGCGGCCTCTGGCAACCGCATTCTGACCTCGCTCATGAATATGGTCGCAATGGTTCTATTGGATGTCCGCAGAAAAACCGTTAAGCGGGCCAGGGATTTGAAAGAGTCGGCAGAGATGCACCGGCAGATCTATCGCACGATTCGCGATCGAGACCCCGAGGCAGCGCGTAATGCTATGCGTGACCATCTGGTGCTGGCCCAGAAGGCTCAGGAATCGGAGGAATTGGAAGGCGCTGTCGCGAGTGTCATAGACAAAAACGGCGACGGCATGAGCGTTGAAGTCTCTTAAGATTTAGATTCGGCATCGGGATCTTCGGGTTGATCAGCCCTCGCTCGAATCCTTACCTCTACTATAAGGCCGCCGTCCGGAGCGTTGACGGCATTGATAGAGCCCTCGTGTACGCGAACGCCACGCGCGGCTATAGCTAAGCCCAGACCAGTTCCACCGCTTTTCCGATCGCGGGCATCTTCAACCCGATAGAAAGGCCGAAAGATCGCTTCTATCTTGTCTTTCGGCACGCCGGCGCCGTGATCACGAACCGTGATCACGGCATAGCGTTTTTCGTCAACCGTTTCACAGCGGAGAAAGATTTCGACCGCTGTTCCCGGTGCTGTATAACGCACCGCATTACGCACGACATTCTCCACGGCGCTTCTTAGGAGTTGTGGAACTCCGGCCACCTCGCAAGGTTCACTTTTCAACAAACGGACCGTGCAGCCTCGACTGCGAGCTTCGAAATCGGCGTCCTCCGCTATTTCTTTCACGAGCGTTACCAGATCGATTTTCAAATTCTCGAACCTGTCGGTCCCGCTCTCAAGCTGCGAAAGAGTGAGTACCTGACCGATCATTTCGTTAATACGATCTGCTTCGAGTGCGATACGATCAAGCGCAGTGCTTACTTCAGGGCCGCCACGTTTACGCGCGAGGCCCAGCGCCACTCCAAGACGAGCAAGTGGGGACCTCAATTCATGGGAGATGTCCGTGAGCAGTCTGCGCTGCGCTTCCACTAGCGATTCAATACGGCCCGCCATCAAATTGAAGTCGCGACCCAGGTAACCAATTTCATCGCGCCGCTTAAGTAAATTGGCGTCCACACGGGTGGCGAGGTTTCCGTCGGAGAGACCGCGCGTGACCCCGCGTAGTTGCACGATAGGTTTAACCAGATAGCCCGCAAGCCAATAACAAAACACCGCGCCGATTAGCAGCAACGGTAAAAAGGTTCGCGCCACCAGACCAAGCCCAAAATACAACGACCCTGGCTCCCCAGGCCTGGGCGGCCGCGGAAAATCTGGTGCGGGAAACTCTCCCGCTACAACGTATCGCGCGCCACTGGGCGCAACG
>WNGE01007320.1_pt1 | contig 12043 bp, 9 predicted proteins | sample 5400651 | NCBI WGS metagenome assembly WNGE01 (sample SAMN13153370, study PRJNA577476) | soil metagenome | isolation source: 60 cm soil or saprolite under grassland replicate 2 | place: USA:California | collected 2016-06-15 | reverse complement strand
CGGCGGGCCCGGAAAACTCGATCTTTACATGACCACGCGCGAGAAGAACCCTCACGACTAGCGCGCTGGCGCGTTAGAAGCTGAGCTTCAGCCCGATCTGCACCTGGCGCGGCGGTAGCGCCTGCTCGTAGAAGAGCCCGTAGGGTCGCGCGGCCCTGGCCGTCGCGACCGCGGGCTTTCGGGGAAGGCGCCACGCCGAAGATGTTGTGACTCCTGAGGCAGTCGGACGACGCCGCAGACTCCGTCGTGCCCCGTTATGGTAGGGTCAGTCCGCATCAGGAAGCCAGTGACCCTATTGCGATTCGGTTTCGCGGTGCTGGCGACGGTGGCGAGTACGCGGGTGGCCGCGGGGCAGAGCGTCGACGCCGTCGTCATAGGCCTCGTTACGGACCAGACCGGCGCAGTCCTGCCAGGCGCGACGGTGACGGTCACGAACGTCGAGACAGGACTGGTCCGATCGGCGACAACCGGTAGCTCAGGGTTCTATCGGACGCCGCCCGCACCGGCCGGCGTCTATACCGTTACCGCGGAGCTTGCCGGCTTCCGACCGCAGATCCGGATGCGCCAGATACTCCACGTCGGGACCACCGTGACGATCGACTTGGTCTTCGACGACGTAACTGCGGCGGAAGCCATCGAAGTGGTCAGTGAGGCGCCGGTGCTGGAAACGACGAAGAATACGTTGTCGCGGCTCGTCATCAGGGACGAGCTCGACGCGCTTCCCGTCGTCGATCGCAACTTCAACGGCCTCGCATCGCTTGCTCCGGGCGTGACCCCCACCGGGATCTATGGAGGCGTTGACATCGGCGGCAGCCGGGACTTCCAGAACGGCTACTACATGGACGGGGTTTCCGAGGAAGGCATCGCTCTGGGCGATCAGCGCATCACGTTCGCTCAAGATTGGATCCAGGAATTCCAGGTTCTCACCAGCCAGTACAACGCGGAGTTCGGTCGCTCGTCGGGAGGCGTCCTGAACGCGATCACCCGCTCGGGCTCGAATCTCACGGCGGGCCGCGTCTACGGCTTCTTCCGAAACGGGTCCTGGGACGCCACGCCGGCTTTCGCAACGTCGAAAGCGCCGCTCGACATGAAACGGCTTGGCGCGACGTTCGGCGGAAGGTTGATCACCGACCGTCTCTTTTTCTTCGGCGGATTCGAATGGTTCGACAGTGCCACCAGCAACGTCGTGAACTCCTCGTTTCCGGAGCTGAACGGAAACGTGCCGGCCACCTCCGACCAGAAGCTTTACATCGTCAAACTGGAATATCACTCCAGCGAGTCGAGCACCTATCGCGTGCGCTACAACCGGGATACGAGACAGAACACCGGCGTCGGGGTCGGCGGCATCGTCACGGAGGAGCAGGGCCTGTCGGAGGGGTACACCGCCAACGACGTCGTCGGCACCTGGAGTCGAATCGTTTCTGCATCCGCTTTCAACGAGCTTCGTGCCGCTTTCAGCAACACGACCTCGGACAGCCGCTGCAATTTCGCTGAACGAAATCCCCCGGGCACCTGGTTCGGGCGCAGGTATCCTGGCGCGACCCTGGGGTGCCCCACCGGCTTCGGGCGCGTCGATAGCAGTGAACTTCAGTTGATCGAGGATCTGTCGTGGACGCGTGGCAAACATGATGTGAAGTCAGGCGTCCAGGTGTCGCGCGGCCGCAGCTCTGGGGATTTCCGCTTCTTGCGCGACGGCCAATACATCTTCCGGGCCGACATCCCCTTCAGTCTTTCCGACCCCAAAAGCTACCCATCTCGCTTCGCCCTCTTTGAGGGACCCACCCAATGGGACTATTCGCGCTGGTCTGGAGGAGTATTCGCTCAGGACAGCTGGCGCGTGACCTCAGATCTCACGCTGAATGTCGGCGTTCGCTATGACCTGGACGGGAGCTACACCGCGCTGAACTCCCTCGTTCGAGTTGACCGGGGTCTCAATCGGATGCGAATGGACCGTGACAACATCGCGCCACGCATCGGCATCGCCTGGACGCCGTTGCACGATGCCGGGAGGACGCTCGTGCGCGGGGGCGTGGGCGTGTACTACGACGAGAACCACTCGAACGTGGCCACGCTCCTCCTTTTGAATGAAATCCTCCCGGAGCGGTCAATCGTTGTCGACGCGTCCATTCCTGGCCTAAATCCGTTCTGGCCCGATGTCGCCCGCGCACGGCGCTTCCTGGCCGAGGCCCTCGCGCGGAATACGATCCCGAATATCTCGGAGCTGCCCGGTGTCGTCGGGGGAACACCCGACCTCGATAAGGACCTGCAGGTTCCCTACACCATTCAGGCCAGCGCCGGCGTGTCCCGCGATTTCGGCGCAGGCTGGACCGCATCGGCGGACGTCGTGTTCGCGCGCGGACTGGATCAGTACCTCATAAGAGACGTGAACTATGACCGGGAAGCCGCACTGGCCGGCCGGCCGGTCCGGGTGAACCCGAATTACTCGTTCATCAATCGCTACGGAAACGGCGGCAAGTTCACGTACCGCGCTCTGCAAGTTCAGGTCGGTTTCGCTCCGAGCGCGAAGCATCTCGTGCGGCTGTCATACACGCTTGCGAAGAACGAGAGCAACACCAATACCGCTCTGATGGGGATTAGTGCGGATGGGGCTGCGACGAATCCCTTCGACTACGAGGAAGACTTCGGACCGACAAACAACGATATCCGGCACAATCTCAGCATCGATGCCGTGACTACGCTACCTCTCGGAATCCAGGTCTCAGGAATCATTTCCGCGAGAAGCGCCTTGCCCTGGAGCGTGACGACCTCTGAGCAACTCGACGCGGATGTTTTTCCCGATCGCCCCGAGCCGCGCAATTCGCGCCGTGGCGACGGCTTCTTCTCCCTGGATACGCGCCTGGCGAGGGTTTTTCCGCTTCGCGCGCGATGGGCCGCGACAGCGTTCGTCGAAATCTACAACGTCACCGATGCAACGAATTACGTCGGGTACATTGGCACGATCGGGGCCGCGCAGTTCGGCCAGCCAACGGCGGCCCTCGAGAAGCGGCGCGTCCAGCTCGGTTTCCGCGTCGATTTCTGACGCTCGTCGCCGCGTGTGCCTTCACCCTACTGTTTCGGCAGATCGATCAGGACGATATCCGAGTTCTGTCGCGAGCGGTCGAACACGATCGCTTTTCCGTCAGGTGTAACGTCGAAGGTCGCTAAAGCGCCCTGATTGCTGAGGCGCGTCAGCTGGCGGGATGTCTTGGTGTTGAAATCGACCAGCCAGAAATCCAGCGACGGGATGAACGGCAGGTACACCATGCCCGTTCCATCGGGCAAGAAGCGATAGCCGCCCGGGCGGGCTCGCACAGTGGGCAACGCGACAGGGGTGCCGTCCGGTCGCACGCCAAGCAGCTCGACCTGGCCGGTGAAGAACTTGCCGGCATACACAATCAGGTTTCCGTCCGGCGACCAGACGGGATTGACTGCCCGACCCATGACGAGCCGAACGGGCTTACCGCCATCCACGGGGATTTTGAACAACCCGGGGCCCTGCGCGTCACGGCCGCTCGTCACGATCCAGGTGCCATCCGGAGACCAGTCCGCGTTACCCTGGGCGGCCGTTCCTTCAATGTCGAGGGACTGTGCCAGGGTTCGCGAGCTCCTGCCGTCCGCCGACAGGATGACCAATTGTCGCTTCCCCTCCCGTCTGACGATGACGGCCACGCGGCTTCCGTCGCGCGACACGGCCGGCGGCTCGGATAACCCCTCGTCCGCGCCCTTCACGATTTCGGACGCCTGTCCGTCCTGGATGCGCCACAGCCCATCGCGCGTCCCGCGGGCGGGCAAATAGAACGACAAATAGAACAAAGATGTCCCCGCGAAGCGTGGGGCCCGCGCACGCGAAGTCGGCAGCGGGTACGGTCGCACGTCTCGATCCTCGGCCTGACGATCGAGCAGCGGCACGCGCCACAGGCTGACGGTGGGATTTGCAACGGTGGCGACCACACGCCGGCCGTCGCGACTGGCCGAAACGGACGTGTATTGCCCGAGCCCCGTGCTAACACGTCGAGTCTCCTTGCGCTCCACATCGAGTGCCCACAGCCAGGGTCCCGATCTGTCGTCCGCGCGCGCCACGTAGAGCACCGTTCGCGTGTCGAGAGGAGCCAGGAAATTCACGGCTGTGCCGTGCTCGGTCAGTCGCTCCGGCGATCCGCCCGAGGGTCGAACGCGCCACACGTCCATCGCCTCGGTCGGGTCCAGCCCGCGCGCAACGTAGATCCACTGACCATCTGAGGACCAGACAGGGTTGTGATTGTGCATTCCCACCAGGATCTGGCGCGCGTCGGCGCCCGTGCGATCTGCGACAAACAAGGGATCGCCGTCCTCGTTCTTGAAGTATGTGAGGCGGGTGCCGTCCGGAGACCAGGAGGGAGCGGTGGCGCCCTTGTCCAGGAAGGCCCGTGGCTTGCCGCCCATAAGAGGCATGATCATCTGTGCCATTGACGGCCCGGTCTCAGGACTGAACCAGATTTCCGCGCCGTCGCCCGAAAAACCGAATTTCCGAAAAGTGGGCCCGAAAGGTTGCAGCGCAGGAACATCCGCCGTGAGATTGCGAAAATAACCCGTGCCCACCTGGGTCAGCCAGATGTCGAACTCACCATCCTTGTCGGCAAGGAAGGCCACAAACCGCCCGTCGGGCGAGATCTCGCCGCCGCCTTCCGTGCCCTCCCAATCTGTCAGGCGCGCGAACTGAGCGTTGGCCAGCGGGGGATCGGCAGGCAGCGGCGCTGTGCGGCGGGTCAGCCAACTCGCAACGGCCGTGAACAGACTCAGCAAGACGACCGCGATGCCCAGCGCCGTACGCCAGCGCCGCGGCGCCGCCACGCCGGCGGCCGGCGATGCGGTGGCGGTTGTCTCCGACAGGGACTCCAGGTCGAACGCCATGTCGCGCGCCGACTGAAAGCGCGCCTCGCGCGCCTTCTCCAGACAGTGCGAGACGACGCGTACGAGCGCCGGCGGGATGGTGGCCGTTGACGGCTCCGGCGGATCCTCCTTCAGGATGGCGGCCATCGTGTCGGCCGCAGTCGCGCGGATGAACGCCGGATGCCCGGTCACCATCTCGTAGAGGACCGCGCCGAAGCTGAAGATGTCGGAGCGGTGATCCACGGTCTCGCCGCGAACCTGCTCCGGCGACATGTAGCCGGCAGTTCCCATCACCGTCCCCGGTCCCGTCTCGGTGAGTGGCCCGGCGTTTCGAGCGGCGTCATCGGCGGGCTGTGTGAGCTTCGCGAGCCCGAAGTCGAGGATCTTCACGCGCCCCGCGCTCGTCACGAAGATGTTGTCCGGTTTCAGGTCGCGGTGGACGATGCCTCTGTCATGCGCGGCGGCCAGTCCCTCGGCGATCTGGCGTGCATAGTCGATGGCCCTGCGAGGCGAGTGCGGGGCTCCGCGTAATCGGCTCTTGAGGGACTCGCCCTCGAGCAGCTCCGACACCACGTACGGCGCGCCCTGGTGCGTGCCCACGTCGTAGACCGTCAGGATATTGGGATGATTCAACTGGCCGGCCGCGCGCGCCTCCTGCTCGAAGCGATGCAACCGGCTCGCATCCTTCGCGAACGTCTCGGGGATCAGCTTGATCGCCACCTCGCGCCCGAGCCGTGGATCCCGCGCGCGGTAGACCTCGCCCATGCCCCCGGCACCCAGCCATCCGACGATCTCGTATGGACCGACGTGGGTACCGGTCGCCATTGCCATGGGAACGCCCCGAATTATATGGTGGGCTGCGCTTCCGTTTCCGTTGACCCCAGGCCTGCGCGCACATGGAAGGTCACGAGCACCGACCCGATGCGGATGGAATCGCCGTCGGTGAGCTGGACAGGCGAGGTGATGCGCTCGCTGCCGAGAAAGGTGCCGTTCTTGCTGCCGAGATCCTCGAGCAGCGTTCCTGCAGCGGTCACCAAGACACGCGCGTGACGGCGGGAAACCGTGGACGCGTCGAGCCTGACATCGACGTCGGGATCGCGTCCCACCACGTGTTCCCCTGCTGACAGAGGAAAGCGCCGCGTGCCCCACTCGAGCCAGCACGAGGGTCGATCCGGTCCCGTTGCGCTCGGCAGGGTCGTCGCCTCCCCGCAAAACGCATAGCCGAACCCGTGCGCGGTCCGGACGAACAGAGGGGCGCGGGCCCGGTCACCGAGTGCCTCTCGAATCTCGGCCACGAGGTTCGAAAGATTGGCCTCGGCGACGAAGGTCTTGGGCCAGAGACGTTTCAGCAGCACGACCTTGGACAGAACTTTCGGACGATGCTGGACGAGCGTCCCGAGCAGCTCGAACGCTTTGGGCGCGAGGTGAATCTCGCGTCTTCCCTTCGTCAGTTGCCTGGTGTCGAGATCGAGCGTGAACGGGCCGAAGCGGATCTTCACGGCGGCAGCTTGGAAGAAAACTGCGAGGTTCCTGAAGATTCCCTGAGACTTTCGTCGCCGGCTCGGTCCATACGTCACGCCAGGAATGCTGAGTTGAAATGGTAGTCCACAGGGCACAAAAATGGGAGTTCCTCATGCGTTCCCATTCTCGTGATTTCAGCGGGTCTCCCGGCGCCTCGGGGAACGCTTTCTCCTCTCCAACCTATCAATCCTGGTCCTCTCTAGTCCGAGTCCTGCCGGCGTCGCTTCCGCCGGCGTCAACACATGGACGAGCGGGGCGCCCTACGGTGACACTATCTACGCCCTGGCCATCACCTTTGAAAAGCTCGCCCGGACTGCTCTACTTAAAGACGATCTCTGCACCGGCGGAGCGGCCAAAAGTCAGGCGAGGATCCGCCGGAGCGTCTCCAGGCTGACGTTGCGGCCGGAGATGACGACGACGGCAGGCCCATCGAACTTCCCCGCTTTGCCTGTCAGGCAGGCGGCGACCGCCGCCGCCGCGGAGGGCTCGATCAAGTACTGGTGCTTCTCGAGCACCCAGCGCACGCCCTGGAAGATCTCCTCTTCCGAGACGAGGGCGACTCGGTCGATCCTCGACCGCAGAACGGCGAAGGTCTTCGCTCCAATACCGCCTTCGATCCCGCCGGCGGAGGTCTCCGCGGCGGGCAATCGGGTGACCGCGTGGCCGCGCTCGAGAGAGAGCGCCAGGGCCGGCGAGAGCTCGTGGTTGCAGCCGACGATCCGCGAGCCGGGAAAACGATCCCTGACTGCGTAGGTGAGACCGGCGGCCATTCCCCCGCCGCCGACTGGAAGGACGAACTCACGCGCTTGTGGCGCGTCTTCGAGGATTTCGAGCCCGAGAGTTCCGCCGTTGCCCGCCATGATCGCTTCGTCGTCGAAGGCGGAGATCCACACCTTCCCGGCTCGCGCCGCCTCCTTGAGCGCCCACTGCTCGGTCTCGTCGTAGCCGGGAAACTCCGAACGCACCACCTCGGCTCCGAGGTCCACCATCGCGCGGTACTTCGACTCGTCCACGCTCGAAGGAACGAAGATCGTCGGCACGAGTCCGAGCGAGCGCGAGGCATACGCCACCGCCTTGCCGTGGTTGCCGGCCGAGCAGGTCGCAATCCCGGCGAGCTTCTCGTCCTCCGAGAGGAGCGAGAGCCGGAAAAGAGCCCCTCGGATCTTGAACGATCCCGTCAGCTGCGCCGACTCGAGCTTGAGCCAGACCGGGACGCCCAGAATTTCCTCGAGAGCCGGAGACTCCTCGAGGGGCGTGTGCCGGATGCGCCCGTCAAGGAACGCGCGTGCTTGCTGGATCAGTGAGAGCGAAAGTGGCGGTACTGGATCCGGCATGAATCCCTTCGGGGTGGCGCGGTCTATATTACGTTTGGCACTGGCACCCCGATCGAGAAAGGATCTCTCATGGCAAAATGGTTTTTCGAGCCCGGCCACACGGCCGCGGAGTTCCGCGTGCGTCACATGATGGTTAGCTGGGTGCGCGGCCACTTCAAGGACGTCCACGGGACGCTGGACTTCGATCCGGAGAACCCGCGGGAGGCCTCCGCCGAGGTCACGATCGACGCGCGGAAGCTCTGGACGGGCGAGCCGGAACGCGACAAACACTTGAAGAGCGCCGACTTCCTCGACGTCGAGAACCATCCCACGATCACGTTTCGGGGACGCGGTGTCGTGCTGTGCGGCGCGGACGAGGCGAGGTTCGGTGGCGATCTCACGATCCGCGGCGTCACCCGGCCCGTCACTCTCGACGTGCGCCCTCTCGGGCAGTGGCAGACCCCGTGGTGGGAGGGCAATGTGGACAAGGGGCCGAAGACGCGCACCGGGTTCGTCGCCACGACCCGGATCAACCGGCACGACTTCGGCGTCAGCTGGAACAGCACCCTCGACCGCGGCGGATTCGTCGTCGGCGACGACGTGCACATCACGGTGGACGCCGAGGCGATCCTGGAAAGCTGATCGGAGGCGCTACTTCCTCTTGAAGAACTGGACGGCACGCTCGTGCCTCTGCGCGGCCGCGAGCGACTTGAAGGTCCCCAGGTTCCTACGCTTGCCGGTCTTCGTGTCCTTCTTGCGCGAGTAGAGGCGATAGCCTCCCGACGCCAGCTTTCGGATCATCGGTTCTCTCCTTTCATGACGGCGAGCCCTGCGACTTTCGTGCCGCGGCGCTCGCTCGTCAGCGCGCGGCTTTCCACATCGGGTGCTCGAAGGAGAGATAGACGAAGACCGCATGGTCGCCCCGGCTCGGGCCGACGCCGAGAGGGACGGCGATGCCCGGAACGATCTGCAGCCCGGTCGGGAAATTGAAGGCCCAGCGAATCCCGGGACTCACGAAGAACGTGTGGGTACCCCGGGTCTGACCCGGCGCGGTGACGGCCTGGGAATAGGACCAGACCGCCTCGAGCATCGCGTTGAGGTCGTTGCGGATCATCCAGATCAGGCTCTGTCCGGCATTGGCGCCCCGCGCGGCTGCCTTCTCCCCTTGCGCATCCCTTGCGGACGGGAAATATGTCCCGCCCAGGTTCGAATGGGTGACGAACTTCTCCGAGAGCACCGTGCTCGCGGCGACGTTGACCTGGACACCGACCCCGCCGGAGCCGAGCTCTCTCTTGTAATCGCCGGAAGGCAGAAGCACCGAGAACCGCGGCGCGCAGGCGAACTTCGTCTGGCCGCTGCCTGCGAGCTGGTAGCGGTAGTTCAAGGCGATATCGCCGAAGCCGGAGTGCGCGGCGTCCTCTCCCCTGACCCTCGGATAAGGGATCGTGTAGCTCAACTGATGCATCTGCCGCGGGACGGGATACTCCTGCGTGAAGCTCGCCAGCCAACTCCCTCCGCGCATCCGCTGGAACGAGTTGATGTGCTGGACGACTCCTTCCTCCTGGTTGTAAGCCTCCTCCATCAGGAAGCTGTTGTCCTGGACGGGGGCTTCCTGACCGAGGAGAAATGCGGCCGAAAGACTCCAGGTCAGGAATCCCTGGATGATGCTCTTGAAGAGGGTTGTTTTCATCGAATCCCCGACCGGGCCCTTTCTTGTTGAGCCAGGGTCTCAGATCAAGCCCTCACCCGACCCATCCCCGTGGGAGAGCGGGAAGCCGCTAGCTGCCGCGCTTCGAGGTATTGGGCTCCTTTTCGATCTTCAACGAGTCGCCGGTCTTATGGTCTTCGATCTGAAAGCGCAGGAACTGGTGAACGGCCTCGAGCGCCCTGGCGTTCCTGGTCGAGAGGACGACCGAGCCGCCTCGCTCCGTCGGCTGGAAATCGTATCGGATCGCCGCCTTCAACTCCTTCATGACCGGTACGCCGGGCGGAACCTTTTCGTGGATGAGCATCGGCGCATCGAATTCGCCCTCCGAGAACATCTTCGCGATGTGGGTCAAGTGCGTCCGGATCAGATCCCGACTCTCGGAGTCGGCGGGATCGTTCGCCTCGACCTCGATCCTGCCGCCTGAGGGAGTCAGTTGAAAGTGGTGTTTGGTCTTCGTATGGTCGAACCCCATGACGTGGTCGCCGCGCTGCGGAACCCCCGCCGCGCGCGTGGTTTCCGCCGTCTGGGCGGCGGCGGTCATCGCCAGGAATGCGATGACCATTCCCGAGGCGAAATCGGTTTTCATATCCTCTCCTTTTTCGTCGATGCGGATTCCGCCCATCACAAGAGAGCCCGGGGACCGGATAATTCCCGGATGCTCCGATTCAAATTCGTGGCGATGCCGCTCTCGCTCCTGATCTGGGCGAGCTATGTCCTGATCGTCATCCTCTGGACGCCCCTCGTCTTCTTCTACCGCCTGGCGACGTTGCGATCCGACCCCGATCGCTATCGACTCGGGCGCTTCTTCCGAAAATCGGCGGTCCTGGCCGGACACATCAACCCTTTCTGGAAGTTCCGCGTCGTGGACCACGTCCATCCCGATCCGAGGCGCCCGTATGTCTTCGTCGCCAACCACCGCTCCTCCGCGGACGCGTTTCTGATCGTGCGGCTTCCGTGGGAGATGAAGCTCCTGTCCAAGCGCTCCATCATGCAGATCCCGCTGCTCGGCTGGCAGATGCGCACCGCGGGCGACGTGCCGGTCATTCGCGGCGACAGGGAGAGCGTGCGGCACGCCATGGAACAGCTCCGCCGCTGGCTCGACCGGCGAGTCTCGGTCTTCTTCTTTCCGGAAGGCACGCGCAGCGCCGACGGAGCGCTCGGGCACTTCCGGGAGGGCGCGTTCCGACTGGCGATCGAAGCGTGCGTGGACGTGGTGCCGCTCGCAATCGCGGGCACGGACGCGGGGTTGCCGAAACACTCGATCGTGTTTGCCCCGACGACGGCCACGCTCACCGTTCTCCCGCCCGTCTCGACGGCCGGCTTGACCGCTTCCGACGCGCATCGTCTGGCGGAGACCGTCCGAGGCGCGATCGCTCGCGCTCTCGAAGACCCGGAGCCAGGCTCCTTTTGATCTGATTTAAGGCGCGATTAAGCGGCGCTCAAAACTGAATTAATCGCCGGCGTCTGGACGACAAGCTCGCGACAATCGCGCAAGGCGTCGGAGGTTTTCCGATTGCCGTGAGGAATCAAGGCAAAGCCGCATTGGAAAAGGAGGGTGTGTATGGGTGCTGGTGTCTTCGCTTCTCGCCGTTTCGTCGTCAACCTGATCACTGCCGTTTGCCTCGTGTTTGTCTCGTGCTCCGATCGTGACTCGCCCACCTCGCCGGCGTTGTCTTCCCCCGCGGGCAAGGCGACGATCTCCGGCACTCTGCTCCTCGCGAGTGATTCGCCTGCGGGCGGCGCCGGCCAGCCGCTCGCCAACGTCACAGTGCGCGTCGCCTCAACCGGGCAGACGGCGCAGACCGACGCGGCCGGCAACTTCACTCTCGGCGGTGTCTCGCCGGGAGCCGTGGCGCTGGACATCCACGGCCCCGGAATCCGGAGCTCCGCCACGGTCAACGCGTCCCCCGGAGTCACCACGAAAGTCACCGTGACGGTCAACCGCGGCCGCTCGACAGTGTCCCTCGTGGGGCGCTCCAACCATGTCGAAGGCGTCGTGGACAGCATCCCTACCGCCAGCAGCTTCGTCCTGAGAACCTCGCGCGGGATGGTCACGATCCAGACGGACTCCAACACGAGGTTCCGTTTGGAAGACGCGGGGATCGCCTTCGGGAACCTCAAGGTCGGCCAGCGGGTCGAGGTCGAAGGCTCGCTCCAGCAGGACGGCTCCATTCTCGCCGCCAGGGTCAAAGTCGAGAATGAGGAACAGGAAGATGAGACGCGCACTCCGACTCCGACGCCCACGGGGACGCCCGCTACCGCCACACCCACGCGGACTCCCAAACCGGAAGAGGTCGAGCTGGAGGGCACAGTCGGCACCGTCACGGGCACGAGCTTCATCCTCATGACGCAATCCGGTCCCGTCATGATCCAGACCAACGGCTCCACTATTTTCCGCAAGGGAGAGGGCCCCGCGACGCTCGCCGACATCAAGACCAGCGAACGGGTCGAGGTCCACGGCGCGCGCCAGGGCGATGGCTCGGTTCTCGCCTCCAGGGTGGACATCGAAGAGGAGGCGGAAGAGAAGACGCCCACGCCCACACGAACGCCGACAGCCGCGACAACATCAGTCATGACGGCGACGCCGACGCCCACACGGACGCGCGAGCCGGAGGAAGGGATCGAGCGGGAA
>WNGE01007319.1_pt1 | contig 12044 bp, 8 predicted proteins | sample 5400651 | NCBI WGS metagenome assembly WNGE01 (sample SAMN13153370, study PRJNA577476) | soil metagenome | isolation source: 60 cm soil or saprolite under grassland replicate 2 | place: USA:California | collected 2016-06-15 | reverse complement strand
TCGAGGTAATCGATTTCGGGACCGATGTGGATGCGCCCGGAGAGGGCTTCGAGAAAGCCTTCGGTGGGATCAAGCGAGGTGAAAGTGGGAAGACCGCCGAGGGCCACATTGACCTTGGCGACCGTGCCATTCGCCCGGAAATTTTTGATGCGATTGACGAAGGTCGGATCGAGTTGCGAAGGATCGAGGAGATGAAAGAAGGTGCGCTTGGGGTCAACGCCGGAAACGACGGCCTCGACGGCGATTTCTTCGCCAGTGGTGAGCACGACCCCGGCAACGGAGCCGTCTTTCAAGCGAATCTGCTGGACTTCGGCGTCGGTGCGAATTTCAGCGCCGGCCTGCTTCGCGGATTCGGCCAGAGCGCGCGTGAAATTGCCGAGCCCGCCCCGGGGAAAAGCAGCAGTGCCCACGGGATGGGTGTCGCCAGCGGCGCGCATCAGGAGGACGGCGGTGGAACCAGCGGACCACGGGCCGAGCGCCGTGCCGAAAATGCCGCGCGCGGCGATAACGGCGCGGATGAGCTCCGTTTCGAAAAATTCGGCGACGAAGTCCGCAACGGCCATGGGGGCCCAGCGGAGAAGGTCGAAGATTCCCTTCTTGCGAAGCATGCGCACGTTGCGGCCGGTCTTAAAGAGATTCCAGAGATCTTCGGGAGTGGGCTTGTCGATCGCCGGCGGCGTGATCGAAACAAGCTGGTCGAGGACGCCGGTGAGGTGATCGAGAGAATCCGCGAATTCCATGTATTTCGCGGAGTCCTTGGCGGAAATGCTCGCGATGCCGCGGGCGGTCCTGGCGTTATCGTTCCAGAAAAGAAGCGCGTTTCCGCCTGGCGTGGGCGCGAAGACGCGCGGACCGGGATAGAGGATTTCGCACTGGAATTTTTCGATCTGCATGTCGCGCGCGATCTCCACGCGAAGCGGGCCGAGCGTGTGCGCGAGCGTGGAAGCTTTGAAGCCGGGATGAAATTCCTCGGTAATGGCGCCGCCGCCAACCATTTCGCGCCGCTCGAGGACCAGCGGTTTGAACCCTCCTTTGGCAAGATAAAAAGCAGTGATGAGAGCGTTGTGCCCGCCGCCGATGAGAACCACGCGCTGGCCGAGGGGCATGATCAGTTGCTCTTCTCGGCGGGCGATTCGGAAACCGCGGCGACCGATGGCGATTCCGATGCGGGCTTCGTTTCTGGCGGGCGCGGGATTGCCCTGGCGGGTCGCATGCGCGAAACAGGGTAACTTTTCCATTCCTTGAGGATGACCTGGCTGGCGAGGCGGCCGTTGGCCCCCATGATCCCGCCGCCCGGATGCGTTGCGGAACCGCACATATAAAGGTTGTGGACCGGCGTGCGGTAGTAGGCCCATCCGGCGACGGGGCGAAGGAAAAAGAGCTGTTCCAGAGAAAGCTCGCCCTGAAAAATGTTGCCCTGGGTGAGCCCGAATTCGCGCTCGAGATCGAGCGGGGTGAGGACCTGGCGGCCAACGATGATGTCTTTGATGTTGGGAGCGTATTCGGCGATGGTGTCGATGACGTTGTCGCCGAAGGCTTCGCGCTGGTCGTCCCAGTTGCCTTCGGCGAGTTTGTAGGGCGCATATTGGACAAAGCAGGAGAGAACGTGCTTGCCCGGAGGCGCGACGCTCGGATCGGTGAGGCTGGGAATCACCATATCAATGTACGGGCGGCGGGAGTAGCGGCCGTACTTGGCATCGTCGTAAGCGCGTTCCATGTAGTCCGTGCTCGGTGAAATGGAAATTGCGCCGCGAAGATGCGCGCCCTCGCCGGGCAAGCATTTGAAATTAGGAAGCTCATCGAGAGCCAGATTGACTTTGCCGGAAGAGCCCCGGAATTTGTAGCGGCGGACCCCTTCCAGAAAATCACCGGGAAGCTCGCTGGGCTCCAGGAATTTTTCAAACGTAAGATGCGGGTCAACGCTCGAGGAGACCACGTTGGCGAAGATTTCTTCGCCGCTTTGGAGAACCACGCCGCAGGCGCGGCCGTTCTTGACCAGAATTTTCGCGACGGGCGCTTTGGTGCGAATCTCCGCGCCGGCCTCTCGCGCGGCATCGGCGATGGCGTTCGAAATCGCCCCGGTGCCGCCGCGGCTGAAGCCCCAGGAGCGGAACGCGCCATCAATTTCTCCCATGTAGTGATGGAGGAGAACGTACGCCGTGCCCGGCGAACGGATGCCAAGAAATGTGCCGATGATGCCGGAGGCGGACATGGTGGCTTTGAGGACATCAGTCTCGAACCACTGGTCGAGAAAATCGGCCGAGCTCATGGTCATGAGCTGGACGAGCGTGTAACGCTCATCGGAAGAAAGTTCGCGGAAGCGTTGCAAGAGAAAGTGGAGCTGCTTGAGGTCTTTGGGATTGAGCGTGGTGGGATCGGGCGGAATCATCGAGAGAATGGGCTTCACGAAACGGCACATGGGCGTCATCATCTTCGAAAATTCGTCGTAGGCCTCGGCGTCAACGCGGGAGTGGCGGCGAATGTCGCGGATGGATTTGGCGTGATCGTTCACGCGCCACAGGTGGTCGCCATTGGGCATCGGAGTAAAAGTGCCGTCGAGCGGAAGAATCTCCAGGCCGTGGCGCGGGAGATCGAGTTCACGAATGATTTCCGGGCGAAGCAGCGAGACAACGTATGAACATTCGGAGAAAAGAAAGCCCGGGAAGATTTCCTCGGTGACGGCCGCGCCGCCGAGGACGTGCCGGCGTTCCAGGACAACCACCTTCTTCCCCGCCTTGGCGAGATACGCGGCGTTGACCAGGCCGTTGTGGCCCCCGCCGATGACAATAACGTCGTAGTGCTGCCCCATTCGAAGTGACTCCGATAAAGCTCAACTATTCGTATGAAAAGCTGCGGGAAGCGAAGACTGGACATTATTACCGAGAGCGACGGCGCTGTACAAGCCTGCGGAAAACACTTTCCATCGGGTCGCCTTGCTAGGCCGGCGAATTCGCACCTATAATCCGATGTCTTTGCGGCGACAAGCGCCGCGTTCGAATCAGGAGGGATCGTGCCGGTCGGAACCGCGTTTCACGAGAGAACGTTGGCGCTGTGCGAAAGCCTGAACTACCGCGAGTGGTCGGGCTATTACACGGTCAGCGTGTACGAGATGCACCACGAGCACGAGTACAACGCCATCCGGAATTCGGCGGCGCTGATCGATATTTCGCCGCTGTTCAAATACCGCGTGACCGGGCGCGACGCCACAAAGCTCGTGAATCGCGTGATTGCGCGCGACATCAATAAAGTGGCCGTGGATCAGGTGATTTACTGCTGCTGGTGCGATCCCGAAGGGAAAGTGATCGACGACGGAACGATCACGCGGTTGGGGGAAAACGAATATAGGTGGACCGCCGCGGACCCGAGCTTGCGGTGGTTCCGGCAGAACGCACTGGCGCTGGACGTAAGCATCGAAGATATTTCGGAGCAGACCGCGGCGCTCGCGTTACAAGGGCCTACCTCCGGAAAACTGCTTCATGCGGCGGCGGACGCGGATATTACGAACCTGAAGTATTTTCGCGTGACGCACGGAAAAATTGCAGGCGTGCCGGTGGATATTTCGCGGACGGGCTACACCGGCGATCTCGGATTCGAAATCTGGATGCCGTGGAAAGATGCTGTGAAGGTGTGGGACGCGCTCGCCGCCACGGGCAAGGTGTTTGACATTCATCCGGCGGGAATGATTGCCCTGGACATTGCGCGAATCGAGGCAGGGCTTCTCCTGATTGAAGTTGATTACATCTCCAGCAAGAAGGCGCTGATTGAATCTCAAAAATATTCGCCTGCGGAGATTGGATTGAGCAAGCTGGTGGATTTGAAAAAAGAGAATTTTGTGGGGCGCGAGGCGCTGGCGCTGGAAGCAAAAAGGGGCGCGGAGCGGGCGCTGGTGGGGCTGGAAATCAATTGGAACGATGTGGAGGCGCTTTACGACAAACTGAAGATGGCGCCGCAGGTGCCGAGCATGGCATCGCGCGTGGCCGTTCCCGTGTATCGAGGCGGGCGCCAAGTGGGTAAGGCGACCTCGACGACGTGGTCGCCCACGCTGAAGAAGATGATCGCGTTGGCGTGCGTCAGCCGCGAGAATTCGGCACGGGACACGACGCTGCACATGGAAATGACGGTGGAAGCCGTGCGGCACACGGTATCCGCGAAGGTGGTTCCGCTTCCCTTCTTTAACCCCGGTAGAAAAACTGTAATTCCCGTAATTTAGAGTCGAGCATTGTCGCTAGTGAGAGGCTGCAAACTTTTCTTCTGCTTCCAGAAGCCCATCCAGCATTTTTCTATCGAGTATCCTTCCATGAAGAAGCGCGGCACGAATTCTTTGCGTGTTGTGGATGTCGTCCAAGGGGTTGGCGTCAAGGAGAAGGAGATCGGCGAACTTGCCCGGCTCGATAGTGCCTTGTGTCTGCAATTTGCCGAGAAATTCGGCCGGATTTCTTGTGGCGGCTTGCAGCGCTTGCATGGGAGTGAGGCCTGCCTGTACGAGGTAGGCGAGGTCTTCGTGCAAGCTGGAACCGGGGAAGACGTTTGGAGCGGCTGAATCCGTGCCAGCAAGGAATCGCACTCCCGCAGCATTCATCCGACCGACCGCCTCGAGCGACTTCTGAACCACTTCCTCGCGTAGGGCAACAGTTTCTGGCGTCAGGCCATTTAATCGTTCCCTTCTCCCTTGCTCCCAAATTGAGCGTAGTCTTCCAGGGATACACTTCATACGGGGATCGTCGGCCATGTCCGTCTTTGGTGTGACAAAGGCAAGGTCCACCAAGACGGGAAATGTGGGAACCTGCCATGTCCTATTCTTCACAAATTCTTGATTCAAGGCGAAAGCTCGCGACAGCGATTGGGTATTCAGAAGCTTGCGCACCCACTTCTCAAAACTTGCTTTCGATTGCGCGGAAGTTTGACCTGGAGCCACCTGAGCCAGAATTTCTCGGCGGAGTTCGTCTTCCTTCGTGGAATAACCCAATAGGATTCCTGTGAGATGCTCGATCGAAGACTGTCCTGCCTCAGAGGCTTCTAACGCCGAAACCGTGTCCGGTACGTGTCCAACGAAGCGAATGTTTTGCCTGCGACACTCTTCGGCAATGGCAAAATAGGCATCGCGGCTGAGTCGCGATTGCGTTTTGATGAAATCGACGCCTTGCGCTTGGAGACTACGGACGGCGGCGCGGCCTTCCGCTTCGTTGTGGATCGCGATCGACGGCTGAAAAGCAGGTGGCTCTCCGTCGAGAAACGGCCCTGTGAAGAAAATGCGAGGGCCAATTTGCTTTCCTGATTCGACCTCCTGGCGCAGCGCAGTAAGTTGGTCAACGGCGCCCCCCATATCACGAACCGTTGTAATTCCGTGGGCAACAAGCAGAGGGAGCATAAAGTTGCGGCTGCCGCTGGGCTCGCCCGCGCCGGTAAGATGGACATGCATGTCGGCGAGGCCTGGGATTAGAAATTTGCCGGTCGCGTCGAGGATCTGTGCACTGTGGGGAACGGTTGTCGAATTGGACGGACCGATCGTCGCGATGCGCTGGTCGGCGATGAGCAGCGTCATGTCCAATTGCGGCGGCGCACCAGTGGCATCGATGACGGCCACGTGCGTGATCGCGAGCACGGACTTTCTGGGACTCGAGCACGAAGAGAACAAGCTGGACGCGGCCACAACGAGCAAGGATGTGACCACGAGCAGTTTTTTCATGCGAAGAGCCTCATTGGGTCAGGCGGTTATATTTTTTAAGGATGGCGCGGAGGCGGTCGTGGGGGAGCGCGATGACTTTGTGGTTTTCGATGCCGGTCATGGTTTCTGCGGCAACCATGGCGTTGATGATGGCTTCTTCGGTGGCCTGAACCGTGGCGGCGAAGACGACTTCGATCCGATCATTGGGCAGCATTTTCAGATCGACGACGTGGTCGGCAGCGGCGGCGCCGGGATTCGCCGTCGAGAACGCGATGAAAATGTCGCCGGAGCCGTTGCCGGAGATGCTGCCGTTGCGCCCGAGCCCCAGCGAGACGCGGCGCGCCAGGCGCTTGAGCTGATGCGCGACGAGCGGAGCATCTGTCGCGACGACCACGATGATCGAGCCGTGGTCCAATTCATTGAATGAAGCGGAGGCGGAAGCAGGATCTTCGGGAATTTCGCGCCCGACAGGCACTCCGGCGATGCGCAGATTCGCGCGCGAGCCATAGTTGCATTGCACGAGGACGCCCACGGTGAACGCGCCGAGTTTCGTGTCGAGCTTACGCGAAGAAGTGCCAATACCACCCTTGAAGCCGTTGCAAACCATCCCCGTGCCGCCGCCCACATTGCCTTCTTCGACCGGTCCAGCGTGCGCGGAATCGATGGCGTGGAAAGCATGCTCGGGTTTGACGTGGAAACCGTTGATGTCGTTGAGCCAGCCATCCCAGGTTTCCGCGACGACGGGGAGCGACCACCAGTAGCTCTTGGGATCGGGCTGGCCGTGCGCAACGCGCCACTGAATCACAGCGTCGCGCACGACGCCGACGCTGTGCGTGTTGGTGATCATCACGGGACCATCGAGGAAACCGGATTCTTCCACCCAGGTCGTGCCGGTCATTTCGCCGTTGCCGTTGAGAGACCACCAGCCGGCAAAAACAGGACTGCTCATGGAATCCTTGCCGCGAGGGAGAACGGCGGTCACGCCGGTTCGCACGGCGCCTTTGCCAACCTCGAGCTTGCCTTCGCCGGAAATGAGCCTGGTGTGGCCGACGGTGACGCCGGGAACATCGGTGATGGCGTTGAGAGGGCCGGGCGTGCTGTCAAAAGGCACGCCGAGATCGCGGGCGCGCGGCTTAGCAGGCGGATTTTCCTGAGCCGAGACTAGCGCGGCTGCCGACAGCAAACAAAGAAGCAGGGCGAGAGAATGGAAATTCTTGAGACGGATCATAAATTGCTTTTCCAACGACGTTCACCACGAGATGAATGCCTAAGAATTCTAGCAGAGTCGCGCGTCTCATCCGCGCGGCGCGATGAATCCTTTGCGCCTTGAATTCTGATTTGCGAGCAGCAGCCGAAAACCCGCAGCCATTTTCGCGGTTGCATGCAATGCGCCCGCAGGGGATTGCGGTTCTGAACAGCGAGCGGCCGGGCTCTTGGATTCGCGAACGAAACGTGACATTATCCGTGATTCTGCACGGAGTTTGTGAATCACAGGAGAAGAGCAAAGATGAAAGGGGTCATTCTGCGGAGAAGCCTCGCAGGCGTGTGCCTGCTGGGATGCGGATTTGTTGTTTCGGCGCAAGAAGCAGCGAAACACGCCATCACGTTTGATGACATGATCCGGTTGCATCGCATTTCCGAAGCGCATGTTTCGCCGGATGGAAAGTGGGTGGCCTTCACGGTGTCGACGCCGGACATGGACGCAAACCGCAGCGTGAGCAACATTTGGGTGGCGCCGACCGCAGGCGGGACGGCAATGCAACTGACGCAAAGCGGGCACGATACCTCCCCAGTGTGGTCGCCGGACGGGAAGACGCTGGCATTTCTTTCCTCACGCAGCGGCGAATCGCAAGTGTATTTGCTTTCGATGGAGGGCGGCGAGGCGCACGCCCTGACGCATTTGTCCACCGGCGCGGATCTGGTGAAGTGGTCCCCGGACGGAAAAACGATCGCGTTTACATCGTCCGTTTACCCGGATTGCAAAGACGCTGAGTGCAACAGCAAACGCGACGCAGAAAAAGAAAAGAGCAAAGTGAAAGCGCACGTGGCGGAACAGCTTCTCTACCGTCACTGGACGCACTGGAATGAAGGCAAGCGGGCTCACTTGTTTGTCGCGGCAGCAGATGGAAGCGGCTCTCCGCGCGACCTCACTCCCGGGGCGAATTACGACGTTCCGCCGGACGAGCGCGGCGGGCCGGGCGATATCAATTTTTCTCCCGACGGAAAGGAAATTTGCTTCACGGCAGTAACCGACAAGATGGAAGCAATCAGCACAAACGGCGATTTGTTTATCGTTCCGGTTGCAGGAGGCGAAGCGAAGCGCATCACGACGCAGCCAGGATTTGACGGCAATCCCGTGTACTCGCCGGACGGGAAGCACATCGCGTACCACGCGCAGCTTGCGCCGGAATATGAATCGGACCGCTGGCGCGTGATGCTCTACGACCGGCAGAGCGGAAAGAATGAAAATCTTTCCGAGGGATTCGACCGCAGCGCAAATGACCTGGCGTGGTCGCCGGACAGCAAGACGATTTATTTCACGGCGGAAAACGAAACGCAGCAGCCGGTGTACGCAATGGCGGCGCGCGCGGGCGCGGAGCCGAAAAAGATCATCGCGGACGGCTATAACACCGCGATTTCCTTCAGCGCCGACGGGAAGACGCTGGTCTTCGAGCGGGCGAGCCTGACGATGCCGGCGGAAGTTTTCGCCGCATCAAGCGACGGCACGAACGTGCGCCAACTGACGCATCAAAATGATGCCATCCTCGCGGGACTGGAAATGAACCCACCGGAGACGTTCTGGTTCGATGGCGCCGAAGGAACGAAAGTGCAGGCGATGTTGATCCGGCCGCCGAAATTCGATGCGACGAAAAAATATCCGCTGCTGGTGCTGCTGCACGGCGGGCCGCAGACGATGTGGTCGAACTCATGGGGCTACCGGTGGAACGCGCAAGTGTTTTCCGGAGCGGGATACGTGACGCTGATGATCAACCGCCGGGGCTCGACGGGTTACGGGCAGAAATTCACGGATGAAATCACGAACGACTGGGGCGGCAAAGCGTACGCCGACGTGATGAACGGCGTGGACTACACGATAAAGAAGTATCCGTTTGCCGACGGGACGCGAATGGCTGCGGCGGGCGGCTCTTATGGCGGATACATGGCGGACTGGATTGCCACACACACGGGACGCTTCAAAGCGATCATCAGTCACGCAAGCGTGTACGACAAGGTGGCGATGTACGCAACCGAAGAGCTGTGGTTCGAAGAGCACGACATGCAGGGCACGCCGTGGACGAATCCGGAAAGCTACAAGAAGTGGTCGCCGTCGACGTATGCGGGTGCGCTAGGGAATTCCAAGACGCCCACGCTGGTGATCGCGGGAGAAAGAGATTACCGCGTGCCGTACACGCAATCGCTGGAATTTTTCAGCGCGTTGCAGCGGCAGGGCGTGCCTTCAAAGCTCGTGGTCTTTCCGGACGAAGGACATTGGGTGCTGAAGCCGCAGAACGCGCAGTTCTGGTACAAAACGTTTCTGGATTGGCTGGCGACGTACGTCAAGTAAACGGCAGCTCAGGCGGCGAGCAAGCGATGGAGTGCGCGGCGCGCGAAGCGAAAAAGGTGATACAGCAAGAAGATTGAGAGCACAACGAGCGCGGCAACGATGATGATCGTGGCAAGCGGGTGGGCCGCCGCCATCCAGGCCAGCCAGACGGCGAGGACGTCTTCGCCGAAACTCAATATCCAATTGCTGAAGGGCTCGGGGGTGGCATTGACAGCGGCGCGGGCGCTTGCTTTGGTGCCATGCGAGGCGAGGGCGACGCCGCCGGCGATCAACGCTGCTCCCCAACGCCATTCGGACGCGGCTCCGCTCGCAGCGGCATAAGCAAGAAGCGCCGCGGCCGGCGGGCGAATGAAGGTGTGAATCGCATCCCAGACCGTGTCGAGGTAAGGAATTTTGTCTGCGCAAAACTCCGCCAGATAAAGCGCGATCGCGATTCCCAGAACCCAGGGATGAGAGAGCGCCTGGAGGGAAGGCGGAAGGTGAAGAACGCCAAAGCGCTGGAGGAGCCCAAGCGTGGCCACAGTTGCATAGAGGTTCAATCCGGAGGAGAATCCGGCCCCGAGCGCGAGCCCGAGCGTTTCGATGGGGTTCATGCCGGACCATCATAGCAAGCGGAATGGCCATCGCAGGCAGTTACTCCTGCATAGAAATGTTCGAGGTACTGTTTGACCCACGGATAAAGGAAAGAGATTCTGTTAAAGGGACGGCCGTTCATGTTCGGACTCAGCTACCTCTTTTATCCCTGGGGCTTCATCGTGCAGATCCTGGCGATCTTGCACTTCGTGCGGCGGCGGCCGGAGAACTACTGGTTCTACATTATTTTCTTTGGCGGCTTCCTGGGCGCGAGTGTGTACATCCTCGCGGAAGTGCTGCCGGATATGACGCTATTGCGCGGCGTGTGGCAAGGATTTGGGCGAAGGTCACGAATCCAAACCCTGGAGACGCAGATCCTGGATAATCCATCCGCGGCAAACTACGAAGAGCTTGGGGAACTCTACAAAGATCAAAGGCAATACGAGAAGGCGCGAGATGCGTTCAATCACGCGATCGCAGCGCGAAGCGATTCAATCTACACGTTCTATTCGCGGGCGCAATCGTCGCTGGGGATGAATGACCTGGCTCCGGCGATTCCTGACCTGGAGCGCGTGGTGGCCTGCGACCGTAAATTCGATTATTACCGGGCCGCCGGATTATTGGCGGATGCGTACGCACGAACGGGTCAACTGGAACGCGCAGAGCAGCTTTTCGCGGAAGTGACGCAGATTTCGACGACTGCGGAGACACTGTACAACTACGCGAGTTTTCTGAAGACGGCGAACCGGCGCGAAGAGGCGCGCGAGTGGGCACAGAAGCTGCTGGCGAAAAAGCGCACTCTCCCGCGGTATATGCAGAGGCGCGAGCGGCCGTGGTTCCGCAAGGGCAAGGCGCTGGTGAAGGAATTGGCCAGCGTCTAGAGTTCGCATCCCGTAACCCCATCCCGGGATGCAGGAAACACACGTTATCGCAAATAAAGGGAGAACAAGGTCCCTCGTTGCGATGATTCATCCTCGTCGGATGTCTCGTTGTCGGCGTACCCCCCACCCCCTGTTTTTTGTAAGTGCGGATTCTAAAGGAGTTAGCTTTTCTGTAAGTCCTGTATAATGAACACTTACAGGAGGGCGCGTAAGTGCGGATTCTAAAGGAGTTATAAGGAAGTCTCTGTACTTAAACACATCGAACAAGAATGTGTGCCTAGAAGTGCCATGGAAGACAAGAAGATTGCCCGTCATGCCATCCGAGAATCTGCCAAAGGTTGCACAGGCGGGTGCATAACTCATTTTCTGATTGCAATCGCCGCTGCGATCTTACTCGGAAGTAGTGCTCATTATTGGGGCCTTTCAGGACGAGCAGTGTTTCTGGTCGTGCTCATTGCGATCTTTCTCGCCTCCGCGCTCATTCCGTGGGAAAAAGAGAAAAGGCCATGAAGCAACTAACAAATCACGGCTGCAGCTATGAAATCGGCCGATTCACAGCGATACGATTGATAATGCGTTTTCGTTGCTCAGCAAGGTCTGTACGGGACGCAAATCGGGCGTGACGCAGAAAACTGATCCTGGAACGGTCCGGAGGACTGAAGGCCGAACGGGCTACGCAGATTTACCTAGATGGAATTATATCAAATGGCTATAGAAAGTCAAGAGGGATTTGGAGAGGATTTGGAGGCGCGAGGCGGAATCGAACCGCCGATAATGGTTTTGCAGACCATTGCCTTACCACTTGGCGACCGCGCCACCGAACCAAAGGAGACCTGGAACGGCGAAGGCCGAGGAGAAGGCGGCCCCCGCCGTCCAGTTCCCTGCTGGAGCAAAAACTTCCGCCGCTGAGCTCAGCGAGCTGCGGCGACCGACTCCTGCTGACCGGCGCGAGTTTCATTGACGATGGGCGCACCGATGAGGTTGCCCCATTCGGTCCACGAACCGTCATAGTTACGGACGTTGCCGTAGCCCAGGAGATACTTCAGGACGAACCAGGTGTGCGAACTGCGCTCACCGATACGGCAGTAAGCGATGACCTCGTCCTTGCCGGTAATGCCTTTCGACTCGTAGAGCTTCTTCAAGTCGTCGAAGGATTTGAAGGTGCCGTCTTCGTTTGAAGCTTGAGCCCAAGGAATGTTGGCCGCGCCGGGAACGTGTCCGGCACGCTGGGCGGTTTCCGACATGCCCGGAGGGGCGATGATTTTCCCAGTGAACTCATCAACGGAACGGACGTCGACAAGCTGCCCCGGTATGCGGCCCTCCACGATGGAGAAGACCTCCTCTTTATAGGAGCGAAGAG
>WNGE01018571.1_pt1 | contig 12046 bp, 10 predicted proteins | sample 5400651 | NCBI WGS metagenome assembly WNGE01 (sample SAMN13153370, study PRJNA577476) | soil metagenome | isolation source: 60 cm soil or saprolite under grassland replicate 2 | place: USA:California | collected 2016-06-15 | reverse complement strand
AATTGGAGTAGTTGGTTGTTGTGGGGATTTGCCAGCACGGTTGTGCTCACATCGATTCTGGCCGGCAGCCAGGGCGTTGGCCTGACTCGGAATGAACATTCCGTATTTGCTCGGCACAATTTTCACACCCAACCGCGACCGCGCGAAGTTCATCGGCTTCTTTTTGCATTTCGCTAATGGTTGGATCTTCTCGCTCATTTACGTCGCGGCTTTTCAGGTGTTGCACAAAGCGACATGGTGGCTCGGCGCTGGTATCGGACTCGTTCACGGCATTTTTGTTCTCACGATGGCGCTCCCGATTTTGCCTGCGTTGCATCCGCGCATGGCCAACGAACAATACGGCCCAACTGTCGTGCGCCAACTCGAGCCGCCCGGCTTCCTTGGTTTACACTATGGTATTCGCACGCCGATTTCAGTTCTCCTCGCGCACGCGATCTTCGGCGCGATCCTGGGCGCATTCTATGTCGTCAAATAATTGTTCGGCTGGAAGCGGAGACAAACGCCGGGTTTTGGCAGAGAAAGGCTTTTGAGGCATGGTGCTGCCGGATTTTCCTGGCTCGCTGTCTCGTCACGCCATAGCTTCAGCGTCGGCCGGAGCCGGCAGGCGGCTCCCTTCTACCTTCCCTTTTGTGACGACTTCAAATTCCATCCTTCGCGAGCGCACGCGACGCGACTTTCTTGCGCTTGCGGGCAAAAGCCTCGGTCTGGCCGCGCTTTCGTCGGCAACGGTCGCCTCGTTGCTGAAAAACGTCGAAGCAGCGACGAGCACCGTGGCGCATCTAACACCGGAAGAAGCAGCGATGGATGAAGACTACTGGGCCATCATTCAAAATTCTTTCAGCGTTACGCGCGGCATCATTAACCTGAACAATGGCGGCGTTTCGCCCAGCCCGCGGATCGTGACCGAAGCGTTGGTCCGTTACCAGTGGCAACAGGAAGACGCCACCGCCTACACCATGTGGCAAATCCTCGAGCCACAATCGGAAACGATTCGCACCGGCCTGGCCGAACTGTTCGGCTGCGATCGCGAAGAGATTGCGATCACGCGCAATGCTTCCGAGTCACTCGAGATTCTTTTGATGGGCCTGGACTTCAAGCCCGGTGACGAAATTCTCACTACCACCCAGGATTATCCGCGCATGCTGACCACGCTCCGTCAGCGGGAGAAGCGAGAAAACCTGAAGCTTAAACTGATCCAGATTCCCATTCCGCCGAAGAACCTCGACGAGATTAGCTCGGCATTTGAAAAAGGAATCACAAATCGCACCCGCCTGATTCTGATTTCGCATCAGATCAACATTACCGGACAGATCACTCCGGTGAAGGCGGTCTGCGACATGGCTCGCGCCCAGGGAATCGAGACGATTGTGGACGGCGCCCATTCCTTCGCGCAGTTCGATTTCAAACAGAAGGACCTGGGTTGCGATTACTTCGGCACCAGTTTGCACAAATGGTTGTACGCGCCCAAAGGCACCGGCATGCTTTACGTCAAACGCGATAAGATCGACAAGATCTGGCCGTTGATGGCCGCGGAATCCAAGCAAGCATCGGATATTCGCAAGTTCGAAGAAATCGGCACCCACTCGGCTGCGCCAAAGCTGGCCATTGGCGAGTCGCTCCTGTTTCACAACGGGATCGGCGGCAAGCGCAAAGAAGCGCGGTTGCGTTATCTGTCACGTTACTGGATGAACCGGCTCAAAGATGTGCCGAAGGTCCGCTTCAACACTTCGTTTGATCCGAAACAATCGTGCGCCATCGCGAACGTTCACGTCGAAGGGACAAACCCGGACGCGGTCGTGAAGTATTTGTTCGACAGACACCACATCTTCACCACGTCCATCGTTCACGAAGAATTTCAGGGCATCCGGATCACGCCCAACGTCTACACCACGTTCAACGAACTCGACCGTTTCTGCGACCAGATGGAACTGATCGCCCGCAAAGGCTTGCCATCGTAGCGCCGAGCCGCCGGGAGCGAGCGAGACAGACGGCAAGATCAAGGCCGATCATGCAAATGCCAGTTTAGTCGGCCACGCAAATCAGATGCTAGGCAGGCGTAATAGATTTTGCGCCGTCGATAGAGGGCATAGATGCCAATAAGTCCACGAACGAACTTTCGAATTATATCCGCATGCTTCCCGAAGCCTTCGCTTGAAATATTCTCAACATATTGCGTGACGAGCTTCGGTTTTTTGATCTGGCATACAACAGTCTTACGCGGCCCACTCCGCGCAAAGCAATTCTGCCTGCTGTAACACGAGCTTTGTTGCTTCGTCCCGTAGGTCGGGAGGGTAGCCGTGTTTCCGGAGGATACGCGAGGGCATCGTAAAAGGCGACTTCGTCGTCGTTCAAGCCGAGATCAACGCCGCGTCTGTCGACTTCGCTCAATTGCTTAGCCAGTTTGATTAGCTCTTCGATGACTTCCTGCGTTGCGATCGCTCGGTTGTGGTAGGCGTTGAGCGTTTTCTTGAGCATCTCCGAAAATTCGCGGCTTTGGACAAGATTCCGCTTTGATCGAAGTTTGATCTCGTCGCCCAGTAATTTCGCAAGCAGCTCAGCGGCGACGTTCTTGTATTTGAGTCCGCGAACCTCAGCGAGGAACTGATCGGAGAGGATGCTGATGTCCGGTTGCTTCAGGCCCGCAGCTTGAAAGACATCGATGATCTCGCCTTCGGGTGCGATTGCCTTTGCAACAAGCTGCCTGACTGCATGGTCGAGTTCCTCAGTTGTCTTGGCCGAACCGCGCCGCTTTAACAGCGCGATCTTTACTTGCTGGAAAAATCCAACGTCATCGCGAATCGCGACGGCTTCTTCTGTGCCGGCGCACAAAGCGAACGCTTGTGAGAGCTCAGTGACAACTTGGATGAATCGGTCTTTGCCATTCTCCTGCTGAAGAATGTGCTCCTGAGCCGTTGGCAAGAGCGACATCTTCTCGGCTGGCGTGCCATCGAGCCACTTCGACCAATCGAAGCCGTGCATCATTCCGCACGCGACCTCGTACTTTTCCTGCATTACGGCGATAGCTTTAGCGGTGTCGAGACTCGGACTGCCTTTCCCGCCGCTCTCGGTGTAAACAGCAAGCGCCTGCTTCAGTTGATCGGCTAAGCCGAGGTAATCGACGACCAAGCCACCGGGCTTGTCGCGAAAGACGCGGTTCACGCGCGCGATCGCTTGCATGAGGCTGTGTCCGCGCATCGGCTTGTCGACGTACATCGTGCTAAGAACCGGGGCGTCGAAGCCTGTCAGCCACATGTCGCGGACGATGACGATTTTGAATGGGTCTTTCGGATCTTTGAAACGCGCGGCAAGCTTCCGTCGCTTCTCTTTGTTGCGGATGTGCTGTTGCCAGTCAGGTCCATCCTCCGTGCTGCCGGTCATGACGATTTTGGCAACGCATGATTTGCCGGTGTCATCGTCGTTGGTTCCGCTCGCCCACTCGGGCCGCAATTTGATGATCGCATTGTAAAGATCGATGCAGATGCGACGGCTCATGCAGACGATCATCGCTTTGCCTTCCATCGCTTCGAGACGGCGCTCGTAATGCTTCACGAGATCGGCGGCGATGAGATCGATACGCTTCGGGTTGCCGACTAGTGCTTCGAGCGCTGCCCACTTTGTTTTGAGCTTTTCCTTCCGAGTCAGTTCTTCGCCTTCGGTGATCTCTTCGAATTCCTTGTCGATCTTCGGCAGCTCACTCGCATTTAACCCGAGTTTAGCGACGCGGCTTTCGTAGTAGATCGGAACCGTTGCTTTATCGGCGACGGCACGCTGGATGTCGTAAATGCTGATGTAATCACCGAACACGGCGCGCGTGTTCGCGTCCGTCTTCTCAATCGGCGTTCCGGTGAAACCGATAAACGACGCGCTGGGCAGCGAGTCGCGAACGTTACGCGCAAGCCCATCGATCAGGTCGTATTGACTGCGGTGCGCTTCATCGGCGATGACGAGGATGTTGCGGCGATTTGAAAGCAGTGGCGCTTTGCCGGCCGTTTCATCGGGCGCGAACTTCTGCATTGTCGTGAATACGACGCCGCCGCTTGCTACGTTGAGAAGTTCGCGCAGATGCTTGACCGACTCAGCTTGGATTGGCGTCTGTCTAACAATTTCGTGGCAGCGCTGGAATTGACCAAAGAGTTGATCGTCGAGATCATTGCGGTCAGTGAGAAAAACCAACGTCGGGTTTTCCATCTGCGGATGTTCGATGATGCAGCCGGCGTAAAAGAGCATCGACAAGCTTTTGCCTGAACCTTGAGTGTGCCAGATCACGCCGACGCGGCGATCGCCAGGTTTGCCACCTTCCATTGAACCGGCCCAGAAAGTTCCCGGCGTTTCCGCCACACGCGCTGTGCCCGTGGTCGCAGTCGCCCGAATCGTCTCATCCACTGCCGCTTTGACTGCATGAAATTGGTGATAACCGGCGATTAGTTTGTGGACTGCGCCGCTGTCAGGATCGTCTTCGAACGCGATGAAGTTGCGAATGAGATCAAGAAAGCGCCGCTTTTCGAAGGTGCCGCGAACGAGCGTCTCCAGTTCGAGAGCAGTAGCCGGCGCATCGAACTGGCCTTCGATTGTCCGCCACACTTTGAACCATTCCTGGTTTGCAGTCAGCGAACCGATGCGCGCTTGGAGTCCATCGGAGACAACGGTCACTTCGTTGTAGTGCATCAACGAAGGAATCTCCTGCTTGTAGGTCTGGATCTGGTTGTAAGCGGCGGCAAACCATTTGTCGGTGTCTTCTGGAATCTTTAACTCGATAATTCCAAGAGGCAGCCCGTTGACGAACACGACGATGTCGGGCCGGCGGTTGTTCTGGCCTTCAATAACTGTGAACTGGTTTACAGCCAGCCAGTCGTTCGCGCCGGGATTGTCAAAGTCGATCAGCCGAACGTGATCGCCGGCGATGCTTCCGTCCTCGCGCCGATACTCGACCGGAACGGCGTCGCGCAGCATGCGGTGAAACGCGCGATTGTTGCCGATGAGTGACGGCGCATCATGTCGCAGCACTTTGCGCAACGCTTCTTCGCGCGCATCGCTCGGAATCGCGGGGTTTAGTCGCGCAATCGCATCTCGCAATCGGCCAACGAGCACGACATCAGAAAAGGACTTCCGTTCCGCCGCGATTTCTCCTGGCGCCAGATGCGGCGCGTGTGCCACTGCATACCTCAGGTCTTTAAACCAACTCAGCGCGGCGTCCTCGACGGTCGACTCGATGAGTGGATTCACGGGATTCACAAAACAGCCACAGATTCGCAATTCTCCGCGATGAACCGCTGAAAAAGCTGGCCCAATGTGCCAGCTAAATCGTTTGTGATGCTACCGCCTATTGATGACCACTGAAGTGAGCTGTCGTCTGCAGGCAATATTGATTTCACCAAATGCGAGATGTCCCGCGTCGCGACAGGTTGATGGAACTGGAACTCTGCCAAAGCGTGCTCGAGATGCTGCAGCATCACGCAGAGATGTGCTTCATCGATTTCGCCAAACATTGCGCGCGGTCGCGAGAAATCCGAAATAAAACGCCCGCGGAGAAACTGCGAATCAGGAGCGAACACCACAACACCAACGTTCACACATTCGCCGCGGACGATATCATGCACGTATTGCAGGACGATATAGGAGTAACCCGCGCGCATGCTTGATGTCGGCGCCAATCGCATCCTTTCGCAGGTTACTTCGCCGCGAGTTCGCGTGCGTGCGTGATCTCGCGACGCCCGACCGGTCGCACTTGCGCCGATTCGAGGGTGACCACGGCTGCGGTCTTTCCATCGAGGGTCAGGAACTCCACTTCGTAAGCCTTACCATCCTTGTAGACGTGAACCACCGTCCCCACGTCCCCCTTCTCCAATCCTTCGGTGGGCACCGGCTCTTTCAAAACTATGCGCTCATGTTCTTTGATCATGGCTTACTCCTCATGCGGATACGCTGTCACTAATCGTGGAATATCCTCTCCCCGGTCAACAATCCAAATCGTCCGAACCACAGCCGACCTTCCACTGGGCGACCGGAGACGACCGTCGAGAATATACTTCTGCCCGTGAATGGAGTCCAACTTCGCAGAGGCATCGGCGTTTTGGGCCAGCTCTCTGAGGGCGTTTGCCAGCGCAGCCCAGTCCTCGCGATCAAAACCCAGTGAGATGAAGAATGTCGCTTTGCCGCCATTATCGGGATGCGCAGCATTAAGCAGATAATCCCGAATCTTCTCTTGAGCGACCACCGCTGCGTTAGCATTCGGCAATTTCATTTGTCGGTGTCTTCCGGAATCTTTAGCTCGATGATTCCAAGCGGCAGCCCGTTCACGAAAACGACGATGTCAGGCCGGCGACCTGTCTGCGTGCCGGTCTGCGGGCTCCGCACAGGCAGACCACGCACAGGCAGATTATTCTGACCTTCGACGACGGCGAACTGATTCACCGCTAGCCAGTCGTTCGCACCGGGATTGTCGAAGTCGATCAGCCTAGCGTGATCACCGGCGATGCTGCCGTCATCGCGCCTATACTCGACCGGCACGCCGTCGCGCAGGATGCGATGAAACACGCGATTGTTGCCGACGACCGACGGCGCATCATGCCGCAGCACTTTGCGCAGCGCTTCTTCGCGCGCGTCACTCGCGGCAAACGATTTGCGTTCCGCCGCGATTTCGCCGGGCGCAAGATACGGCGCGTGAGCAGCCGCGTAGCCGAGTTGGTCGAACCAACTCAGCGCCGCCTGTTCGACGACCGCTTCGTCAAGACTCATGCTCCGTTTGTTTCGAGCTTTTCGCGCACTTCAGTCAAGAAGCGAGATGGGCCGTCTTCGTGACGGCGCCCATACCGATCCTCAGTGAAGCCGGAGAAAGTCATGACCACTCGATGCTTCGCACGTGTCAACCCAACATAAAACAAACGCCTCGCTTCGCTGATCGCCTCGGGACTCGATGCGTCCCACCGAGGTATCTTACCATTATCCATACCCATCATTATGACGACATCGAATTCCAGGCCCTTTGCACTGTGAAGCGTGATGAGATTCAAATGTCTGGGCGAACCGCCTTGTCCAGAGAAGGTCGCGATGTCAAAGGCAGCCATCGCACCCAACTCTGAAGCAGACTTAAAAAGGCCAGTGACAGCCTCTTTTTCGTCTCTCATTCGGCTCTCCACGTCGAGTGTTTTGGATAATCCGGCGGCAAGAAACCGCTCAAGCCACACGTTTAGCGCGAGCGCAGGGTCACGGTGTGAAACCAGAAATTCGACTAGCTGCAGGCGCAGCTCAGTTCTTTGAGCGTCACTTCGCGCCGACCGGTTAAATGAAAGCCATCTGTTTATTAAGATCGAAAGTGGAGGGTTTCGCTTCATCCACCCGCCTGCACACCAAGCTGCGCAATCCTCCAACCAGCGAGTAACTGGCGTTCGACGGTATGCCGAGCCGGCATCGATGCGCATGTAGTCTATACCAGCAAGCTGTGCTGCCGTTGCGATTTTTGATCCATCATTGCGGTCCGCGTAAAGAACCGCAATCCCGCCATAACTTAAGTCTTTGTGGTTTCGGAGAGCTGCGGGAATGATATCGCCGATGATCATTGTGGCTTGCTGATCAATTCCATCCGGGCACTCATAGAAATCGATTATCCCCTGTTGAGATGCCTTAGATTCGTATTCACGTTCCTCACCCAAGGCAGTCAGCGATGCTGCCACGATTCGGCGACCACATCGATAGTTGAACTTTAGCGCCACGGATTCGACCCAATCGGCGTGAGCCAGTTCTTTCAGCAGCTTCGGCATAGCTCCGGTGAAGCCATAGATAGATTGGTCAGGGTCGCCGACCGCGACGAGGCGCACGCCAGCTTTCTGACAAAGCGCCAGCACTATGCGATGAAGCGAAAGTCCCAAATCCTGGTATTCGTCTATCACAAGAACTGGAAAGCGCGCCCGCAGACACTTTCGAACCCATCCATGCTGTTCAATTAGCTGAAGCCCCCAGAGAATCATCGTGTCGAAATCGACAAGCTTCGCCTCGAGCAGGCGCTTCTCATATTCCAAGATGAGTTCAGCGATCTCCGAATCTTTACTCGCAAATTCCTTCGACTGTCTCTCGAGATAAGTGCGTCGATACCGATCAAAGCGAGTCCGATACTTGTAGGGGTTCTCATCTCCAATCGTCACATTCAACGCCTGAGAGAAGATAAGCTCCTGGTTGCCTAACGAAGCCACTGAAAACTCTTCCGGCAGTCCCAAATCAGAAATTCTGCCAAAAGGCGCCACGACATTCTTGAGAGAAAAAGAGTGAAGAGTGCCTATGAACACATTTCGACTTTCGACTACACCAAGCGTCGCGAGGCGCTTTTGCAGTTCGCGCGCGCACTCGGTGCTGTAGGTTAGGCACGCAATGCCCGACGGCGGACTCACGTCCTCGGCTAGCATACGAGCCATCTTGATCGTCAGTATCTTCGTCTTGCCGCTTCCCGGACCTGCGAGAATCACACAGTTGCCGGAGGCCTCGTAAGCCTTCCACTGACCCGGGTTGTCCCGAACGTCCTTCGCGGCAGTCTTGTAATCGGTCACACGTCTAGTCGTATTTTATCGACCACGAACGCGACAGCCCCCCTGATGTACTGTGGGCAGATGTCCTTCTGGAGGCGACATGCCAACCGCTGAGCGAAGCGCCCTTTTCCGATTGCCCCAATGTCTTTAAGCATCTGTTCCGGATCGAGTGAGTCTGTTCTATTGCGCCACTCGGCAGCACGCCTCTTCGCAGCGGCGTTAGACGTTAACTCGATCAATGTGGCACACACGCTCTTATGTCGCCCACTGCGAAATAGATCTACCTCGAACGTGTAATCGTCAACGAATAGACCGTGCAGTTTCGCTGCTGTCAGGAGTTCTTCCTCGTCGCCGTAACTGACTTCGGTGCCCGTTATTAGCTCCAGTAGCCGTTCGACGCGTGTAACCCCTAGACCTGTTCCCGTATCGGTCGGGTCGTAATCTGTGACCACCGCGTGAGGTATCTTCAATCCTTCTTTCCCAAGAAAGCTAACGTACGGTGCAAAATTCGTTCCAGAAACCGAACACACCGAAACGCCCAGTTCATCGAAGTCATACCCCATTAGCTTCGCTAAGACCGGAATCACAAAGCATTCCGCATCGCCCTCCACTAACAAGACAGCGCGACTGAAAACAATCTCACCACGAGTAACATCTAAGTATCTTTCGAGATCAGCGACATCCTTCTCGTCCATTTCAATTGCCGCCGTTGATGACGCCTCGGTGCTCAGCCCATTCGCGGCTTTTCGAAGTAGAACAATGGACCGCAACGGGGTAACACTAACGATATGGGGCGAATGCGTCGTTAAAAATATGGTTTGATCCGCATCGCTGGCCTCACGTTGACTGCCTGTATTTGTAGCTTCGAGATGTTCTCTTGATTGTAAGAAGTCTCGATAGACCAAACGTTGCAAATGAGGGTGTAGGTGTGCTTCTGGTTCTTCAATCGCCAAAAATGTGTGGTCGCGGTTGCCCTCTTTAACAAGGTGTCTTAGTTCGAGATCCTTCAGCGCAAGATAAATGAGATTGGCTAAGCCAAGGCTCGCCTCGCCGATGCCGCGTTTGCCATCGTCGATAAATAGCCGCAATGCGCGAATGAGGCGGTCGGGATCCGTGGGCGCGAGCCCGAGAGCTAAGTCGGTACCATGTGACTCTCCCACCATCTGCTCGATCCTATCGGTCACAGCATCATCAACCGCTGCTACTTCGGGGACGGCGACAATTGCCTCCGAAGCTGCTGAAACCTTCTCGGCTATCTCCTCCAACACTTCCGTCTCAACTAAGCTCGAAGCTTTTTGAAGGAGCGGTCGCAGAGGAGATCGACGCCAATTAGAAAGGTCTCCTTCAGCGTCGCGAAGGGCATGGAAAATGTCCATCGGCAATCGCCGCCGGAACTCGTGACCCACAAAGTTTTCTTCAGCATCGCCGCCGAAAGTAAAGAACTCGTAGTCGGAATCCTTTTTCGGCTCGCTTTCGAGCGATGTAAGCGGTCGGAAAACATAGGTTATCCTGGCGGTCATTGGTTCCGGCACCACGAGGTGTTCAGAGAGAACCGCGAGTAGCTTCGTGTCGTCTTCGAATTCCGTCAGTTCTAGCGCTACTCGGATTTCATCCTCGTTTGACAGAGGACGCTCCAAGCCGTCCCAAAAGTCCTCCTCCCGGAGTTGACGCGCGGAATCTGGCAGTGTGGGATCCAACAAAAGGCGCAATGCATAAAGGAAATTCGATTTCCCGATCTTGTTTTCACCGACGATGACCGCGTGTCGGTCTAGTGCGACATCCAGGCTTTTGAAGTTCCGGAAATTTGTGATCTGAACTCGAGAAAGCCTCATGTTAATTTAATCATGTTTGCGAGTGGAAGTTCATTGCGAAGCAGCTTCGGCAGCAGTGCATCGCGAAGCGCGGCAAGGGTGCGAGACTCTTTGTTGTTCGCCGCGATTTGTTGGAAAATGGGCTCGGCGATTCCGGTGAACGCTTTGACTATCCTTAAATCCGGGAGAACAAACAGCTGCCGCTTGAGGTCGGTCTGGGTGAGCAACGGCTGTGTTGACCCGCGGTTTAGCGTGATGAGGTCTAAACCTTTCAACACAAAATAGGTGAAGTCGAAAAAACCGTCTTGCGGTTCGACGATAAGCGTGTTGTCGGACGGCCACGATGGCTCTGCGGTGCGGAAGATTAGACCTAAAGTACCGACTCTGCCCGTAAAGAGGATTGGCTTCTCGTAAAGCGGCACAGGCACGTAGCCCATTTGCCCACCTCCTCCGTAAAGTGGGACATCGCAGGCGGGAGAGACAACATCATTTCGGCCTGTGGGCCTTTTTCCACTACCGACATTGGCGATTTGCCCAAGCTGCGCCGCTCGCCACCCATGGGGGATGTGACCGAGTTCTGAATCTTTGAGCTGGTTAGGGAAGAGAGCGCCGGTAGCGCCGTCGAGGCCGCTGGGCTGGCGGCCGTCGAGTTTGGCGCGAACGGGGTCGAAATCGACGAACCAGCTCTGGAAGAGCACCCACGCCATAGCCTCCACCGTCCCGTTCATCCGCCGGTTCAACTCGATCTTGTCGTCCAGCGCACCAAGCACTTCCGCAATGGCTTTTTGCTCGGCGAGCGGCGGAACGTCCAAATCTCGCACGTAAACAGCCGACCGTGTTGTTGAGGGAATCGGTGAGCCATCATCGATTTCGCCTAGCTTGTGATATTTGATGGCATAGAACAGCCACCGCATATCCAGCTCGGTTTTGGGAACAACGTAATATGCTGTGTCTATAACGAAGAACGGCTCATGCGAAAACTCGATGCCGCGATAAGCGCCCTTTCGACCAAGAATTACACCAGGCCCCGGAGCAAGAGGCTTATCAGTCCAGCCGATAGGTCCGTTGCTGCCGAACACGCGAAACTTTCCGTTCGCAGGGTCGTACCCGCGAAGCGCTTTGCCGTACTCGAGCGTGATTTCATCACCCCAAGTACTCGCTCGCCACTCACGAACCATATCCTAGCGCGCTCAGGTTAGCTTTGATGGCCTGCTCGAGCTGCGCGGCCTCGGCGAACTGGGCGTTTAGCTCAGACGCAAGCCGCGTCATCTTCTCGTCAAAAGGTTCGCCTTCATCTTCGACATGTTCAGCGCCGACGTACCGGCCAGGCGTAAGTACGTAGCCGTGCTGCGCGATCTCGTCAGTAGTCGCTGACTTGCAGAATCCGGGAACGTCAGCGTACTCGCGAACTTCTGAGTGTGGGTTGCGGAAAGGATCGTCGGTGCCGCGCCAGGCGTGATAGGTCTGTGCGATGCGCTGAGTTTCTTCGTTGCTTAGCTCGCGATGAACGCGATCGACAAGATAGCCGAGCTTGCGGGCGTCGATGAAGACTGTCTGTCGACGTCGATCCCAGAAACCGGTGCGAGCCGCACTGGCACCACGTTTATTCCGAGAAAGGAACCAAAGGCAGACCGGGATCTGAGTTGAATAAAAGAGCTGGCCGGGAAGGGCGACCATGCAGTCGACGAGGTCGGCTTCGATGATGGCGCGGCGGATTTC
>WNGE01007317.1_pt1 | contig 12046 bp, 12 predicted proteins | sample 5400651 | NCBI WGS metagenome assembly WNGE01 (sample SAMN13153370, study PRJNA577476) | soil metagenome | isolation source: 60 cm soil or saprolite under grassland replicate 2 | place: USA:California | collected 2016-06-15 | reverse complement strand
ATCGGACTGCTCGATGCTGCCGTCGGTTTCAACGACCACGAGGCTCGTTGGTGTCAGCCCGACTGCCTCGGTAGCGGAGTGGCCGCCCAGCAGCAGATGGATGATCTCATCGAACAGCCGCACTCGCGTTTCCCGTGACGTAGCACCGTACCAGCGGTCGAAGACGGTGATCAGCCATTCGGCGTATGGCGTCACTGTCGAGTCGAGCCGAGCCGGTGGCGGCGACGTCCAGTTGCCGTGTGGCAAGAGAAAGTCGATAGTGGGCGGTGCGAACCTCAGCAGCGCCTCGTAGGTGGCGACAGGGTCAGTGCAAAGGTCGACGACGCAAAGCAGGCCGCTATAAATCCGAGGCCGCCGCATGAGCTGCCGTAATGCCTGGGCGACCTCATCATGGCTGCCCCGCCCATTCGCATGTCGCCGAATCCGGTCATGGGAAACGATGTCGCCGTCGAGACTTACGCCGACACGGATGCCCAGCGATTCGAGCGCATCTAGCGCTTTGTCGTCGAGGAGCGTGCCGTTGGTCTGCATGCAGCCGTCAACCCGGACGCGTGCATCCACGGCAGCACGTATCTTTCGCAGGGCGTCGATTACCGGGTCCGGGCCCGTGAGCAGAGGCTCGCCACCATGGAAGATGACCCGAACGGAACTAAGGCCGTGTACACGGGCGTGTTCGGCGATCCGGGTAGCAGCGACAGAGACAAGTGCACCTGACATCATCCTTGGCCGCGTGCGCCATGTTTGATCAGCAAGCTCGTATACGTAACAGTAGCCGCAAGCGAGGTTGCACCGGCTGTGCAGCTTAAGGATGAACTGCCGAAACGGCGTTGGCCGCCAGCCCCCAGAAATTGCCTCCTGGACGTCGAGCGTTGCGGGCCACTCCAACTGCGCCGTGCCCAAACGACCTCCCCCGCCGCATGTAACGCTGAAATCACTTTGGTAACAGACTAGATGATTTGCCTGCCACGTCATGGTAACCCGGCAATCGGTGGATTGCTAGGCATCTATGGCCACCAATACGAGCAAGAGCCGCCCATTGCGCCATTCACGCTATTCAACATTCAATCAGCGATTAGCTTGTGGCAAGCGTCGATACGTCGCGGACAGATCTGCGCCAAATCTTGACTTCAGCATCAGCCGCGCCACGCCAGCGTCATTCGTTGCCATCAGAAGAATATCGCGGAGGTCGATCAACGCGGAAGGGTCGCCTAGGAGATCTGTAGCGTCGGACGGGTCACGTGAACTGAGGAGCCTTGCCGAGACAAAGAGCCGCACAAGCAGCCGCCGCCACGGCTCTCGCATAGCAATCAACTTATCATTCGCCCAGTATGGCTCCCACAGCTCACGGATAGCGGTCTGGCCCAGGCGAACAAATTTATCAATCGCGTGAAAAGCATCGCGTGGGAGCGCCATCCAGGCACCATACTTATCATCGTCATCCGACGTCGTCGGGATCTCGCCACTATTCATGGCCCTAATTGTCTCATGCAGTAGCGCGAGCGACTCCTTTTCCAACAACATCATGATCGTCTGCTCATCTGGGAGCATCCCACTCCGGCCTGCGTGGACAGCGCACAAGTCGGCCAGCCTTATGAGTTCTCGCCGGTTTCCTCCAGACAGCAGGCATAGTGCTGCTGCCAGCCTGCCCGAATCGCAGAAGCCCCTCGCCCGCAACAATTCATCGGCTCCATCAGGTTCCAATGGCGGCAACTCGATGACCGTGTAGAAGGAGCTGTTGAACTCGTTCCGGCCGCTTGACTGCAAAGTTCCGAGCTGCAGCGCAGTAGCTGCCTCCTCGCTGATGGAGACGAGGAAATGCACGCCGGTCACTTCGAAGATGCCCTTGATGTCGCGCAACAGCCCGCGTACGGACTTAGCCTGTTCGATTTTATCCAGTTCGTCGATACCAATAACTAATGGGCCTGATAGGCTGGCTGCTATGAACTCGGCAAGATTGCGGAAGTCGAAGACAAGCGAAGCTACGGTGGTTGGCCGCTCGTCGAGAGATTTTTCTCGTGATCGCCTGAACGTAGCGGCGGCGAGCGACTTGCTTGCGCCGATTCCGATATCTGAGCCCAGTTTAAGGCTTGCAGTGAAGCGAATGCGTTCCCGCAAGGCGATGGCCTCGCGGACGAGGCGTCCTTTCATAGAGTTATCTCTTATAAATCCAGCGCTATAGAGTAAGATTAGTAAACCAAGTGCCACCTCAACCAATATCCAGAGCCATCCTGGTAGCGTGGCGGCGATTCCCGGGGTAGAGTGTGTATTAGCGACTACCAGATCATGCTGTGCATACGTGACTACTGCAATAGTGACAGGGATTGTTATGAGTAAAAGCAAGAGCGTTTGCCCGCGACGTAAGGCAAGTATGAGCGAGTTATTTCGGACGAAACGCCGTTCGACTGCATTGGCGAGATTATCCGAAAGTGCAGAAAGGAAAGCGTTCGAGTCGTATTTGCTGGGGCATGGGAACCAGAGGCCGAGGCCGCCACTGTTATTTGCCTCGTAGATCGCCCTCATCATTAGCCATGACTTACCGGACCCACGAGGACCAAATAGGCCGTATGAACCCCCGTTGCCAGTTAATATTCGCGCAAGACGACGCCAGCTTGAAGTCTCACGGAACTCGTCAATGGAAAAGGCCCGAAAAACAGGCCGCACAGCGACATGGCGTTCGGCCAGAGTGGGCTCCGGCACGGCCGGTGCACCCGGCGAAGCCGTCTCGGTGAGCTGATCATCGTGCGGAGGCCGTTGCTCAGGAACCGGGATCATATTCGGGACTCACTCTGGGTAGCGCAACTTAGGAGCCCCAACAACAGTAGTCTGCAGCCGCGCTAGTGTCACGCTGATGCACCCGCACTGACGATCACGACCCGGCGGTTCTCAAGACCGACTACTAAGCGCGTCTGACCTGCGTTGATGCTCAGTGCAGCAGGGGTATGGACACGCATTCGGCATGATGATGAGCTGAACGTGATTTAGGTGGGCCGTTCGTGTCCCTGGTGCGACTGCACCCAAAACCCAATGCGTCCTGACCGGCCAGTTCACGCTCGAAGGGTGGCCTGTGTGAGCCGATTCCTTGGGACCTCGTGCAATCGTTGATGTTGGGCTACGTGGCGGCACCCAGCCGGATGGCATTCGATGGCAAGCTGACCCGGACCACAGGGCCGTCCTCGGCCCGAGGACCGGAAGCAGTGCGGCAGCGGTTTTCATCAAGACCGAGTTCGCTCAGTGACGATCGCGGCGTCTGACCTCGGCGGACGCGACTTTCGAGCCCGCTCGTGAGGACCATCATCCCGCACATATCCCGAGCGGCCGGGCTTTCCCTGCGGATGCGGATGTTGTGACCGTAGTCGCCCCAGGTCCGGAGCGCAGGCTGAAGCGTGTCACTCGCCGGGCACATCCTGCTCGGTGATGAACGGCGTCCCAGGGTGGCGCAGGGCGTGCTCGCTGGCGGGCCTGTACGCCTCCGCCCGGTCCCGGTAGCCCGCAGACTTAGTCTTGCAGTCCGGGTGATGGCAGTAATAGAACCACTGCCACCGTTCCGGGTCGTGCGAGACGCGCTCGCGGGTGACGATGATGGTGTACTGCTGTCCCCCGGTCATGGGGACGGGGATACCCGCTGAGCACGGGGAGGGAAACACGTGGCGCTATGAGCCGTCCTTGTCGCCGCTCAGCTTTTCCCAGATCGCAAGCGCTGCGATCGCGGTCCCGAGGACCCCGATGCCGATGAGGTTGCTTTTGAGGCCGCCCACGTCGTCCTTGGCGGCGAATTCCTTGCGGGCGGCGTCGAGGATGCGCTCCTGCTGGTCATCGGCGCGGGCTCGCTCCTGGTCCTGGGCGGCGCGCCGACGAGAATCGCGCCAGGTAAGGACGGCGACGATGGAGGTCAGCGCCAGCAGGGAGGTGGCGCCGGCCAGTACCCACGTGGCGGTCTGCATGGCGGGATCTTACTGACAAATGCCTGGACGTTGTCCTTTGCCTATCAGGAGAAATGCCTTGTACTGGTGGTCGGCCGATGCCCAGGGGGATGTGACGCGAGTAAATGCTGATGCCAATTGTCGGAGGCGCTCCGTAGGCTTGGCCGGACCCGCTACCTGGCTTGTGAGGTGATCTTGATGAGTCATAGGCGCACAGATGAGATGTCGGAATTCGACATGCGGCAGATGCTGCTGCTGGAGGAGCCGACGCTGCGCTACAGGCCGTTGATCGGCCGTGCCGGGGCACGCCAGCGGGCGGCGGATGAGATGCCGCTGGCCTTCGACTTGCCTGCTCTGGAGAATGCGGTACGAGGCAGTGATCCGTTGCTTGCGTCCTCCCTGGCCGTGGTCATGGGCTGGGTCGCAAGCCGCAGCGACTGGCCGGGCCGTCGGCTGGCTTTCGCTGGCGCCGCCCGGGACGCCCATATTGCTGAGGCCCGGCGGCGGGCAGCGGCGCGGCCCGAGGCGACCGGCGGTGATGGCCGGTGACCGGGCTGCGTCCTGAGGAGAGGTTCGCGTTCGCTGTCGCCGGGCAGGTGCTGGCCGCCACGGTTGAGCCGTACGACATCCGCGGGCGGCAGCGCGCCATTGACGCGATGGTCCACTACCCGGACGGCCGGGCGGCTGCGCTTGAAGTGTCCTCCATCGGCCCGGAAGGCGAGGCCGGTATCTTGCAGTACCTGGCTTCCAGGGGGCATTGCAAGACAATCGCCGGGCTGAGGCGCACATCGCTGGTCGAGGTCCCGCGGGCCTTTCATCCGGCTGACATGCGCAAGATTGAGACGGCCCTGCGCTGGTGCGAGGAACGCGGACTGGAGTATCTCAGCGAGCTGCCCGGGACAGATCAGGGCATCGATGCCCTGCTCACACAGGGTGTCCGCGCGGATATCGTGGCCAGGCCAGGTGCGGCAGATAGTGTCGAATCGCGCGTTTACTTCGTGCTCCCGGTGATGGGTGGCTTCCCCGGGCGCGGGATGGCTTCACTGGCCGGTGAACTGGCTGAGGTGCTTCGCACTCCCACGATGCAATCGAAGCTCGGTAAGCTGGCCGCGACGGGCTTGGCTGAGCGTCATCTCGTCCTGGTCGTGAGACCGTCCGCCTTCAGCTTCCCTGTCTATGACGGACTGGCATTCGGCGGCCCGCTGCCTGGCGAGAGGCCGTGCCTTCCGGACGGTTTGAGCCAGGTCTGGCTGATCACCGGGATACAAGCGGGCGGCGTAGTGCGCGGCATCTCGGGCAGCGGCTGGTACCGGGACCACCCGCACGACGACGCACGCGGCGTAGCTGCCTGACCGGCACGCTGCCGAGATTCCGCTCGTAACCGCTTCCTTATCAGGGTGTCGGCGTGACCGCTCAGGTAGCGATTTAACCCCTGTGACCTGGCGGGCAGTATTGCCCGGCCCTAGGGATTGCCAAGGGCCACGCTGACGTTCGTCTGACCTGGCGGAACGTAAAGACGGCGCACCTGCGCATGCCTGTCCGACTTATCATCCCGTCTGCCGTCGGCCACCCCGCCAGGGAGCGGGCCAGCCCCCGCAGGTCAAGATGGAGCGCCCCACCGGACGAACGATCTTGACCTGCGGGGGCTGGCCCGCTGGGCTCGCTCTGGTCGATAGCAGGCGGGATGATCAGGCCCACCCAAGCCACCATCTACGAGAGCCTTGCGCACCGCTTAGCGATCATCCCCGGAGCCAGAGCGCCCCGCCGGAGGCACCTTGGCTTCGACAGCCAGCCCTGGCCTGCTGATCCTTCGACTGTGCTCCCTGCCATTTTGGTCAAGCCCACACTCGCCGCTCATCGCGGTAGTACGGCCACGGCCGCCCAGGCGTCCAGCGGTTGGCCAGCATGTGCCTCATGCCCTCGATCCAGGTGTCCTGCTCGATCAGCTCGATCAGGTACCGGTCCAGCTCCGAGCGGCGCATCTGCAACGTCCGCGACAGCTCCATGACTTCCGTCCCCCGCAGGGGCACCGTGGTCTTGCTGTGCATCTCCATCACGACCTCGCCGACAGCCAGCTCGCCGGAGCCAGGCGGGTGAACCCACTCCGCATCAATCCCCGCCGCGGACAAGGCATCAGCCAGATCTGGGCCGCGCGTCTCCACAAAGAAGACCGCTACGTCGCCGATCAGCCGAGCACAAGCAACCGGATGCAGCGGATACACCGCAAACGGCACCCGCAGCGGATCACGCGAGACGCTGTCCATGCTCGTCGCGCCTGCGTTCCACTCCCGCCCGGCACCGATGCCCGCCCGGCGCCGCGCGGCGCCGTACTGACGCGCCTGGCGCTCATTGCACTCGGCCTCGGTCCAGCCCTTCGCCCCGCAGCCGTACAGGTCGGTGACGAACAGCACCCGGTCGCCCGCCACCCTCGTCGCGAAGATCCCGTCCCGGGCTGCCCGCTCAGTCCCTAGCACCAGCAGATCCAGGTGCGTCCTGAACGGCAGGTCCAGATCGTAGAGGCGCGCTTTGGAATCATCACCCGGCAGCGGCGCGGCGTCCCGCACTGCCTCCTGCGCGGCGATGATCCGGCGGCGCTGCGCAGGGCTGCGCCGCTGCCGGTCAGCCTTGACCTCGAGAACCTCCGGACCGTCGCCCCCGAACACGGTCACATCCCCGATCCGCAGGCAATTCGTCAGATCATGCAAGATCGCGAGCTGACCGTCCTCCTGCCACGCCCGCTCGACATGATCACGCTCGGCAGGCAGCCCCAGCTTGCCCGCCATCACCCCCGCAGGCGCATTCCGGCACAGCGCCAAGATGTACCTTCGCTCGAACCCGAACACGCGCCACGCCAGCGCGTCCCCGACACAGCGGAACTGCCGCGCGACCCGCTCGCACACGTCACGCTCAAGCTTCCAGGTCTCCGGCAGTCCAGGATCCAGCCCCGACCGCGGCTCCGGCGCACCCGCCTGCGGCGCCTTCCCTTCGCCCATCCTCTTGACCGCCATACTGGAGGCGTTGCGGTCACCCTCCACCGCCAGCACATCGCCAAGCAGTTCCTGCTGGAACTCGTAGATATCCCGCAGGCTCGCGCACGCCCGCAACTGCCCGATCCGCTCTGCCAGCACCTGCTGCGCAGCCTGATGCCGCGGATGGTAAAGCACCTCATCAGGCGAGAATCCCTCGTCGAACAGCCTCACCCGACCAGTCTGCACCGCACCACCCCAGCGGCAACCGGATAACATCGTGGCCGCGAGTCACCCGTGCCCGCGAAACTCGCTAGTGTCGCGTGTTGTAAGTTGTTTTACGGTTTGATGCGCGGGACAATGGAGCATGTCGTTAGCTCCTGCGCTGATTCTGGGTGAGGGTGACCGCGAGCGGCTGGCTGATCTGGCCCGGCTGCCGAGCGTGCCGTCGGGTCTTGCGAAGCGGGCCCGGATGGTGCTGCTGGCCGCGGACGGGATGGCGAACGCGGAGATCGCCCGCACGGTCGGGGTGTCGCGGCCGACGGTGATCGGCTGGCGGGACCGCTACCGGCACGGCGGGATAAGGGCCCTGGAAGATGAGCCGCGTTCTGGCCGGCCGCCGCGCATCGATGAGGTGGATGTGGTGGTGGCGACGCTGGCGGATAACGGCAGGCCGCCGGCGCGGCTGGGGATCACCCACTGGTCGGCGAGGTTCATGGCGGCCGAGCTGGGGATCTCGTTTGCGTCGGTGGCCCGGATCTGGCGCAAGTGGAGTATTCAGCCGCACCGGATCGAGACATTCAAGTTCTCCACCGACCCGCAGCTGGAACCCAAGATCCGCGACGTCGTCGGCCTCTACCTGGACCCGCCGCAGAACGCTGTGGTGGTCTCGGTCGATGAGAAGTCCCAGATCCAGGCCCTGGACCGGACCGCCCCTGGGCTGCCGCTGCGGCCCGGCCTGCCCGAGCGGCGCACCCATGACTACACCCGCCATGGCACCACCACCTTGTTCGCCGCGCTGGAGGTCGCCACCGGCAAGATCACCGCTGACGCCTGCTATCCCCGGCACCGCCACCAGGAATTCCTGGCCTTCCTGAAGAAGGTCGCCGCCGCCCACCCGGGCACAGACCTGCATGTCGTGCTGGATAACTACGGCACCCATAAGCACCCCGCCGTCAGGGCCTGGCTGAAAGACAACCCGCAGATCACGCTGCACTTCACGCCAACCGGGTGCTCCTGGCTCAACATGGTGGAAATCTTCTTCGGCATGATCACCCGCCAGGCCATCCGCCGGGGGACCTTCCGCTCCGTCAAAGAACTCACCATCGCCATAGGCGCTTTCATCGACGCTTACAACGACCGCTGCCAGCCGTTCTCCTGGACCAAGAACGCAGACCAGTTACTCGCGAAAATCAGACCGTCAAAGAACTAATGCCACGCGACACTAGCTCCTCAGCCACGAGGCACCACTTACCAGGTTCGCGATGCCCACTCCGGATACGGTGCCATCACCGTGATCTCACCATCCGTCACCGTCCCATCGGCACCCGCCGGCACGCGCAGTCTGACCCAGATGAAAAGGCTCTTAGCCTCTTCGGGCACGGGCTGGACGGCGCGGCCTGATCTGTGCTTCGAGCGCAGAGAGGGCAGCGTTCTGGTCGGCCATCGCTGCCCGGAGTTCCTCGTCCGCCTCGCGAATCGGCGCGCTGCTGATTTTCTGCTGGGGTCATGAACTCGGCAACCTTCCGGCAGTTCGGCAGGTCGAGGCCCGTGGCCGCGATCATGCCTCGCATCTGAATGCCGCACGATCGTCGTGCTGGCGGGATTTTGAGCATCACCGCCATTATCTCGCCGCGCGTCAGCGATGACCGCGGGCCACCACCTCGCTGCCGTTCGTCTATCCTTGAATCGTGACCGAGAACATGCCGGAACTAAGCCTCTATCGACACATCGTTGATGTCCTATTGGCGGAGCATGAGGCCAGTGATCCCCCTGGCATCAATGATGGATATCCTATTCACCAATTGTCATGCGTTTGGGGTATCTACGCTCAGATTCATCGCTTTGGTCGAGCGGCCGTGATGCTGAGCGATAATGGCATGGGCCACGAGGCCAACATTTTGGTGCGAGCGATGCTTGAATATACTGTTCTACTGCATTGGGCTATTGATCGAGGAGATGACGGCGTCGACGCTGTTCTAGCCAATCAGTCCAAGCAGATGAGAAATTGGGTCAAGAACACGAAGGGCACGTCGTTCGTTATACCACCAGATATTGCAGCCGAATTGGGGTCTGACCAACCTGGGATCGACGAGAGCAAGGCCGTCAGAACCTTCAAGGAGATGTGCGGACAGATTGACGTGCAGGATCTTTATACGGTGTATGGCATCTATAGCCTCTTCGTGCATCCAACGTTTACAACAAGCAACATTTACTGCGACACTTCTGATAATGAGGCAGGTCTCAGGCTTAGGCCGAGTGGCGACAGTCGATCCAGCATCTCGCTGATAGCACATTGCCTAATCTGGGCAGGTCGAGCTTTCGACCGATTGACGCCGGGGCATCCGCGTGAGGATGACCTAGAAAATCTTGCCCGCCAGATCAAGGCTCGGCCGATACTGCCTGCCTATCACCCCACCCCGCCAGCGCCCCGCAAGCCCCGGAGGCGCAGCAGGAGCAGGGTACGCAGAAATAGCTGAGCCCTCTCCATGCCTCCGAGAGCCTCCGAGTCGGAACCGAGACTGACCCGGCTAGGGACCAGGGCGGCATCGGGGCACAGGCGCCCAGTTCGGGCTATCAGCCTGGGACATCGACCGATCCGCGCCGCTACGGTCGCTGACCAGCCAGGCCGGGAGACTTGTAGAAGCCGTGATTGACCGCTCGTCACCCTGGCTAATTGCACGCTACTTGCATGGCGATCTTGCCCTGACCTGGGGCGGTTCCGGAGGCTTCGTGCCCTGCTCCTCCCCCGTCCTTAGCTACGAGGAGGACAGAGATCACCAGCTTGAAGGCTTCGGGTAGGAGTGCGAGGAAATGGTGACCGAACAAGCCCTAGTTGTGTGCTGTCATCGACCTGAGTTCATGCGAGCTTCAGTCTTCAACCAAGGCATATACCTAGGCTGACTAATCTTTGAATACCTCCTGTATGCCGCTGCACGGATACAAGCAGCGATCACAAGGCACTCGATCGCCCTGTCTTATTTCCGGAAAGCTCCGGTGAATTTCATCCCAGCTTACGGGAAGCTTTGTTGGTCGCGCCTCGGGCTGAGCGGGCCTTCTGACTAGGGAGACCTCCTCAATTTCCGCTTCGAGGACAATCCGTGTTTGGACCGTTGGATAGGTCTGTCCGGCGACATGTCTAGCGCATACTTTGGATCCGCATACTCTACAGAAGCCCAGTTGATTGGGACCCCCATCGACCTGGTAAACCACACCAGCTCGATGGATACAACAATCCGGGAACTTCTCCCCGCAGATGGCGCATATTCGGTTAGTAACAAGCATTCCAACTGAAAGACCTATGCGCTTGTGGGCAATTGCGACGGGACACGTCTGGCCGTAGTGGCCATCCTCGAAGGAGAGAGCGCACCCGAACGTCTCGCGAGTCCAGCGCCCGAACTTGTCCAAATCCTCATGGGCCGCATCTTCAAGGGGCGAGTTCTCTGCAAGCCAAAAAGCGGACGCGGCAATGCGCAAGGCATCTCGTGCATGCTTCTCCGCAGTGACATCCCCCATGCTCTGCCGCAGAATCGACATCCCCCACTTTCGGTGGGCTGCCTTGCGGGTTTCATTGACGCGCTGTTCCCGCTCGCGCTCAAGGAGTTCGTCTGCGGAGATGGACAAAGGCTCGCTCTCCATCGCGTCCTACTTACCCTCGCCAGCCCAAGGGTTAAGATCGCGAAGAACGTTGGCAACAGCCTCGGCTTCTCCGTCAACCTGCACCCAACGCTCCGTGGCCTCCTCAGTGACGCGGGACCCCACGATCGCACGAATGCGCTGGCGCCCGCGACGATGCAGGACGGCGAGGAGTCCTTGCCAGGCGGCATTGCTGGCCACGCCGATGACGAGGTCAACGACCAGCGATACCTGGTCGGCGGACCGGCGGGCGGCCCATGCCCGCGACCCGGCAGGCTCAGACCACTCTGCAACCACGCCCAGGGCTCTCAGCTCCTGGGCTATCGACCCTATGAACTCGTCGTATACCCCCAGCTTTCCACTGCGCCGAGAGGGGGCGAGAACTGCCGGTGCCGAGAATAGGCGGCCAACCGCAGAACTCGGCCTCGGGACGATGACGCCACCGCCCGATACCTCCATGATCGATCCCCTCAGTGTGCGGCGCTCCGGGTTGATACCGAGGGTAGCCTCCGGCCGACCACCCCGCGCCACCATGACATGGCCGACCTTCACGGAAAGTCGATCCGGATCACAGGGAGCGCCAGCGACTGAGGAGGACCGGAAGCGGCGACAGAACATGACGGAAACGCAAATGCGCCAGTATGGCAAGGTGGTCACCCTGCCCGCGGTGCGCGGCGCGAAGCGCTGTCGCCTTGATCCATAGACAGCTCAATTCAGCAGCGCCCGACATCTGCATCAACTGCGACACCGGCGGAAGGTGTCGGCTTGCTCATCGGCGAGAGGCTCGCGTAGGGGGCGGACCACCGCAGGCGGCGAGCCATGCGGCCGCAGGCCAGGAACAGGCAGCGGTGTCCTTGTGCTCATCGGCGAGGACCTTGGTCTAGGCCGGGTCTAGCCGCTTGGCGGGAAGGACCACCCGGGCCACGTTAAAGCGACGGCCTCGGCCAAGGCCTTCGCGTCAGTCCGCTAAGAATCGCTGTGCTGGTCAGCAGGACATGCGCATGTTTTCGAACAACAGCGCACGCGAATGAAGTGCAAACCCCGGCTGTAACCAGGCTTGCCTGCGATGTTCCGCTACCGCTCGGGCCGGTGATGACCCAGGAACCCGATGGGCTCATGCAGTGGCCACTGCCAGCGTTCGGAGCAGCCAGGTTGCTGACAGGTGTCACCTCGATGTGGCCGCCGCGGGCGGCTGCCGCTGCCGCGCACTCGCACGGTCGCCATGTGATGAGGACCGTGCCGGGTTTCCACTGATGCCTGAGGCGGCACCGCTCAGGGAAGCCAGGCCAAATCTGCCGTCCTGCC
>WNGE01015856.1_pt1 | contig 12048 bp, 14 predicted proteins | sample 5400651 | NCBI WGS metagenome assembly WNGE01 (sample SAMN13153370, study PRJNA577476) | soil metagenome | isolation source: 60 cm soil or saprolite under grassland replicate 2 | place: USA:California | collected 2016-06-15 | reverse complement strand
TTGGCGCCGTGCTGGCGGACCCGCCGGTCCCACCCCCACCGCCGCCCGGACACCAGGCCGACCAGCGCGGCCGGCAGGAGCAGCAGCAGCGCCAGCGCGGCGTACATGCCGACCGGCCCGGGAAGCTGCTGGCGCACCTTCGGCGGCCACGCCAGAGCAGGATCGCCGGGGTGGTGAACGACCCGGAAGGGGACCGCCGCGGTGTCGGCGAGGCTGAGCGCGAGCCAGTGGTGGACGCCGAACAGCACCGCGGCGACCTGGCCGACCAGCCACAGCAGCACCGTCACCCCGAGCACGGCCAGCACCACCGCGAACAGCAGCCGATCGGTCGCCTCGCCGGCGGGTGGCTGGACCTCGGGAACAGCAGGTGGGCGGCGCATCAGCGCTCACCCCCCTCGCGGCGGGCCAGACCTTGTGTGCGAGCGAGACGGGCACGTCGGCAGGCGCGACAGCGGCGCTCGCCGTTCGCGGCGTAGTAGGTGTTCGCCGCGTCGAACGGGTGATCGTGCTTACAGTGGCTCTTGTCAGCGTTGAAGTGACCTGGCTGGACACGGCGAGCTGGGGGACGGCCGGCGCGAGCGCGCGTGATCAACTGGCGGATCTCGGCCTGAGTCTTGCCGCCCCACACGCCGAACATCTGGCCTGTGTCAACGGCGTAGGCCAAGCACAGATCCCGGGCAGGGCAGATGCCACACATAGCCAGGGCGTCAGCCTCAGCCTCGCTGCCTGGAGCCTCGAAGAAGGGGTCATAGGTGGCGGTTGCCACGCCCTCGCACACAGCGCCATCGAGGGGATAGGCGGCATTCATGCGGCATCGCCCCCCACTCGTTCGGCGCGCCTGGCGCGTCTGGCCTCCACGGCAGCGAGGGCAAGGCGGGTGAAGTAGGCACGGCGGGCCTGCGTGGCGCGCCGACGCCGCTCTATTGGATCGAGAGCGCCGTCCGGATCGACCTCTCGCTCGAACCGGGCAAGAAACGCAGTTCGTCCGCTGGCGGTCGTTTGGCGCGTATCGCGCTTGGCGTGCAGGCTGTGGGCGGCGAGGCGGGCGCGAAGGGTCCGCTCGCTGGGGCTCAGGTCGTGAATGGGCAGCGCGGAGGCGCTACGCTGATCGCGCATCTGGAGGGGGGTCCTTTCTTCTCTTCGGTGCACGGCCCGGGGCGGGGCAACGCCCCGGGCCACACCTGCTCACGACGCCATTTCTCTGGTGAGCCTCACCTCCTTGATCTGCATAGACAGGCCGCTCCATTGTAAAGGCTAGCCTAGCCTATGACTAGATGGAGCTTTGCGACTAGGCTTGCCTCGACACATGACTAGGAACTGGGCATCCTGCGTCATGACCGACGCCGAATAGAGAGTCGAGCGAGGGTGACGACGGCACAGCAGCGGGAGGCATTCCGCCATGGGCTGCGACAAGCCCGCAGCGCCATGGGCTTGTCCCAGCGAGCGGTCGCCCGCGCCGTTGGCCGTACTGCAAGCGCCGTGTGGCAGTGGGAGGAGGGCCGCGGGGCACCTGATCCCCAGACCGTCACTAAGTTGGAGCGGCTTCTCCAAGTGGAGCCAAACTCGCTGGCCCGCTTGCTCGGATACGTGCCACTCTCGGAACTCAGCGACAGCACCACAACCGTCCTGGCCGCGGTGAACGCCGACCCGCGCTTGGACGAGGACGGACGAGAGTTGCTCACCGGCGTCTACCGCTGGCTTGTCCGCAAGGGCAAAGGCAGCGGCTGAGCGGTCGGCGGCGATAGCGATCACTGCTGTCGTCCCCCGGGTTGCACGAGACCGGACTACGGACACCAGCGGCACCATCCACCGCAGCCGCGGCCGTGGCAGTGCGAGCAGTAGCAGACATCCAGGCGCGTGCCAGTGGAGGCGAAGAGGGTGCAGATCAGGACAATGGAGATCAAGAGCAGGGTCATTTCGCCACCTCCGTAGGTCGGGCTTGCGCCGATACCTGCTTGGCGCAGTCATTCGAGCCGTGGCGTAAGCAGACGACTCGGAGGGGGCAGTTGAGAGCGCTGTAACACACCGAACGGTGCGAAACAGTGCGGTACGATTCTCGCGAGGCCATCACTGTGGAGAGGTCAGCCGATGAGGACGCCTAGCGTCGGTGAATGGATCGAGCAGGAGCGCCGCCGGCGTGGGTGGTCGAAGATCCGGCTATGCGACGAGATCCAGCGATGGGAGTACGAGAGCGGAAATGGTGACCACCTCGGCCTCAACCCGAACTACGTGCTGCAGTGGGAGACCGGGAAGCGCTCGGTCAGCGACTACTACGCCCCGAAGCTATCTGCGGTCTTGGGCATCCCGATCGAGGTATTCGTGGATCGCCGCTCGCGTCAGGGCCGGCTTGCGGCCACCACCGAGTCTCGAGGACCAGAGGCAAATGCTCTCGAACCGACAGGCACAATCACCACCGTGCCGTTGGCCGTTGAGCTTGCGACCCGGGACCGATTGCTCCGACACTGGGGCGACTTGGCCCTGCTGGGCCACGTGGGGCAGCGGCTCCTTGCCAAGATTCTTGAACCTCGAAGGAGCCTGATCGTGGACCGGCGAACGATGCTCAAACTGCTCGGTGCGACCTCAGCCGCGGCCTCGCTGGAGCTGCTCCGAGACAACGCCATGGTCATGGCACAGCCATTCGACATGGAGCCAACGACGATCAACGTCCTGGAGTCGCTCGCGCTGCGGTACCAGACGATGTACCACTCCACACCGCCGGCGGAGCTCATGATCCCGGTGACCGCACACCTGGAGATCGTCGACGACCTCGCCAAAGGCGCCTCGGGGCAGGTGCAGCAACGAATCCTGCGCAACCACAGCCAAGTTGCGCTGCTCGCCGGGCGCCTATCCTTCTTCGATCTCCGCGACCCAATGGCTGCCCGCGCCTACTACAGCATGGCGCTGGACTCCTCCCGCGAAGCAGACGACCCACATCTGTCTGCTAGCACGCTGGGGCACATGAGCTTCGTCCCTGCCGCGAACGGCGGGTTCAGCGCCGCGATCGACCTGCTCGAGGGAGCGGACAAGTACGCCGCCAAGGTCACGATCCTGCCATCCTGGCTGGCCGCCGTCGAGGCGGAGATCCGCGCCAAGGCAGGGGAGACCCAAGCGTCGCTCAACGCCATCGACCGGGCCGAGCATGCTTTGGTCGCCGCCCGCGAGGTCCCTACGTGGATGGACTACTACGACGCGACGCGACTCAAGGGCTTCAAAGGCTTCGCCTACCTAGCCGCCGGAAAGCCAACAGAAGCTCGCACCGCCTTGAGCGACGCTTTGTCATCGCTCGATGCCGGTGCGGTGAAGCAGCGCGCCGTGTTCCTGGCCGATCTTGCGACCACGTTCGTGTATGAGAGTGAGGTCGACAGGGGCTGCGAGCTGGCAGGAGAAGCCGCGGTTGCGCTCACCAAGGCCGGGTACGCGACCAGCGCGGAACGGCTGCACGAGTTCCGCGAACTGGTCCGGCCGTGGCAAGATCGGGCGTCGGTCAAGGAGCTGGATGAGCGCTTGGCGCTCGTCTGAACCGGGGAGGAACCCCACTTGGCAACGGAAGTCGTGGCGCCGCGTGTGCGCGCCGTCGTCTTCGACGTGGGCGAGACGCTGATCAACGAGACCGCCGAGTACGGCACCTGGGCGGACTGGCTCGGCGTCCCGCGGCACACCTTCTCGGCCATGTTCGGCGCGGTCATCGCGGGCGGTGACGACTACCGGCAGACCTTCCAGCACTTCCGCCCCGGCTTCGACTTGGCGGTCGAGCGGCTCCGCCGTGAGCAGGCCGGGTTCGCGGAGCACTTCGACGAGCGGGACCTGTACCCCGACGCTCGCCCTTGCCTAGAGAAGCTGAAGCAGCTCGGCTTCCTGGTCGGGATCGCGGGCAACCAGACCGCACGAGCCGAACACCTGCTTCGCGCGCTCGACCTGCCCATCGACTTCATCGGCACCTCTGACAGGTGGAGCGTCGAGAAGCCATCTTCGGAGTTCTTCGAACGGATCATCGGCGAGTGTGGGTGCGCACCTAGTGAGATCGCGTACGTGGGCGACCGGTTGGACAACGACATCCGCCCCGCACTCGCCGCCGGGATGGTGACCGTATTCGTACGACGCGGCCCGTGGGGTTACATCCACGCCACACACCCCGATGTCGCCCAGGCTCACCTCCGCATCGAATCACTCGACGAGCTGCCCGGACGCCTGGCAGTGATCCGATAGAACCAGCTGAGGAGACGACGCGGGCACCGCGGCGCACGCGCTCACGAACCCGAGCTACTCACCCTGGGGATACACTCACCGTGGTTTGCCTGCCGGTCCCCCAAGCGTAGTGCCACCCCGGGTCCTCCAAGACCGGTCCGTTCCTCCCTCGCTGCGCTCGGTCCGGTACTCCCGTCGCTGCGCGACGACCTGCGGTCGGTCTTTCCGGACTCGGGGACCCCGGCACTGATCAGAAGGGGACGACAGGCAACCAACCTACCCGGAGGCCAGCATGATCCAACCAGCAATCCGCGTCCGCCTCGAGCCCGGAGAGGTCGAGCAGCGCGCCATGCGGCGAGCGACAGCGCGCCCAGGCCTCCCAGCACCGGCGCCGGTCGTGGCAGTGATCGCCCTCGCGCTCTGCGAGGTCGAAGCGGGTCTCCGCTCCATCGAGCAGCTCCAGCGCGTCTGCCACCCCAGTTTGTGGCCGAAGCGGTCGCGGTGATGCGCCGCGGGTCACGTGTCGAAGCAATCGCGATGCGACTGGACGGCGCCGATGGCCACTGGGAGATCGTCGAGCTGCAGTACTGAATTCCGGCGGCAGGGGCGTGGGACCACCCGCCCCTGCAGCGTCTTCCACAGATCACCAGGTTGGCGTACGAACGACAGCCCCGCGCGGTACCGTTGCCGCCATGGACCGCACTCAGCAGCTCGCTGCCCGCGCGATGACCCTGGCTGTCGACGAATACGACGACCAGCACGCCACCGCCCAACTCGCCACCCTCGCCGGTGGCGATACCAACGCTCTCGACCGAGCGTGTGACGTCTGCCTCGCCATGGTCCATGCCGACCTGGCCACCCGACGACGCGCTATTGAGCTGCTTGCCCGAATCCGTTACGGCGACCTTGCCGGCTGAGCGCTTAGCGCTCGTCGAACGATCATGCCTGGGAGCGGGCAAACCGGCAAGAGCACGTCGAAGGCTGAAACATGCCCTTAAGGAGGAATTCATCCCTTGAGCTGGGGGGTCCCCGACGACCTCGAACGAGCGAGGCGGGTGACCTTCAGCCACGACGCCGGCGCCGCCGGGGATGTGAAAGGAAGTCACCGCAGCTCCGACATGACCAGGCCATTAGGCGCGGTCGTGATAATTGGGTCCTAAGGGCTTATCCTTCCTCCAGGTCGAGGACCGACGACCCAGGAAGACAAGGGGCCGGATTGCCGAGGGGAGCAGACGACCGCTACTGGGGTGCCCCAGGGCTGCCCAGCGTCTTCAAGCACACCCTCCTCGACAAGTACGTCCCCCAGTTCGCCGGCATGACTGGCTCCCGCGCCCAGGCCAGACGGGTCGTGTTCCTCGACGGCTACGCCGGTCGCGGCCGCTATCAGGACGGCTCGCCGGCGTCGGCAGAGCGCATCCTCAAGATCGCCCAGCATCAGGGTGCCGCCGGCGCCGTGTCGTGGACGTGCTTCTTCGTCGAGCGTGAAGACGACGATGCCACGCAGCTCGCGGTGGTCGTTGACGAATACGCCCACGAGGGTGTCACCGCCGCGGCACACCACGGCGCTGTCCTTGAGGTCTTGGACGACGTCGTCCGCACCGCCACCGGCTATCCGCTGTTCCTGTTCCTCGATCCGTGCGGACTTGGCATCCCCTATGAGCGTCTGACCAGCCTGCTGCATGACGAGCGCCACGCCATCTGGCCACCCACGGAGATCCTGCTGAACTTCAGCCTCGATGCCGTGCGACGCATCGGCGGCCACGCCGCCTCCGAGCGGCACTCGGAGGCCACGATGCGCCGGCTCGACGTCGCCCTTGGCGGCGAGTGGTGGCGCGAACAGTTCGCCGGTGGCGTGAGTGACGACGCGGTGGCAGCCGTTGTGACCACCTTCGGTGAGCGTCTCGCCGGCGACAGCGACATGGCGCTCGTCTCCGTGCCGGTACGGCGGGCACCGACCCACAAGCCGCTGTACCACCTGCTCTTCGGTACCCGCAGCCAGCACGGGTTGTGGAGCTTTGGCGACAGCGTCGCCCGAGCCACGCAGGCATGGTGGGATACCTTGGAGGAGCGCGAGAGCGAGCAGGACCCTCCGACGCTGTTCCCCGTGTCGCAGGTACAGCGCCCATCGCTCGCGACGGTCGAGAGCCGAGCAGTGCCGGAGATCTCGCTGAACCTTGAGGCGATCTTGCGGGAGCGGCCATCGTTCCGCGTGGTCGACCACGCCGATCGCGTGTTCGGCAGCTACTACGGTCAGGTGCGAGAGACGGTCGTCCGTGACGCGATCAAGCGCTTGCACCGGGAGGGACGCACCTCGTCGACCGGGAAGGGTCCGCGGATCCGTGACCTTGAGGTTGCCCGCCCCTAGACGGTGCGAGAAAGCGCTCGGGCATCTCGTCGTACGTCTTCCCGTTGAGGGTACGGCCTCCCGCTTTCGGTGTCCGGCCTCCCCACTGCTTGAAGAAGAAAGCGATCCCCAGCTCCACGCAGCGGTCGCGCAGGTCGCGGACCCAGTCCAGGTCCAGCGGCCGATGCCCCGGGCCGCTCTCGCCGCCCACGATGACCCAGTCGATCCCGGCAAGGTCCAGGCTCGGCAGCGGACCAAGGAGTGGCTCCAAGCTGAGGAACCGGATCCTGGCCATGACCTGGCGCAGCAGGTCCGCCCGCCAGGCATACCGGTCCAGCTCGATCGAGGTGCCGACCCAGACGTTAGGCAGCGGCCAGGCCTCCCACGGGTTGCTGGCCCGCGCGAGGAACACCTGGTCAGGACGGCCATCAGGGGCACACGACAGCGCAAGCAGGTGGTGGACGACCTCGCCCCGGAAGGCCTCGTCACCCAACAGCGACGCCAGCCGCCCGGGCCGCTTGGTCAACACCTGGTAGGTGTGCTGTGGCGTGGCCGCCATGGTGGCGAACACCCGCGCGATGAACGCCGCCGGCACCTTCGCGTGGGCGATGTCCGCCATGCTGTCAACAAAGCAGACCCTCGGCTTGCGCCAGCGCAGCGGCTCCAAGAGCACATCCTCGTGCATGGCCACGCCGAACCCGAGACCGCTGGTGCGCGGGTCGCCGTCGGTCTGGTACTTCGGCTGGCCCATCGCCTTGAGCCGCTTGGCCAGCGTGAGGGCGTAGCAGTGATCGCAACCGGGTGAGATCCGGTCACACCCGGTCGTCGGATTCCAGGTGGTCTCGGTCCACTCGATCGAGGTCGCCGTGCTCATCGCCCGGCCTCCCCGACACGCAAACGCACCCATGGCTGGCTGGCCTGCCACACACGCGGCGCACGACTCGACCGGGGGCGGGCTACGCTGCTGGTCTTCTCGGCGCAGCCCCGGCGAGGCATGGTGCGGGAAGGCAGCCCACGACGGCGAGCGAGGACCACATGGCAGACCACAACGTTGACTGGGAGCCGTGCGCGAAGGATGGCTGCAGCGGCGTCCGCCTTCCTACAGGCATGTGCTGGGTGCACGCCGCCGACACCGACCTGAGCGCCGCACTCAAGCGGCTCGGCGAGCGCGGCCACGTGGACGCGCGCGGTGTGCCGATCACAAAGGAACTGCTTCGGCGGCTCCTTGCCGCCGCCCCCAAGAACGACCACGGCCGCCCAGTCTTGACCAACCCCCGGTTCGACAAAGCGACCTTTAAGGGCAAGGCGACCTTCAAGGGTGGCTCCGGGTTCTACGGGACGGTCTTCGAGGGCACCGCCTCGTTCGGCGGGGCGACCTTCGAGGGCACCGCCTCGTTCGGCGGGGCGACCTTCCAGAGTGACGCCGGGTTCTACGGGACGGTCTTCGAGGGCACCGCTGCATTCCACGGGGCGACCTTCAAGGGCGAGGCCTGGTTCGACGGGGCGATCTTCAAGGGCGAGGCCCGGTTCGTCGAGGCGTGCTTCCAGCGAGATGCCGAGTTCGACCGGGCGACATTCCATGGCGATGCCTGGTTCAACAGGGCGAGGGTCAACTACGACGCCGATTTCCTCGGGGCAACCTTCCAGCAAGCTCGGCGACTTGGCCCCATGCTGGTGCGCAAGAGCCTGCGGCTCGACCTGGCGGTCTTCCACCAGCGCGCCCAGGTCGAAGTCGCCGCCGCGGCGGTGTGCTGCCGACGCGCCCAGTTCCTGGCCGGGGTGCAGCTGCGGGTGCGCTGGGCACAGCTTGTCCTCGACGACGCCGACCTGGCGGCCCCGTCGATCCTGACGGGCGCACTCCCGTTCCAAGATGTGGATGAGGGCCGCTGGGCGCGTGCCTTGCAGCGGGTGCAGGCCACCGGCGTCCACGCCGGCCAGCCCCGGCTGGTATCGGTGCGGCGCGCCGATGTCGCCGGGCTGGCCGTGGCAGGTGTGGACATGCGCGCGTGCCGGTTCGCCGGTGCGCACCATCTCGACCAACTCCGCGTCGAGGAGTGCGACTTTGCCCACACCCCCAGAGGCTGGCGGTGGACCACCCGGCAGACCATCGCCGAGGAGCACCACTGGCGTGCCACCCGCTCGCATGTGCCTGCCGGCAGCGGCCACGGCGTCGCCGACAGTTTGCCTGCCAGCACCTCGCGCAAGATCGGTCGCCGACGCGGCTGGTATCGGCTGGCCCATCGGATGCCAGCATGGCTTGGCGCTGAGCCTCCTTCGCCAGCTCAGATCACCGTGCTCTACCGGGCGCTGCGCAAAGGCCGGGAGGACAGCAAGGATGAGCCCGGCGCGGCGGACTTCTACTACGGCGAGATGGAGATGCGCCGACACGCCAAACGTGCGCAGATCCAGCAGGATTACCGGCGCGACCATCGCGGCGCCGCGATCGCCTCCGCGGCCGAGGCCGCCATCTTGTGGCTGTATTGGCTGGTGGCGGGCTACGGGCTGCGGGCCTGGCGGACCCTGGCCGCGCTCGCGATGGTGATCGGGCTGGTCGGGGTCGAGTTCAGTCGAGTTGGCTTCCACCACCCCCATCCGTCGCAGGTGGCGAGCTGGCTTTATGCGCTCCAGGCGACCGTGTCGCTGGAGGGCAAGGCCCGTCAGCTGTCCGGGCAGCTCACGTTGCCAGGGGAACTGCTGCGCGTGGGGCTGCGGTTCACCGGGCCGGTGTTGCTCGGCTTGGCCTTGCTGTCGATCCGCAGTCGGGTCAAACGGTGAGGGCCGACCTGTCGCTTTCCGAGATCGGTCCGCAACAGATATCGCGCACAGCTCAAAGGCAATATTGAGCCGATGACCAGCAGCGATCATCCCGTCTTCCGCCCCGACCCCGACAGAAAGGTCTCTCATCGAGTTGACGAAGATCAGCCGTGGGCGACGCCAACGCTTGGGGAGCTCCAGCTCGGCTGGGTGCATGGTGACGCCGAAGCCAGGTCCGCTGGTCCGTGGGTCGCCGTCATGCTGGTACTTGGCTTGGCCCATCGCCTTCAGCCGTGCGGCCAGCGCGAGGGCATAGCAGTGGTCGCAGCCCTTCGAGACCCGGTCGCAACCGGTTACGGGGTTCCAGGTGGCCCCGGTCCATTCGATTGCGCTCCGATCTCCCACGTCTCCCACCGCCCCGCTAGCGCCCCTGATAGCCTCGGTTGTCGCTAGATTCTAGAATGTAGCAAGCAACCGTGACAGCAGAGCTGAGGCGGAGCATGGGCGCGCGGAAGACCCAAGGACGACCTGAGCAGGTGAACGTCCGCCTGACAACCGAGGAAAACGACGTCCTCTCCGCGCTGGTCTTCCTGGAGGAGTGCTCTGCCTCTGAGGTTCTCCGGCCTGTCATCACCGCCTTCCTGGCGCAGCAGCGGAAGGACCTCCACGTGCAGCGCGCGCTGCAGGCGCTGGAGGAACGCCGAGGTCGCAAGTCCGGACGCATTGCGACGCTGCGCAAACCCGATCATCCTCAGCCCACCGGCGCCAGCGGTGACGAAGCCTCTCTGTAGTCTGAGACTCACTGACCCTCTCCGGATCAACTCCAGCAGGACGCTACTCAGGCCCACACACCACGAGGACTTTCCAGCACACCACACACACCACAAGGATTCTTCAGCACCACACCACGAAGATTTTGCAGCACCACACACCACGAGGACTTTCCAGCACACCACACACACCACAAGGATTCTTCAGCACCACACCACGAAGATTTTGCAGCACCACAACTAGCTCCCACACCAACTGCTACAATCATCACGTGATGCTAGTGGGGACGTTTCTGTCAACGACAGAACTCTCTCGCTGAGCAACGAAGAGCCCCTGTCACGCGCATGACTGGGGCTCTTCGTGCATCATCGCCGCAGGTAGCGGCGCTAGTGGCGCTTGCCGCGCCAGACGACCAGCAGCATGCCCGTCGCCAGGACGAGCGCTGTCGCGGCCGTTAACAGGGCCGTAACCCCGTTCATTCCTCCCCTCCTCCTCCGAGTAGTACCCAGGGCGCGAGGAGACCACGTGATGCTAATAGGGACGCCTCCGCCTGGGGATCCAGTGACACCGCGAGTATAGCAGCCGCGTCCTATTGCTCAGGGCCGGCGAAGGCGGGGCGCAACCGTGATCTACTAAGAGACAGAGAAGTACTCTTCTTTTTTTCGGGTTGGCCGACCAGACAAGTCAAGCGAACTACCGATGGGCTGTCCCATACGAGGCAAATAAACCTTCTTAAGGAATACCACGGCCTTGAGTCCAACGAGGACCCCGTCTTGCCTCACAAGCGATCAGCGGGTGAGAGGCGCCGATGCGCCTCGCGGGCGCGGGCGTCGGCCGCGGAGGCACCGTAGCGCTGCAGCATGGCGCGGGACTTCCAGCCGGCGATACGCATGAGATCGGTCTCAGTCCCACCCTGGGCGAGCCACTGGTGGGCGAAGGTGTGGCGGAACTGGTGCGGGTGCAGCCCCGGGAGGCCCGCTTGGGCGCCGCGGCGGCGCAACATCATCACCAGCCCCCACTCGGTCAGGCGGCCCTTCCGCCCGAGCCACAGCCACGGCAGGGCGGCGTCCTTGTGGCGGGCGCGGGCGCGTAGGTAACGGTCCAGCGCCTCGCCGGCCCTGCGGCCAAACGGCAGGGTCCGCTCGCGGCGGCCCTTGCCGAGCACCAGGAGAACGTCGAGCTCCAGGTCGACGTCGCTGAGCTTGAGCCCGGCCATCTCGTCACGGCGGGCGCCAGTGTCCAGCAGCAGCATGAGCAGCGCGGTGTCGCGGCGCGCCTCGAAGGTGTTGCCGGCGCACGCCTTGAACAGCCGCTTGAGGCCGTCCTCGGGCACGATCGGGACGGGCTTGTCGGGCACGATCGGCGGCTTTATGCGGGCCATGGGGTTGGTCGGGATCTCCTCCTCCTCGGCCAGCCAGGCGTACAGCAGCTTGAGCACCTTGTGGTAGGTCGCGGCGGTGCTGGCAGCCCGACGGGCGAGCAGTTCACCCATGAAGGCCTCCAGGTCGGCGCGAGTGGCGACCTCGATCGTGGTGTCGCGGGCACGGAGGAAGGCGTTGGCCTGGCGGAGGCCGGCCAGGTAGGTGGCGATGGTGCGCTCGGAACGGTTCTCGGAGCGCAGGTGCCGCTCGAACGAGCGGATGAGGGAGCTTGGGGCGGGCTTGTCCATGACCTAAGACGTTAACCAGGTTATGCGTTCTCCATCCGGTACACGGCCCGCCGAACCGGCTCCGAACGCGAAACTGGCCAGCGTTTCCGCTGGTCAGGGGTGGTGTGGTGGGCCTGCGAGGACTTGAACCTCGGACCTCTTCCTTATCAGGGAAGCGCTCTAACCGCCTGAGCTACAGGCCCTTGTGGCATTGTCGTGGCTGCGGTGCAACGGATTGTACATCTGCCCGTTGACCGGGCCGCAAGCAAGCGGGGGGATCAAGGAGTACCTGCGCGGCAGCAACCCGCGCATCGCCTCCGCGGCATCGATGGCGGTCCGCTCAGCG
>WNGE01007315.1_pt1 | contig 12048 bp, 14 predicted proteins | sample 5400651 | NCBI WGS metagenome assembly WNGE01 (sample SAMN13153370, study PRJNA577476) | soil metagenome | isolation source: 60 cm soil or saprolite under grassland replicate 2 | place: USA:California | collected 2016-06-15 | reverse complement strand
TTGCCGCAGGCGCGGCGCAGAGTCTCCTCGATGTAGGCGTCGGTCAGCTCGCGCAGTGTCCACTTCTTCTCCACCGCGGCGGAAAGGATCGCGCGGGCCGACCCGAAGGCTCCCGCGGGAAGATCTTCAGCCGCCACCGCCGGCGCCCCGCAAGCCAGGGCGGCCCTTTCGACGACGTGAAGCAGTTCGCGGATGTTCCCGGGCCAGGAGTGCCGCAGGAGAGCCTGCTCTGCCTCGCGAGTGAACTTGCTCGCCGGCCGCCGGAAAGTGCGAGCGGCCTTCTTCAGGAATCCACGCGCCAGAGGCAGAATGTCCTCCGAGCGATCGATCAGCCGTGGCAGGCGAATCGAGATCACGTCGATGCGGTAGAAGAGATCCGGGCGAAAGAGCCCATCCTCAACGAGCGCCGTGAGATCCCGCCGCGAGGAAACGAGCAGCCGGGCGCGGAAAGCGTGTGAAGAGGCGCCGCCCAGGCGCCGGAACGTTTTCTCCTGGAGGACCCGCAGGAGCTTGGCCTGCGCGGCCGGCGAGAGCGACGAAGCTTCGTCGAGGTAAGCGGTCCCTTCCGCGGCCACTTCGAGGAGTCCTCTCCTGGCGGTGACAGCGCCCGTGAAAGCTCCGCGCTCGTGGCCGAACATCTCGCTCTCGAAAAGCTCGTCGGAGAGATTGGCTGCGTCGATGCGGACGAACGGGCGCCCGGCGCGCGAAGAGGCCTCGTGCAGCGCGCGGGCCAGGTGGTCCTTGCCCGTTCCGCTCTCCCCCACGATCAGGATCGTGCTCGGCAGATCGAGCGCTCTCTCGAGAGCCGTGATCTCGCGAGCCAGCACCCGGTTCCTCGTCCGAAAGAGAAGGGACAACGATGGAATCTTTGCCATGGGATGCTAACTTTGCCGCCGCTTACTCTCTTGGCCGCGTCGAGCGGCCGCTCAAGATGTCCCGCCGCTTGCTCTCTTCCGGCCGCGTCGAGCGGCCGCTAAGATAACCGGGCGAAGCGGCCGGTCTCATTCTCCGCGTCTCCCCAGAGACGTTCGAGCGCGTAGAACTTGCGCGCCTCCTCCTGGAAGACGTGGAACACGACGTCGCCGTAGTCCATGAGGATCCACCTGGCTGCCGTGAGGCCCTCGACCGAGAGCGGCGGACCGATGACCTCGGCGATGGCATCCGCGATCGCGCGCGCCTGGCGGTCGTTGGCGGCGGTGGAAAGAACGAAGTAGTCCGCCATCGTCGTCAGCTCGGTCAGGTTGAAGACGAGAACCGCGGAGGCTTTCCGGTCGAGCGCGGCGGACAGCCCTTCCCGGACCTTGTCCCGGGACGAGAGCGTTTCCTTCAACGCGACGCCGCCGGCAATCTGTAGAGACCGTGCTTCGTAAGGTACTCCGCGACCGGCCCCGGGACATTGGCCGCCGCGCTGTCTCCGCGCCGCAAGCCTGCCCGCAGACCGCTGGAAGATATTCTAACCGATCCGGCGTCGAAAACCTCCAACCGGCTGGAGAGGCCCGCGACGTCCGGCACGCGGAGACCGTCTCCCACGAAAGGCTCACGATGGAAGGCCGCGATACGGGCCAGGCGGACGATTTCCTCCGGCTGTCTCCATCGGGCCAGATTCGCGAGCGTGTCGGTCCCCATCAGCAGCCACAATTCCGCCCCGCCGGACCGGGCCGACAACGCTAGCAGCGTGTCCACGGTGTAGGAGGGAGGCTCCCGATCCAGCTCATCGAAGACGATCCGCCAGTCTGGATGCCCATCCAGAGCCAGGGCCAGCATTGCGACCCGGTGGCGGGGATCGGTCGGCATCTCCTCCTTGAAGGGAGACCGGCGAGCCGGCACGAAGAGCACGGCGCCGAGCCCGAATCTCACGGCCGCGGCCTCGACGGTCCGAAGGTGCCCGAAGTGCACCGGGTCAAAAGTGCCGCCGAGGACACCGATGCGCATGCCAGAAGACTACCTTGAGCCGTGAGGCGTTAGGCGTGAGGTGTTAGACGGAGCACGGCATCGTCCGGCCTCGCCTTACGCCTTACGCCTCACGTCTTACGATCCGCCTCCTGGAAGAAGTAGCGGACCAGGGCGCCCAGGCCGGCGCCGGTGACCGCGGAGATCTCGAAATACGGGAGATCCCGGCGTTGCGCCGCAAGGCGGATCGATTCCAGGCGCTCGGGCTCGCTGACCGCATCGCACTTGGACGCGACGAGAGCGCGCGGCCGCGCGGCAACCTCCGCGGAGAAAGCAGCGAGCTCCCGCTCGAGCACGGCCACGTCGTGCTCCGCGTCGCCGGAGGCGGAGGCGTCAACCAGGTGGCAGAGGAGGCGGCAGCGCTCGACATGCTTCAGGAACCGGATGCCGAGTCCGGCGCCCCGGTGGGCGCCTTCGATCAAGCCGGGGATGTCGGCCACGACGAGAGTCTCTGTCGGGTCGTCTCCGGAGACGACGCCTAGATTGGGAACGAGCGTGGTGAACGGATAGTCGGCAATCTTCGGTTTCGCCGCGGAGATCACGGAGATCAGAGTGGACTTACCCGCATTCGGTAAGCCGACGATGGCCACGTCGGCTAACAGCTTCAACTCGATCGCCAGGCGTCGTTCCTCTCCGGGCTGCCCCGGCTTGGCGAAACGCGGAGCCTGCCGCGTGGGCGTCGCGAAGTGCTGATTGCCCCATCCCCCGTTTCCTCCCGCGGCGAGCCGCACACGCTCACACGCTTTGAGCAGGTCCGCGAGGCGCTCCCCCGTCTCGGTGTCCGTCACGACCGAGCCCAGAGGCAGAGAGACCACGACGTCCTCCCCCGATGCGCCATGCCGGTTGGAGCCCTGCCCGTGTTGTCCGCGCCCGGCGCGGTAGACCGTCTGATGACGCAGGTGGTAGAGGGTGTTCAGCGACGGATCGGCGAGCGCCCACACCGACCCGCCATCGCCGCCGTCGCCTCCGGAGGGTCCGCCGCGCGGGACGAACTTCTCGCGCCGGAAGGCCACGCAGCCGTTACCGCCGTCTCCCGCCTTGACGCGGATCTCCGCAGTGTCGATGAACATGCTGACGCCGTAAGGCGTTAGGCGTCAGGCGTCAGGCGTGGAAGAGAGAGGGCGGAGGCAGCTTCGCCTCACGACTCACGCCTTACGCCTTACGATTCCAGGGGCTCGATCGAGATGGTCCGGCCCTGGCGGCCGTAATCGCGATAGCGGACGATGCCGGACACCTTCGCGAAGAGAGTGTCGTCCTTGCCGCGCCCGACGTTCTCCCCGGGGAAGAATTTGGTGCCTCGCTGGCGGACGAGGACCGAGCCGCCGGTTACGAGCTGACCCCCGAAACGCTTGACCCCCAGGCGCTGCGAGTTTGAGTCGCGGCCGTTGCGAGAAGAGCCCTGTCCCTTTTTATGCGCCACTCTGGTTATCCTCCGAGGAAGGGGGAGTTCCCGCCGCTTCCGTCTCCTCTATCCCGTCGATTCCCTCGATCCGAACTTGGAGCATCGTCTGACGGTGCCCCTTCGTACGCCGGTACTGCTTGCGGCGCTTCTTTTTGAAGACGAGGATCTTCTTCGTGCGGATGGGGCCGATGACGGTCGCCTTGACCGAGACTCCCTCGCCCGTTTTCGGCTCCTTGCCATCCTCGCCGCCGACGAAGAGGACGCTGGAAAGCGTGAGCGTGTCCCCCTTGGAGACCTTCTCCGAGGGCTTCTCGATCCGGACGACATCGCCGGGCGCGACCTTCAGTTGTTTCCCGCCCGCGCGGAGGATGGCGTACATGGGGAGGTCCCTCCAGAGACAGAACGGCGAATGATAGCGACCGGGGGCGAAAAGTCAAGTTAGCTTGCGGTCTAGAAACCCGAGGTTGGCGCCATCTCGTCTGAGGCGGAGCGCTTCCCAGCCTACCAGAGCGTCGTCTTTCCGGTTCCGTTTTCGCCGAACAGCGCCATCCGCTCGCCGCGCAGTAGCTCGAAAGAGACGCGCCGGACGATCGGAAATCCGGGGGCGTATCCGACGTCGAGGTCCTTCGCCTTGAGAAAGGTGCGGCCACGGACAGCGTCACGGATTCGACTGCGGATAAGCCCGATTGCTTCGACGTCAGCCGCGGGGCGGCCCTTCTGCTTTCCTGAGACCGCGCCCCGGCTGCAAGACCTTTTGAGGGAAGGACTACACGCCTCTTTTGAACGCATTCAAAATATGGCTTGACTCAAGCGCCGCTGGGAGTCCGGATTTGCCGGGCTCCCTCCCCGAAAGGGGAGAGCGGGCTCTCGGGATCGGCCGCGTGGAAGCCGCCCCTCGGGGACAGGTCGCGAAGGCGCTCGTGCCCCGGATCGGTTGCGTAGCACATGTGCTACGATCGGAGGATGGCGCGAGAGATCACGCAGCGTGAGCTACGAAACGAGAGCGGCGAGATCATGCGGGCGCTCGACCGAGGAGAGACCTTCGTCGTTACTCGTAACGGCGTGCCGGTCGGAGAGCTGACGCCTCTCCGGCAGCGTCAGTTCGTCGCGGCAGAAGTCGCCATCGCAGCGTTCCGCGGCGCGCCTGCCGTTGAGCTCGACCGGTTCCGGGCTGAGGTGGACGCGTTGCTCGACCAGGAACCGACTCCGCGTGGCTGAGCCGCGTCACGGACGCGGGATCATCGATACGTCGGTCGTAATCGACTTGGAGCACGCCGATCCGAGCAACCTGCCGTCCGAACTGGCCATCTCAGCGGTGACCCTGGCCGAACTCACAGCCGGACCCCACGCGACCGCCGATCCTGCTGAGCGCGCCCGCCGGCAGGACCGGCTCCAACGGACGGAAGTCACGTTCGAGCCCTTGACCGTGGACCGAGCGGTCGCGCGCGCGTACGGCCGTGTCTATGCCGCAGTCGCCGCCGCAGGCCGCAAGGCGCGCGGTCGGCGGGCGTTCGATCTCCTCATCGCCGCAACCGCGCTTGCCACGCAGCTTCCCTTGTACACGCGCAACCCGGACGACTTCGAAGAGCTCGACGGTCTCGTCGAAGTCGTGGCCGTACAGCCGGCGCGCTAGTTGTAAGGTGCCTTCGACGTCCCCTCGGCCGCAGAAGCGATCTGTTCCTCAGTCTTCCGTCACTTCGTCGGGGAGCTCGTTGACGTCGGCGGCCTGGCGCGGGAAGTGCGCGGCCAGGACCTCGCCGACCTTCGCGATGCCGCGCACGATGCCTTGGGTGAACTCCCCCTTGCGGAAGTGGGACTCGATCTCGGCGGCGGTCTCCTTCCAGAAGTCGTCGCCGCACTTCTCGTGGATGCCGGAGTCCCCCAGGATCTGGAAGCGGCGCAGCTTCGGGGCGATGTAGATCAGGACCCCGTTGCGGAGCGCGGTCCGGGTCATGCCGAGCAGCTCGAACCGGCGCTTCGCGCGCTCCTCGAGGTTGGCCGGCTTGTGGCGGGTGACGTGGACGCGGATCTCCCCGGAGCTCTTCTTCTCCGCCTCGGCGATCGCGGAGACGATCCGATCTGAATCGAGCTTCGAAAAGAAGTGGCGCATCGCTACCAGCTCCCCGAGGACCCGCCGCCGCCGAAGGACCCTCCTCCGCCAGAGAAACCCCCTCCACCACCTCCGCCCCCGCCGCCGAAACCGCCCCAGCCCCCGCCGCCGCTGTACCAACCTCTCCCGCCGTAAGTTCTCCAGCGCGAGAGCCGCAGCAGCGGGATCAGGAGGAAGAAGAGGAGGAAGAGGAAGGGAGAGATGCAGCCGGCCCCTCCGCGCCCCCGCCGCCGCGCCGAGCGCGAGGCCACCGTGGACCCCGTGCCGCGGTATTCCCCTTTCGTCGCCGCGATCATCGCGTTGACGCCCGCCTCGATCCCGCCGGCGTAATCACCGGACCGGAAGCGCGGAAGGATCTCCTCTTCCTGGATGCGGTGCGCCAGCGCGTCCGGCAGGACTCCTTCGAGGCCGTAGCCGACCTCGATGCGCATCTTCCGGTCCTCGGTGAAGACGAAGAGGACCACTCCGTTGTTCTTGCCGGCCTGCCCCGCGGCCCATTTGCGAGCGGCCGCGACGGTGAATTCCTCGAGTGTGAAGTTCTCCGGAATCCGCCGGTCCACCCAGACGAGCATCTGGTTCGATGTTTCTCTTTCGAATTCCTCGAGGCGGGCATTGAGCGCCTCGGCGCGCCCATCCAGCACGCCGGCGCGGTCGGTGACATACCGTGTCGGCTTCGGGGGAAGCGTGTCTTCCTTGGCCGCGCGGGCATACGCCGCCGACAGCGCGGCCGCGAGCACCAGCAGCGCAACCCGAGCGCGCCGAACCCGGTTCCCCACCCGCCTGCCGCCTGCCGCCTATTGCCTCCCGGCTCCGCTCACTTCGCGGGCGCAGGAGCCGCCGGAGTGTTGGAGAAATTGAACTGCACCGCCGGCGCGCGCTCGGACCCGGCCGCCGCCTTGAAGTACGCCTTCTCCTTGAAGCCCAGCATCCCCGCCATGAGATTCGTCGGGAAGCGCAGCCGCGCGGTGTTGTAGTCCTGCGCCGCCTTGTTGTAGTCCATCCGAGCGACCGCGATCCGGTTCTCCGTTCCTTCCAGCTGCGCCTGGAGGTCCCGGAAGTTCGCGTTGGCCTTCAGTTCCGGGTATCTCTCGACGACGACGAGGAGCCTCTGGAGCGCCGCGCCGAGGGAGGCCTGGGCCTGCTCGAACTGCGCCAGCTGCGCCGGATCCGTGGGGGCGGTGCTCGGATTGATCTGGGCTCTGCCAACGGACGCGCGGGCCTGGACGACGGCTTCGAGAGTGGACTTCTCGAACTGCGCCGCGCCCTGCACGGTCGCCACGAGGTTGGGGATCAGGTCGAACCGCCGCTGGTACTGGTTCTCGACCTGCGACCACTGTTTGTCCACCTCCTGGCCGAGCGTGACCAGACGGTTGTAAGTGCCGGCGAGCGAAAGCCCGACGACCAGGACGACGATGACGAGGACCGCGACACACCCCAGGCCAATCTTTCCCATACGTTGCCTCCTTCTTCCGGGCGAGGCGGGGATTCTACAGGACGCCTCGCGCCGAACGAGCCTGTCCGAGTCGTTCGAGCACCCTCAGCGGCAGGAATGCCTGCAATCTCCCACTTGCCCCGCGCCCTTCGATCACGATACTTGCCACACCCGCCTTCTTCAGCGGGATTTCCCGGCCCGGACCTCCCGTCACGAGGCGTCCAAGCAGCTGGCCGAGAAGGGGCGCGTGGCCGACGATCAGCACGCTGTCCTCGGTGCACCCTTCGAGGTCCGACAGCACGGCTTGCGGATCGCTGCCCGGTTCGAGCGCCCGCGATTGCCGTACGCGGGCCGCCAGCCCGAGCGCTTCCGCGACCGCCTCGGCCGTATGGCGTGCCCTCCGATAGGGGGACGTCAGGATGAGCGAGATCCCGGGCTCGAGCTCCGCGAGCCCCCTTGCTACGCTGTTGGCTTGCCCGTGCCCCTCGGGCGTCAAGTCCCGGTCTTCGTCCCTGCCGGAGGCCGCCCGGCTCTCCGCCTCGGCGTGCCGCAACAACCAGAGATCCATGAGGACAGTGTAGCCTTCAGGTCCAGGTCAATCCAGAATCCAAAATCGTTCTATTCTTCTCCCGCCATGCCTCTTTCCGCGGGAGATCAGCTCGGTCCTTACGAGATCGTGGGGCCGCTCGGGAGCGGCGGCATGGGAGACGTCTACCGCGCGCGTGACAACCGGCTCCGGCGCGAGGTCGCGCTGAAGATGCTGGCCGACGCGGCCGTCAATGACACGGAAAGCCTCGCGCGCTTCGATCGCGAGACACACGCGGTCGCCTCGCTCAATCACCCCAACATCCTGGCGATCCATGATTCGGGCACTCACAACGGCGTCCCGTACGCCGTGACGGAGCTTCTGGAGGGAGAAACCCTGGCGGACCGCTTGCGTTCGGGGCCGCTCGCTGCCGCGCGCGCGACCGAGATCGCCTGTCAGACCGCTGAGGGCCTCTCCGCGGCCCATGCCAAGGGAGTCATCCACCGCGATATCAAGCCCGAGAACATCTTCCTGACCAACGAGGGGCGCGCCAAGATCCTGGACTTCGGCATCGCGCGCATCGAGAAGCTCGCGACCCTCTCCCCCTCCCGCGCGAGCCAGACGTCGAGCTCCGCGATGCTCGTGGGCACGGCCGGCTACGTCTCGCCCGAGCAGATCCGCGGAAAGAAGGCCGACGCGCGCAGCGACGTTTTCGGGCTCGGGGCGGTCTACTACGAGATGCTGACGGGCCGCCGCGCCTTCATTCGCGATTCGCCCGTCGAGACGCTCGGCGCCGTCCTGCGGGACGATCCGCGCAAGTATCCGGAAACCGCGAAGATCCCGGAAGAGCTGCGGCCGTTGGTGTTCCGGTGCCTCGATAAGGACCCCGCGGACCGCTATCAGTCGGCGCGCGATCTCCTTCTGGACCTGCGCGCCTGGCAGGCCGAGATCACGCAGGAATCCGCCAAGCGTGTCAAGTTCCGCAGTGTTGCTCCCTGGCAACAGCGCCGCAGCCGGATTTACCTGCGCGCGATCGGCGGCGCCCTCCTCTTCGTGCTCGGCCTCTTCGCCGGCTCCTGCTGGGAGCGCAATCGCTGGAAGCTCGCCACGACCCCCGCCGGCCACACTAAGACGATGCGGCCGTAGCGCAGCCTCGTCCTGATCGCTTCCGCGCCGTAGGCGCGGGGCTTGCCCCCGCCCGCCCCTCTCCAAAAATGCCACAACGGCGAGACAGCCTTGCTCTTCTCACGCCACCACGACCAACGATCGTCCCCAACGCACCGTAGGGGCGGGGCTTGCCCCCGCCCGCCCCTCTCCAACACGCCACGACGGCGAGACGGCGGCGCTTCTCTCGCGCTATCACGGCCAACGACCGTCCGCCAACGCACCGTAGTGTCACGTCAAGAAAACAGGTGGGTGTTCGAGGAGCAATGCCCATCTCGCACGCATCGCATGCCCGGCAGAGACGGGCGGGCGCAAGGCCCGCCCCTACGGCACGAGGCACGAGGGGCACGTCGAAAAAACAGATGCATGTTCGAGGAGCGATGCCCGTCTCGCACGCATCGCATGCCCGGCAGAGGCGGGCGCGGGCGCAAGGCTCGTCCTAAGCGGAGGCGAGGTTGTTGTCGAGGGCTGAGCCGGCGATCGGGAGCATCGGCGCTTTCGCCTTTGGGAGGGGGATCGGGGTCGCGCAGCAGAGGTCCTTGCAGGCGTCGTAGAGGGTGCGGCGCTGGACGGGCTCGTAGCCGGCGTCTGCGATCAGGCGTCTCATCTCTTCCTGCGTCATCCGGTTTCGCGCGCCGGCGGCGTACACGACATTCTCCTCGATCATGATCGAGCCCAGGTCGTCGGCGCCGAAGGAGAGGGAGACCTGGCCGATCTTGGGGCCCTGCGTCACCCAGGAGCCCTGGACGTGCCGGATGTTGTCGAGGTAGAGCCCGGAGACCGCGAGCGTCTTCAGGTATTCGAAGCCGCCGGCCTCCTCGACCTTGCCGTCCAGCATCGTGTTCTCCTTCTGGAAGGTCCAGGGGATCCAGGCCGTAAAGCCTCCGGTTCGGTCCTGAAGGTCCCGAACGACGCGGAAATGCTCGACGCGGTCGCGATAGGTCTCCCCCACTCCGAACATCATCGTCGCGGTCGTGCGCATGCCGAGCCCGTGGGCGCTCTCGTGCACCTCCACCCACTTCTCGGTCGGCGCCTTCGTCAGCGACCAGATGCGCCGCCTTACCGAGTCCTCCAGGATCTCCGCCCCGCCCCCCGGGATGGACTGCAGGCCGGCGTCGCGCAGGCGCGCGATCACGTCGCGCATCGGCTGCTTCGTCACCTTCTGGAGGAAATAGACCTCCGGAGCGGAGAGCGCGTGCAGGTGGATCGTCGGGAAGTTCTTCCGGATGAAGCGGAACATTTCCTCGTAGAAGGAGAACGGCAGCTCCGCGTGAACCCCTCCCTGCAGGAGAATTCCGGTTCCGCCCAGATCGATCGTCTCCCGGATCTTCTCGCCGATCTGATCGAACGTCAGAACGTAGGCCTCGGGGTCCGCGCTCGACGGGCGGTAGAAGGCGCAGAACTGGCAGCGGTAGACGCAGACGTTGGTGTAGTTGATGTTGCGGTCCACGATGTAGGTGGCGACACCGGGGTCGTTGTGCCGGTTGCGGATCTCGTTCGCCGCGGCGCCCAACTCCAGGAGATTCCCTTCTTCGAGCAACGTGACCGCGTCTTCGGAGGAAAGGCGATCGCCGGAAAGCGCCTTCTGCAGGATTTCCGCCGTTCGCGAAGTGTCCATAACCGGAATTATCGCAGAGTCTCCAGCGCTCTGAGCCGCGAGTCGGGCAACGATGACAGACGGCGCGGGAGTTATCGCCGAGTCGTATCTCTCGGCGGGGCGCTCTTCCCTTTGCCATCCCGCCGGCGAGGCGCCTTCGGATGGATCTCGTCGAGGACCGCACGGGTGTGGCGGAGGATTTCCTCGGCGGAGTAGGGTTTTCGCAGGACGGCCTTCGCGCCGGCTCCCAGCATTTCTCGCTTGAGCTCCGCGTCGAGGTATCCGCTGGCGAGCAGGACTCGGGCGTCCGGGTCGATGGAACGCAGCCGAAAAAGCGTCTCCCTTCCTCCCTGTTTCGGGAGCCCCATGTCCAGGATCACGAGATCGATCCTGTCCCCCTGACTCTCGTAGATCTTGACGGCTTCCACTCCGTCCCCCGCGGAGAGGACGTGGTATCCCTTGTCTTCGAGCAGCGCCTTGACCGGTTCGAGCAGCATGTGCTCGTCCTCAACGAGCAGGATCGTCTCGGTCCCCTCAGCAGGCCACGCCGCCTCCACGGGGGGCCGGGGCGTTTCTTCAGCGAAAGGAGAGATCGGGAAGTAGAGATGCACAATGGTGCCCTTGGCCGGTTCGCTCGAGACGTCGATGAAGCCGCGGTGGCTCTGCATGATGCCGTGGACTACCGCGAGGCCCAGACCTTGTCCCCCACCCGGAGACTTCGTCGTGAAGAAGGGATCGAACATCCGGTGGCGAGTCTCGTTGTCCATCCCCAAGCCGCTGTCGGAGATTCTCAAGCGCGCGTACGCTTTCTCCGCGGCGTCCGAAAAGCGGCCGCGAAGGTCGTCCCCGTCCACCTGCGCGGTGTCCACCGTGATGGTCCCTCCGCGGGGCATCGCGTCCCGGGCGTTGACACAGAGGTTGAGCACCGCCTGGTGCAGCTGGTTCGCGTCCGCCTTGATCGCCGGAAGCTCCGGGGCGAGATCCGCCTCGACCACGATCTCCTTCGGGAACGTTGCCCGGAGTATCTCGACGATCTCCTCCACGACCGCGTTGAGTCTCACGGGGCCGAAGACCACGTCCGTCTTGCGCGCGAAGGTGAGAAGCTGGCGCACCAGCGCTGAGCCCCGCTGCACGGATCTCTGGATCGCCTCCAGACCCTCGGTCCGCTTCTTTTCGTCCGTCCCCCCGTGTTCGGCGAGGACCGTGGCGTAGGCCGAGATGATGTTCAGGAGGTTGTTGAAGTCGTGCGCGATCCCGCCGGCGAGCCGGCCGATCGACTCGAGCTTCTGAGCCTGCCGGAGCCGGTCATCGGCCAGCCTGCGCAGCGTGATGTCGTCGATCGCGAGCAGAATCAGCGGCTCCTGCCCGCCGACCGGAGTCGTCTGTCTCGCATTCAAGAGCAGCGTCTTCTCGCCGATGCGGTCGAACCTCTGCGCGATCTCGAAGTCCTGGAAGCTCTGTTTCTCGGGGATGATTCTTTCCAGAAGAGTGCGCAGGGCCGCGATGTTCCACTGGCCGTCGTCCAGCTCGAAGATCGGCCGGAAGACCGTTTCTTCCGGCGAAAGTCGGAATGTGTCATAGAAGGAGCGGTTGGCCCGGACGACGCGGAGGCCGCTGTCCAGGACCAGAAGGGGCTCGCGTACGGTCTCGATCACGGCGTCGGCGTAATTGAGCGACTTCTGGAGCTGCTCCTCGCTCCGCTTCAAGGTGTCGATGTCCGTGAAAACGAGCACGGCACCGTCGATCCTGCCGTCGGAGGTCCGGTAGGGCGAGACCCGCATCCGGTGCCATCGGCCATCGCTGTCCTGGATCTCCCGCTCCGTGACCGCGCCCTTCTGCGCCGCATTGCGGATCTGTTCAGAGAGGT
>WNGE01040687.1_pt1 | contig 12050 bp, 12 predicted proteins | sample 5400651 | NCBI WGS metagenome assembly WNGE01 (sample SAMN13153370, study PRJNA577476) | soil metagenome | isolation source: 60 cm soil or saprolite under grassland replicate 2 | place: USA:California | collected 2016-06-15 | reverse complement strand
CGTCGAGCACCTCCAGGTCTTCGACTTCGAGCAGCACTTCCCCGGGCGTGGCGGCCGGGCGTTCGACCCTCAGGAGCACCTCGCGCCCGACCATCATCCGCGCCAGGACCTCCTCCGTCGCGCCCTCGCGCGGAACGGTGTCGATCTTCTTGCCGCGGCGCACGACGGTGATCCGGTCGGCGATCTCGAGCACCTCGTTCAGCTTGTGGCTGATAAAGATGACGGACATTCCCTCGCGCACGAGCGTGCGCAGGATCCCGAACAGCTCCTTGGCCTCCTGCGGCGTCAGGACCGCGGTGGGCTCGTCGAGGATCAGGATGTCGGCGCGCCGGTAGAGCGCCTTCAGGATCTCGACCCGCTGCTGCTGCCCGACCGTGATCCGCTCGACGCGCGCGTCCGGGTCGATCGCGAAGCTGAAGGTCTGCGAGAGGTGGCGCACCCGCTCCCGCGCGGCGTCGAAGTCGAGGAGCGCCCCCGCATGCGTCGGTTCCTGGGCGAGCACGATGTTCTCGGCGACGGTCATGACGGGGATCAGCATGAAGTGCTGGTGGACCATCCCGATCCCGTGGTCGATCGCGTCGCGGGCGGAGTGGAAGGTGACGGGCTTGCCGCCGATCCTGATCTCGCCCTCGTCCGGCCGGTAGAGGCCGTAGAGGATGTTCATCAGCGTCGACTTCCCGGCGCCGTTCTCACCGAGCAGCGCGTGTACCTCGTTCCGGCCGAGCTCGAAGTCGACGTGGTCGTTGGCGACGACGCCCGGGAAGCGCTTGGTGATGCCGCGCAGCTCGAGGATCGGCGAGGCTTCCACCGGAGGATTGTAGAGCGAGGGGCGCGCTTCGAGCCCGCCCCTCGCTCGCGTTCTCAGAGACTCGTCGGGACCTTCAGGGTTCCGTCGATGATCTGCTTTTTGTAGGTGTTCATCTCGTCGATAAAGGCCTTGGGCACGGCCGGGTTGATCTTGCCGACGCTCATGCCGTTGTTCTTCAGGTTGAAGAGCAGGTCGGAGCCGCCCTTGAACTTGCCCTCCTGCACCGACTTGGCCGCGTCGAAGACGCCGACGTCCACACGCTTGACGCCGCTCGTCAGCACGCGCTTGGCGACGTTGTACTGATCCTTGTCGACGCCGATGCCCCAGATCCCGGCATCGTCGGCCGCCTTGAGCGTGCCCAAACCGCAGAGCCCGGCGACCTGGAAGAGCACCTTCGCCCCACGCGAGATCAGGTTCTGGGCCTGCGTCTTGCACTTGTCGGCCGCGACGAAGTCCTGCGAGTAGTTGATCAGGACCTTGGTGCCGGGCACAGCCTTCTGCGCGCAGAAGCGGTAGCCGGCGATCCAGATGTCAACGGGCGGGATCTTGATGCCGCCGACCGCGCCGATCACCTTGCTGCCGCCCTTTTCCGCCATCTTCGCCGCGAGCACGCCCACCAGGCAGCCGCCCTCGTTCGCCGCGTAGGTCAGACCCTCGACGTTCTTGAAGAGAGGTTTCCCGGCCTTGTTCGCGAACGGCGCGGCCTCGACGGGATAGTCGGTGATCGCGAAGTGCGTCTTCGGGTACTTCTTCGCGACCGTCGCGGTCGCAGGCGCAAGCAGGAACCCCGCCGAGATGACGAGATCGGCGTGGCGCCGGATCGCTCCGGTCAGGTTCGGCAGGTAGTCGCTCGCCGAGTTCGACTGCAGTGGGATGGCGGTGATGCCGAGATCCGCCTTCGCTTTGTTCAGGCCGTCCAGCTGGGACTCGTTGAAGGACTTGTCGTTGAAGTGGCCGACGTCGCTGACGAGCGCGACGGTGATGTGCTTCATCTCGCTCGTCGTCGTGCCGCCGCCGCCCGCGTTCTTCTTCTTGCCGCCGCAGCCCGCTCCGACCAGCACGAGCAACACAGCCAGCGCGAGAACGAGCAGCAACAGCAAACGCTTTTCTCTCATGAAGCCTCCTCCGATGCGCGACAGATGGGTGATGCTAACCCGCTCGGGCCACGAGGGGGCGAGTCAGGAGGCGAGAACGCGGTCGAGCTCGGCCTCGCCCACGAGCACGCGGCGGGGCTTCGAGCCCTCGTAGCCGGAGATGATGTTGCGGCGCTCGAGCATGTCGATCAGGCGGCCCGCTCGCGTGTACCCGACCCGCAGGCGGCGCTGGATCAGGGAGACAGAGGCCGTCTGCGTCTGCACGACGATCTCGATCGCCTTGTCGAGCAGCGGATCCTCGTCCGGGTCGAACTCGCCGCCGACGCCGTCCGCCTCGTCCACGACCGGCTCGGGCGCCTCGAGGAGCGTCTCGTCCAGCTCCTGCTCCCGCTGGCCGCGGCACTGCTCCACGACGAGGGCGATCTCCTCTTCGCTCACGTAGGCGCCCTGGACGCGCTGGAGCCGCGAGGTGCCGAGCGGCTTGAAGAGCATGTCGCCCTGGCCGAGGAGGCTCTCGGCGCCGGCCTGGTCGAGGATCACGCGGGAGTCGGTCTGGCTGGAGACGGCGAAGGCGATCCGGCTAGGCACGTTCGCCTTGATCATCCCGGTGATCACGTCGACCGACGGCCGCTGCGTCGCCAGCACGAGGTGGATCCCGACGGCTCGCGACTTCTGGGCAAGGCGGATGACGCAGTCCTCGACCTCCTGCGGCGAGATCATCATCAGGTCGGCGAGCTCGTCGATCACGACCAGCAGATACGGAAGCTGCGCCTCCCCGCGCGAGCGGAGCGCCCGGTTGGCCTCGGGCAGGCTGCGGGCGCGCACGGAGGAGAGGCGCTCGTAGCGGCGCTCCATCTCGGCGACCACGTTGCGCAGGACGGCGGCGGCCTCCTTCGGGCTCGAGACGACCGGCGTGAGCAGGTGCGGGATCGACTCGTAGTAGCCGAGCTCGATCCGCTTCGGGTCGATGAGGATCATCCGCACCTCGTCGGGGCTCGAGCGCAGGAGCACGGAGGTCAGGATCGTGTTGATGCAGCCCGACTTGCCCGAGCCGGTCGTTCCGGCGATCAGGATGTGCGGCATCCGTGCGAGGTCGGTCCATACGGCCTGGCCGGAGATGTCCTTGCCGAGCCAGACCGCGAGCGGGCTCGAGCTCTGAGGCAGGTCCTCGAAGATGTCGCCGAGCGTCACGAGGTTGGGGCTCGCGTTCGGGAGCTCGACGCCGACGGCCTGCTTGCCCGGGATCGGCGCGAGGATCCGGATCTCGGTCGTCGCGAGCGCGTAGGAGAGGTCGTCCTTGAGCGAGGCCACCTTCGCGACCTTCGTCCCGGGCGCGAGCTGAAGCTCGTAGCGCGTCACCCGCGGCCCGGAGATGCGGCCCACGACCGTCGCCTGGACCCCGAAGTTGGCCAGGGTCTGGACGAGGGCGTCGGCGATCCGGGCGATCTGGTCGGCGTTCGCGCCGCCGCCCGGAGGAGAGATCCGCAGCACTTCGCGGTCGGGCAGCCGGTAATCGGGTGCCGCGGCGGTCGTGACGTCGAAGAGGCTCGCCTGATCGGGCTCGGGCTCCTCGGGCGCGGGAACCAGAAGCGGCTGGTGCTCGAGCTCGGAGACGAGCTCGGGGAACTCGTCGACGACGTCGATCGGCGGCTTCTGCGGCTTCGGCGGCGCGGCTGCGCCTTCGATCACCCGAAGCGAAGGCACGGGCCGCTGGAACGAGCGCTTGGCGGCCTTGTGGACCGCCCTGCCCGAGCCGCGCAGGATCGCCCCTGCGGAGGCGCCCGTGAGGAGGAGCGCGCCAGCGAGCAGGGCCAGCACGCCGACGATCGCGACCCCGGTGCCGCCGATCGCGAGCCCCAACGCGTCGCCGAGTACCGTGCCCACGAACCCGCCGTGGTCAGGTCCGAGCGTCAGCATCAAGCCGAGGAAGAGGACGGCGAGGCCGGTCCGGAAGGGCCGGACGTCGACGCGATCCACCCGCCGACGTAGCCCCCGTTCCAGCCGCCCCAGAGGACGGCGCAGAGAAAGACGCCGACGGCGAGGAGCCCGAGGCCGGTGAGCTCCGGGTGCTGGTGCCCACGCGTCTTGCGCGCGCGCTTCTTGCGCTTCACGCGCTTGGGCACGCGCGGCGTGAGGGTGCGTCTCTTCCGACGGCGCGCCATGCGCGTCAGCTTCGACGTGTTTGCGCTCTTCCCTTTAGCGCTAGCGCCGCACAAGGCATCGCTTGCGATGCCGCCTCAGGCCGTGCGGGCTTAGCCCGCACGGCCGTCTGAACTGACCGGTCGATAACAAGGGCATATAGCGCTAACGCCGCTGTTGCTTCTTGAGCTTCTCGGCGGCGCGGCGCTGGGCGCGGTTCATCGGCTCCGGCCCTGTGCCCTGCTCGCCGGCGGCCTCGAAGTAGGCCCGCCGCTCGGCCGCGCTCAGCCGCGAGAGCGCCTGCTGGGCCTTCATCGGGTCACGCGTCGCGCCGGAGCGCTCGAGCTTGGCGACCGCGCTCGCGAGCTCCGGGTTCTGCCGTTCAAGCGTCTTCCGGGAGACCTTGCGGAGCTGGCGCCCGAGGAACGGGATCTTCATCAGCCCCTGTGCGATCGGGCGGACGTAGCGGCCCCCTTGCACCCGCGCGAGCAGGTTCAGCGCGATCAGCAGCACGAGGATCCCGCCGAGCACGAAGACGGGGATCAGGAACGTCCAGATCGCTCCGAGCACGGACGTAGCCTAACTAGGCCGCGAGGGCGCGCAGGTCCTCGACCGCGCGCCCGAGGAGGTTCTCGCGGAGGTCGAAGAGGCCAGCCCAGAGCGCGGAGCGGTCCGGGACGGAGCGGATCCGCGCGGCGTCGCCGAGGCCGGCGAGGGCGCGCAGGAAGACGGCAAGCTCGAGATACGTCTGGGTGACGCGGGTCGCCGAGGCGTGCACGCCTGCGCGCTCCAGCACGGGCGTCCATTCGAGCAGCTCGGCGGCGCCCGGTGCGCCGTACCACGAACGGCCCTCGGCGCGCTCGGGCTCCAGCTCGAGCAGGTAGCGGCCAAGCGGCCGCTCGAGGCCGGTCAGGGCAGTCTCGGCACGGTCGGCCGCGCGGCGCAGCGCAGCCTGTCGCCCGCCGGCCGTCGAAGGAGCCGCGTCACCCCGCGCCCACCGCTCCAGCAGCCGGCAGAAGGCAAGCGCCGCGACCTCGCAGGCCCGTAGCTGCCGGATCAGCCGGTCGGCCGTCACCGGGTCCGCGGCGCTGTCGACGAGCACGTCCGCCCAGGTGCGCTCGGTCCTGACCCTCATACCTCGACCACCACCGGAAGGATCATCGGGCGCCGGCCCATGCGGTCGTAGATCAGCTGCCCGATGCCGTCGTGCAGGTGCTCCTGCAGAAGCTTGATCTCGGTGATGCCTTCGGCGAGCAGCTCGGCGAGGACACGGTGCGCCTCCTCGCGCACCTCTTCGAGCAGCTCCGCGCCGGGCTCGCCGATGCCGCGCGCGATCAGCTCGGGCTGCCCGGCCACCGATCCGTTCGAGCCCGCCAGAGTCGCGACCACGATCAGGACCCCGTCCTCGGAGAGGTGTCGCCGGTCTCGGAGCGCGACGTCCTGGACGTCCCCGACGCCGAGGCCGTCCACGAAGGTGACGCCGGACTCGACCCGCCCGGCGAGCCGCGGGACGCCATCGACGAGCTCGACCACCGAGCCGTTCTCGGCGAGGACGATCCGGTCCTCGGGAACACCGCCCTCGCGTGCGAGCTTCGCGTGCGCCGCGAGCATCCGGAACTCCCCGTGCACCGGCATCACCGCCTTCGGCCGGACGAGCCCGAGCATCGTGCGCAGCTCCTCGGCGTTCCCGTGCCCGGAGACGTGCACCGGCGCGATCTCCTGGTGGAGCACCTCGGCTCCGCAGCGGGCGAGTTGGTTGATCGCGTCGTGGACGCGCAGCTCGTTGCCCGGGACGGGTTTCGCCGAGATGATCACGGTGTCCCCGGCCGCGACCTTGACCGCTGGATGGTCGCCGTAGGCGATCCGCACGAGCGCCGAGAGCGGCTCGCCCTGGCTGCCGGTGCAGAGCACGAGCACGTCTCCCGGCGCGTGCTCGTCGAGCTGGTTCGGACGGATCAGCACGTCCTCCGGAACGTCCATGTAGCCGAGGTTGCGGGCGATGTTCACGTTCTTGCGCATCGAGCGGCCGACGACGCAGACCTTGCGGCCGACTTCGACCGCGACGTCGATCGCCTGTTGCATCCGGTGCACGTTCGAGGCGAACGACGCCATCAGCACCCGCCCCTCGAGAGTCGGGATGATCTGCCGAAAAGCTTCTCCCACGAGCCGCTCGGAGCCCGTGACGCCGGGGCGCTCGGCGTTCGTCGAGTCCCCGAGCAGCAGGTCGACCCCGCGATTTCCGAGCTCGGCGAGCCGGCCGACGTCGGTGCGGAGGCCGTCGACGGGCGTGTGATCCATCTTGTAGTCGCCGGTGTGGAGGATCCGGCCGCCGGGCGTGTCGAGCAGGATCGCGACCGCATCGGGGATCGAGTGCGCGACGCGGACGAACTCGACGCGGAACGGCTCGAGCTCGACCGGCGCGCCCTCCGGGTCGGCCTCGCGCACCTCGACGGAACGCAGCAATCCGTGCTCGTCGAGCTTCGACTTGATCAGCCCGAGGGTCAGACGGGTCGCCCAGACCTCCCGCACGCGCGCCTGGCGGAGGAGGTACGGCAGCGCTCCCACGTGGTCCTCGTGGCCGTGCGTGAGCAGGACCGCGCGAACCGGCCGCTCGAGGTCGGTCAGGTAGCTGAAGTCCGGCAGGATCAGGTCGACGCCGAGGTGCTCGTCCCGCGGGAACGCCAGTCCCGCGTCGACGACGATCGCCTCGCCGTCGGCCTCGTAGACCGTCATGTTCTTGCCGACCTCGCCGAGGCCGCCGAGCGGAATTATCCGGGTGGTTCCGGGCATCGACTCAGTCTAGGGCAGAGGGCCTGGGCCGGCCCGGCGCCGACACCGCCGTGACGGCCTAGACGTGCGACGGCTCGAGCAGCTTGAGGCGTTCGAGGCAGGAGCGGATCTGCGCCTTCTCGTCCTCGTCCGCCTCGACGAGCGGCAGCCGGAGGCCGCCGACCTCGTGGCCGAGCATGTTCAGCGCGGCCTTGATCTGGATCGGCCCAGTCACGACCGAGAGCAGTTCGTACGCCGGGGCGAGCTCCTCGTCGACCCGCCGCGCCGCCCCAGTGTCGCCGGCTCGGAAGAGCCGGATCATCTCCTTCACCTGCGGGCCGACGACGTGCGTGTGCACGCAAACGCCGCCTTTCCCTCCGAGCTCGAGGAACGGATGGACGATGTTGTCGTCGCCCGCGTAGAGGTCGAGGCCGAGCTCGACGATCCGCCGCCGCCATCGTCTCGGGCTCGATGTTGATCACGACCCGACCCGGGATGTTGTAGACCATCACCGGGCGGTCGCTCACCGCGGCGACTGCCTTGAAGTGCTCGACGATCCCGCGCGGCGGCGGCTTGTTGTAGTACGGCGTCACGACGAGGAAGCCGTGCGCTCCGGCCTCGTGTGCCTGCTTCGTCAGGTGAACCGAATGCTCGGTCGAGTACGTCCCCGTGCCGGCGATCACGGTCGCGCGGTCGCCGACGGCCTCGAGCGCGGCGCGCAGGAGCCCGAGCCGCTCGTCGTCCGAGAGGGTCGGGGCCTCGCCGGTCGTGCCGTTCACGACGACCCCGTCGGAGCCGTGGTCGACGAGGAACTCGCAGAGCTCGCGGTAGCGGTCGTAGTGGACCGCTCCGTCGGCGTCGAACGGCGTCACCGTTGCTGTCAGCACCTCGCCCAGCACGAGGCAAGTCTACGACGTCCCAGCCCGTTCGCCTCCCCGCCCGTCCCCCAAACCGCCCCCAAGGGGTCCCCCGTGACCCCTGGTGATCACGTTAGCGGCACAGGTGTGACGGGTGTGTGCGGGAAGTGTGCCGAGATTGCGCCGAATTCCTGGCCGGTCGCGCTGCCGGAATCAGTCGAGGAGCGCGTCCAGACCGACCGTCAGACCGGCCGGCAACGAAGGCAGCTTCTCGAGCGCGAGCAGGACGCCGGGGACGTACGCCTCCCGCGTGAACGCGTCGTGGCGAATCGTCAGGAGTTGCCCCTCACCCCCGAACAAGACCTCCTGGTGAGCGACGAGCCCCGGCAGCCGCACCGAATGGATCGCCGGCGGGCCCGGCAGCGCCTCCGCCGTCGCCTTCGCCGTTCCCGAGGGCGCGTCCTTCTTCGCCTCGCCGTGCAGCTCGACGATCTCCGCGCGTGGCAGGTACCGGGCCGCCTCGGCCGCGAGGCCTCGGCCTCCCCCCGCTCGACGAACTCGTGCCCGGCCGCCTCGAGGGCCGGCGCGAGGACCGATCCGACCTTCCCGCCGCGCCCGAAGAGGGAGACTCTCACGCCGCCTTGGCGAGCCCCGGGTTGACCCGCTCGACGGCCGCGAGGAATCGCTCCTCGGCAGGCCCGATCCCGGCCGCCGAGAGCTTCTCGGACGCGAGCAGGACACCGGCGAGCTCTGCGAGCGCCTCGGGCTCGACCGCGTCGATCTCCGCCATGATCCGCTCGGTCGAGAGCAGCTCGGTGTCGGTGATCAGCGACTTGCCGAGCCGGCTCATCCGGTTCGAGGTCGACTCCATCGAGAGCATGATCCGGCCCTTGATGTTCTGCTTGGCGCGCTCGAGCTCTTCCGCCCGGAGGTTGCCCGCGGCGATCTCGCCGATCTGCTCGCTCGCGATCTCGAGACAGGCGGCGAGGTTGTCCTCGCGCGTCCCGATGTAGATCCCGATCTGGCCAGTGTCCGTGTACTGCGACGCGAAGCTGTAGACCGCGTAGGCCATCCCGCGCTTCTCCCGGATCTCCTGGAAGAGACGGGACGAGGCCGAGCCGCCGAGGATGCCGTCCAGGAGCGAAGCCGCGAAGCGTCGCTTGTCCGAGCGCGAGATTCCCGGTGCGGCGATGCAGACGTGGTACTGCTCGGTCTCCTTGCGCTGGAAGCGCAGGCTCGGCGCTGGCGGCTTGACGAGGGACGGCCGGACGTGCGGGCCTCGGCGCACCGGCTCGGCAGCCTTGCGCTGAGCCTTCAGCAGGAGCCGCTGAAGCTCCTCGTGCTTGAGGTTGCCCGCGGCCGAGACGACCACGTTCCCCGGGACGTACATCGAGCGGTGGAACGACGAGAGCGTCCGGCGCGTGACCGTCGAGATCACCTCCGCACGCCCGATCACCGGCCGCCCAAGCGGATGCTTGCCGAAAGTCGCCAGCGAGATCAGGTCGTGGACGAGCTCCTGGGGCTGGTCGTCGTACATCGCGATCTCCTCGAGCACGACCTCGCGCTCGGCGTCGAGCTCGGCGAACGAGGGCGCAAAGACCATCTCCCCCATCACCTCGAGCGCGGTCTCGAGGCTGTCGTCGGGTACGCGCGCGTAGAGCACGGTGTGCTCGCGCGAGGTGGCGGCGTTGAGCTCGCCTCCGAGCGCATCGAAGGTCTCGGCGATCTCCTGCGCGGTGTACGAGGCGGTTCCCTTGAAGAGCAGGTGCTCGAGAAAGTGGGAGACGCCCGCCTTCGCGTCGGTTTCGTCGCGCGAGCCGGCGCCGATCCAGAATCCGATCGCGACCGAGCGCACGTGCGCGAGGCGCTCGGAGATCACGCGCTCGCCCGAGTCGAGCTCGGTCAGGACGTACCGTTGCACGGACGGATCGTACTCGCGCCCGCTCGCTAGGCTCATGCCGTGGAACCCATCGAACCGGGTACTGAGTTCGAGGAGCGGGTGCGGGAGGCGCTCGGCGATTTGCCGGCCGACCTGCGCGCTGCGATGTCGAACGTCGAGATCGTGGTCGAGGACGAGCCGCCCGCCGGGCAGCCGCTACTCGGGCTCTATCAAGGGATCCCGCTGACCCGCAGGACGAGCGGCTACTCCGGTGTGGCGCCGGACAAGATCTCGATCTACCGCGGGCCGCTCGAGCGCTTCTACGGCCACGACCCGGAGAACCTGCGCCGGGAGATCAAGCGGGTCGTCCTGCATGAGATCGCGCACCACTTCGGGATCAGCGACGAGCGCCTGATCGAGCTCGACCGCTACTAGCCCTCCCAGCTGACTCGTTAGCGTAATGCGCGGGTGATCGCCGCGGTGATCGAGGCGATATCCGGATTGACCTCTGCCAGATGACCGCTTGTCTTGCCGACGAGGATGGTGGGCGTCTGGCGCAATCCGAAAGCAGTAGCCTGCGCGTCGATCCGCTGCTCGTCCGCCTTGACCGAGCCAGCGCCGCGGCCGAGCTCCGCGGCCTGCGCGTCGAGGCCAGGGATGCTCGCGTACGCCGAACCGATGAGCGACTCGCTCAGCCAACCGGTGTTCTCGGTGCCCTGGTTGAGGTAGAGGAGCTGCGAGAGCTCGTAGAATCGGTTCTGCGCGGCCGCGGCGAGCGCGGCCGCCCGGCCCCGCTCGGAGTCCGACCCGAGGACCGCGACCGGACGCGCATCGATCCGCAGCTTGCCCGTACGCACGTACCCGCGGACGATGTCCGGCAAGACGTCGAGCTCGAAACTGCGGCAGAAGGGACACTGGAGGTCGACGTATTCGACCATCGTCACAGGCGCCTTCGGCGGGCCGAGCACCGTCCCGTCCTGGGGCAGGCCGCGGAAGAGCCGCGTCACCGTGCCGGCGCCGGGAAGCGTGCTTGCGTTCGTCGTCGAGGGAGAGGAGCTGCCGCCCGTCAGCGCGAAGGCGAGGGCGGCGGCCGCAAGCGCGCTCGCGATCGCGCCGAGGCCGATCGCGAGCACCTTCGGCGACGCTCTACGCCCGACCGTGCTCCTTGTAGGCGGCGGGGCCGGCGCCCGGCGCTGCTGCCTCGCTTTCCTGCCGCTCGTCATGGCTCGGTCACGGTAGTCGCTCGCGGGATCGGCAGCGCCCCGAGCAACAGGAAGGCGAAACAGAGCGCGAACCCGGTCAGCGCGAGGACCGGGATCGTGACGTAACCGAACTCCTCGATCCACTTCGTCGCGCACCCCCCGGGGGCGGAAACGAGGCAGGCATGGGTCTGCCCGACGACGCCGTTCTCGACGAGCAGGTGGTACGTGGACACACCCGCTCCGACGAGCGGCAGTGGCAGGAGGTAGCGCGAGACGCGGCGGTCGTTGGCGGCCGCGGCCAGCAGGCTCGCGATCGTGAGCGGATACATGCAGATCCGCTGGTACCAGCACAGCTCGCAGGGGATGAAGCCGGCGATTTCCGAGAAGAAGAGGCTCCCACCGGTCGCGACCGACGAGACGAGGAACACGAGCCAGAGCTCGTACCCCTCCACGGAGTCGCGCAGGACGTCCGCCGGCGCCGAGAGACCGGCGAGCCGGCTGACCCCCACAAGCAGCAAGAGGGCCGCGAGCACCTGGCCCGCGACCCCCAGCGCTGCGAGGGTGACGATGACCTCGCGGGTCAAGCCGAGGCGATCGGCCTAGCGGTCGCGCCCGCCGCGGCCCCGGCCGCCGCCGCCTCGACCGCGCCCACGCTCGCCGTCGCGGCGAGGAGGCCGCTCCTCGCGCTCCCGCGGCGGAGCGTTCTTGGCGCGCTCGATCAGCTCCTCGGGCTGGACGAGCGAGCCGTTCTCGTGCTTGGCGACCAGCTTGAGGCCGATCCGGCCACGCTCCTTGTCCACCTCCTGGACGACGACGTCGAGCACGTCGCCGCGCCCGATCACGTCCTCGATGTGACCGACCCGACCCGGGCCGACATTCGAAACGTGGAGCAGGCCGTCGGTGCCCTTCTTCAGCTCCACGAAGGCGCCGAACTGGGTCGTCTTGACGACCTTGCCGGTGTAGGTGTCTCCGACCTCAGGCTCCTTCGTGAGCGACTGGACGGCCTCGATCGCAGCGTCGGCCTTGGTGCCTTCGGTCGCGTAGATCAGGATCGTGCCGTCCTCCTCGATGTCGATCTGGACGTCGTTCTCGGACTCGAGGGCACGGATTGTCTCGCCGCCCTTGCCGATCACCATCCCGATCTTCTCCGGATCGATCTTGACCGTCGAGATGCGCGGCGCGTGCGAAGCGAGCTGCTCGCGGCTATCCGGCATCACCTCGGCCATCTTGTCGAGGATGAACTCGCGGGCCCGCTTCGCCTGCTCGAGCGCGCTCCGCATGATCTCCTGCGTGACGCCGGTG